>OKPP01000415.1_pt1 | contig 11497 bp, 11 predicted proteins | sample 1612601 | NCBI WGS metagenome assembly OKPP01 (sample SAMN04436807, study PRJEB24849) | human gut metagenome | biome: human gut; feature: NICU; material: stool | host: Homo sapiens | place: USA: Saint Louis, MO | collected 2011-05-02 | reverse complement strand
GGCATCTTTATGAGCTTAGCGGCTGTGGCCAAGGTTCTCCTTGGAACTGTGCTACTTGTGGCAATTGGTTACTATATGCCTGCCCTACTTTTCTTTGTAGGAATTGGGATGTGGCATTTCTTTATCAGTGATATGTTGGAACCGGTCTATGAAAGTATCCATGAAAAATTGGCGACAAAATAGAATGAAGCAGTTTTGGCTACATACGCTTCTGAGAACCTACAGTTCAGTTATGATGATTATTATTGCTATTATTGAAGGGTCAGATCACTTAACTATAATTGGAATTATTGTTTTTGGACTATCGTCAATTGCCTTGTATAGTGCCAGTTGTCTTTATCACTATTATAACGCGAATGAAGATAATAAAATTAAGCTGATTTTACGAAAACTAGATCATTCGATGATTTATGTACTGATTGCTGGTACGTATACTCCTATTTGTTTGTCATATTTAGAGTATCCGCATAGTATTTATTTTTTGGCAGCAATATGGGCAATTGCTTGTGTTGGTATTATCATTAAATTATTTTGGATGAATGCACCGAGATTTATTTCTACTATTTTTTATTTATTAATGGGATGGGCACTGATTTTTGATTTACCCGCATTTAGTAAGGTTCCGCTTGGTTGCTTGGGATTAATTGCCTGTGGTGGCATTAGTTATACAATTGGGGCAATCGTCTATATTGTGAAGAAGCCAAATTGGTTTAAAACATTTGGTTTTCACGAATTGTTCCATATATTTGTAATGATTGGCTCTGCTTTTCATTTTTTGGCAGTCATCATTTATATTTTATTGTAAAGGACAAATTTAATTTGTTCTTTTTTTATAAAGTGACATCTAGTATTTACAGTGGTAGAATTAGAGTGATATAACAAGGGGATTAGGAGCAGTAAAAGTTTAAAATAATGATCATTATTTTAAAGGGAGGAGAAATGAAATGGTGAATTGTAGGATTGAATCAATGTATTTATGTGTCAATGATATGGATAGGGCAGTTAGTTTTTATGAACAGTTTTTTGAACAAAGAGTGACAAAAAAAGATGAAATATATAGTATTTTTGATATTAATGGTTTCCGTCTTGGTTTATTTGCTTATAAAAAAATGAATGAAGAACATATATTTGGCAGTAATTGTTTACCTAGTATTGAGTTTCTTAATAAAGAAGTTTTAAAAGCAAAAATCAGCTCTTATAAATTATGTTTTCCATTAACTCCAATAGGTACTAATTGGGTTGTAGAAATAATTGATTCTGAAGGTAATCATATTGAATTGACTGCGCCAATAGAAATAGTAAAAGAAAGCTAGATTAATAATTATTTCATTGAAGCGTTAAAAGTAATTGAAACCAGTATTGATAATTGTAGTAAGATGCAATCTGAATTTAGGATTGAAACAGCTCAAGTAACATTATTAAAAATATAATTCAAACTTTAGAAATTACTAAAATGTTAATAATGAAAAGAAATGTCAATGATAAATATATAAAAGAAGATTTACAAGTAGCTTTGGCACCAATCACATTAATCATTATCAAGAGTAGTAAGTGACCTATTAAGTTTCAGGAATACACGTTTTAAAAACTTAATCAAAGTCGTTAATATTGCTAAAACTGCTATCATCAATGAAACAGTAATTTTAAGCTGAGAAGTTTATTAATTTTTTACTAAATGAGCAGTGGTGCTTTTTCTTGTGGTTAGTTTTAGATTATTGTATAATGTCGGTGGGTGATAAAAATAATGAATTTAACAAAAAAAAATAAAATATTATATTTAGTTACATTGATATTAGTAGTTGGTGGTGACTTGTTTACAAAACATTTAGTATCATCATCAATGTTATTAGGAGAGTCTCATGAAATCATAAATAATTTCTTTTATTTTACCTATGCTCATAACACTGGAGTTGCCTGGGGGATGTTTGCTGGTAAATTAGGGTTATTTATTGTTGTTGCTATTATTGCAGCAGTTGTGATGATCGTATTTTTTAGAAAGACAAAAAGTGAGGAAGTGTTGACACGTTTTGGTCTAGTGTTGACTTTTGGAGGAATGATTGGAAACTTAGTTGATCGAATCTTTTTAGGATATGTCCGAGATTTTATCGATGTAATTATTTTCAATTATAATTTCCCAATTTTTAATATTGCAGATATGGCAGTTGTGATTGGAGTAGCATTGATAATTGTTGAGATTGTTTTTGAGGAGTACATTCATGGAAAAAATTAATTTAATAATTGAAGAGGATAATAATTTACGGCTTGATAAAGTTATTGCGATGCAGTTACAGGAGTTATCACGGACGCAGATCCAAGATATGATCAATCAGGGATTAGTGCTGGTTAATCAAAAAAAGGAAAAAGCAAGTTATAAAACAAAATTAAATGATGAAATTGAAATCACAATTTTAGATAATGTGGATTTGGATATCGAACCGGAAGATATTTCTTTAAAAATTGTTTATGAAGATGAGGATGTAATTGTAGTTGATAAGCCAACAGGAATGATCGTTCATCCATCGGCTGGAATAATGCACGGAACATTGGTAAATGCATTATTATTTCATTGTAAAGATCTTTCAGGAATCAATGGTGTTAACCGGCCGGGAATCGTTCATCGAATTGATAAGGAAACAAGTGGTCTCTTGATGGTCGCTAAAAATGATAATGCACATCGTTTACTATCAAAACAATTAAAGGATCATACTGTTGTTCGTCGATATGTAGCATTAGTGCATGGACTTATTCCTCATGAACATGGGAAAGTCGATGCTCCAATTGGGCGTAATCCTAAAGATCGTCAAAGTATGGCAGTGACACGGACAAACAGTAAAGAAGCAGTTACTAATTTTACAGTATTAAAGCGCTATAATGCTATGAGTTTGATTGAGTGTCGATTAGAAACAGGGAGGACACATCAAATTAGAGTACATATGAGTTATATTGGCTATCCGGTTTATGGAGATCCTAAATATGGGTATCGTAAGGATGATTTTAGTCACGGACAGTTTTTACATGCAAAAAAACTTGGTTTTATTCATCCAACCACACAAAAATATATGGAATTTGAAAGCCCATTACCTGATTATTTCCAAGCTAAATTAGATGAGTTACAGGAGGAATTGAAAGATGAGTAAAGTAATTAATTGGACCCAATATTTTATGGGAGTTGCTAAATTATCAGCTTTTCGTTCAAAGGATCCAAATACCCAAGTAGGTGCTTGTATTGTAAATGAAGCAAATAAAATTGTTGGGGTGGGGTATAATGGTTTACCATGGGGATGTGAAGATAATGAATTTCCATGGGAAGTGCGTGAAGGTGATTTGTATGAGACCAAATATCCTTATGTCGTTCATGCTGAATTAAATGCAATTTTAAATAGTACAGGACAATTAAAAGGTTGTCGTATTTATGTTTCATTATTTCCTTGTCACGAGTGTGTAAAGGCGATTATTCAAAGTGGTATTAGTGAAATTGTTTATGAAGATGATAAATATAAAGGGACTGACAGCGATCGTGCGGCTAAAAGGATGTTAGATGCAGCAGGTGTAAAATATACTAAAGTTGAGCCTTTTGTGATTGAAGTTAAATAAGGTTGTCGTTTTGACAACCTTTTTGTATATTTATTTTAAAAAAATGAATAATAAAAAAGGATAACCATGTTATCCTAGATCAAATCTTTAATGCGTTTAAAGTTAGTCATGTTTGTTTTGGTAACTTTATTAAGCATCTTAGCGCCATATTTGTTAGCTACTTCAATAGCAATGGCATCAACGCTATTACTATTCCCGCGCGGTAACTTCATTTTAAGACTTCGTGACATGTTACTAAAATATTGTAAATATGCATATTTTGATAAAATCATTGAACATATAATTGCTAAATATTTTTCTTCGCCTTTTTGGACAAAGGTTAGATCTTTAACAACGATCACTTCACTTTTTAAATAGTTATAATACGTTTTGGGAGAAACAAACTGATTGACTAGTTTGTTTTTAATTGGCATACTTACTTTTTGCATTACATTAGTAACAGCTTGGTTATAAAGTTTTGCCTTAATATTAGCTAGGTTATTTCCAGCTTTGGCCATTGCATTATAATGAGAGTTATCAAGGATTAATAAGCTATATATAAGACGATCTTTAATCTCTTTAGCAACCCGAACAAGTTCTTTGTTGTCCATGTCTTTAGGGTCGCGAACACCGATACTGACTAACCAGTCAAAATCGCGCTCATCTACATAACAGGCAACAACGCATAATGGTCCAAAGAAATCTCCAGATCCAGTCTCGTCACATCCAATATGACTAATATTAGTATATTTACTAGCGTCGTTTAAGGCACTGCTACTGTCGGCCATACTAGAGTCGCTAAAAGCTACAAGTTTATCGTAAGCATGCATATTAATAATGTTGATTCTTTTTGAACTATTATTTCTAACTACATTCATGTTCATTACTTGTCCTCCTAGTCCTACTAAATTAGTATATCATATTTCTAATCTTTTTGACAGTACAAATTTGTTTTGATACAATGTATATTAAAAGAAATTGAGGTGTTTTAATGAATTTTGCACTAAATTCCATGGCAATCGACACAGTTATTGTTTTTATTCTATTGCTAATGTTGATTTTTGGCTATTTTAAAGGTTTTGTATATCGAGTATATGATTTGATGGCAACAGTAGTATCGTTGCTTGCAGCACTATATGCTTCTTCACCGCTTTCAGCAATATATCAAATATATAAAGTTGAAGGGATTGGGGAAATTGTTGGTAAGACAATAAATCGATTTATTATATTTATTATTTTATTTATTGCTTTAAAAGTTATTTTATTAATTATTGGTAAATTTATTAAACCAATATTAAAAAATATAATCTATACAATTAGTATTTTTGAGCATCTTGATCATCTTTTAGGAGCGTTAGTTAGCTTAATTGAAGGAACGATCATTATTTATTTAGCTTTAATTTTTGTAATTACACCAATTATTCCAGGAGGAAAAGAGAATGTTGAGAAAACAGTTGTAGCAAGCAAAATTTTAGAGCTTGTACCTTCAGTTACTGAAGAAATGAAAGCATTATCAGACGGGTTTGATGTTTTTACTAATATTATTAATGATGGGATAAATTATGATAGTTTTGATGCCCGAAACGTTGCTGCGCTTGCTGCTTCATTGAACAGTGCTGAATCAGCGTTAATAAAATATTATGATGAAATCGATCGGGTTAATGAGCCTATTTCGTTAAATCAAGATCAATATAATGAGGTTGTTGATGTATTATCAAAATTAGATTCAGCTAAATTTGATCAAACAAAAATTTTAAATAAGATAATAGTGAGTGAATAGAATGAAAAATATATATGATACATTAGAATTTAATCAAATTAAAAATAAAATCAGTACTTATTGTGTTAGTTCATTAGGGAAAACAAGGATAGCTGAGTTAATGCCGTTAAAAGATACTGATGATTTGAAGCTGGAACAAAAATATTTAGATCAAGCAATGAAACTGATTTTTAAATACGGGAAAATGCCAATCGGTCATTTTATTGATATTGAACCGTTATTATTAAAAACAACAAAAGATGGTACTTTATTCGGTGAAGATTTTGTCCAAATTGTTTATTTGTTGAATAATGTCAAAGAAGTACAAAGCTATTTGAGCGAAAAAGAATTGGTAGACAATGAGCTGTTGCAATTATGCAATGCGCTAGTTTTACCTAAACAATTATTAGCTGATATTAATCGCTGTATTGATAGTAGTGGAAATGTTTTAGATGGTGCTAGTTCGGAATTAAGACGAATTAGACGCCAAATTTTATCAATTGAATCTAATATTAGAACAAAAATTGATCAAGTAAAAGTTGCTAATAAAGATTATTTAAGTCAAGAAGCTATTTCTTCAAGAAATAATCATCTGGTTTTGCCTGTCAAAGCCGGCAATAAAAATTTAATTAAAGGAATTGTCCATGCAGTTTCATCAAGCGGACAAACAATGTTTATTGAACCTGATATAATTGTTCAAATGAATAATCAGCTAGTTCATGCTAAAGATGATGAACGACGTGAAGTAAATCGAATCTTAACCGTACTTTCGAATAATGTAAAAGACCATTATGATATTCTACATGAAGACCAAGAACTAATGATTGATATTGATGTTATTTTCGCAAAGGCTGCTTATGGAGTCAAAATAGATGGAATAGTTCCAGAAGTGGCTGAAGACTACCAGCATTTTAGCTTGATTAGAGCGAGACATCCTTTAATTGAGCCACATGATGTTGTAGCTAATGATATAGTGTTAAATGCACCAAAGAGAATGTTATTGATTAGTGGATCGAATACAGGAGGGAAAACAGTTGTTTTAAAAACGGCTGGGTTATTAAGTGTGATGGCACTGTGTGCTATGGCTTTGCCTTGTACTAAAGCAACGGTTCCAATGTTTGATCAAATTTGTGTCGATCTCGGTGATGAACAATCAATTGAACAATCATTGTCAACTTTTTCTAGCCATATGAAAAGATTAGTTGAAATAACAAATGAAGTAACTGAAAAATCATTAGTTTTACTAGATGAAATTGGTTCTGGAACAGATCCGCGTGAAGGACAAAGTATTGCTGAAGCAATCTTAAGATATTTACATCAAATCAATCCCTTGATTGTAGCTTCAACCCATTATTCAGGCTTAAAAGAATTTGCTAAAAATGAAGATTATATTTTAGTAGCAGCAGTAGAATTTGATCAAGAACTGATGCAGCCAACTTATCGCTTGATTGAGGGCAGTGTTGGGAATTCTTATGCGATCGAAATTTCATCGCGATTAGGTCTTAATCAAGAAATTGTTGATATGGCTTATCAAATCAAAGAAGAAAGTCTGACAGATACAGATAAATTATTAGAAAAACTGCAAAATGAACTAGCTCAGGTTCAAATTGAAAAAGATCGTTTAGAAGCTTTAACAAACGAAACAGAAGTTAAGATGAATAAATATGAACGCTTAATTAGCAGTTTTGAAAAACATAAAGATGAAATGATGGAAAAGGCAAAAGCGGAAGCTAATAAACTACTTGAGGAATCGAAGCAGGAAATTGATTTAGTGGTAGAAGATTTAAAACAACAAGCTGTTTTAAAACAACATGTTGTCATTGATGCTAAGAGAAATCTTGATTTATTAAAACATGAACCAAAAAAAGTTATTAATGAAGAAGTCCATGAATATCAAGTTGGTGACGTAGTCAAAGTATTATCAGCTAATCGTCAGGGGGAAATTCTTTCAATTAATAAAAAGGGAATTTTAACTATTAATATGAGTGGATTAAAATTAAATGCAAAGCCCGAGGAAGTTAGCTTTATTTCTAAGAAAGTGAAGCCTAAAAAAGTTAAATCAAATCTAAAATCTTTGCGAAAAACAACAAATCAAAGCTATGAGTTGAATATTATAGGTAAACGTTATGAAGAAGCAATGGCAATCGTTGACAAATTTTTAGATGATGCAATTGTTAATAATTATACAATGGTTCGGATTATTCATGGAATGGGAACCGGAGTATTACGAAATGGAGTTCGTAAAATGTTAGATAAAAACAAGAATGTTGTTAGCTACCGGGATGGTGGGCCTAATGAAGGAGGACTTGGGGCAACCCTTGTATATTTTGAATAATGAATCGTCAGATGATTAAAGATAAACTTTCGCTTTTACCGTTACAGCCAGGCTGTTATTTAATGAAAGATAAAGATAATACAGTTATATATGTTGGTAAAGCGAAAAAATTAAAAAATCGTGTTTCTTCATATTTTGTTGGAGCACATAATTATAAAACAACAAAGTTAGTTCAAGAAATTGTTGATTTTGATTATATTGTTACGGATTCAGAAAAAGAGGCATTATTATTAGAGATAAATTTAATCAAAGACTATAGTCCTAAATACAATATCTCTTTTATGGACAATAAATATTATCCATATATACAATTGACTAAAGAAAAGCATCCACGTTTAAAAATTGTTCGCAATGCTCAAGATAAAAAACATAAACATTTTGGTCCGTTTCCTGATGGTACAGCGGCTCGTGAAACATTTAAATTGTTAAATCGGCTCTATCCATTGAGAAAATGTAATCATATTCCTAAAAAACCATGTTTATATTATTCCTTGAATCAATGTGTTGCACCATGTATTCAAGAGGTCAGTGATGAAGTTTATAAGGAAATGACATCAAGTATTACGAAGTTTATTCAAGGGGATACGAAAGAAATCATTAATGATTTACAAAATAAAATGATGAGTGCCAGTGAGGTACAAAATTATGAATTGGCTAAAGAATGTCGTGATTTAATCACTCATATTCAGCATGTGACAAGTAAGCAACATGTGCAATTTAATGATTTAGTTGATCGTGATATTGTAGGTTATTATAGTGACAAAGGATATTTATGCTTGCAGTTATTCTTTATGCGAAATGGAAAGTTATTAGCTCGTGATTTAAATCTAGTTCCTGCACAGGATGACTATCAAGAACAAATTATCTCATTTTTAGTACAGTTTTATCAAGAAAATACTGAGCCTAAAGAGTTGCTGGTGCCCCAAGAACTAGATATTGAATTATTAAAAGAAATTGTAAATTGTAAAATTATCAAACCCCAAAAAGGAAATAAAGCAAATTTAGTAGCAATGGCAAATGAAAATGCTAAAGAACAACTAGAAAAGAAGTTTTTATTGATTCAAAAAAATGAAGCTTCTACAATTGGAGCAATCAAGCAGCTGGGAGAAATATTAAATATTCAATTGCCTCGAAGAATTGAATTATTTGACAACTCAAATATCCAGGGGGCTTATGCTGTTGCAGGGATGGTTTGTTTTAAAGATGGAACACCATCAAAAAAAGATTATCGTAAATTTAAGATCAAGACAGTTGAAGGACCGGATGATTATGCCAGTATGAAAGAGGTAATTTATCGGCGTTATTATCGTGTTTTAATGGAAGGGCTAGAAAAGCCGGATTTAATTATCGTCGATGGTGGTAAAGGGCAAATTAAAGTGGCAAAAGAAGTCATTGATGCGTTAAATCTTAATATTATGGTCTGTGGTCTGGCAAAGGATGATAGACATTCAACTTCAGTCTTGTTAGATAGTAGTGGTGAAGTGGTAGAAATAAATCGAAAAAGTGAGTTATTTTTCTTACTGACAAGAATGCAGGATGAAGTTCATCGCTATGCAATCAGTTTCCATAAAAATGTTCGTTCTAAATCTTTATTTCAATCTATTTTAGATAGTGTAGAAGGAATTGGACCAAAGCGAAGAAAAATGTTACTTAAAGAGTTTGGCAGTGTAAAACAACTAAAAGAAGCACAACTGGAACAGTTAGAACGTGTTTTACCACATGAGGTAGCATTAAATCTATTTAATGTATTAAAAGCAGACACCGAAAAGTAGTTTTCTCATATATTAGAGTATGAGGTGAACGTAAAGATGAATATAATCCTGACTCCTAGAGAAAAGGAAATTTTTAATCTTTTAATTAAGAATCAGTCAACGAGAGATATTGCTAAAACGTTAGGAATTAGTGAAAAAACAGTTCGTAATCATATTTCTAATGTGATTCAAAAATTAGGTGTCGATTCAAGGATTCAAGCAGTTTTTGAATTGATTAAATTTAAGGAATTAGAACTATAATCTAGTTCCTTTTATTATGGTTTTTTAATACTAGTTGGTATATAATGGAACAAGGTGATATTATGAAATTGAAAAGATGGCATTTATATTTAATTGTAACACTTTGTTTTACGATTGCTTTTATTTCAATAAACCGCAAGTATGATCGCTTTTATCGGGTTAATGGAATTAATAATGATAATCGCGCTTTAATAGAGATGTATTTAGATGATGAAGAACAAGATTACTTAGTGGAAAATGCGATTGCAGTCGATCAGTTTATTAAATATATAGAATTTCCGGAGTTTAAATTACAGTATTATGAATTTTATAATGCGTTAAATAGAACAAATAAATATTCAAACTATAGTGATTTGATCAATGTTGGTAATCAGCTGGCAAGTAAATTGGAAGTTTCTTTTGCTAGTAATGCACTATCAAGATGCAATACACTAATAAAAAATGATTTAGTCAATGCTTATATTAATCAAGAAGGTTTTTCTTTCGATAATATTGATTATTACCAATTGTTACGGTCACTTTATGATGAGGGTGATTATACATACATTGCAGATACTAATACTTATTTATCAATTATGAAAGAGTTTGATGGTTTAGAAGGTAAAAAATTATATGATAATGTTAAATTGCTGAGTAATAATTTTACTAAGGGTTCATTAGCATCGCTCTTTAATCATGATTTGCAGTCTAATGCCAAACGAATTTATAACCCAAGTGATTTAGCTTTGGTTGTCAATAACGAGACATATATAGGTGGTTATGAACCGAAAAATCAGGTTGAGATACGAGGAATACCTCGAGTCAAATATTCTATGTATCTTCAAGAAGATGCAAATAATAGTTTAATGGAGATGTATCGGGCACTTAATGATGAGGGATATAATGATATGGTTTTAACAGCGGCTTATATCAGCTATGATGTGGCATCTTTAGGTAGTAGCGGGATCTTACCGGGCTATAACGAATATCAGCTTGGGACCACTATAAATCTTCAAAAAAGGGAAATAAGTATTGCTGATTTTGATCAAACTGACATATATAAGTGGTTGATCAATCATTGCCATGAATATGGTTTTATACTGCGGTATCCAAGTGATAAAGTTGATGTGACAAATCATGAATATAGCTCTACAACATTTAGGTATGTAGGTAAAGAAATTGCTTCTAAATTACATGTTCAAAATTTAGCTTTAGAAGAATATAACGCAAACGAGGAGTAACTATGGAAAGAGCGATTGGGGTATTTGATTCCGGTGTAGGCGGTCTAACGGTCTTGAATTCTATCAGGACCTTGCTGCCTAATGAAAATATTATTTATATTGGTGATAATTATCATTGCCCTTATGGTGAAAAAACACGAGAACAACTATTTAGTTATGCAAGTGAAATAGTTGAGTATTTTATTAAAGAAAATGTCAAATTGATTGTCTTGGCATGTAATACTACTAGTGCTACGGTCTTAAATGAACTGCAAGCTGTTTATAAGGAAGTCTTGATCATTGGAGTGATTGATGCAACAGTGGAAGATTTTATCAGTCGCGGAGTCGATAATACTCTTGTTATAGCAACAGCAGCAACGATTAATTCTCATAAGTATCCAGATACGATTGATTGTTATCAGACTGGAATTGAGGTGTTTACGTTGCCAACACCTAAGTTAGTTCCTTTAGTGGAGGCTGGAATGGATAAAAAAGATATTTATGATGTATTGCATGAGTATTTGGATTCTTATGCAGGAAAGATTAAATCAATTATTTTAGGTTGTACGCACTATCCCATTTTAGAGAATCAAATAAAAGATATTTTACCAGATATTGA
>OKPP01000395.1_pt1 | contig 11957 bp, 10 predicted proteins | sample 1612601 | NCBI WGS metagenome assembly OKPP01 (sample SAMN04436807, study PRJEB24849) | human gut metagenome | biome: human gut; feature: NICU; material: stool | host: Homo sapiens | place: USA: Saint Louis, MO | collected 2011-05-02 | reverse complement strand
AACATTTGCTGGAATCCTGATCGGACCTTATAGTAACGCCTTCTTTTTATGATGTAACGCTGTATTCCGCCCCGCGATAAAGCTCGGCATGACCTTTCTGACGCCCAAAGCCTTTCACTTCGGTGACAGTCAGTCCCTGAATACCCATGGAAGACAGCGCTTCACGCACGTCTTCGAGTTTGAATGGTTTGATTACCACCGTAACCAGCTTCATATATCCCCTCCAGTCAGAATTCGGTAATGGCCGCAGCTAACACGAGAGGTATATTGCAAAGGGTGTGCCAGAAGTGAAATGTGAGGAGGAAAGCGCCGCGGCGCGCATGCGCCGCGAAGGGGTGAAAAAAAACGCACCATGGCAGTGCAGGGTGCGTTTCAGTTTTGCACCAACGGTTAAGACTGTTAGCGCATTGCCTTGTTATGGTGCATCAGGCGCTGAGCGACTCCTCCTCGCGCACGCTGGCGGCCAGCTCGTCGCCTGCCAGCTGCAACTGATACATCTGCCAGTAGCGTCCTTTCGCCTCGAGCAGCGCTTTGTGCGTACCCCGTTCAACGGCCTGGCCACGGTGCAGCACCAGAATGGTATCGGCATCGACGATCGTTGAGAGGCGGTGAGCGATCACCACCAGCGTAGTGCGATCCCGCACGGCAGCCAGCGCCAGCTGGATCGCCTGTTCGGTACCGGAGTCGATGCTTGCGGTCGCTTCATCCAGAATCAACACCTGCGGCGTCTCAATCAGCACGCGCGCCAGCGCCAGGAGCTGCTTTTGCCCGACAGAGAGGTTATTGCCTTGCTCGCCCAGCCGGGTATTGATCCCCTCGCTTAACCCGCGCGCCAGATCTGCCAGCTGCACCGTTTCCAGCACCTCCCATACCTGCTCAGGCGTGAAAGATCGTCCCAGCGTCACGTTGGCATAAAAGGTATCCGCCAGCACTACCGGATCCTGCTGCACCATCGCGACGCCTTTACGCAACGCGTTGTGGCTAAGCGCGGAAAGAGGCCGTCCATCCAGACGGATCTCCCCCTGCGTCAACGGATAGTAGCCCATCAGCAAACTGGCGAGCGTGCTTTTGCCGCTGCCGGTATGCCCAACCAGGGCGACAAAACCGCGCGACGGTACCTCGAGGTTGATATCCTGCAAGACAAGCTGATCGTCGCGGTAGGCAAACGAGACATGATCAAACGCTATGGATCCACTTTCCAGCGGACGTTCATCATCGCCATAGGTCTGACGCGGCCTGTCCATCAGCTCAAACACACGCTCACCCGCGACTACCGCCTGTTGCAGCATCGATTGCTGCGTAGTGAGTTCAATCAGCGGTTCGTTAAGACGGCCAAGGTAACTGATAAACGCGTACAGCACTCCCACCTCAATGGTTCCGCGCGTCGTCAGGCCAAACAGCATCAACATCCCGCACAGCACCAGCGCAGAGAAGAGGCTCAGCAGCGGGCGTAACAGGAAGCCGTCCAGACGTAACGTCTGCATCCGCGCCATATAGTGCGAGCGGCTGGCTTCTCCCATTCGCTCGCCAAAACGCGCCTGCTGGCGAAACTGCTGGATAACGCTCATGCCGTTGATCACTTCGTTGAAGCCATCATTGATATCTGCAAGGTAAGCGCGCACGCGACGAACAATCGGCGTGCTGTAGCGCTGGTAAATTACCATCACAATCAGCACCGCCGGGAAAATAGCGATCGCCACCAGCGCCATCCGCCAGTCCAGACTGAACATCGCCACCAGCATCGCGCCAATCAATGCGGCACTGCGCAGAACCGTTGCGACAACGGTCACATAAAGGTCGCGGATCACCTCGGTGTCATTGGTGACGCGCGAAATAACCTGCCCGACCGGCTGGGTATCAAACTCGCTCAGCGGCTGGCGCAGCGCGGCATCCATCACATCCGTGCGTAGCTGCTGGACCACGCCCACGGCGGCCCGGTTAAACAGCAGCGACTGCGCATAGTGCAGCCCCGCCGCCGTCAGCTGTAGCCCGACATACGCCACACCCAGCCCCGCCACCAGCCCCAGCGGCAGATAGCTTTTCGCCACCATGTTATCGATAAAATAGCTGATAAGCAGCGGACCGGTCACCTCCGCAATCGCGGCGATCCACAGTAACAGCACGGCGATGGAAAGCGGTTTGCGCCACGGTGAGCCATAGGCGAGCAGCCGTTTTAACGTCGGCCACATCTGTCCAAACTTACGCATCGGTGACCTCCTCATCCAGCGCAGCTTCAAGCTGTTGATAGCGGTACATATCCCGATACCAGCCGGCCTGCCCGGCGAGCTGTTCATGCTGACCACGTTGGGCAATATGCCCGTGCTGAAGCACCAGAATTTCACTGGCTTCGGTAAGGGCCGACAGACGGTGCGCGCTGATGATGACCGTGCGCCCCTCCCCCCACTGCCGAAGGTTATGCAGAATTTGATGCTCGGTACGCCCGTCAACCGCGGACAGCGCATCATCCAGAATCAGGATCTCAGCGTCCAGCAGCAGCGCGCGGGCAATAGAGATACGCTGTTTTTGTCCACCGGAGAGCATAACGCCCCGCTCACCCACTTCTGTGTCGTAGCCCTGCGGCAGGCGCAGAATATCCTCATGGACGCTGGCTAAGCGCGCCACATGCTCGATCTGGTCCTGTGTCGCCGTCGGGCACCCGAGCGCGATATTGTTGGCTATGGTGTCTGAAAACAAAAACGGCGTCTGGCTGACGACCGCCAGGCGGCTGCGCCAGTCATCCAGCAGCAGACGTGGCAGGGAGACGTCATGGAAACGGATATCGCCTTCGCTCACGTCAAAATGGCGCTGAATCAGTGACAGAATGGTGCTTTTACCGGAGCCCGTCGGGCCGCAGATGCCCAGCATCTGACCAGGACGCAGCGTGAAACAGACGTTTTCAAGCACCGGATGTTCCGTTTGCGGGTAGATAAAGACGCGGATATCAGCCTTCAGAACACCCGGACCTTCCGGTACCGGCTCGCTGCCATCGTTCACTACCGGCACTTCCGCCAGCATGGCGCGGATACGGCTGTAGGCGGCGCTCCCACGTTCAACGATGTTAAACATCCAGGCCAGCGCCAGCATCGGCCAAATCATCAGCCCGAGGTACATCGCAAAGCTGGTTAACTGCCCGAGGGTCATGGTGCCTCGCACCACCATCCAGCTGCCGCCGCCCACCGCCAGCAGGTTCGCCATGCCAATCGCAATATAAATTGTCGGATCAAAGCGGGCGTCTATACGCGCCACGCGCATGTTTTTCGCACCGGTATCGGCGGCGTCGGCCGCAAACAGCGCGGACTGGCGGTCTTCCAAACCAAACGCTTTGATCATGCGGATGCTGGTCATGCTCTCCTGGGTGCGATCGTTTAACGACGAGAACGCCGCCTGCGCCAGCTTAAAGCGTTCATGGAGCTGCTCGCCGTAGCGGTTAATCGCCAGCGCCATCAGCGGCATCGGCAGCAGCGCCAGCAGCGTGAGCTCCCAGCTAATTTGCGTAGACATCACAATCAGTACCGCACAGCCCATCACCAGGGAATCCACCAGCGTTAACACCCCTTCACCGGCGGCAAACACCACACGGTCCACATCGTTTGTGGCGCGGGCGATGAGATCCCCGGTACGATGACGCAGATAAAACTCAGGGTGCTGGCGGCTCAGCTGGCGGTAAAAGTCCTCGCGCAGCTCAACGGCAAGCTGATAGGACGCGCCGAACAGCAGCACGCGCCAGACATAACGCAGCAGGTAAACCACCACGGCCGTCAACACCAGCGTACCGACCCACATCATCACCCGTGCGGCGGTGTAATGTTGTTCCGTAACACCATCCACGACGTATCCCACCACTTTGGGCGGGATCAGTTGCAAAATGGCAATGATAATAAGCAGGGCCACCGCGCCGAGGTAGCGTTGCCACTCCCGACGAAAGTACCAGCTTAATTGGGCAAATAATCGCACGCGGTCTTTTCCTGAAGATATTTTATGAAGTTATTCAATGGGTAACGCTGTGGTGTATTTAATCTGTTCCATGGCGAAACTGGAGGTGACATCGGACAAGCCCGGTACGCTATTGACCAGCCGCTTGTAAAAATCATCGTAGCGCTTCATGTCTGCCACCTGAACGCGCATCAGATAGTCGTATTCCCCCGCCATGCGCCAGAAGCCGAGCACCTCGGGCATGTCGGAAACCTGGGTGACGAAGCGGCTGTACCATTCGCTGCTGTGATGCTGCGTTTTTATCAGGACGAAGGCGGTCAGTCCAAGCCCCAGTTTTTCGGGGTCCAGCAGCGCCACACGTCCCAGCAGAATGCCATCGTCTTCCAGCTTCTTGAGGCGCTTCCAGCACGGTGTGGTGGTCAGATTAACGGCATCTGCCAGCGCCTGCAAAGAGAGGGTGCAGTCGCTTTGCAGCAAAGAAAGCAGCTTGCGGTCAATTTTATCTAGCATATCCACCTCCCAGAGAAAATTATTCTCCTTACATTCTATTTTAAAGGCCAGATAGCAACAATTTTTTCTGTGCTTTTCGCTATGCTGGGCACAAAATGACAAACGGATAACTACGATGAATAGCACCTGGGTTAAACATGCCATCAGCGAAATAAATGCCGACTATCAGCGCTCGGCAGACACCCATTTGATCCGCCTGCCTTTGCCTGGATTTCCCGGCATTCAGCTTTACCTGAAGGATGAAAGTACCCATCCTACCGGCAGCCTGAAGCATCGCCTGGCGCGTTCACTCTTTTTATACGGTTTATGTAACGGCTGGATTAAAGAAGGCACCACGATTATTGAATCGTCGTCCGGATCAACTGCCGTCTCAGAGGCCTACTTTGCCCGCCTGCTGGGCCTGCCGTTTATCGCTGTGATGCCCTCCTGCACGGCGAAACGTAAAGTTGAACAGATCGAATTTTACGGCGGACGCTGCCACTTTGTGGAAAGCGCCTGCGAAATCTATGCGGCCTCCGAAATGCTGGCCCGCGAACTAAATGGTCACTATATGGACCAGTTCACCTTCGCCGAGCGCGCCACCGACTGGCGCGGCAATAATAACATTGCGGACAGCATTTTCCGCCAGATGACCCACGAGCCACATCCCGTCCCCTCTTACATTGTCATGAGCGCGGGCACGGGCGGAACCTCCGCCACCATCGGACGTTATATCCGCTGTCAGGGTTATGATACGCAACTGATGGTGGTTGACCCTCAGAACTCGGTGTTCCTTGATTACTGGCAATCTCGCGATGCCAGCCTGCGCAGCCCTGTGGGGAGCAAGATCGAAGGAATTGGTCGCCCGCGCGTCGAACCCTCGTTCATTCCGGACGTTGTGGATGAGATGCTCCGCGTGCCGGACGCCGCCAGCGTCGCGACGGCGCACTGGCTGGAGACACAGCTTGGCCGTAAGGTCGGAGCCTCTACCGGCACCAATATGTGGGGGGCGCTACAACTGGCCGCGAGAATGCGTGAAGAAGGCCTTAGCGGCTCTGTCGTCACGCTGCTGTGCGACAGCGGGGAACGCTACCTGGACACCTATTACAACGCAGAATGGGTGCAGGCCAATATTGGCGATGTTGAACCGTGGAAAGCGCAGATTTTGCATCTGGTGAAATAAAAAAAAGCCAGGCTGAAGCCTGGCTTGCTGGAAGGATCTCGCTATTCGGGGGAATATGGGAGGTTATTTTTGTCCAGCCAATGCGTCAAAAAATGGGACACCGCTTCGTTACGACAGTGTCCGATAACCGGTAAATGCGGGAGCGCGGCGATAAGTTGCGGCATCGCGTTCCCCATAATCAGACCACGGCCTACGCTGCTCAGCATCTCGTGGTCGTTCATGGCGTCACCAAAGGCCATACAGTCCTGCATCGTCAGCCCCAGACGATCGCTCAGCACCGCCAGCGCAGATCCTTTGTTACAGCCCACCGGCAGCACTTCAAGACATTCCACCGCCGAGAAGGTCAGGTGCGCCCGGTCGCCCAGCGCCTCGTTAAGCTGAATACGCAGGCGGCAGAGATCGTCGTGATCGCCGCAGAAGCAGATCTTGGTTACCTTGTGGGCCGGAATGCGGCGCAAATCGATGAGCTGATATTTAAAGCCACTGTAAACGTGAGCGTGCAGCAAGGCCGGGATCTCACGCCCGGTAAACCAGCCTTCATCGTTAAAAACATGCACGCTGGCCAGCGTATCCCAGGTGCTGTGCAGGACGATGTCCGCCACTTCCGGATCCAGATCCTGACGGTGCAGCACATCGCCCTCGACGGAGTGAATGCGCGTCCCGTTGCCGGTGATCAGGAACGCATCGAGGGCAAATGTTCCCAGCAGATGGCGCATCTCCAGCACATGACGACCAGTGGCAAACGTCAGGGTGACTTCACGCTCGCGCAGGCGCTTAAGTGTGTTCAGGGTTTTCTCCCCTAAACGGTGATCCGGCATTAACAGCGTGCCGTCCATATCAAATGCAGCGAGCCGAGCCATAATTACTCCCGAAATGTGATGCGGTTAACTTGTGCATCAGTATTACGTGAGATATACGGAAGTAATAGTGAATAGATGATAATTATTGTTCCGGGTTTTTCATGCGCCAGCTTAACCGTCTTAACCAGTATCAGCGTCTGTGGCACCCCTCCGCCGGCGCAACGCAGCAGGTGACCATCAGTGAACTTGCCAGCCGCTGCTTTTGCAGCGAGCGACATGTACGCACCCTGCTGCGCCAGGCGCAGGAGGCGGGCTGGCTAAGCTGGCACGCCCGCTCCGGACGAGGAAAGCGTGGGGAATTACGCTTTCACGTCACCCCGGATTCGTTGCGTAATACGATGATGGAAGAGGCCCTGAAAAGTGGACAGCAGCACAACGCGCTGGAGCTGGCCCAGCTCGCGCCTGAAGATTTGCGATCGCTGCTGCATCCGTTTATGGGCGGGCAATGGCAGAACGATACGCCGACGCTGCGTATTCCCTACTATCGCTCGCTGGAGCCGCTTCAGCCGGGGTTTCTCCCTGGCCGGGCGGAGCAGCATCTGGCGGGACAGGTATTCTCTGGTTTGATGCGTTTTAATGGTAACAGCAGTGAACCCACGGGCGATCTGGCGCATCACTGGGAAGTCTCTGATGACGGCCTGCGTTGGCATTTCTACATACGCTCCACCCTGCACTGGCATAACGGCGATAAAATAGAGACGGCACAGCTCAGGCAAAGCCTGACGGCGCTGCTATCGCAGCCCGGCATGGACACGCTTTTCCGCAGCGTCTTACGTATCGAAACCACGCATCCGCAAAGCCTGACGTTTATTCTGCATCAACCTGACTATTGGCTGGCGCACAGGCTGGCAACCTACTGTAGCCGTCTGGCGCATCCTGATTACCCCGTGGTGGGCAGCGGTCCCTTTCGGCTGAGCGTTTTTGAGCCTGAACTGGTGCGTCTGGAAAGCCACGAGCAGTATCATCTTGGCCATCCGTTGCTTAAGGCTATCGAGTACTGGATCACGCCCCAGCTTTTTGACTACAGTCTGGGCACCAGCTGTCGCCACCCGGTGCAAATCGCCATTGGCGAGGCCGACGAGCTGGCCAGCCTGCGGCTGGTGAGTAACAGCACCAGTCTGGGCTTCTGCTACCTCACGCTGAAACAAAGTCCGCGTCTGAGCGAACTTCAGGCAAAGCGGCTGATTAATATCATTCATCTCTCAACGCTGCTGCACACGCTTCCCCTGAACGAAGGGCTCATCACTCCTACCGAGGAACTGCTTCCCGGCTGGGCGATCCCCCAGTGGACTGATTTAACCGACGTTGTGCTGCCAGAGGCATTGACGCTTGTCTACCACCTGCCGGTTGAGCTTCACACCATGGCCAGTCAGTTAAAAGCATACCTTGCGCGGCAGGGGTGTGAACTGACCGTCATCTTTCACGACGCCAAGACGTGGGACGGTTGCCAGCAGCTTGCCGATGCAGACATCATGATGGGAGACAGACTGATTGGCGAAGCGCCAGCGTACACCCTTGAGCAATGGCTCCGCTGCGATGCGCTCTGGCCGCATCTGCTGAGCGCACCGGCATACGCCCATTTGCAGGCCACGCTGGATGCGGTGCAGACGCAGGCCGACGAACGTGACCGACACGCAGGACTTCAGGCTATCTTCAGCCGATTAATGGAGACAGCCGTCCTGACACCGCTCTTTAACTACCAGTATCAAATCAGCGCGCCTCCGGGCGTCAACGGAATACGCCTTAACACTCGCGGCTGGTTTGACTTCACCGAAGCCTGGCTTCCTCCACCAAACGCGTGAAGAAGCTGGTCGCCGCTTTAGCCAGGCGTTAACATGACGCTTTTACCGTAACTGTCGAGATGATCTATGAAACGTGCCGTCGTCGTGTTCAGCGGAGGACAAGATTCCACAACCTGCCTGATTCAGGCACTTCACCAGTATGATGAAGTGCATTGCGTCACTTTTGATTATGGTCAGCGTCATCGCGCTGAAATCGATGTCGCTCGTGAACTGGCCCTCAAACTGGGCGCCCGCGCTCATAAAGTGCTGGACGTGACGCTGTTAAATGAACTGGCCGTCAGCAGCCTCACCCGCGACAGCATTCCGGTTCCTGATTACGAACCGGATGCCAGCGGCATTCCGAATACCTTCGTACCTGGGCGTAATATTCTCTTCCTGACCCTGACGGCAATCTATGCCTACCAGGTGAAAGCCGAAGCGGTGATCACGGGCGTGTGTGAGACCGACTTCTCTGGCTACCCGGACTGTCGGGATGAATTCGTGAAAGCACTCAATCACGCCGTCGATCTGGGTATGGCAAAAGAGACCCGCTTCGAAACGCCGCTGATGTGGCTGGATAAAGCCGAAACCTGGGCGCTGGCCGACTACTGGGGCAAGCTGGATATCGTTCGCAACGAGACCCTGACCTGCTACAACGGCATTAAAGGGGACGGCTGCGGGCAGTGTGCCGCCTGTAACCTGCGCGCGAACGGTCTGAATCATTATCTTGCGGATAAAGCGGGCGTGATGGCCGCGATGCAGAAAAAGACCGGTCTGAAATAAGGGCGACCTGACCGTGCTGTCGAACGGTAAGTGGCGACAGCACGGTTATCCCTGAACATTTTTTACGCGATCATCAGCTCCAGCTTTTCGCGCAACTCCCCTTCCAGCGGCAACGCTTTCTGGGTTTTGAGATCGATACAGACAAAGGTGATCAGCGCATCGGCCACCACCTGCCCTTCTGGCTCAAGCGTGACGACCTGGCTCAATACACCACTTTTGCCATTCAGTTGTTGGACCTCACTGGTCACGGTGAGCACATCCCCCAGCACAGCCGGGCGGCGGTAGTTAATGTTGATGTTGACGACCACAAACGCGATGTTGTGTGCGGTCAGCCACTGGAAGCTTTCGCTGTTCTCCAGGCCATCCCAGCGCGCCTCTTCAAGAAATTCAAGGTAGCGGGCGTTATTGACGTGCTGGTAAACATCGAGGTGATAACCACGGACTTTGATTTGTGTCTGCATAGCGCAATAGCCTTTCGTTGTTATAGGTTCAGAGGTCATAACTGGTATGACCTCTTTATCCTGGCAAATTTTTGCCGCAGTGCAAGTGATTACGCGATTACAGCGTCAGGTGTGCGAGATTGCGCTCAACCAGCGCGCTGCCCATACCCGGCACCTGCTTGAGATCGTCAAGGGTTTTAAAAGGACCGTACTCCTCGCGGTAGCTAACAATGGCCTGGGCTTTTTTAAGTCCCACACCGTTCATCACGCGCGCGAGCTCTTCTGCCGATGCCGAATTGATGCTGACTCGCGTACCGTCATCCTCTGCACTTTTACCGGCCTCAGTCGCTTTTGATTGCGTATGAGCCTGCGCAGCTGAGTCTGTTTTGGTCTGTGCAGCCTGCGCTTTAGCCGAGGGCGACGCCGCCAGCGCTCCCGCACTCATCCCGGAAGTGGCAATAGCCAGTGTAATTAACAGTGCTTTGATTCCACATTTCATGCTGTTTTCTCCTTGTTTGTTGACAGCCACGCCACGATAGCCGTACGAGAAAACAGGGACAAACAGCAGATTGCAGAAATGGAAAAGGCCGCGAAAGCGGCCTTTAGTTTTTGCAGAGCGTTACGAAAATCTGCGAGCAGGTACGTAATTATTGCTCCTGGGTCACCACATCACCCAGCTTGATTTTGGCTTCTTTACGCAGGTTGCTCATCATCGCTTCGAAAGCAATCTGGGCATTATTCTGGGTAATTCCCTGAACCATGGCCTTCTTCTGCGCGTCTGGCAGCGTGCCGGCTTTGACTTCATCCAGCGCCAGAATCACCACGTTACCCTGCATATCGGTCGTGGTGCCAAAGACAGGTTTGTCTTTCGCCGGCAGGCTCAGACCAAACGCCGCCTGGCTGACAGGATCCTGACCGGTACGGCTCAGCGTTTTGGCTTCGCCAAAGTTCAGGCCAGCCGCTTTCAGTGCATCGTTCTTACCGGCTTTCAGATCGGCCAGAATTTTCTCTGCATCCAGTTTTGCCTGCTGTGCCGCTTTGTTGTGTTTGACCAGCGCCACCACCTGATCTTTCACTTCCGCCAGGGGCTTCACTGCCTCGGCTTTGTGCTCGCTGACGCGCAGTACGAACGCACGGTCACCGTCAACGGTAATGATGTCTGAGTTGCTGCCCGGCGTACCGTTCTCACCTACCAGACCACCATTGAAAATGGCATCTGAAACCGGTTTGAAGTTCAGTTCTTCCGGCAGATTTTCATGGCTGAACCAGCCCGTCTCAACCGCTTTCACGCCAGCAGCCTGCTCAGCGCCCGCCAGTGATTCGTTGTCGTTGCTTGCGGCATCGCTCACTTTCTGTTGCAGAGCATAGAAGGCGTCCAGCGCTTTCTCCTGCTTCACTTTCGCAGCGATATCATCACGAACGTCAGCCAGCGGCTTGGTTTTCGCCGCTACGACATCGTCCAGACGCGCCACCAGGAAGCCAACGGAGGATTTGATTACACCAGACAGTTGGCCTTTCTCTTTAAGACCCGCATTTTTCAGCTCGTCCGGGGTAGTGGAATCTTCCAGCCAGCCCATATCACCACCGTTTTTGGCAGAAATAATGTCGGTGGATTTTGCTTTCGCCACGGTCGCGAAATCAGCGCCTTTGTTCAGCTCGTCCAGCACGGCTTTTGCTTCTGCTTCCGTTTTGGTCTGGATCACGCTGTAACGGTTACGCTGCGGCTGAGTGAACTGATCCTGATGCTGGTCGTAATAAGACTGGATCTCGGCGTCAGTCGCGTTTTTCTGCATCGCGGCAGCATCCAGCTTGATATAGCTTACGCGGAACTGTTCAGGAGAGATGAAGTTGTTCTTGTTTTGCTCGTAGTAAGCATTAACTTCAGCGTCGCTAACCTGCTGTTTCGCCGCCAGTGCATTGACATCAATCGTCGCTTCACGCACCACGCGTTGCTGCGCCACCAGTGCCGCCAGCGCTTCAGTTTCGCCTTTCAGCATGAAATCGGTGCCCACCACCGCGTTGATCAGCTGTTGCGTGGTCAACTGGTTACGCAGCGCCTGTGCGTACTGGTCAGCCGTCATCCCCATCTGGTTAACAATGCTGTTGTAACGCGCGTTGTCGAACTTCCCATTAGACTGGAAAGCCTGCGTCGAGAAGATGGCTTTTTTAACCTGCTCATCGCTGATGCCCAGACCGAGGCTTTTCGCGTACTGGTCCAGCAGCGCTTCGTCGATAAGGCGGTTCAGCGTCTGCTGACGCAGGTTTTTCATATAGCCTTCGTTGGCTGCAAGTTCAGAGTATTGGTCGCCCAGCTGTTGCTGCATGCGGTTACGTTCACCAGCAAAAGCGTTCTCGAACTGCCCACGGCTAATTTCCTGGCCATTCACTTTTGCGGCGTAGTTCGCGCCACCGCCGATGAGGTAACTACTCACACCGGTCAATATGAACGACACGATAATGATACCGAAAATAATCTTGAGCACGAGAC
>OKPP01000368.1_pt1 | contig 12582 bp, 14 predicted proteins | sample 1612601 | NCBI WGS metagenome assembly OKPP01 (sample SAMN04436807, study PRJEB24849) | human gut metagenome | biome: human gut; feature: NICU; material: stool | host: Homo sapiens | place: USA: Saint Louis, MO | collected 2011-05-02 | reverse complement strand
GATATAACTATTAGAACTGGTAGTTATTCTTATAATGATGAAATAAATTTCTCATAATTTTTATGTAAATAGGGCAATATATTAAAAGAAAAATTCGTTTTAATAGAAAACGATTTTTTTATATCCAAATAGTTTTTACAATGGAGTCAAGGAGGAAAAGAAAATGATTAGAATTATGTTAGCATGTGCTGGAGGGATGTCTACCAGCTTATTAATGAACAAGATGAAAGAGGAAGCCGATAATAGAGGACTGGAAGTCAGTGTTGAAGCGATTGGTGAAAAAACATTGGAACAGCATTTAGGCGAATTTGATGTATTACTGTTAGGACCGCAAGTTCGTTATGTTATTCCTAATGTTAAGAAAATATTAGCAGGGAAGATTCCGTTTGATGTTATTGATATGCGTGATTATGGAATGATGAATGGTGCCAATGTGCTAAAACGAGCGCTTGAAATCATTAACGAATAGCTTGTCTCTAGGAGATAATTTTATGGATGAATTTTTAAGCGAGCTTTATGTAGAGTATTTTAAAAAATGGATCTTACTACAAACTAGTAAGGATTATAAATTGTATTTCAATGATAATGATTCCAATATTATACTTATTGAAGCTGAAAATAGTTTAAGTCGTGTAACCTTTAATCGTTTTAATATTATTGAGCTTTGTGTCATGAATAATAATGACAATAAATTAGAATTTTATATTCATTTTCAAATGCAAAATTTAGGACACGCTAAAAGACTTTTTTGAAGAGATGATAGAATGTATTTATAACACGATCAAACAACCTGTTTTAAAAATTTTATTATCATGCTCTAGCGGTTTGACGACTAGTTATTTTGCTGAAAAACTTAGCCAAACGGTAGAATTGAATTATCAATTTCAAGCAGGAAAAGGTCTTGGCAGCAGCATTGGATTTTGATGTTCTGCTCTTAGCTCCACAAATATCTTACCAATGTGCAAGGATACAAAAAATACTACCTAATAAATTAGTTTTAAAAATTCCAACGCTAATATTTGCAAGCTATGATTGTTTAAAATTATTTGAGTTTATCAAAGAATCACTATTATTAGATAAGGTAAATAACAATAAAACAATAATAAAATTATCACCGTAAATTATTAATAAAAACACTAATAATCTTACCTTATATTTATTAGTATATCAGGATAATAATAAGAATTTTATTGATTACCATCTATATGGGAAAGAGTTATTGATGATTTATGAAAAGCGGATTATTAAGGATAGTATTATAATTCAAGGTATTTATGATGTTTTAAATATAGTACTGTTACATTTTTTAGAAATTGATCGTATAGCGATTTCTATATTTGGAGTGTTTGATAATGGCTATGTCTATTCATCCTTTATTGAGGGGGATAAGTGGTATAAACTTTAAACAAATTTTAAAATGCAAATACAATAAACATATTGTAAAATATTAATCATTAGTATTTTTATTTTAGCTACAGGGTTTAAATGTGGGAATAGGGACAGTTATTAACAGGTTGTAATAACTTTGCTGGTGAAGTAAAATTTTTATCATTGCCACTTGCTGAACGTGTACATTTGAGTCGTATTCCTGAAGGAACACAAAAAACGCTTAGCTTTATTGATACAAGCTATCATGAGTATTCTTTCATCACCAGTAATTGTAATTTATAATGACTTGTTGCTTAATTATGAACTATTAAAAACAGGTAATAAAATCGTTTGGTCAAGAGCTACAGTACCTTAATTTTAAAATCATTAAAGTTGAACAAACTTAAGAATATGTTTTATTAGAATTATTAGCTTTAAGAATTAAAAATAGTGATAATAAAAGAAACTAAGTATTAAATTTAGTTTTTTAGCATCATATTAAAACATAAATAATACTGTTTTTTGGTATTGTTTATTGTAAAATAAAAGTGGTGAATAAAGATGAATATATTAATGAAATTAAAGAATAGTAAAGTTCTATCGAATAATGAAAAAATCATTGCAGACTATATTTTAGAGCATCCAGATCGTATTTTAAAAATGACTGCAAAAGATTTAAGCACAGTTTGTTATGTCTCAACAGCAACGATTTATCGCTTATGTGATAAGCTTGAATTATCGAGGTTTGCTGATCTGAAGCTAAAAATCACTAGTTCTTTAGAAGAGTATTTAAAAAGTACAGAGAATTTTGACTTTAATTTTCCTGTTAAGCAATTTCAGACACATTATGAAATTATTCATAAGCTAAAAGAAGATTATGAACAAACCTTAAGTTCTACTGCTAACTTATTTAGTTTAGACCAGCTTAAGCGAGTCGTTTCAACAATGAAAAAGGCTCAAGTCATTGATGTATATACATCAGCTGGAAATATTTACTTTGCACAAAACTTTCAATTTCAAATGCAGGAAATTGGTGTGAGTATAAATGTGCCTTCCTCATATAATTATCCTATAAAAGAAGTGAAACCGGATCATCACCTATATATTAGCTCTGGTGAAAATCATTATAAAAAAATTTCATCTTTTTCAACTAGATTATCAATTTTATATATTTTTGATATTTTATATGCCTGTTACTTTGAATTAAATTATGAAGAGAATCTTGAACGAAAGTTAGATTACTATCGTTTGATTGATAAAACAAATATTAGATAAAAAACTGGATCAATGCCACTCATCGTAGCTGATCCAGTTTTCATATGGGAACATATGTCCTAAGTTATGGCAGATTTTCTTTTGAGAGGAGTAACAATCTGCTAATTCTAATTTTTGTTTGGTAAGATCATCATCAAAGGTTGGTTTCATTGGCAAGATAGGGTTAGTTTTTCGATAATAAAGACCAAAATATTTTAAATTATTAGTAATTGCTAGATCTTTAGCAATACTTGTAACAATTGCACTTGTCATCTTGTGATGCTGATGGCCGTATTCACCTTTAGGATTGTGAGTAACAACGAGATTAAAATGTTGTTTCGATAAAAGATAATTTAAATCGTCTTCAATTTTTTGATATGATGATTTCCAATTATCCCGCTTACCATTTGTTTTATCAGGATAATTTAAAATAAGTCCGGTATTCTGTGTTTTTTTCATCACCTCTTTAAATTCTTTAGAACGTATTTCGTTATCACCATTAGTTAGGCAGACAACCAAGTATTTATCTTTTAGTAAATGCATTCCACCCCAAATAGTTTCATCATCAGGATGAGCTACGATCATAACATTTTGATAATCACTTAATTGGACTTGATCAAAAATATCTTGATGTTCGATTTTATTTACTTTTGCGTTTGCGTTAGTACATCCTGTTAGGAGGACTAAACAGATTATTAGTAGTTTCTTCATACTTGAATTGTACCACTTTATTCAATTAATAAAATTAAACCTTTCTTAATATTGCTTAAGAGAAACTAAATAAATAAAAAGTTTGACAGTTAAGGGCAAACTTGGTAAAATTTTCTTGCTTACCGGAGGGTATAAGAAATTATGCTGGATAAGGTAGTGGGTCAAACCACTATTTTATCCAGCTTTTTTTAGGAGGAAAATATGAATGATGAATTATTAAATGGAAGTGTTTTTAAAAGTTTGATGCTCTTTGCAATTCCCTTCATGTTATCAAACTTATTACAAGTATTATACGGAGCTGCTGATTTATTTGTGGTGGGGCATTTCGCTACAACAAGTGATGTTTCAGCAGTTTCTATCGGTAGTCAAACAATGGCGATGCTAACTAACCTGATCCTTGGGTTTACAACAGGGATCACAGTATTATTAGGACAATTTTTTGGAGCTAAAAAGGAAAAAGAATTAGCTGCAACAGTGGGTTCTTCAGTTGTGTTGTTTACTATGATTGCTGTGACTATTTCAATTATATTATTTTTGACTAATCATCAGATTGTAGGATTAATGCATACACCTAACGATGCAATCAGTGCAACTAGAAGTTATTTATATATTTGTAGTTTAGGAACTGTTTTTATTGTAGGATATAATGCAGTTAGTGCTATTTTAAGAGGTTTAGGTGATAGTAAGACACCTCTTTTATTTGTTGCAATTGCGTGTGTAATAAATGTTATTGTAGATTTTATTTTGATAGATAGCTATCAAATGGGAGCAGCAGGAGCTGCTATTGCAACGGTATTAGCACAAGCAGGAGCTTTTATTTTTTCATTGATCTATCTAAAATATAAAGGATTAGGTTTTAAGTTTAATCGCCAAGATATTAGTTTTAATCTTCCGATGATTGCGAAAATCACAAAAGTTGGGTTACCAATCGGCTTGCAAAGTGCTTTAGTTGGTATTTCTTTTTTGTTGATTACGGTAATCGTCAATGGTATGGGGGTAGTTGCTAGTGCTTCTGTTGGAGTTGTTGAAAAATTGATTGAATTTTTAATGTTACCAGCAATTGCCTTAGGTAATGCTGTTGCAACGATGACAGCTCAAAATTTTGGGGCCGAGCAGTATTCACGAGCGTATAAATCAATGCGTTATGGGATTGCTTTTTGTCTTTCGATTTCATTGATTGTGACAGTTGTTTGTCAATTTGATGGAAGTATTTTCACACGAATTTTTTCTAGTGACCAGGCAGTAATTAAAAATGCGGCTTTATATTTACAAACATATTCTTTTGATTGTTTATGTACAAGTTATATCTTTTGTTATAATGGTTATTTAAATGGTGGTGGATATACTGTTTTTACGATGCTTCATAGTTTGCTGGCAACCTTTATTTTAAGAATTCCATTAACTTTAGTAATTAGTAAATTGAGCGGAATTACTTTATTTCATATGGGGATTGCATCACCTATTGCTTCTATGGCATCGATTATCATGTGTGTCATTTATATTCGTTATTTAAATAAGAAGTTATTATTTTAATTTTTTTGCTTATCTTTATAAAATATACTATATGAGGTGAGAGAAATGATAAAAAGAGATAGCTATTTAATTTATAGGAGAATGAAGTACAAAGGAAAATATAAGCGAACGGTATGTTATTACTTGTAGTTATCATTTTGAATTTTTTATAAGGAAATTATGAGGATTTTATGATCTCAATATAGTAATGGTCTGTTTTTTACAAATGTGTTAGATATATGAAAAAGCTAAGTTAGAATATTTGAATAAAATCATGAAAAAGATTGTCAACGACAATCTAAAATAATTAGGAAAATTATTAGATAGAATTAATTTCTTCATTTGAAATGACTTTTATATCAGCAGATTGATATATAATTAATCCAATAATGACGATAATACAACCAATCAATTTGTTAAGGGTGAAGACGTGATAGATATAATAGTCTAGTATCATTCCACTAAGTAATTGAGAGATAAAAGTAATTAGAGTTAGCTTGATTGGAGTAACTTTGGAAACGACGATGTTTAAAATTAGAACATTAAAGACACCAATTATTCCTCCAACTAACATTATTAGATCTATCTTTGTAAATGAAATGTTTTTGAATGCTGGTAACAGGGTAAAAAATAAGAGAATTGAACTAGTAAGCAAACCAGTAAAGTAATTAAAGAAAGTGCTTTGATAAGGACCGATTTTTTTTGCTAAATATCCATTTATGGAACGGCTTAAAACAATAGTCATACCGCTAGCTATTGCACATATTATTGCAATCATTTAACCATCACTCCAATTCCAATTGTGACAATTATTAAACTTAACCATTTAAGTGGTGTTAGTTTTCTTTTTAATGACCCTAGCCAGCCTTTAGATTCTAGGATGATAGAAATAATCATTTGACCCAGTAAGCCTAATGCTGTTAACAAAGCTGTACCGATATTATTGACAGCGATAATATTAAAAATTACAGTTAGTACACCAATTACTGCGCCGGTGTATAAAATAAAGGGTAAATGATGTTTAAAGGAAATTTCTTGCTTTTTTAAAAATATGATCAAGGTAAAAGTAATTAAACCAATCAAATGAATAATAACGGTTGCTAGATAAACACCACAGTGGGCAGATAGTTGACCATTAAAAATATTCATGGTCGATACGATTAAACCACATAAAAAAGATAATAATAAATACATAGTTAACACCTCCAAATTTATTATAAAGAAAAGATATTGCTTTTAAATACGACATATGTCATATTTAAGGTGGTGATATATATGAAAAATCGAGAGTATTATATCAATTTGCTTAAAGTTGAGCAGATGATGAGTGATGATAATTATCAGTATCTTGAATTATGTGAGTTTTCTAAGGCTGAACATCTATTACATCAAGGGCAGATATTAGAATATTTATATATTCTTGTATCTGGAAGAATTAAAAGCTGTCGAACGACTGCGAATGGAACAACAGTTTTATCAGCTTTTTCTAATCCAATCACAGTTACTGGAGAAGTTGAATTTCTAAATCATCATGAAGTCACTAATGATGTTTACGCACTCAAAAATACAGTTTGTTTTAGAATATCAGTGGCTCAATATGAAGATATTTTATTACATGATTTAATATTTATGCGTTATTTAGCACGAACACTTTCAAATCGGCTATATCATGCTAATCATAATACTGCTATTTCAATTAATTATCCAGTTGAAAATCGTTTAGCTTCATATCTTATTTCGAGTGCTCAACAATTGATCATCAAGGATAATTTTGTTCAAGTAGCAGAAATGATCGGGTGCAGTTATCGTCAGTTACAGCGAGTCTTAAATGACTTTTGTCAGTGTGGGTATCTTTGTAAGGTTAAACGAGGCAATTACTTGATTACGGATGAAAGTGCATTAAAAGCATTAGGTCAGGATTTGTATTATATATAAAAACTAGGGTGGCTATGGCCATCCTAGTTATCGTCATGAAGAATAATTGTATTAAAAGCAAGCGTTGGGCCTACTGCAATTACACGTTGATTTGCAGAACCTTTCCAATGTAATTGAGGATCTAATTGGGTAATTTCAAAGCGCCCATCAACGATTACATCAATATTTTTGATAAAATCAATCGTTTTAATATCATCAAATTGGAAACCGGTATATAGCCAAATTGTTTTATCAGGATAACGTTCTTTAATTTCTTTAATCAATTGACCAACTTCATTAATTGAGGAAGGGTGGAGCGGATCACCACCACTGAAAGTAATTCCAGAAATGTAATCTTTATCAAGTTCTGTAAAGATTTCAGCTTTAGCTTCAGCATCAAAAGGAATACCGCTAGTGACATCCCATGTTTGAGGGTTGTGACATCCCGGACATCGATGGGTACATCCTGAAAGCCAAAGAACTACTCGGAGCCCTTCACCATTTAACATATCATCTTTTGTTATATTATGATAATTCATTACATTGATTTCCGATCTGCAATTTCTGCCATTTTTGCATCATTTAAACGCGTATCCCCTTTAACTCGTGAATATGATAAATAACCGTTCATCCGATCTATCTTTGTTAAGTTTTTACTTCCACATTTTGGGCAAACATCCATATTTAATTCTTCATGGCCACAATCATCGCAATAGGATAATGATAGATTTACACCTTCATAAAAGCCTAATCTCATTGCACGTTTAAGTAAGGTTTTAAAAGCTTGCATGTTGTAATCGATTGGATATTTGACATATTGAATCTTACCGCCATTACATAAGTCCCAAAAACGTTTTTCTTTATCTTGTTTTTCAATAGGACTAATTTCTTCAGAAACATGACAATGGAAAGAGTTGCTGACATAATCACGGTCACTAACGTTTTCAATTACACCATGTTTTTTTCGGAATTGTTGCACTTGAAGACCACAGAGGTTTTCTGCTGGGGTCCCATAAATAGCATATAAACGACCATCTTCCTCTTTGAATTTTTCAACCATTTGATTAATATGTTCCATTGTTTTTAAAGCAAATGAACCATCTTCAACTAATGATTTTTTATGTGCTAACTGTTCTAATTCATTTAAAGCAGTTATTCCAAAAGAAGCAGTAGCAGATTTTAAAATAGGTTTGATTTTATCATGTAGACCAAGATGCCCACCATAGAAGCCTCCTTCACAATAAGCAAGAGGATTAACAGAGGCTTTCATCTCACCAAGATAATCATATGTTCGTAAATGTAACTTTCTAATTAAGTTTAAATAATAATCTAATACATCAAAGAAAGGTTTACTTTCTTGTTTTGCTTTAGCATAAATAAGAGGCAAGTGGAGACTGATCGCTCCAATATTAAAGCGTCCTACAAATACGGGAGTATCATTTTCATCAGCAGGATGCATTCCTCCTCGACGATACCAAGGTGATAAAAAGGCCCGGCATCCCATTGGAGAGATGATTTCTCCATATTTTTTGTAGATTGAAGCTACATATCCTTCACCTGATAAGCTGAGCCAGTCAGGATACATTGTTTTGCTTGAACATAATACTGCTGCTTCAAATAATTCTTCAAGTTCTTTACCCTCGCCATGGAGTTCTTCATCATATAAGAAAACAATCTTAGGAAATAAAACCGGTTTTTTATTTCCTTTTTTTCCTTGTCCACGTCGACGAACATGAAGCATTTCAATTGAAGCCATTTTCGCAAATTTGCCAGTTCCTGTTCCTGTCGTCATTGTAATAAAAGGGTAGTCACCTCGGCTGGATGAAACTGAATTAAATTTATATTCCCATCCTTGGAACCCTTGTCTAAATTCATTTAAAACATCACCCTCAGCTACTTTTGAAGCAGTTTCTGGATCTAATCCTAAACTTAGATATTTTTCATAAAATAAATCAAAAGTCTTGATGGCATATGGTTCTAATAATAAATCAACGCTAGGAACAGTAAAACCACCATATTGTTGACTAGCTGCTGATAAAGTAATATCACCAATTACATCGAAAGCTACGTCTAGAGTTTTAGGTTCATTATACCAAAGATTTCCCATTTCAAATCCACCTTCAAGAACGCTTTTAACATCAAAAAGGCAGCAGTTCATTGTATCACGGCGGGCAGACATATCATGAATATAGATATAACCATCACGAATAGCTTGTAGTTCTTCAGTCGTAAGGAAGAATTTTTTATATAACTCTTTATTTAATTCATTAAAAATCAAACTTCGTTTGGTCGATACTAAAGCACTATCAGTATTACTGTTTTCTTTATCTCCAATATACATGATTGATTGTGATTTTTTATAGACCTCATCTAACATTGCCACGAAGTCTTGTTTGTAGTTCCGGTAATCACGATAGCTTTTTGCTACTTTAGGGTTGATTGCATCTAAAGCACCTTCAACAACATTGTGCATTTGAGAGATAGTAATTTCATTGCTATTGAAATCTTTAACTCGGGCTTCAACAAAATCACAAATTTGTGCTTCTTCACCTTCTTTGAATTTATATAAACAGCGTGTCGCAGATTTATTGATTGCTGTTACAACTTTTTGTATATTAAAAAGCTCTTTAGTATTATCTTTCTTGATTACGTACATTCTTTTGTCCTCCATAATAAGTTTCGTAAATTAGTATATTAGAGAATTATCGACTTGAAAAGTAAAATGCTCTATTAGTAGTAAACAAATATTTTTTGTTGATATTTTAGGAAAATAGCAATTATTTTTGTTAGATGATGATAGTACTAGATGTATCAAAATAGATAATTTACTAATTTTCTAAAATTGAAAAAAACTAGAGAAATTAATATAAATATCAGTTATAATTAATATTTGTGTGCATTGCCAATTGAATATTTTAATGAGGTGATGATGCGTATTATTTTTATAAAAAAAGTTTTAGTGTTAACATAATAAAAGAGATTTTTAGGAGGGAACAGAATGAAAGTTATTAAAAGAGATGGGCAAAGCGTTGAGTTTGATGCTTCAAAAATTGAAAAAGCAATTTTAAAAGCAATGCAGTGCGGAAGCGGGATCGTTGATTCTAAATGTGCTCATGATATTGCTGTAGAGATAGAAAACTGGCATCAATTCAGTGATAATAATATTTCGATATATCGAATTGAGGGACAAGTTTTTGAAAAATTAATTGAAAAAGGACAAATCTTAACTGCTAAAGCATATGAAGGATATCGTAAAGTTCGGGAGTTTCAAAGAGAAACAAATACGATTGACAAAGAGATATATGGAATTGTAAACCAAACTAATAAAGAAGCAATGGAAGAAAATTCAAATAAAGATGCTACAGTTTTAGCAACTCAAAGAGATTTGATTGCTGGTGAATTTTCAAAAGATTATTGTCGGCGGCTATTATTACCACCTAAAATTGTTCAGGCACATGATGATGGAATCATTCATTTCCATGATATGGATTACTATATCCAAAAAATGCATAATTGCGATCTTGTCAATTTAAAGGATATGTTTGCTAAAGGAACAGTTATTAATGATAAGTTGATTGAAACACCTAAATCATTACAAACAGCTTGTACTGTGGCAACTCAAATCGTACAACAAGTAGCTAATGGTCAATATGGTGGACAAACTATCTCATTAGCTCATTTATCACCATATGTGCGTTTAAGTTATGAGAAGCACCAACGAAATGTTCGTAATGAAGGTCGTTTGATTGGAATTGACTATAGTGAAGAACAAATTATTAAGATTGCTAAATCACGCCTACAAGATGAAATTAAAGCCGGAATTCAAACGATTCAATATCAAATTAATACTTTCTCAACTACTAATGGACAAGCACCATTTTTATCAGTGTTTATGTATTTAAGAGAAGAACCTGAATATATTGAAGAAACAGCAATGCTGATTGAAGAAACATTAAAACAACGATTTATTGGAATGAAAAATCCTGTTGGGGCTTATGTGACACCAGCTTTCCCAAAACTTTTATATGTTCTTGATGATAATAATGTACCGCAAGATAGTAAGTATCGTTATTTAACGGATTTAGCAGTTAAATGTGTCTCAAAGAGAATGATGCCAGATTTTATTTCTGCTAAGATCATGCGTGAAAACTATGAGGGACAAGTATTCCCTTGCATGGGATGCCGTAGTTTCTTATCACCATGGAAAGATGAAAATGGTGAATACAAGTGGTATGGTCGTTTTAATCAAGGAGTAGTGACATTGAATCTTGCTGATGCTGGTCTGTCAGCTAATCATAAATTAGATAACTTTTGGAAAATCTTAGATGAACGTTTAGAATTATGTAAAGAGGCCTTGATGTTACGTCATGAAAGTTTAAAAGGAACACTAGCAGATGTTAGCCCGATTCATTGGCGTTATGGAGCTTTAGCTCGTTTAGAGTCAGGGGAACCAATTGATAAGCTTTTGGAAAATGGGTATTCAACGATTTCCTTAGGGTATATTGGTTTATATGAATGTGTTGTAGCTTTAATTGGTCAAACTCATACTTCTAAAGAAGGAAATGAGTTAGCAACAAAGATCATGGAACGTTTAAGAAGTGCTTGTGACAGCTGGAAAGAAGAAACAGGATTAGGTTTTGGTTTATATGGAACTCCAGCAGAATCAACTACATATACATTCGCTAGAGCATTAAAGAAACGTTTTGGAATTGTTGAAGGAATTACTGATAAGGATTATTTAACAAATTCATATCATGTTAATGTTAAAGAACATATTGATGCTTTTGATAAACTGCAAGTTGAAGCAAAATTCCAAAAAGTATCTTCTGGCGGAGCAATCAGTTATGTTGAAGTCACTAATATGTCAGAAAATTTAGATGCTTTATCAGCGTTGATTGACTATATGTATAACACAATTCAATATGCAGAGATTAATACAAAATCAGATTATTGTCAGGAATGCGGATTTGACGGCGAAATCTTACTAGATGAAAATCGGGAATGGTATTGTCCAAATTGTGGAAATCGTAATCATAAAACTTTAAATGTTTGTCGTCGTACTTGTGGTTATTTAGGTGATAATTTCTGGAATCAAGGTAGAACACAAGAAATTGCTGAACGTTTTGTTCACTTAGATAATCATCTTTATGGTGAGTAACGATGAGATATGCTCAAATTCGAAAAACGGATATTGCTAACGGAGAAGGAATTAGGGTATCTTTATATGTTCAAGGTTGTAAACGACATTGTCCAAACTGTTTTAATCCCGAAACTTGGGATTTTACTGGCGGGAATAAATTTGATTTAAAAACTGAAAATATTTTAATTAAATTAGTAAATCAGCCGCATATCGTAGGAATCACGATTCTTGGTGGTGAACCATTAGAGTTGGAAAATCGCCAGGATGTTTCCATTTTATTAAAACATCTTAAGGAACAATGTCCTAATAAGACAATCTGGTTATATTCTTCTTTCTTATATGAAGAAATCAAAGATTTTGATGTTGAGATTTTATCATATTTAGATGTTTTAATTGATGGACCGTTTGTTGAAGCATTGAAGGATCGTAAATTAAGATTCCGTGGATCCTCAAATCAACGATTAATAGATGTAAAAAAATCATTAGCTAATGATGAGGTTATTTTATATCAAGATAGCCGTTATTATAAAAATGATAAAGAGGTATGACCATATCATACCTTTTTTACATAAGTAATATTTTTAAGTGTTGAAGACATATCTACGAGATATTTAAATAGATGATTTCAAGAAAAAATGAAACTCAAATTTTTCTTTCTAGTAATTAGAATCAAGATATCTTAT
>OKPP01000364.1_pt1 | contig 12739 bp, 10 predicted proteins | sample 1612601 | NCBI WGS metagenome assembly OKPP01 (sample SAMN04436807, study PRJEB24849) | human gut metagenome | biome: human gut; feature: NICU; material: stool | host: Homo sapiens | place: USA: Saint Louis, MO | collected 2011-05-02 | reverse complement strand
CAACATAGGCTTATAGCCTCAGAGAAAACCACGTCTTTTAGGCGTGGTTTTTATTAATAAAAGCTAATATTTGTTCTATTATATCAAAATGATACTGTGCACTATTTTTAATAACTGTTTCAACATGATTAAAAGTAAAACTGTTATCAGTACATTGCAGCATACAAATATCATTTTCACCATCTCCAATTGTATAAAGTTGCTCAGCTTTTAATTGATAGAAAAGTTTTAATAATTCAGATGCTTTAGAAATATCTTTAGCTAAAATATCAGTATAGCGGGTATTATGAAAGACATTAATATTTTCAATTTGGCCAAATGTATACTGCTTTCTTTGGGCAATAGAATCAAATTCTAAGGCAAACGAAATAATTTCATTTCTTATATTTTCTAAATCTTCTAGGTTATTGATTACAATACTCTGGGACATCGTATTTGCGGTTATTATTTTATTATTACTTTTAGTTGTTGATCTAATGTAACAGCTCCATTAGCACAAATGACATAATCAAAGAAATCAATATCATATTTCTTAATACCATCTTTGAATTTCTGAGGACTTCTTTCGGTTACGATAATAAAGATGTTACCAGCATCTCTAAATTGTTTAATTTGTTTTCTAGTTTCAGGTAGAATTACTTTATTTGTAGTAATTGTACCGTCAAAATCACTACCAATTATCTTCATTTTTTCCTCTTTCTTGCAACAAACATTCCGGCATGGGTAGTCAAATAAAAAAGATTATTTTTATTTAAATATTTTTGCATATATTCATATAGTTGTTTTTTCTTTTTATATAGTGGCTCAAGATTAAGACTTAGACCTTTACCACTTAAAATAAATTGATAATAAAGATCCAAGTCAGTTATTTCATAAACCTCTTTTCGATCATATAATTTTATATCTTGAAAATATTTTTCTAATTTTGTTTTACCATTTTCATAACCAAAGCGTTGATATAAAATTTCTTGATTAAATGAGATTTTTGAATCAAAATCTTTTAACATAACTTCTCTTTCTTTCATCATATCTTTAGCAATAGTTGAACATTAGAGAATTCCATCATCTTTTAAAATACGATTGATTTCTTGTAATGCTTTTGGTAAGTCGTCAGAATACATGAAAACATGATTTGCTATAACGACATCAAAACTTTTATCAAGATATGGTAAATAATAACAATCAGCTTCTTCAATTGTTTTAATTTGGGGTAAATGTTGAGTATTGTTTTGACATTATTCAAGCATTTTCAGAGAAATATCAGCTAAAGTAATCGAAATATTATTAGAAATTTTATTTTGATTATTTAACCAAATAGTTCCATCACCACACCCAATATCTAGTATCTTGGCATTGGGACAAAATTGATTATATGTGTATTCGATAAATAACACCTCCCTTGCTTTTTCATTCTAGCAAGTGACGTTACGTTCCTGTCAATAGTTAAATAAATATAAAATGTTCTCACTTTAGAACAATTTTATTGACAAGAACAAATTGCTTTGATAAACTCATGGAGGATAAAATTAAATAATTGGTAGAGGTGCAATGATCAATAGTAGCAAAATGTAATGTTTGGTGACAGCATTTGCGAAAGGGTGATTTGCCGAAGGAAATAGTAACACCAATTACTATTTACCTGGGGGATTATAGAAGATATAATTTCCTGTCACATTCATGTGGAGCGCTATCTTAGTATATAAGTACTTTGATTGTTGCCAATTAAAGTATTTTTTTATGGAGGAAAAGATGGATTTTGTACAAACAGGGTGGGCGTTATTGCCACCGGTCATTGCAATTTTAATTGCATTAAAAACTAAAGAAGTTTATTTATCATTATTTTTTGGAATTGTTTCGGGGGCTTTACTGTTAAGTAACTTTCATATTATTGATACTGTTAATGTTATGTTTGATACAATGATTGGAAGTTTAAGTGATACATGGAATATCGGTATTTTAATATTCTTAATATTTTTAGGAATTATAGTTACATTGATGACTAAAGCGGGTGGAAGTAGAGCATATGGACTTTGGGCAAAAGAAAAAATAAAATCAAGACAAGGCTCACTATTTTCAACCTTCTTGTTAGGAATTTTAATCTTTGTAGATGATTATTTTAATTGTTTAACAGTTGGAAGTGTAATGCGTGAAGTAACAGATGAATTTAGTGTTTCAAGAGCAAAATTAGCTTATATTATTGATAGTACTGCGGCTCCAATCTGTATTATTGCTCCAATTTCTAGTTGGGCGGCTGCTGTAAGTGGTTATACAAGTGGTGATGGTTTTAGTTTATTCTTACAAACAATTCCCTTTAACTTGTATGCTTTATTAACAATCGTAATGGTGACTTATGTTATTAAGAAAGATTTTCATATTGGAACAATGAAACATCATGAAATAGCTGCTCAAAATGGTGATGTGCATAATGGTGTAAATGATTATGAAGAAGGAGAAGAAATGGAAGTTTCTGATCAAGGGCGGGTTTATGATCTATTATTGCCAGTTTTTTTCTTAATCATTAGTTGTATTGTGGGAATGTTATACACAGGTGGTTTCTTTGAAGGAGTATCATTCATTACGGCTTTTACTAACTGCGATGCTTCAAGAGGACTGGTCTTGGGATCATTTTTTACACTAGTATTTATCTTTATTTTGTATCTTCCTAGAAAGATTATTAGTTATGAAGATTTTGCTAAATGTATACCAATGGGATTCAAAACGATGGTTCCAGCGATGATTATACTTACTTTAGCATGGACTTTAGGGGATTTAGTGTCAGATAAATTACAAGCTGGGGTCTTTGTTTATAATTTAATGCAGGGAGCTAGTATCTCTACAGCAATTTTACCGGTTTGTTTATTTTTAGTTGGAACAGGTCTAGCATTTGCAACGGGGACTTCATGGGGAACTTTTGGAATTTTAATTCCTATCGCGACTTCGATTTTCCCCGAAGGTTCACAAATGCTTGTAATTGCGATTGCATCTATTTTAGCAGGGGCAGTCTGTGGCGATCATATTTCACCAATTTCTGATACGACGATCATGGCTTCGGCCGGAGCTCAATGTAATCATGTTAATCACGTCACTTCTCAGATACCTTACGCAATGTTAGTTGCTGGAGCTTGTGTTGTTGGATATTTAGTTGCTGGTTTTACTACAAATGTTGTATTGACATTTGTGATTGCAATAATTGCCTTATTCATATTTATTTTTATAACCAAATATTTTTATAATTTTAAAGCAAAGAAGGACTAAGTGTCCTTTTTCTTTATACTTTATTTTATAATTATATTAAATAACGGTTATATTTGATATAATGAAAATAGAGTGTGACCAGAAAGGTGGTGTTAAAATGGAAGAAAGTCATAATTTTTATTTAAACGATTATACTGAATTTGTTAAACAGGCGACTGATATTATCGAAAGTAATAAGAATAGTAAAAATTATGTAATTATGTACGCTGATTTAACTAATTTTCAATTAGTTAATGACTTTTATGGTTTTATTGAAGGGGATCGTTTTCTTTTAGAATTTGCTAAATTTTTAAGTATGTCTCCACGGACAATTTTATGTGGACGTGTTTTTTCAGATCATTTTTTAAGACTATCTTTATTTGAAGATAATTGTGATATTGAATCTGTAACAAGGAATTATGAACAAAAATTAGAAACTTTTATTTCATCGCAAGAAGAACATCACCCGGATTCAAAGATTGCTGTAGCAGCAGGATTGTGTCCAGTTAAATTAGAAGAAAAAGCTATCATTAAAGCAATTGATCAAGCTAATATAGCACGAAAAGAAGCTAAAAAAGATAATCATTGTAAACTAGTTTGGTTTAATGAAGATATGCAGAAATTTATTAATAAACGTAAAATATTAGAAATTGAGATTCAAAATGCTTTACGTAATAAATTATTTACATTCTATCTTCAACCTAAAGTTAATATTAATACAGGAAAAATTGTTGGAAGTGAAGCATTAGCCCGCCTTATTAAAGATAATAAAGTTATTTATCCTGATCAATTTATTGAAATAATGGAGAAAAACGAAACAATAATTGACTTAGATTTTCTTATTTGTCAGCAAGTATGCAGGTATCTTCGAGAAAGAATTGATCAAGGCAAAAAACTAATTCCTGTATCAATGAATATGTCAAGAATGCATGTTTATGAAACTGGTTTTGTTGCTAGGGTTAATAAAATTGTTAATAAATATAATATTCCTCCATATTTATTGGAATTTGAATTAACAGAAACGGTTATTTTGAAGAATTTAACCAAGGTGAGAGAAGTAGCTGATGAATTACGAAGTTTTGGTTATCGTGTTTCGATTGATGATTATGGAACAGGTTACTCAGGGATGAATATTTGGCAAGATCTAAATTTTGATATTGTTAAATTGGATCGTTCATATATAACTAAAAGAGAGTCAAATAATAATCGCAATAATATTATTATTCCTGCAATCGTTGATATTTGTAATAAGTTACAGACAACAATTATTTGTGAAGGAGTTGAAACATTGGATCAATGTTTATATATGAAACGTTTTGGATGTAATGTAGTTCAAGGTTATTATTTTTCAAAGCCAGTTAGCACAGTAGAATTTGAAAAAATGATTGATGAAACGGACGGTAAATTTAATTTACCATGGAATAAAGATGATTTTAAATATACTTCTGTTGACAATATTTCTCAAAGTGAAATCAAAGCTATTACTAATTCTATCTTTAATTTTATTCCTGGTGGGGTGGCTGGATTCAGTTATGAATTAGAACTACTATTTGTAAGTGATAGTTTGGTTGAATTAAGTGGTTATAGTCGAGAAGAATTGCTAAGTGGAGGAATTGAATGGCCTAAAAAGTTGTTTTATAGCGAAGAAGAATTTAAACATGTTTTCTATCATAATGGATTACTGATCGTTCTTCTAAAAATTTAGTTGAGTTTAAAATCAAAGCTAAAAATGGTAAAACCGTGTATATTAATATGTATGGGGGATTAGTTGATAGTCCAGAGTGGGGTTCATATTATTTATGTTGTTTTTATGATGTTACAAATGAAAAAGTGAATGAATTAAAATCACATGAATTACAAGAAAATATAAATAGTTTATTAAAAAATATTAACGGTGGAATTGGTAAAATGACACTTGATGGCAAAGGAACAATTTTATTTGCATCAGATGGTTTTTATAAAACGATTGGGTATACTCGTACTGATTTTAATCAACCGCCAATCAATAATGATTTAAGTCAGATAGTTAGTAAAGAAGCTTATTTTTTATGTAATCATGTAATTGAACAGATTAAAGCTGGTAAAATCGATTATTTTGAAGTTGAAGTAAATTCCAAAACTGCACAAAAGATTTGGCTAACGATCTATTTTTCTAATATTCACAGAGAAAATGGAAAATTAGTAGCTGATGTTTTTTGTATCGATAGAACTGTTGATCATCAACAAATGATGCTAGAACAACACTGTAATGAGATGGAAGATAATTTAAATATTGTTATTGAAAATACCCCAGGGGATATTGTCGTTATTAAAATAAAAGATGATCATATTACCACTAAATTCCTTAGTCATGGATTATCTAAAATATTTGATTTTGAACAATCTGAGTTAACAGATATACTGAAACATAATAAAGGATTTGATTTAGTTTATGAAGATGATCGAGAAGTTTTAGCTAAACAATTTATAGAATTATCTAAACAAAAAAGTTGTGTAAATTTTGATTATCGCTCATATTATAAAAATGGTAAAGTCAGTTGGCATAATATCAATGCAAACTTTTATCGTCAAGAAGAAGATGGAACAATCATTTATCATGGAATTATCACTAATATTAATACTCTTAAAGAACAACAAGAACGTGCGGAAAAATTAAAAGATCGTTATAATTTTATTTTATCAGTGTTGGCTGTTGATGTTTGGAATTTTGATGTTAGAAATAATCGGATGGATAGTTTATATATGGATGATAAATTTAGTATTGATTTACCTAAAGGAGCAAAAATAGTTCCTGAAAAATTATTAGAAGATGCGCTTATTTTACCTGAAGATCAGAATAAATATTTAAATATGCTCACTTCAATAAGAGCGGGACAGAAAACAGCCCATGATAAATTACATTGTCGAATTAAAACGGGTGAATATAATTTATTTGATCTTATGATAAGAGTAAAGGATACTAATTCAGATATGGCTATAATTATGGCTAAAAATTTTGATCAATTTTTTAATAAAAAAGAATAGGAAAAAATAAGGGCTAAATTATTTAGGCCCTTATTTTAATAATGAACGGTTGTTAACTAATGATTTTTAATGAGCTTTGATGATTGTTTTAGCTATTAATATCACGTATGATGTTGTTGTGGGGTGAGAAGATGCAGATAAAAAAAGAAGATTTAAAGAATGATATTATTGAAGCTGCTAAAGTGGAATTTTTGCATCATGGCTACGAAGGGGCTTCAATGAGAATAATTGCTAGTAAATCACATACCACCTTGGGAAATTTATATAATTATTTTACTAATAAAGAAGAATTATTAGGAGCTGTATTAGAGCCATCAATTAAGTCATTAAATAAGTTAGTTGAGGTTCATCTAAATGAAGAAATTCAAGTTCATTCACTAGAAGAGGTTGATGAAGCACTTGATCAATTTGGAGATTTTTTTGAAGAAAGTGATTTTCGATATATAATGGATGAACGATTAATTATCCTTTTTGAATTAAAAACGACGGAATATAAAGAAAAAAGGGATTGGTTTCTTTTAAAATTTAAGCAACATATGGCATGGCATCTTAATATTGAAGATATCAATTCGCCGTATATTGATATTATTACAAATATGTTTATTGATTGTATTAAGCATGTATTAGTAAGTCATGATAATCTTGAAATGCAAAAACAAGAATTTTTAAAAGTTTTCAAAATGTTGTGTACAGGCATTGTTGTTAACGAAGAGAAATAAAAACTTGCAGTGATGATTCATTGTCTTTTGAATACATGTTTTTATTATGCAAAAAAGGAGAAAATATGATTAAATTTGAAGAAGTATCAAAGATTTATCAAAATGGAAATAAAAAAATTTATGCTTTAAATAAGGTTTCTTTTACTATTAATAAAGGTGAATTTGTCATTATCTTAGGACCGAGTGGGGCAGGGAAAAGTACTTTATTAAATATTTTAGGGGGAATTGATCGTCTTGATGAAGGAAAAATAATTATTGATAATGAAGTAATTTCGAATAAAAATGAAAATGAATTATCAGATTATCGAGCTCATCAAGTAGGATTTATATTTCAATTTTATAATTTAATTCCAACACTGACGGTTTATGAAAATGTAGCCTTGATGAAGGAACTAAAAAAAGATATTATGCCAGTTGATAACGTTTTAGATCAAGTAGGACTATTAGTGCATAAGAAAAAATTTCCTCATCAGTTATCTGGGGGAGAACAACAGCGAGTTTCAATTGCTCGAGCAGTGGTCAAAAATCCAGAGATTCTTTTATGTGATGAGCCGACGGGAGCTTTAGATAGTGATACGGGAGCAAAAGTATTGAAGTTATTACATGATATGTGTAAAGAATATCATAAAACAACTATCATTGTTACCCACAATACTAATTTGCAAGCTATCGCTGACAAAGTAATTCGAGTAAAAAATGGTCAAATCAATACAATTACAACAAATTCTCATCCTCTTGATGTGATGGAGGTGGAATGGTAAATGTTGTTTAAAAAAATGATTCGAGATTTATGGAAAAATAAGGTTCAGTTTGGAGCTATATTTATTATGATGTTTTTAGGTGTTTTTATCTTTTCAGGTATATCTAGTGAATATCATGGACTTGAAGTAGCTTTAAATAACTATATTAAAGAGAATAATTTAGCTGATGCTTGGCTTTACCAAAAGGAATTTAGTGATTCGACTCTTAATGAACTAAAAAAACAGACTGATTATGAACAAAGAATGTATGTCTCTACAAGCAATAAAGCGGTTGATAATAGTAATATTGATCTCTATATTACTGATAGTAATAAAATTTCAACTCTTAAAGTCGTTAATGGTAAATCATTTAATAATCAAGATGATGGTATCTGGCTTGATGCAATGTATGCTAAGAAAAATGGTTATCAGTTAAATGACCAAATAACTTTAAAATATCAGAATTTTGAATTAAGTAAGAAAATTATTGGTTTAGTTTATTCCCCTGAAAATATCTATCTGGCTAAAGAAGAGCAACTGACACCAAATCGTCAAAAATATGGTTTTGCATATGTAAATAATAATAGTTTTCCTAACACTTTATACCATCCGAATCAACTAGTCCTTTCCTCAAAAAAAGACATTAGTAAAATAGTTGATCAATTATTAGCTGGTAATGAATACAAGCTAATTCTCCAAAAAGATCATCCTAGTGTAAATATGTTGACTGGAGAGATTGCCCAGCATCGCTCGATAGGTTTGGTTTTTTCATTAGCTTTTTTATTTATTGCTGTTTTAATTACGATTACAACAATGCATCGGGTTTTGCAAAGTCAACGAATGCAGTTAGGAATTTTAAAAGCATTAGGTTTTAAGAAAAGAAAACTACTGATCCATTATTTATCACATTCAACATTTATTTGTTTAGTTGGTTCAATATTAGGTTACTGGCTTGGTTTAATAATAATGCCAGTTGATTTATCCAATGTTTGAAGAAATGTATGTTTTACCGGTTTTAACTAGCCAACCAATAGTTTTAGGATATTTATTACCAATTGGCTGTACTATATTATGCATGTTAATTAGTTTTTCTGTCTGTTTCAAATATTTAAAAATGAATGGTGCAACAATTCTTTATAGCAATAATTTAATTAGTAATTCAAGTTATTCACTAGCATGGAGCAGTAATCTACCATTTCGATTTCAATGGAATATTCGTGATATTATTCGAAATAAATTGCGTAGTCTTATGACTATTTTTGGAGTTTTGGGCTGCACTGCATTATTATTTAGTGCTTGTGGCCTATATGATACAATGACTAATTTGACCGATTGGAATTATACTAAATTATAAAATTACAAATATAAACTTAATTTAAATGATAATCTTAATGAAGAGCAAATTGATTATCTTTTAAACCAGACTAAAGGACAGACATTATTAGAGAGTACAGCTAAAATAGTAATTGATGAACAAAATTTAGATGTTTCGTTAACAGTCTTGGAAAATAATGATTATATCAAACTTGCTCAAGATTTAAGTAATTTTAAATCTTTAAAAGAAGGAATTGCATTATCAAAAAAAACAGCCGATAAGCTTGATTTAAAGGTAGGAGATATAATTAAGTGGAAAGGAAATTTAGATCATCAAGAATATCAATCTAAAATATCTTTAATTATTAGAACCCCGAATATCCAAGGAATTACGATTATGAAAGAAGAATATATGCAAACTGGTCATCAATACTATCCCACTGCAATCATTGGGAGTAAAAATCACCAATCTAACAAATATTTCTTCAATCCAGTATCAGCAGGATTTATTAGAAAGTTTTGATGTTTTATTAGAGGCAATGATCCTAATTATTATCATTCTAGTTTTAGGTGCAATTATTTTAGGTGGAGTTATTTTATATAATTTAGGAGTGCTGTCTTACTTAGAACGTTATTATGAATTTTCTACATTAAAAGTATTAGGATTTAAAGATACTCAGATTCAAAAAATCTTGGTTCAACAAAACATATGGTTATCAATGATAGGAATTTTATTAGGTTTGCCTGTAGGATATTTATTGATTGAATACATGATATCAACGATTCAAGATACAATGGATGTAATTAATTTCATTGCTTTACCGTCTTACTTATATGCAATTTTAGGCACTTTAGTTATTTCCTGGGTAATAAGTAAAATTATTTCATTAAGAATAAAACATATCGACATGGTTTCTAGTCTAAAAGCAAATGATTAAAAGAGAAACATCTTGATAATAATTGAATAAGGTGCATAATTATTGTATAATTTTAAAGAATATATATAAGCAAGGGAGAATTAAAATGATTGATATTGCGATATTAAGAGAAAATCCAACCTTAGTTAAAGAAAACATGAAAAAGAAATTTCAAGATGACAAGATTGGATTAGTAGATGAGGCTTACAAATTAGATAAAGATTATCGAGAAGTTTTAACTAAAGCTAGTGAATTGAGAAGTAAACGTAATAAATTATCTAAAGAAATTGGTCAATTTATGCGTGAAGGAAATAAAGATGCGGCTGAAAATAATAAGAAACAAGTAAGTGCAATGGCAGATGAATTAGCTAAATTAGAAGACTTAGAAACTCAATATGGTAGTGAGTTAAAAGCAATTATGATGAAAATTCCTAATTTTATCGATGAATCCGTTCCATTAGGAAAAGATGATAGTGAGAATGTTGAAATTACTAAATATGGGGAACCAGTCGTACCAGATTTTGAAATACCTTATCATACTGAAATAATGGAAAATTTTGATGGTATTGATATGGATGCAGCTGGAAGAGTTGCTGGACAAGGTTTTTATTATTTAATGGGTGATATTGCTCGTTTACATTCTGCAATTTTATCATATGCTCGTGATTTTATGATTGATCGTGGCTTTACATATGTTATTCCGCCATATATGATTCGTAGTAATGTAGTTACTGGTGTTATGAGTTTTGAAGAAATGGATAGCATGATGTATAAAATTGAAGGGGAAGATTTATATTTGATTGGTACTTCTGAACACTCAATGATTGGTAAATTTATTGATAACATTTTAGAAGAAGATAAATTGCCATATACGTATACTTCATATTCACCATGTTTTAGAAAAGAAAAAGGGGCTCATGGAATAGAGGAGCGTGGAGTATATCGAATTCACCAATTTGAAAAACAAGAAATGATTGTTGTATGTAAACCTGAAGACAGTAAGATGTGGTTTGAAAAACTATGGAATAATACTGTTGATTTATTTAGATCATTAGATATACCAGTAAGAACTTTAGAATGTTGTTCTGGAGATCTAGCTGATTTGAAATCTAAAAGTATTGATGTTGAAGCTTGGTCACCAAGACAAAAGAAATATTTTGAAGTTGGTTCATGTTCAAATCTAACTGACGCTCAAGCAAGAAGATTAAATATTAGAATTAATGGTGAAAATGGAAAATATTTTGCTCATACTTTAAATAATACAGTAGTTGCACCACCAAGAATGTTGATTGCTTTCCTTGAAAATAACTTAAATGAAGATGGCAGTGTAAATATTCCTAAAGCACTACAACCATATATGGGAGGTAAGGAAAAGATAACTAAATAGTTATCTTTTTATCTATATGAAAACTCTTTATATAAGTGATTTAGATGGAACGCTATTGAATAGCCAAGGAAAAATTAGTGATTACAGTATTAAAACAATTAATAACTTAATTAATGAGGGAATGATTTTTACATATGCTACTGCTCGTTCTCTAGTTTCCGCTTCACCAGTAACAAGAGGATTAATCAAAAATCTTCCTTTGATAATCTATAATGGTACATTTATTGTCAATGGCGAAACTGGAAAACTGCTTCATAAGAATATTTTTAATTCAAAACAAGTAGCGCATATAAAAGCAATAATGGAAAAAAACCAATTAAAACCTATGGTATATGCACTAGTAAATGAAAAAGAACGAGTAACGATAATAAATGAAAGCCTTCATGAAGGGGTAAAATATTATCTTAGTAAGCGTAAAACCGATTATCGAATTAATTTAACATTAGATTACTTATCTTTGTATGAGGGTGAAGTTTTCTATTTTACCATAATTGGAGATTATGATAATCTTCGACCAGCTTATGAAAATTTAAAGGATGATTTAGATTATAATATTACTTTTCAACAAGAAATATATCGTAAAGAATACTGGCTAGAAATTATGCCTAAAAGTGCCTCTAAAGCAAGTGCTATTTTAAAGTTGAAAGAACTTTTAAACTGTGACAGGATAGTTAGTTTTGGTGATGCAATCAACGATTTGCCAATGTTTGCAATATCTGATCAATGTTATGCAATGGCTAATGCAGTAACCTCTTTAAAACAACAAGCTACAGCAGTTATCAAAAGTAATGATGAAGATGGTGTTGCTCACTGGCTTAAGGAGCATGTTATAAACACTAAATAAATCAGTAAGATAAAAAATAGTTTTTATGATTTAATATCGAAGTAGTTTTTAAATAATTAATAAAATTACTGATCAGTGGATTATAATTATCTTGATCATAGATTAGATAAACACTTTTTTCACTTAATGGTGTTAAGGGAATATCTTTAAGATAATCGTTATAGCAATTATCTTTTGTAAAGGCATGCAAAATTGCGCAACCTTGATTACAGGCAATCTTTAATAAATTCCCTTCAAATTCAGGATAATTATCTTGATAGTATAATTTTCTAACATCAAATAAAATATTTGGAAGCTCCTCTTGGCTAACAGTTTTTTGATTAGCTAAGGGGTTATTTTTATTTATTAATACTATTAAAGAATATTTTTTTATTAATATTTTTTGATAGTCAGGATATTTAGGAAATGATAATCCTAGGGCTATATCTATCATCCTTTGTTCAAGCGCATGATATAATTGATAATTTGCATAGCTTGTTAATTCTATTTTTATATTAGGAAATTCGTTTATAAAATCAGAAAATATAGTAACCAATAATTGAGGATCTAAATTTTTAAGA
>OKPP01000353.1_pt1 | contig 13063 bp, 15 predicted proteins | sample 1612601 | NCBI WGS metagenome assembly OKPP01 (sample SAMN04436807, study PRJEB24849) | human gut metagenome | biome: human gut; feature: NICU; material: stool | host: Homo sapiens | place: USA: Saint Louis, MO | collected 2011-05-02 | reverse complement strand
GGTAGGTATGAAAATTGGTGTCTTCGTTCCGATTGGTAATAACGGCTGGCTGATTTCCACCCATGCTCCCCAGTACATGCCAACGTTTGAACTGAATAAGGCCATCGTACAGAAGGCGGAGCACTACCACTTCGACTTTGCGCTGTCGATGATCAAACTGCGCGGCTTCGGCGGCAAGACCGAATTCTGGGACCACAATATGGAGTCCTTCACCCTGATGGCGGGCCTTGCCGCCGTGACCTCAAAAATTGAGATCTACGCCACCGCCGCCACCCTGACCCTGCCGCCCGCCATCGTGGCGCGCATGGCTTCGACAATTGACTCCATCTCCGGCGGCCGCTTCGGCGTCAATCTGGTGACCGGCTGGCAGAAGCCGGAGTACGAGCAGATGGGCCTCTGGCCGGGGGACGACTACTTCTCCCGCCGCTATGACTACCTCACCGAGTACGTGCAGGTGCTGCGCGATCTGTGGGGCACCGGCAAAAGCGATTTCAAAGGCGACTTCTTTACCATGAACGACTGCCGCGTCAGCCCGCAGCCGTCGGTGCCGATGAAGGTGATATGCGCCGGACAGAGCGACGCGGGAATGGAATTCTCGGCGAAATACGCCGACTTCAACTTCTGCTTCGGCAAAGGCGTTAACACCCCGGCCGCCTTCGCGCCCACCGCGGCACGCATGAAAGCGGCCGCCGACAAAATCGGGCGCGACGTGGGCTCCTACGTGCTGTTTATGGTGATTGCCGACGAAACCGACGACGCCGCGCGCGCCAAATGGGAACGATACAAGGACGGCGCCGACGAGGAAGCCCTGAGCTGGCTGACCGAGCAGAGCCAGAAGGATACCCGCTCCGGCGCGGACACCAACGTTCGCCAGATGGCCGACCCGACGTCTGCCGTCAATATCAACATGGGCACCCTGGTTGGCTCGTATGCCAGCGTCGCCAGAATGCTCGACGAAGTGGCTGCCGTGCCCGGCGCCGAAGGCGTGCTGCTGACCTTCGATGATTTTCTCACCGGCGTGGAAACCTTCGGCGAGCGTATTCAGCCGCTGATGCAGTGCCGCGCCCACATCCCTGCCGTGACGAAGGAGGTGGCGTAATGACGACCCTCAACGCTCGCCCGGAGGCCATCACCTTTGACGCGCAGCAGAGCGCGCTGATCGTGGTGGATATGCAAAACGCCTATGCCAGTAAAGGCGGGTATCTGGATCTGGCCGGGTTCGACGTCTCTAATGCTACGCCAGCGGCAGAGATAATTCCCGCTCGTCTTCCATTAACCACGCTTTGACCTACCACGTAGGCTATATCAGGCCCAGGTGTAACGGAAAGGAGAAATACAGATAGGGCGAAAAGCCCAAAATGAGTTATGTCCAGCATAGCCATCCCCAGAAAAAAATTATGTACCTCCATGCTAACACTGAATTTTTATGCGTAAAGGGTGATTTTATATGCTTTTAATCTGCTTTTGCTAAACAACGAATCACTCATGGCATAACACGCTAAGTTGCACATTTCCTGTACCCTGGATACCCTGAGATTAATCCTAATACCTCAAGGGTGAGTATGGCTAGCGGGAAGAGAAAGAATCAAAAGGAATCGCCTGAAGAAGAGTTAGATCGCCTGCTGGATGAGCTTGAACTCACACCGGAGCAACGGGAGTTTATCGAATCCATGCGAGAGGATAAGGGCGATCCCAGTAGTGAGTAACGCTTGTCTTAAGCCGAACGAGTACAAACGGCATTGTAAGAAATTCCTCACCCGGTGCATGCAGAATCACGGTGCCTTTGTTCCGACTGTCGCTGGAGTGTCATAAATATAATTACGCGCGCGCATAATTTAAAATTAAACCCTCTTTCTTTTTACGTAATCAATCGCCCCTGTTATATCTGTCGGCAAATTTTTTATTTCCCGGATCGCAGATGAAAACACGACTCCTCCTGTGCGCTGGCTTATTAGCTGCCTCCAGTGCCCATGCCAGCGCCCTCTATTTTTATGAAGCTGGCACCGAAGATACCGCGCTTGCCGGAGCAGGGCAGGCGGCTCGTGCGCAGGATGCCTCTACAATTATGACCAACCCGGCTGGCATGACGCGCTTACCGGATCATATGGTCACCGGTGGGTTACAGGTTATGGATGGCTCCATCGACAACCAGCTGGATAACGATGCCCATCAAAGCCCCGGCGATGTGATGAAAACCATCCCGAATGCCAGCGCCTTTTATAGTCAGAAGGTGACCGATAATCTTTATGCCGGGGTCGGGCTTTACGGTAATTACGGCCTGGGGATCGACTACGGCAGCTGGGCGGGCGACAGGCTGATTAAAAAGAGTACCATGGTAGCCATGACGCTCAGCCCCTCGCTGGCCTTAAGCTTAACGACCGTCTTTCGATTGGCGCGTCCGCCAACGTTAACTACGGTTACTTCTCGCTGACTCGCAGCGTTAACGATGATGACTACCGGCGACGCGATGAAGACCTGGCCATGAGCTATCGGCTTGGGCTGCTGATGCAGCTAACTGACCAGACCCGAGCCGGTATTACCTGGAACAGCGAAACGGACTACAGCTTCAATATTGACGGCAACGCGCGTCTACAGAACGGCACCTACGACCTGCCGGTGTCAGCACAAATCAGCGCGCCGCAGCAAATTATGCTCAGCCTTGTGCATGACATTAACCCGCAGTGGTCGGTTATGGGCGATCTCGGCTGGCAGGACTGGAGCCAGTTCGGCGCGCCGCAAATCGTCGTCGGGGACCAGCAGCTTAACAACGTCAGCCGCCTGAAGGACACGTGGCACGGTGCGGTGGGCGTGCAGTATCGTCCAACGCCTCAGTGGCGACTGAATGCCGGTGTGGCGTTCGACAGCTCGCCGTATGAAAGCCAGAGCGATGTGGCCTTAACCTTACCTACCGGCGATGAGTGGCGATTTGGTACGGGAGCCCAGTATCAGATCACCCCGGCCAGCAATATTGGTATTGCCGTGTCGTATCTTCATATGCAGTCGTCGCATGTGAAATCGCCGGTGGCGTTTGCCGGAAGTTACGACCATCCTTATCTTTGGTTTGCCAGCGTCAACTACAGCTATCAGTTTTGATCGGCTAACCGCTTAAAATATATGGTCTATAATGGCAGATACTGAATGTCAGAAGGTTGTACCATGCATATTTTACCGCCTGTTCGACCCGAAAAATCCATCGAACGACTGACCGCTATCCTTGAGCCGATAGCGGAGAAAGTGCACGTTGTTCCACGTAAGCGACTCACCTGGTTACGGAAGGGGAAACAGCAGATGTACCTCTTTCTGGAAGGGGAGCTGTCCCTGCTGCGGACATCGGATGGACTGGTGGTCGTGACCGTTTACGAGCCGCATTTGTTTGGTATTGCTGAGATGATCCAGCCTACGCAAGGCCATTTTCTCCGTGCGGAAAGGGAGTCGACCATTTTACGTCTCGATGCGGACAAGGCGGCCGAGTTATTCCGTGCCGAGGGCGTCTGGGAGGATGTCGCAGCGCTGCTCTCATACCATACGGCCTATTTGATATTCCGTGATGCGCAGGTACTCCAGCAGCGTACCTATTCCGTTATTCGTAACCACCTTCAGGAAATGATTTTGCTCCCGGAGGAGACGCGTTTGCGTACCACGATACTGGAATATATTCAGGATCGTACGCTGCTTTCTCGCAGTAGTATACTCAATGTATTATCCGCCCTTAAACAGGGAGAATATATCTCCTTTAAGCGCGGTGGGTATTTGCTTGAAGTCAGACACTTACCTGAATCATTCTAGGGGAAGTTTAAAATTAAACAGAAATGGAATTAACGAGGCTGTTAATTTTCTATATCGTTTGCTTTCTAAGTTTTATCTTTATTAAGTAAACGGTATATTTATGAAAAAGACAGTTCTCGCTTTGATTATGGTTAATGCGTTTACCGCCACTTCCGCGTTCGCCGCCGCTGATGCGGGCACCTGGTATGGCGGAGCGAAATTCGGCTGGTCACACTATTTTGATACCAATATGGGTTCAAAAGCGTTTGATAACAATAATTCCGACCACTTCGATTTTGACCATGATAATGTCGGTGGGGGTGTTTATACGGGTTACCAGATTACCCCATGGCTTGCGGTAGAAGGCGGTTATGATTATTTAGGCAACATGCAGATCAAGGGTCAGCATGGCGCAGGGGCGCAAATGAAGACGCAGGGTCTGCAAATGTCCCTGAAGGCCAGCTATGCCTTGACCAATGACTGGGATATCTACGGCCGTGCCGGTGCGATGGGCTATCGCGCTGAATCCGATGTAAGTGGTCACAATCGTTTTGAAACCGGTGTGCGCCCGCTTGCAGCTGTGGGTACTGAATACGCCTTCAATAAAAACTGGGCTGGCCGCCTGGAATATCAGTGGGTAAGCAATGTGGGTAATGCAAACCAGATCGGTGTGAGCAGCGACCTGAGTTCCGTCACCGCAGGGCTTAGCTATCGCTTTGGTCAGTACGACTGATGCATGTGATATGGCGATTAAGAAAAACCCGGCTGCTATGTTGCCGGGTTTTTTGTTGTCAGCTGGCGAATAACGGTTCAAGCATAATATGAATATTTTGCAGGCCCGTGACATTATTGTCTTTCAGGTATTGCTGATTAACCATATCTAACTGTTCCAGTTTGGTCAGCGAGGCGTAAACGCGTTGAACAGCGCTGTCCGCAACAAAAATTTCTTTTGCGGTAGTGTCCTGAAGATACTGTGATTTTACGCTGCGCGTTAAGTTATCGATCTGCTGTTTATTTTCCTGATAAAGAGACGCGATATGAGATATCTGTGCCTGCGGCGGTTTTTCCCCCGGTAATGCCAGCGGAATTTGCAGATGATTAATCTTTTCAACGTTGTCTGGTGGTGGAGAGCTACATGCTGTTAATGTGCTCAGACTTAATATAGCGAAAAAGAACGGCAGGCTCTTCATCGAATCACTCCGGGGAAATAATTGGACTCAGCATTATCCCTGAAGGCCGCAGCGACGAAAGAATAAACTTATTTATTTATAAACGTTATTTCCATAGGTAAAAGAAAAGCCCGGTGATAGCCTCCTTTCCCCCCATGTACCGCCAGCGTGAATATGACGCCTCGAGGATGTATGAAATTTAAAACTCTCGTTAGTGCGATGGCCGTTGCTGGTCTGCTATTGGCCTCGTTGATCTCATTGCCTGTCCTGGCACAAAAGGAGGTGAAGGAAGCCACTGCCCATACGAAACAAATGAATGATGCACTTTATGGTCAACTGCCCTTCTTTGATAAAACCGATTTCCGAAATGCGCATAAAGGCTTTATTGCCCCGCTGCCACCTGCGGTGATTAAAGGTGAAAAAGGCGCCGTTATCTGGAATCCCCAGAAATACGCTTTTATCAAAGAAGGGCAAAAAGCGCCGGATACCGTCAACCCGAGCCTGTGGCGTCAGGCGCAGCTGAATAATATCGGCGGTCTGTTTGAAGTCACGGAAGGCGTCTACCAGATCCGCAACCTCGATCTGTCGAATATGACAATCATAGAGGGCAAAGAGGGGATCACGGTTATCGATCCGCTGGTGTCTGCGGAAACGGCTAAAGCGGGCATGGATCTTTACGTTAAGCATCGCGGCAAACGTCCGGTTGTTGCCGTTATTTATACCCATAGCCACGTCGATCATTATGGCGGCGTGCGTGGCGTAATTGATGAAGCCGGGGTAATGTCCGGCAAAGTGAAAGTCTATGCGCCAGCCGGTTTTATGGAAGAGGCGGTATCGGAAAATATCATGGCCGGAAACGCCATGAGCCGCCGTGCCAGCTATATCCACGGAAACCTGCTGAAACCCGGTGTGAAGGGGCAGGTGGGGGCAGGTCTGGGGACTACCACCTCAGCCGGAACGGTCACGCTCATCGCGCCCACTCACTCTATTACCGAAGAGGAGCAGAAAGAGGTCATTGACGGTCTCACCTATGACTTTATGCTGACGCCGGAATCGGAAGCACCGTCTGAAATGCTCTGGTATGTGGAAGAGAAAAAGCTGATCGAAGCAGCAGAGAACGTCACTCACACCCTGCACAATACCTACTCGCTGCGCGGGGCGAAAATACACGATCCGCTGGCATGGTCAAAGTACATCAATAACGCCATCGATCGTTGGGGTGATAAAGCGGAAATCATTATCGCGCAGCACCACTGGCCCACGTGGGGTAACAAAAAAGTGGTGAAGTTGATGAAAAGCCAGCGTGATATCTACCGCTATATCAACGACCAGACGCTCAGACTGGCGAATAAGGGGCTGACGAGGGATGAAATAGCCGCAAATTTCGCCCTGCCCTACGGGCTGGCTAAATCCTGGGCAGGCCGTGGCTATTACGGCTCGGTAAGCAACAACGTCAAAGCCACCTATGTCTACTATCTTGGCTGGTTCGACGGCAATCCGGCGACGCTCGATGAACTGCCTCCGGTCGAGGCGGCGAAAAAGTATGTCGATTACATGGGCGGAGCCCGCGCGATCCTTGAAAAAGCCCGTGTCGATTATGCCCGGGGGAATTATCGCTGGGTGGCTCAGGTGGTCAGTAAAGTCGTTTTTGCCGATCCGAATAATAAGGCGGCGCGCGAACTGGAAGCCGATGCGTTTGAACAACTGGGATACCATGCGGAGTCAGGGCCGTGGCGTAACGCCTACCTCACCGGTGCGCAAGAGTTGCGTAACGGCGTGAAGATAAAGCCGACGCCCAAAACCGCCAGCCCGGATGCGGTCCGTGCCATGTCGACTGAGATGATTTTTGACTACTTCGGCGTTCACCTTAACGGCGTCAGAGCGGCGAATGCCAGAGGCGTTTTTAACGTTGATTTAGGCCGCGAGGGCGGCAGGTATAAGCTGGAGCTGGAGAATGGCGTGCTAAACCACAGTGCCAATATCCAGGCAGAAGATCCGGATGCAACCATTACGCTCAGCCGCGAAACGCTGAACAAAATCATCCTTAAGGAGACCACGCTGAAAAAGGCGCAACAGGCAGGAGAGGTGACGATCGTCGGCAACGCCGCGAAGGTAGACGAAATGCTGCGCTGCATGGAGAGCTTCAGTTTCTGGTTTCCTGTCGTCACCCCTTAAATGTAAAAAAGGCTGCTTTCGCAGCCTTTTAGCATTCGCCAGCAACAATTTGCCGGGTGGCGGCTTCGCCTTACCCGGCCTACACTCTGCGCTGCTTGAGCGCTAGATGACGCCGTCGCCGCCGTCTGAACACCAGACCTGCCCGGAGGTGTATGAACACTCATCCGAGGCCAGAGTGACATACAGCGGTGCGATCTCCACGGGCTGTCCCGGGCGTCCCAGAGGGGTACTCTCGCCAAAATGTTTCACTTTTTCCTGTGGCTGCCCACCGCTGGGCTGGAGCACGGTCCAGTAAGGTCCGGGCGCTACCGCGTTCACGCGGATCCCTTTCGGACCCAGCTGTTTCGCCAGCGCTTTGGTAAACACCGCGAGACAGGCTTTGGTCTGCGCATAGTCAAGCAGTACGGCGCTCGGTTTTACCGCCTGTACAGATGAGGTGTTAATGATGGAAGCGGGAGCTTTCATGTGGCGCAACGCCGCCTTTGTGATCCAGAAAGGCGCATAGACGTTGGTTTTAAAGGTCGCGTCAAAATCTTCCGTGGTCAGTTCTTCCAGCGTCTCACGGTACTGCTGGCGGCCTGCGTTATTCACCAGGATGTCCAGCCCGCCCAGTTTTCCGACGGCCTGTTCCACCAGGTTCTGACAAAAAGTTTCGTCCCGCACATCGCCCGGTAGCGCGACGGCATTCCGTCCTTCCGCTTTAATCAGGGCGATCACTTCCGCAGCGTCTTCTTCCTCTTCCGGCAAATAGTTAATGGCGACATCTGCCCCTTCGCGGGCATAGGCAATGGCTACTGCGCGTCCAATGCCGGAATCGCCCCCGGTAATTAGCGCCTTCTTACCAGTAAGCCGGCCATGCCCTTTGTAGCTTGTCTCGCCGTGATCGGGAACAGGGTCCATTTCAGAGGCCAGGCCCGGTGGCGTCTGGGGCTGCTCCGGGAAAGGTGGCGTTGGGTAAGCGTTCGTACGTTGTTCATTATCACTCATAGCTAACTCCTTGTTAGGGGTGAGATTTGATGGATAGTTACAGCGTTAACGCTTCGCTGAATTATTTTTGCAAGTGGCTGACCCGCACTACGGGTGGGGATGATTTTTTATCGAGCGAGCCGCTAATACTGATCATGTTGTCAGGTTCCACGGTTCTGTCGTCAAATACGGCTTTCGGGATAATAACGTCGATTTTCCCGGTTTTATCCTGGAATACGTATTTATCGCCGTTGCCATCAATAAGATTGCCGCGCAGTGAAATAGAGGCGCCATCATGCATCTCTTTCGCCTGAGTAATGGTCATAATGCGCGCATCATCGGTACCACGATAACCACTGTCCAGGGCGTGCGGCGGTGGCGGCGCTTCACCCTTTTGTAACCCGCCGTTATTATCTGCCCATGCGGAAGGGATAATTAATATTAACAAGGCTGAAATCACTGATAATTTCATCTGATATCCTTCATTTTGGATGTCTTGACTTATTAAGTATTGTTGCTATTCCTTTATGTGGCAAATGTGATAAGTCTTAAAAGCATTTGCGTAGAAAAATCAAAAATTTCGGCAATTAAGCGAAACGGTGACAAAAGCCATGGAACCAAAAAATGAAAAAGTGCCTGGGATAAAAGAGAGTTATCGTTTACTGACGTTTGAGTATGCATTTCGTCAGGTGGGTTTTATTGTACTGTTAGGTATTATCGTGGCCGCGTTAGCCGGCCTGTTTTCCAGCGGTGCGGTTAGCGACGTGGAGAAAACAAACGAAGCAAAATCCCTGAACCTGAGCTATGAGCGCTTCGGCCGCCGTCAGACCGAATCGCGGATGACGCTGACGTTTCCGGTGACGTCTGAGGGTAAATATATTCTCAGCCTGACCAGCGAAAGCAGCGACATATATGAGCCGGGCAGCGTCTGGCCGCAGCCGGACAGCATGTATAGCCGGGGGAACACCCTGTTTCTCGTTTACGACAATCTGAAACAGAGCGATAAGTTCACCGTCCTGCTGTTCATCACGCCGACAAAAGCAGGGAAATGGACAAACAGCATCCGCGTAAACAACGGGCCAGATATCCGCTTCTGGCAGTTTATTTACCCCTAGGAGTCGAATATGGACATGGTTTTTCGTGCCCTGGCAATATACCTGTTTCTGGTGATCGTGTTTAAAGTCGCCGGACGGCGCGCCCTGCTGCAAATGACCAGCTTTGACCTTATTTTGCTCTTAATTATCAGTGAGGCGACACAGCAGGCGCTACTGGGCGAAGATTTTTCCGTCACCGGTGCGATGATTACAATAACAACGCTGGTGGTGGTGGATATTATTTTTGGCCTGATTAAAAAATATTCTTCTTCTGTTGAGAATGTTCTTGATGGCACCCCGGTGATATTGGTAGAGAATGGTATTCCCATTGCGGATAAACTGAAAAAAGTCGATGTATCCTGCGATGATATATTGGTTTCAGCACGGCAGAACCACGGCATAACGGAATTAAAGGATATTAAGTACGCGATCCTTGAGCGTAACGGCCATATTTCAATTATTCCTGAAGAAAATTAACTAAGGGGCACATCCATGAGCAACCTTATTCACGATAATAATACGACCATCAGCGAGCTGACGAAAAAGCTTGCCACGACGCTCACAGAAAGAGGACTGCGTCTAACCACGGCGGAGTCCTGCACCGGCGGTAATCTCGCGGTTGCGCTTTGTGCCGAAGAGAACACGGCGGAATTTTATGACGTTGGCATGGTGGTGTTCAGCGATGCGGCGAAGGAGAGGATCCTCGGCGTGCGGCACGAAACGATTGAGCGCTTCACCGCCGTCAGTGAACAAACGGTTACTGAGATGGCCGCTAAAATTCGCGATATTGCCGAGGCGGATATTGGTGTTGCCATCAGCGGCTATGCGGGACCGGAAGGCGGAGACGATGGCACGGCAGCCGGTACGGTCTGCTTCGGCTGGAATATTCGCGGACAGACGGAAACCCGCACCGTGCTGTTTTCCGGTGAATGTCAGGATGTGGTGGAAAAAGCGGTGCGTTATTCGCTGTCTGAACTGATCGAAATACTCTCCGGATGGGATAACGTCTGAGACAAGGGGAAAGGCTATGGCTGTTATCGTTATTACCGGCGGTACGGCGGGCGTGGGGAAAGCCACGGCGCTGCACTTTGCTAAAGCGGGCTACGATGTAGGCATTATTGCCCGCGATGAGCAGAGCCTGCGCTCCACAGAAGAGGAGTTGCGCCGTTTCGGGATCAATGCGTGTGCCGTTCAGGCCGACGTGGCGGACAGCAAGGCGGTGACCGATGCTGCTAACGAAATTGAATACCGGCTTGGAGCCATCGATGTGTGGGTGAATAACGCCATGGGCGGGATGCTGGCGCCGTTTCGCACCATGTCCCCGGAGGAGTTTCGCCGCGTCACCGAGGTGACCTATCTGGGCTATGTTAACGGCACCCGCGCCGCGCTGGAGTTAATGACCCCTCGCGATCGCGGAACGATTATTCAGGTTGGCTCCGCGCTGGCCTACCGTTCCATTCCCTTGCAGTCAGCCTACTGTGGCGCGAAGGCCGCGATCCGTGGATTTACCGATGCCGTACGCACCGAGCTGATGCATGAAAACAGCCGGGTGCAGATCGCAATGGTACAGATGCCGGGCCTCAATACGCCGCAGTTCGAGTGGGCGAGGAATAAATTTGCCTGGGCGATGCGCCCGGTTCCTCCCGTGTTTCAGCCGGAAGTGGCTGCCAGCGCTATTTTTAAGGTGGCGCAGAAACCGGTGCGGGAGCTGTGGGTGGGCAGCAGCACTGTCCAGTCGATTGTCGGGCAGTTTCTTTTCCCCGGTTTTCTGGACCGGCTGATGGTTAAAAAGGCCTGGGAAGGGCAGATGACCGATACGTTAAATGCGGATGACCGTCAGGACTATCTGGATCAGCCGGTTAACGATCTGCATAAAATCCACGGGCATTTCACCGACGAAGCAAAAGAGCGCGCCACCAGCGTTACCTCCGGCATGCCGGGGAAAGTGCTGCTCGGCTCCCTCGCCGTCACGGGCGCGATCGTGGCGCGTCTGCTGCTCTCGCGGAGACGATAATCAGCGCAGTGCGGTACGATCGGTCCAGAACCAGCGGTAGCCATAGCCGCTGAGGTTAAGCGCGACGGTTTTGCCGCATACCAGCGCGTCGTCGTAGCGTTTGTCCGCCAGGCATGCGGTCCAGGTCGCATGCCGGATCCCTCTGGCGGTAAAATTAACGGGCTTATCGCTGAAGTTAACGAAGGTCAGAATGCTGCGCGTGTCGGTTTCGTAATAGATCCCCAGTACCGCATCGTTGTCGATAGTAATAAGACGAAACGGCGCGACGCCGATCTCAGGAAACTCCGAGCGCGTATTGGCGATATCGATAATGCAGTGCAGGAGTGAGTTGCGATGCAACAGCGAATCCGCCACGTTGATTTTTTGATAGCGGTACGGACCATGGTCTATCATTGGGGCGATAAAGGTTTCCGGGTCGGCATCTGAGAAACCGCCGCCCTGCGATCCGGCCCACTGCATCGGGGTGCGTACGGCGTAACGCTCCTCCAGATCTAAATCATCGCCCATTCCAATTTCATCCCCGTAGCGCATGACCGGTACGCCCGGCAGCGAAAACAAGACCGCATGGCAAAAGGCCAGCCGCTTTCGATCGCCCTTAAGCATCGGCGCCAGACGGCGGCGGATCCCTCGCTGATACACGCTCATCTCTTCATCAGGGGCGAAGGCATCAATGACGGTCTGCTTCGCTTTTTTGCCTATCCCTTCCAGATCCAGCTCATCATGATTGCGCAGCCAGTTGGCGAAGCAGCAGGAGTCCGGCGGCACAATCATCTTTTTCACCGCGTTGCGCAGCGGTCGTGCGCTCTTCTCTGCAAGGCTGACGTAAAAGTACTTATTGAGCCAGAAATTCAGCACCAGGTTGAGCCGGTCATTCTGACCAAAATAATCTTTGTAGGCGTCGACCTCCACGTCGACTTCGCCGAGCAGGATCGCGTCCGGATTGCGCTGTTCGATAAGACGGCGCAGATGCTCCAGGATCCACAGGCCGCGTTTTTCATCTCCACGCCCGGCCTGTTTTGTCAGGTGCGACGCTGCATCCAGGCGAAAGCCCGACACCCCGAGCTTTAGCCAGAAGATGATGATGTTCTCAACCTCCTTCAGCACCGCCGGGGAGGCCAGATTGAGATCCGGCTCGTGGTGATAAAACATATGCCGGTAGTATTGCCCCGCTTCGTCGTCCCATGTCCAGACGCTCTTTTCCACGCCGGGGAACATCGGTGGCGTATCGTCCTCGTCCGTGTCAGACCAGAGATAATAGTCACGGTAGGGTGACTGCGGGTTGCGGCGGGCTTGCTGAAACCAGGGATGCGCATTCGAGGTGTGCTGGATCAGCAGCTCAATAATGACCTTCATCCCCAGCTCCCGCGCCTGTTCAATAAAGGCGATGATATCGTTGAGCTTGCCGAAGCGGGGATCGACCTGCAAATGGTCGCTTACGTCATAGCCTTCATCGAGAAAAGGGGTGAGGTAAAACGGGGTGATCCAGATAACCGTCGCGCCCATCCGGCGGATGTAGCGCAACTTCGCGGCGATCCCGGCGATGTCGCCACAACCATCGCCGTTAAGATCGTAAAACAGGGCGGTATCAATCTGGTAAATAATGGCGCGTGTATGCCAGCCTGCCATAGCAATCCTTAGTGATAACCTTCGGTATCAGACACTTTGCCCCGGAAGACGTAGTAGCTCCAGGCGGTGTAAACCAGGATCACCGGGATGATTAACAGCGTGCCGATCAGCATAAACAGCTGGCTGGCAGGCGGCGCGGCGGCTTCCCACAGGGTGATGTGCGGCGGGATAATGTGTGGCCACAGGCTGATGCCCAGTCCGCTAAAGCCGAGGAAAATCAGGCCCAGCGTTAACAGGAACGGACGGGCATGGCT
>OKPP01000350.1_pt1 | contig 13110 bp, 10 predicted proteins | sample 1612601 | NCBI WGS metagenome assembly OKPP01 (sample SAMN04436807, study PRJEB24849) | human gut metagenome | biome: human gut; feature: NICU; material: stool | host: Homo sapiens | place: USA: Saint Louis, MO | collected 2011-05-02 | reverse complement strand
ATCATTGTAAAAATGCTAAAAGAAGCTGGTGCTAAAGAGATTTATATGTGTATTAGTTCTCCAACTATTGAGTATTCCTGTCACTATGGCATTGATACATCAGTGCGTAAAGAACTTATAGCAGCTACTCATACAGTGGATGAAATTAGAGATTTTATCAAGGCTGATAAATTACATTACTTGTCTCGTGAAGGCCTATGTCGTGCTGTATCTGATGTAAAGCCAGATGATTTATGTTTTGCATGTTTCAATGGTGATTATAGTGTAGCGGTTCCTGCGGACCAAGAGGAAGGGGTCAAATATGTGCTCGAATAAAACTAGTTTAACCTATCGCGATGCAGGTGTTGATATCGATGCAGGTAATCGCGCCGTAGAATTGATGAAAGAATCTGTTAAACGGACGTATACACCAGGTGTTGTTGGTGATTTAGGTGGTTTTGGAGGACTCTATTCTTTAGCTGGTCATGCTATGTCTGATCCTATGCTCGTATCTGGTACAGATGGGGTGGGCACCAAATTACGTCTCGCTATCATGATGGATAAACATGATACTATCGGTCAAGACTGTGTAGCTATGAGTGTTAATGATATCCTCGTACAAGGTGCTACACCTTTATTTTTCCTCGATTATATTGCGGTTGGCAAACTAGAGCCTGTAAAAGTGGCAGATATCGTACGCGGTGTAGCTGAGGCGTGCGAAGAATCAGGCTGCGCCTTACTAGGCGGTGAAACTGCTGAGATGGCAGGTTTCTACGATGATGAGGATTATGATGTAGCTGGTTTTGCCGTTGGTATCGTAGATCGTCCTAAATTGATTACTGGTGAAAGTATCAAGGCAGGAGATGTTATCCTTGGTTTACCTTCTTCTGGGGTTCACTCTAACGGTTTCTCTTTAGTTCGTAAAATTGTATTCGATCATAAAGGGTTCTCCATTGATCAAAATATTCCTGAATTCGGCAAAACACTGGGAGAAGAATTATTAACGCCAACGCACTTATATCCTAAAGCTGTATTACCGTTGATTAAAGAAGATTTAATTAGAGGTATGGTTCATATTACGGGCGGCGGTTTCTATGAAAATATTCCTCGCGTCTTACCTACGGGAGTAACGGCAGAGATCGATTGTGATACATGGCCTCGCCTTCCAGTTTTTGAAAAGCTACAAGAATGGGGCAATGTAGATTGGCATGAAATGTACCGTACTTTTAATATGGGCATTGGCATGATCCTCATAGTGGACGCTGCGGATGTGGATCGAGTAAAGGCAAATCTTGAAAGTCGTAATGAAGCGGTTTATGAAATTGGTCATATCGTTAAAGGTGAAGGTCCAGTTGTTGTAAAAGGGGCGGTATTTAATGACTAGTTCCGTAGCTAGAAAACGTCTAGCTCTATTCGCAAGCGGTAGAGGCTCCAATGGGGAAGCCCTTTATAAAGCCATGCAAGAAGGATATATTAATGGTGAGTTTATAGTTATCATTACAGATCACGGTGATGCAGGGATTGTTGAACGTTCTAAACCTTGGAATATTCCACTCATTGTCATCGAGCGTAGCGACTATGATTCTAAAGCTAGCTTTGAACAAGCCCAGTTAGATGCGTTAGAGCCCTATAAGGTAGATGGTATCGTTTTGGCTGGATATATGCGCATTGTAGGGGCTCCATTGATTGAGCACTATGAGCATAGAATTTTAAATATCCATCCTGCCTTGTTGCCATCCTTTCGGGGACTACATGGACATCAACAAGCTATCGATGCGGGAGTAAAGGTGACCGGCTGTACGGTACACTTTGTTGATGCGGGAATGGATACGGGGCCTATCATTATGCAGAATACGGTTCCTTTATTACCGGAGGATACAGAGGATACCCTGAGTGATAGATTATTGCCTATTGAACATAAAACATATAAAGAGGCATTACGATTATTTTGTGAGGATAAGCTCACTATAAAAGGTCGTACGGTTTATATTGAAGATTGATATGCGTAAGCAAATGGAGAGGTTACATGATTAAAAATGCACTGCTTAGTGTTTCTGATAAAACGGGTATTGTAGACTTTGCAAAGGGTTTAGTTGACTTAGGGGTAACCATTTATTCCACAGGTGGTACGCTTAAGGCCATTACCGATGCAGGAATTTCTGCAAAAGCTGTAGAGTCTTTGACAGGTTTTCCAGAAATGATGGATGGCCGAGTAAAAACTTTACATCCTAAGGTGCATGGTGGTATTTTGGCTATTCGTGATAATGCGGAGCATAAACAAGCTATGGCAGAACATGGTATCGAACCAATCGACCTTGTTGTGGTGAATCTTTACCCGTTCCGTGAAACCATTGCAAAACCTAATGTGTCCCTAGAAGAGGCCATCGAAAATATCGATATTGGTGGTCCTACGATGGTTCGTTCTGCAGCAAAAAATCATGCGTACGTAGGCATCGTAGTAAATCCAAATCATTACGATGAAATCTTGGAGATGCTCAAAGACCAAGGAGAATTGACTAAGGAATATCGCTTTGGACTTGCCAAAGAAGCCTTTGCTCATACGGCGGCTTACGATGTGGCCATCGCTAATTATATGAGTGGAATCTTGCATGAAGGTCCTACACCTCCTGAGTATTTGAGCGCTTATGAAAAGGTAACAAATCTTAGATATGGCGAAAATCCGCATCAACAAGCAGCGTTCTACAAAGAAATTGGTATAGCTCATGGTATGGGGGCTTTGAAACAACTACATGGCAAAGAGCTTTCCTATAACAATATTGTAGACATGGAAGCGGCATGGAATATGGTATGGGAGTTTACTAATCCAGCTGCATGTATCATTAAGCATACGAACCCATGTGGTGCCGCTACTGCATCTACATTACATGATGCCTATGTAAATGCGTACGAAGCTGATTCCGTATCTGCCTTTGGTGGCATCGTAGCCTTAAATCGTGAAGTAGATGCAAGTACAGCGGAGGAAATGAGCAAAATTTTCTTAGAAGTTATTATGGCGCCAGCTTTCACAAAAGAAGCATTAGAAATCCTTGAAGCAAAGAAAAATATTCGCCTCATCGAGCTATCTAAGCCGGAATCTGGCCAAGTGACAGTGAAAAAGGTGTCTGGTGGTTTATTAGTGCAAACAGAAGACGATCTCGTAGAAGACCGCGCCAATTATAAAGTTGTTACGAAGGTACAACCGACAGAGGAACAATGGAAAGCCCTTGAATTTGCATGGAAACTTGTAAAACATGTAAAGTCCAATGCTATTTTGATTTCTAATGAAAAGCGTACCCTTGGAGTTGGGGCCGGTCAGATGAATCGCGTAGGCTCTGCAAAAATTGCCCTTGAACAAGCCGGGGAAGCCGCAAAAGGTGCTGTTTTGGCATCCGATGCATTCTTTCCCTTTGGCGATACCGTAGAAACAGCGGCAAAACATGGCATTGCAGCTATTATTCAACCAGGTGGCTCTATTCGCGATGAAGAATCCATCAAAGCGGCTGACGAAGCGGGCATTGCCATGGTATTTACAAATATTCGTCACTTTAAACATTAATTGGTTAAGAACTTTTAGCGGATTGTTAAACACTATCAGGGCAAAATATCTATTGTATGGTCAACAATTATTGATGTTTGGAGTAGTCTCGTTATGTGTTTATATTATTATAAACTTAATGGCGTTTAGGCGCCGATGGAGGACTTATGAAAGTATGTGTAATCGGTAACGGCGGCCGCGAACATGCATTGGCGTGGCGATTGTCCATCAGCCCTAGCGTAACAAAGGTATACGCCATTCCTGGCAGCGCGGCCATGTCAGATTGTGCAGAGCTAGTTGGCATCGATTGGCAACAAAGTGATCATTTGATTAGCTTTTTGAAAGAGAATCAAGTTGATTTAGTTGTTGTTGGGCCTGAGGCTCCTTTGGTAGCAGGCTTAGCAGATGTACTCAATAAGGCGGGAATTCCAGTTTTTGGTCCATTTAAAGCCGCCGCTCAATTAGAGGGCTCAAAGGTGTTTGCCAAGAATCTCATGAAAAAATACAACATTCCAACTGCTGCGTATGGTGTATTCCACAAGGTAGATGAAGCGAAAACTTTTATCGCTCAAACAGGAGCTCCTATCGTTGTTAAAGCTGACGGTTTGGCGGCAGGGAAGGGTGTTGTAGTAGCTATGACCGTCGACGAAGCGAATGCAGCTGTGGAAGATATGCTCAGCGGTAATCGATTCGGAGATGCAGGCAGCACTGTTGTCATCGAAGAGTTTATGGAAGGTGAAGAGGCTAGTTTATTAGCCTTTGTAGATGGCAAGACCGTTGTTCCTATGATTGCCTCTCAAGATCATAAACGCATCTTTGATGGTGATAAAGGCCCTAATACGGGTGGCATGGGGACCTATGCACCGGCACCAGTTCTTACGGATGCATTGCGGGATGAAGCGATGAAAACTATCTTGGAGCCTATGGTAGCGGCCATGGAAAAGGAAGGTATGCCGTATGTGGGCTGCCTCTACGCTGGGCTTATGATTACTGACGAAGGTCCTAAGGTGGTAGAGTTCAATGCACGATTTGGAGACCCTGAAACACAAGTCGTATTGCCGCTACTTGATAGTGATTTAGGTGAGATCATGATGGCCTGTGCTACGGGCACATTAACAGCTGATATGGTGAAATGGAAAGATTCCTCGGCGGCGTGCGTTATCCTTGCTTCTAAGGGCTATCCTGAAACTTCATCTAAGGGCGATGTCATCAGTGGGGATATTAAACAATATGACACAACCATTGTATTCCACTCTGGTACAAAGCTTGTTGGTGAAAATTATGTCACTAATGGCGGTCGTGTGCTCGGTGTTGTCGGACTTGGCAAAGACCTTAGAACGGCACTTGATAGAGCCTATAGACGTATAGAGCATATCGACTTTGAAGGCATGCAATATCGTACAGATATTGGGGCTAAGGCTTTTAAATAAAATAACAACATTTTGAATATAATGAAAACCTCTACATTCATGCACGACGCATGCGGTGTAGAGGTTTTATTTTCTACCTTTTAACTGTTACCTATGATATAATAAATTAGAGATAAAGAGGGCCCATCGACGTGTGATGGCGTTAGGCTCATCTCAAAAATTTGGAAACTTATTGATGACGCCTGACGTGTAGAAGCAAATCTTCTACACGTTAGGTGTTTTTACTATAGTCTATTTTATTTCTTAATAGCGATATATAACTATGATATATAATAAAGAACCGTTAGAACTGAATAGTCCGATAGCCTTTTGGTTGAATTTTCCAAACGAAGAACGCGTATTTTGGGTGGATCGTCAAAGTGACCGCATCGTTGTAGGCGCTAAACGTCTGGCGACGGTTAAAGATGATGAGGACCGCCATAATTACGCGTACGTGTTTTATGGGGATACTTTTTTTGAGAACTCCAAGGACGCCAAATGGGCTGGCATAGGCCATGAAATGATTGCTTTCACCCATTACTACATCGTAGAAAATGGGGAATCTTTCTACTTGCATGCTGGTGAAAGCGTCCCTATTACAGATTTCGAGGTGCCTCGAGTTCGCCATAACTACAAGGAAACCAGTGATGATAAGGCGGCTTGGGATAGTTTGATGAACGCTATCGCTGATGGTATTAGTAGTGGTGAAATGACGAAGGTCGTTTCTTCTCGAGAGGTACAGTTTACTAGTGAAACACCATACAATGTAGCAAGTGTTTTGGCAAATTTAGTAGATAATAATCCAAATTGCTTTATCTTTGGTTACGAAAAGGATGGACGCACCTTTCTGGGTGCATCGCCAGAGATTCTAGTTCGCCATCGAGGTAGTGAAATTCTCAGCTATGCTTTGGCGGGGACAGCACCTAAACATGGACCAAATGCGTGGACTAAGGAACAACTGTTAACAGATAAGAAAAATCTCTTTGAACATAATATTGTCCGTGACCGTATTGTGGATATCATGAAATCTATTACTCCGGAGGTTATAATAGGTGAAACGGGTATCATGGAGCTGGCGCATCTCTATCATTTGCGCACCATTATTACTGCAAAGGATAGCACAAAATCCCTCGTGGAATGGGCAAAGTTGCTCCATCCTACACCGGCTCTCGGTGGTGAACCGCGAGAAAAGGCGTTGGCATTGCTACAAAAGTACGAAGCTCATGAGCGCGGCATGTATGCAGCACCTTTTGGCTTTATGAAAGATATGGGGGACGGCATCGTCATCGTTGCTATTCGATCTGCCTTCATTATGGATAATGTTCTTTATGCCTATGCAGGATGTGGCGTCGTAGCCGATTCTGATGCGGATGAAGAGTACGCAGAAACTAATAATAAAATGCGCACCATTTTGGATGCGTTATAATAAATTTCCAAACCCTTAGGAGTTGTTGAAAGGGAATATAATGAACGAATATATTGCTGCCTTGGTAGATGAGTTTTACCAACTCGGCGTCCGGCATGCTGTGTTTAGCCCTGGTTCTCGTTCTACCACGATGGCTATGCTTTTCACGGAGTATGAAGGCTTTGAAACATATATGAATATAGATGAGCGCTCTGCTAGCTTTATGGCACTTGGCATTGCAAAGGCTCATAAAGAACCAACTGTGTTAGTTTGTACATCTGGTTCGGCAGTGGCTCATTATTTGCCCGCTATTTTAGAGGCTCAATATAGTGGGGTACCTCTTATCGTATTGTCTGCTGATCGACCTCATACCTTGTTGCATGTAGGGGCTCCACAGACAGTAGATCAACAAAAGATTTTTGGTACAGCCGTAAACTATTACGAAGAATTAGCGGTGCCGCAAGAGGACCATTACTACACATATCCACGCCAAGTAGCTCGCAAGGCGTATATGAAAGCTATGGATATCAAAAAGGGGCCAGTGCATATCAATGTACCCCTCTTTGAGCCATTAGTGCCTGAACTAGATCGTAAGCACTTTGAAGCGGGACGTAGCCCTTACAAAGTATTTAAACCTAATTACGGTGATGTATTTAGCTATCAGAATAGAAGTAATAATACAAGTAATGCAAGTAATGTAAGTGACGTAAGTTATACTAAAAATACTACTGATAATAGTGCTAATAACACTAATAACTTTAATAACACTAATAACTCTAATAACTCTAATAACTCTAATCTATTGCTTGCACAGTATAAGAGAGTCCTTATTTTAGCTGGACCACAAATTGATGTAGATGAAGTTGAGTCTATTCATTCCTTTGCGGAGAATTTACAAGCTCCTATCTTGGCGGATCCATTGTCCAATGTAAGACGCTGTCATAAGACTGGTGCTATTGATGCCAATTATGAAGTTGCTAGCAATCGTAACAATGATACAGATATGACTCAGAAAAAACATTTCTCTGATGTTGTCATTTCTACGTATGATGCGTTTTTAGCGGATAAAGACCTATGGCCTGTACTAAAGCCAGATTGCGTGATTCAGTTTGGCCAAATCGTTGTATCGAAACGGGTACAGCAAATGGTAGCAAGTTGGGATAATGTGGAGTATATTGAGGCAAATCCCACGATGGACTCGATGAATCCAACGGGGAAAACCACCATGCATATGCAAGCAAGCATCGATATGTTTACGCATTTGTTCGCTGTAAAGAACGAATCTAATGCATATCTTAATAGATGGCAACGTTTAGAAGTAGCTGGCAAAGCTCAACTAAGTACAGCTATAGAAGAACCAAGTTGCTTTGAAGGACGCACGATACGCGAGTTGCAACAGCATATTCCTGACAATAGCCAAGTACTTGTGGCGAATAGCATGACCGTTCGTGACTTTGATTACTTCTGGTTCTCTGGGGAGTCAGATGCCGTGCTTTACGGTAATCGTGGTGTTAATGGTATCGATGGTACCATTTCAACTGCATTAGGTCTTGCCACAAATGGCCGATCTACATATCTCGTAACTGGAGATTTGTCTTTATTCCATGATTTAAATGGCTTAGCGGTTGCTAAAACGCATAATCTAAATTTGACGATTATTTTGCATAATAACGATGGAGGCGGTATTTTTGAATATTTACCGCAAAAGGGAACGAAGCATTTTGATCATTTGTTCTCTACGTCACAAGGTTTAGATTATAGTGGGGCCGCTAAACTCTATGGCTGTGGGTACACTAAAATCTCAGGTCCTGATGAATTGAGCACTGTATTAGCTAAAGTTAGCAAGGAATCTGGCGTTCATATCATTGAAATACCTACAGACCGGGAATATAGTCGACAGTTACATAGGAAATATACAAAAGTTTCAGTTGATATGGAGGCATTACTATGAGTCAGTATTTTTGCAGTATTGTAGATAATGCTTTGTGTAATCCAGCTCAGCGTATGTATTTTGACTTGGGCGAGTACCGCTACGGTTTAACAGTGGTTGGCGAAGGGGAACCTATCGTGTGTTTCCACGGCTTTTCTGAATCGAGCTATACTTGGGATGCTATTAATCTGCCGGGGTATCGCGTGGTCCGTATCGATTTGATTGGACATGGTGATTCAGATATTCCTGATGAGGATAAGGCCTATACCATTCCTCAAATGATAGAGGACTTACATACAGTTATCTATCACATGGTTGGTGAAAGCTACTACCTCATGGGCTATTCCATGGGAGCACGTATTGCGCTTTCCTATGCTTTACAATATGAACGTGAAATCAAAGGTCTTATTCTTGAAAGTGGCTCGGTAGGCATCGCTTCTGATGCTGAGCGAGCAGAACGCCGTAAGGCGGATGAAGACTTAGCAGTTCATATCGAAGAACATGATGGTGCTTGGTTTGCTACACGATGGGCGGAGGTTCCTATTTTTGAGAGTCAAAAACAGCTTTCAGAAGGGGTAGAGGAATTAATCTATCTACGTCGGTCCAATAATAGTACGTACGCCTTAGCCTGTACATTGCGTGGCTCAGGGCAGGGGGTAATGCCTTATGTAGGGGATAAATTAGAAAAATTCTCTGTCAAAGGTTTATATGTGAGTGGCGCATTAGATACAAAATATACTACAATAGGAAGAGATGTATTTGGCAAGTTGCCAAGTTTTAATCATGTCATCGTCGAAGGGGCGGGACATAATGTACATATAGAGAAACCGCAGATTTTTGAACGAGCGGTATTGGATTTTTTACAGAAGAAAGGTTAAGTCCATGAGCAAATTTGATTGGAAAGTATTGGATCGTAATTATGAAGATGTAATTTACGAAACATATAATGGCATTGCAAAGATTACTATTAACCGTCCAGAGGTACGCAACGCGTTCCGTCCTAAAACGGTAATGGAGTTAATTGATGCTTTCACAGTAGCTCGTGAAGATAACGAAGTAGGCGTAATCGTATTGACTGGTGCTAACCACGGTAAGGGCGAAGATAAAGAGGCATTCTGCTCCGGCGGTGACCAAAGCGTACGTGGTCACGGTGGTTATGTAGGTGAAGACAATGTGCCTCGCTTGAACGTTCTCGATTTACAACGCTTAATTCGCGTCATCCCTAAACCTGTTATTGCAATGGTTAATGGTTATGCTATCGGTGGCGGTCATGTGTTACACATCGTATGTGACCTTACAATTGCTTCTGAAAATGCTAAATTCGGTCAAACTGGTCCTCGTGTAGGTTCCTTCGATGCTGGTTATGGTGCAGGATACTTGGCTCGCATGATTGGTCACAAACGCGCTCGTGAAGTATGGTTCTTGTGCCGCCAATACACAGCAGCTCAAGCGTATGAAATGGGCATGGTTAATACTGTGGTACCATTCGATAAATTGGAAGAAGAAACAGTTCAATGGTGTAGCGAAATCCTTGAATTATCTCCAATGGCTTTGCGCATGTTGAAAGGCGCTTTCAATGCCGACACAGATGGCCTTGCAGGGTTACAACAATTCGCAGGGGACGCTACATTGATGTACTACACAATCGATGAAGCTAAAGAAGGTCGCGACGCGTTCAAGGAAAAACGCAAACCTAACTTCAAACAATTCCCTAAATTCCCTTAATAGGGAGTCGATACAGTCCTATATTACGGATTATATTAACTGTTAAAACGACAAGTGCGCCTCTACATGAGGCGCCTTTCTTGTAATATCTCTTTACTTATCATATTTCAATTATTACATTTTAGTAATTACTTACTTTTTAGTTGTTACTTACTATTTATTTATTGCTTATTACTTATTGGTAATTAGTGATTACTTATTAGTGATTAGGTTTAGATACGAGGTGAAACGATGGAGTGGTTACGTTATGGTGCACAGCACTACCCTAATCGTATATGCATAAATGAATACACCTATAACGATATATACCGTGGCGTACTCCATGTAGCTCGTAATTTAGTGCCTTTAGATGCATCTCGTGTGGCTATCTTATCCGATAATTCTCTGACCATGGCAATGTATGTGTTGGCTGCTATGCTAGTTCACAAAGAGGTCCTTTTACTCAATGTACATCTTAAACCAAACGAAATAGCGAACCAATTGGATCAATTAGGTGTTACCACCGTATTACATAGTAAAGAACGATGTAATCAATTGCCTGATGCCGTTGAAACTCAAGTATCAAATTTAGTTGCTCCTATAGTATCAGATTCTGTTGAAAATCAGTTATCTCATTCCGTTGGTTTGGAGGCTGCTAATTCAATTGTTACAATTGAGTTTGAAACTTTAGAAAGTATTCTATCGGATTTAGCGGGCGAGGATTCCTTTGATTGGACCTTTGCGGACGCAGACATAGCTGCTATCATGAATACGAGCGCTACTACGGGGCAATTTAAGTCTGTACCGCTTCGATGGGGGCAAATTAAATCTCATGTACAAGCATCCCAAGAGGTACTAGGGAAAACAGAGCAGGATAATTGGCTAATGGTACTGCCTCTGTTCCATGTGAGTGGATTATCTATCTTGATGAGGTCTCTTTATAACGGAACGGCTATCACTATTTTGCCTAAATATGATGAAGCTCAAGTTCTAAAACTCATAGAATCTGAGCAAATCAATATGATGTCCTTAGTGCCCACCATTCTGACTCAATTAGAGTCGCGTATTACTCACCATAATTTACGAGTTATCTTGCTCGGTGGAGAATTCATTCCGATGGCTCTCATCGATGCTTGTGAAAAGAAATCTCTGCCTATCTATAAGACTTACGGTATGACGGAAACCTTTAGTCAAAGCGTGACCTTCTCGGTATTGGATTATCCTGATAAACGAGAATCTGTAGGTAAGCCATTGCCTAGTATGCAGGTTCGCATCGATAACCCTGATGCGGATGGGGTAGGCGAAATTCATTTGACTGGCCCGATGGTTATGTCTGGTTATATCAACAAGGAAGCTATCGATGGAGACTTTAATACAGATGATATTGGTTACATTGATGAGGATGGCTTTGTGTATATTTTGAACCGCCGTAAGGACCTCATTATTTCTGGGGGTGAAAATATTTACCCTAAGGAACTAGAGGATTTAGTGTATACATTACCAGCAGTGAAAGAATGTGCGGTTGTTCCTATACCAGATACTAAATGGGGAGAAGTGCCAGCGCTCTTTGTAGCCTTTCATGATGGTGAAAGCATGACTACAGATGAAATCATAGACTTTATGGCTAATTCTTTAGCGAAATATAAGGTTCCGAAATATGTAAAAGTATTAACCGCATTGCCTCGAAATGGAACAGGCAAAATATTGCGCAATGAACTGAAATTAGAAAATTGAGGCGCCTATGAATGATATTTTAAACTTTAAGAGTATAACTACATATCGCCTTAAATTGCCGCTGAAGTTTAATTTTAAGACTGCCAAGGGCGAGGTGAACGAGAGAGAAACTATCGTCGTTCGCATTGAAGACCAACAAGGCTATGTAGGATATGGGGAATGCGTAGCTTTCACAGATCCATTCTATACATTTGAGACCGTAGATACCTGTTGGAAAACCTTAGTAGACGATTATATCTTTAATCTGCGCTTGATGCGGCCTAAACCGCTCATGACCTATGTACGACAATTACAGTTTTGGCTCAATCGAGATAATATGCCTATGGCCATTGCGGCTCTAGAAAATGCACTCATTCATCTTCATTGCGAACGAATAGGTGTAAACTCTGTTTCTTATATTATGGGACAAGCTTTACAAGATACTATTGAAAGTGGTGTCGTTGTCGGTGATGTACCAATAGACAAATTACTCGATATTGTAGAGTGCCATGTTACAAGTGGTTGTAAGCGGATTAAATTAAAGGTAAATCCTGTAGATGGTTATGAACGAGTAGCTTTAGTTCGCAAACATTATCCGGACTTAGTTTTAGCGGCTGATGCAAATCGAAGCTATTCGTATCAAGAAATCGATAAGGTGCGTCAGTATGATGATTTAGGTCTAGCTTGTATTGAAGAGCCCTTTGCGATGGCAAACCTTCAATCTTATAGAGATTGGAAGTGGGAATGTCTTAATGATGACGATTGGAAAATCTATACGCCAATTTGTTTAGATGAGTCCATTTTAGGATATAATGATCTGTCCTATGCTATTGAATATGACTTAATCGATGTGTTGAATGTAAAAGTAGGGCGAATGGGTGGTCTTATTCCAACAAAAGCGGCTATTAATCTATGTAGAGAACGTCATATTCCATATTGGATTGGTAGCATGGTAGAGTCAGGGGTTTCTAAAATGCTTCATGTCCAGCTATCCGCATTAGGAGATTCCTATATGGCAGGGGATTTATCTGACTCAAATAGATATTTTGGACAAGATCTTATTTTCCCAGATTTAACATTTAAAGATGGTGTTATGCATGTTCCCGATGGAGATGGACTAGGTGTAACAGTCTTTGATGATAGACTAGAGGCGTATTGTGTGGAGAAACGAACACTATGAATTTAATTGAATCCTTACAAATTGATGCTCCTCGTATGACGAGTGATAACACATGTATTGCAAAAATGAATTTAACTGAGTTTCACAAACAACCACAAGGCTATTTAAACGGTGGTGCTACATTAGCTTTTGCAGAAATTATTGCAGGTATGATGAGTAATGAACTGGTAGGTTCTCATAAATTTGGTGTAGGACAATCTGTAACTGCTAACCATCTACGCCCTGTAAAGTGTGAAGGATCCTTAACAACGTTAG
>OKPP01000324.1_pt1 | contig 13897 bp, 15 predicted proteins | sample 1612601 | NCBI WGS metagenome assembly OKPP01 (sample SAMN04436807, study PRJEB24849) | human gut metagenome | biome: human gut; feature: NICU; material: stool | host: Homo sapiens | place: USA: Saint Louis, MO | collected 2011-05-02 | reverse complement strand
GGCGAGGCCGCTCCGAAGAGCTTCACTGTATCGTACCTAGCTGAAGACAACGCCAATCACTTAAATTTTAAATTAAGCGAGTTATTCACACGGATTGTAAAGGGTAACTACACTCTGTCGTACTCCATGGTGTGATAACGACAGCAAACTCAACTCACTCAGGACGAAACATGGCAAACCTCTACGACCTAAAAAAATTCGATCTCAATCTGTTAGTTATCTTCGAATGCATTTACCAACATCTCAGTATCAGTAGGGCTGCCGAGACGCTTTATATCACACCATCCGCCGTCAGCCAGTCGCTGCAACGCCTGCGCGGTCAGCTTGATGACCCCCTGTTTATCCGTTCAGGGAAGGGAATTACGCCCACCACGGTAGGTACCAACTTGCATCATCATCTGGAAAAAAATCTCAATCAGCTTGAGCAGACGATCAACATGATGCATCACTCGGACATCAAGAAAAAGTTCGTTATCTATTGCACTCAAATGGTGTCTCCTGGTTCGATGCTGGAACCGTTGAAGCTTTTAATTTCTGAGGAGAATTATGAGATAGAACAAAGAGATATGCTTATTTCCTCCGAATCAGCGGAAGATTTGTTGGCCTATCGTAAAGCCGATCTCATCTTCTCTATCGCACCTATCCACAATCGCTCTGTGGTCTGCACCCACTTCACTACGGTGCCGATAGCCTTAATCTGTAGAGCAGACCACCCAAGGCTCGCTGACACAGCTACGGTGGACGCGCTATACCAGGAGAAATTCACTTTTTACCAGAGTGCTCATCCGGGTGTAAAAGAGTTCCAGAGTCGGGCCAATGACGCTTTTCCGGAAAGAAATATTGCTTTTCGCACCGACTCCCTTAGCTCTCTCATCTCTATGGTCAGTTCATCTGATTTGTTAGGCTATATCCCCGTGTCGATCTATGAAACATTTAAAGAATCTTTGAAATTAAAAAGGCTTGAACCACCGTTTGCGCTGCCTGAATTAAAGATCTATATGCTCTACGGCCGTTCATCACTGAATAGCTCTGTTTTTTCAACATTCATTGAAAAAATGCATAAGCTCTGCGTTTCTCCGCCGTCTGCGTAAAATACATTTGCATGGTGAATATAATTAAAGCGAACCAAAAAAAATGACTCCGTGAAATTAAGGATAAATAATTCCATAATATCGTTTTGATTTTCCCAAGACATTTAACACGCAGGACGCGATTAATCATGTCGAACTATAAAATCCCTTTACAGGAAAATGTTTTAGACGCTTCTGCGGAACGCATACACTGGACGCTTAACAATTTCCCCAGGGTATGCGTTTCCTTTTCCGGTGGAAAAGATTCTACCGTGATGCTGCATCTTGTTGCCCAGAAAGCACGGCAATTAAAGCGAAAAATAGACGTCATCTTTCTGGACTGGGAAGCGCAATTCTCGTCGACCATTCAGCATGTTGACGCTATGAAAACGCTCTATCGGGATGTTATCCACCAGTTCTGGTGGGTAGCGCTTCCGCTCACGACCCAGAACGCCCTGTCACAGTTTCAACCTGAATGGCAGTGCTGGGAACCCGGAACAAACTGGGTTCGCCAGCCACCAGAAGATGCCATTACCGATTATCACTATTTCGATTTTTATCAGCAGGGAATGACGTTTGAAGCCTTCGTGCGCGAGTTTGCCGAATGGTATGCGCAAAGACGTCCTGCCGCAGTCATGGTGGGGATCCGCGCCGATGAATCTTACAACCGCTTTCTGGCTATCGCGTCGGCGCGTAAGCAGCGCTTTTCTGTCGATAAACCCTGGACGACCGTCGCCCCGGGTGGGCACGCCTGGTATATCTACCCACTGTACGACTGGAAAACCGCCGACATCTGGACGTGGTTCGCGAAATCAAAATGTTGCTATAACCCGTTATACGACCTGATGTACAAGGCGGGGGTGCCGCCGCGTTATATGCGCATCTGCGAACCGTTTGGTCCGGAACAGCGTCAGGGCTTATGGCTCTATCATGTCATTGAACCCGAACGCTGGGCGGCTATGTGTGAACGCGCCTGCGGCGTGCGAAGTGGAGGTATTTATGCCGGGCACGATAACCATTTTTATGGCCACCGGAAGATCCTGAAACCTGACCATCTCGGCTGGCGCGAATACGCCATGCTGCTACTCGACAGCATGCCGCAAAATACGGCGGAACATTACCGAAATAAAATCGCAATTTATCTCCACTGGTATCAAAAGCGAGGCCTGGAGGATATTCCCGATACGCAGGAGGGTGACATTGGCGCAAAAGATATCCCTTCCTGGCGACGCATTTGCAAGGTTTTACTCAACAATGACTACTGGTGCCGGGCTCTCTCATTTAGTCCAAACAAACCTAAACACTATCAACGCTACAGCGAAAGAGTGAAAGCCAAACGCAAGGAATGGGGGATTTTATGCAACAGCAAATAATCAGAGAAATGCAGACGTACCTGCAGGCCCTTTCTGAAGAAGAGAAAATCGGCGCTATTAATGCCTTTCGTCAGGCAATACACGAAATCAGCCCTTTTCATAATCAACCCGTCGACTGCGTATTGTGGATAAAACAGACTGACATCACCGCCAATGACTACAACCCAAATAATGTCGCTCCGGCGGAGAAGCGGTTGCTCAGCAAATCACTGGAGCTGGATGGATTCACACAACCTATCGTTGTGACGGAAAATGCGCCTGAGAGCTATGAAATTGTCGATGGATTCCATCGCCATGAGCTTGGCAGTCATCGGGCTATTCTGAAGCGTCAACTTAAAGGTTACCTCCCTGTTACCTGCCTGCGTAAAGCACGCCAGGAAAAGTTCGATCGCATGGCTGCAACCATTCGTCACAACCGCGCGCGTGGACGCCACCAGATCAATGCCATGTCAGAAATCGTGCGAGAACTGATGCTTATGGGCTGGAGTGAGCAGAAAATTGGCCTGGAGTTGGGTATGGACAGCGATGAAGTGCTGCGACTGAAGCAAATCAACGGTCTGCTGGAACTCTTCGCGGACCGTCGTTTTTCAGAAGCCTGGACGGTTAAATAGTCAGAGCGAATTTAAGCGCGCAGCCGCTGCCAGCAGCGTCGACTCCTGCTTCGCAAAGCAAAGACGAATCAGTTTATGCGGGAAGGGATCGGCGCAGAACACCGACAGCGGAATGGCCGCCACGCCCACCTCTTTCGTCAGCCACTGGCAAAAACTGACATCATCCAGATCGGAAATCGCGCTGTAGTCCGCCAGCAGGAAGTAGGTGCCTTCGCATGGCAGGATCTCCAGCCGACTCTCGCTCAAGGCAGTCACAAACCGATCCCGCCGCGCACGGTAAAAAGCTGGCAGGTCCCGGTAATGTTCAGGTTCAGCGCGCAGCATATCCGCTAGCGCCAGCTGGGCGGGTGTGTTTACGGCAAACGTCAAATACTGGTGCACTTTACGCAGCTCAGCACTGATGGCGGCGGGCGCCACGCAGTACCCTACCTTCCAGCCGGTCATATGGTAGGTTTTCCCAAATGATGATACCGCGATTGCGCGCTCGCGAAGCTGCGGATGCGCCAGCACGCTGGCATGACCCTCTTCGGCAAAGCAGATGTGCTCATACACCTCGTCGCTCAGAACATAGATTTCACGTTCGGCGATGGCCTGCCACAGGGCGGCAAAATCGCTTTTCTGCCACACCGTCGCCGATGGGTTGTGTGGCGTATTCAGGATCACCAGCCGGGTTTTATCGCTCAGCAGCGCGGCAAACGCCTGCCAGTCCGGACGAAAATGCGGCGGCTGGAGCGCCACGCGTTTCACCACGCCACCGGCCAGTTCAATCGCCGGGGCGTAGCTATCGTAGCTCGGGTCAAAACAAATCACCTCATCGCCCGTACGCACCAGGGCGGTTATCGCCGCATACAGCGCTTCGGTGGCCCCTGCGGTTACCGTGATATCGCTGTTCGCGTCAGGCTTATGGCCGTATAACTCCGCCGTTTTATCCGCAATGGCTTCACGCAACGCCTGCACGCCGGTCATCGGCGCATACTGGTTGGCTCCCTGCGCAACGTGGTACGCCAGACGCTCCTGCAAATATTTCGGCCCGTCAAAATCCGGGAAACCTTGTGAGAGGTTAATGGCGTTGTGCTGCTGCGCCAGGGCGCTCATCTGCGTAAAAATCGTCGTGCCGAGATTCGGAAGTTTACTCTGCGGGATCAACGGGTTATTGCTCATTGTAGTGTGCCTGCCTGTAATACTTATGTTGCTGACACTATAACACGATGTTAGTCTTTGGCAATCAAGACGCTTAGACGTCTAAATGATATAAATATTCCTGACCGAGAGGGTAAAAGGAAATGACAGACAACCTGCAACTCACACACCTGGTCGAGGCCTGCCGCTGGATTGGCGCTAAAGGCTGGGCGCCCGCTACCGGCGGCAATATGTCCGTGCGTCAGGATGAACATCTGTGCTGGCTGAGCGAATCCGGAAAAGACAAAGGCAGCCTGACCACCGCCGATTTTCTACAGGTTGAAATCGCCACCAACCGTGCGCCTTCTGGCCGTAAACCGTCGGCAGAGACCGGGCTGCATACCCTCATCTATCGCCTGTTCCCGGAGGCTAACGCCGTCCTGCACGTTCACACCGTCAATGCCACGGTGCTGTCGCGGCTGGTCAACGAGACCGAGCTGAAGATCTCCGGCTTCGAGATGCAAAAATCCCTTACCGGACAGACCACGCATCGGGATACGGTGGCCATCCCGGTGTTTGATAATGACCAGGACATCGACGCCCTCGCCTCTCGCATCGCCCATTACGCGCAGGAACGCCCGCTTAATTATGGTTTTCTTCTGCGCGGTCATGGCTTAACCTGCTGGGGACGCGACGTGGCCGAAGCCCGCCGTCATCTGGAAGGTTTAGAATTCTTATTTGAATGCGAAATGCGTTTACGACAATGGGAGAGAGTATGATTCGCGCGATTGTGACGGATATTGAAGGGACCACCAGCGATATCCGTTTTGTCCATGATGTTTTGTTCCCCTACGCGCGCGAGCGGCTGGCGGCCTTTGTGACCGCGCAGCAGTACGCCGAGCCGGTCAAATCGATTCTGGACAACCTGCGCGATGAAATCAGCACTCCGCATGCCAGCGTCAGCGATCTCATCAACGTGCTGTTTACCTTTATGGATGAAGACCGCAAATCGACGGCGCTCAAAGCCCTGCAAGGCATCATCTGGCAGGACGGTTACATCAACGGTGACTTCACCGGCCATCTCTACCCTGATGTACTGCCCGCGCTGGAAAAATGGAAGGCACAAGGGATTGATCTCTATGTTTATTCCTCTGGCTCCGTCGCCGCGCAGAAACTGTTATTTGGCTACAGCGACGAAGGTGATATTACTCATCTGTTCAGCGGCTATTTTGATACCCGCATCGGCGCCAAGCGTGAGGTGCAGTCTTATCAAAATATTGCGGCGCAAACGGGCATCGCCCCGTCGCAGATCCTGTTCCTGTCGGATATTCATCAGGAGCTGGACGCGGCTGAACAGGCGGGTTTTCGCACCCTGCAACTGATACGCGGTGAAGATGACGGCGCAAGCCATCACCATCAGATCCACCAGTTTGACGAGATTAACCCGGAGCAGATCCCTTCATGAGCGCATTGACCATTTATTCCGATAAAGACGCCAGTAAGCACCTGTGGCACAGCACCGACGCCGCCGAGATTGCCCAACAGCTCAACGCCAAAGGCGTGCGGTTTGAACGCTGGGCGGCAGACCGTGATTTAGGGCAGGATCCTGCGCCCGAAGCCGTGATCGAAGCGTATCAGCATGCAATCGACAAGCTGGTGGCAGAGAAAGGTTACCAGAGCTGGGATGTGATCAGCCTGCGCGCCGACAATCCGCAGAAAGAGGCGCTGCGTGCGAAGTTTCTCAACGAGCACACCCACGGCGAAGACGAAGTGCGCTTTTTCGTGGAAGGGTCGGGACTATTCTGCCTGCACATCGTCGATGAGGTGTATCAGGTGCTGTGCGAGAAAAACGACCTGATTTCCGTACCCGCAGGCACGCCGCACTGGTTTGACATGGGTTCAGAGCCGAACTTTACCGCCATTCGTATTTTCGACAATCCGGAAGGCTGGGTTGCCCAGTTTACGGGCGATGCAATCGCGGATGCGTATCCAAGGCTGGCATGATCTTTTCTCCCTACCCCACAAAGTAATGCGAGCACCGTGCTATCCCCTCGCCCCTCTGGGGAGAGGGTTAGGGTGAGGGGAACATACGGCTCAGGGGGTCAGTTCCATACTCAGGCATTAATTAAATACTGGCGATAATCCTCTGCACATCTGCGCCAACCAGCCTCGCCAGATGCACAAACTCCACCACGTCCAACCTACGCTCACCGTTTTCCACTTTAGCAATAAACGATTGTGGCTTTCCCAGTGCCTCCGCAAGCTGCGCCTGAGTCATCCCCTTCTCTTTACGCGCTTTCTTCAACGCATTGATAACACGCTGGTATTCATCCGAGTAAACTGAGGCCATTGTTCCGATTCCATACAAATATCCTGAAATCGAATATCCTCCCGTTGCCTTCTTATCCCAAAATAGGATAATTGAGCACGTAACGAACACATGTAAGGAGGACACAATGCAACATCAGAACTGGCACCCGGCCGATATTATCGCTGCACTAAAGAAACATGGAACAAGCCTGGCTGCGTTGTCCAGAAAGGCTGGCCTTTCCTCATCCACACTGGCAAATGCGCTTACCCGACCATGGCCTAAAGGTGAATTGCTTATCGCTCAGGCGCCAGATATTCCACCCGATGTGATATGGCCGGAAAGATACTTTGATGAAAAGGGAGAGCGAGTATTTCGTCAGATGAGGAATACCAAAAAGAGAAATCTGTCTTCAACATAATCAATGAATTCTCCTCCCTCACCCCAGCCCTCTCCCTCAAGGGAGAGGGGGTCTAAGGGCACTACCGTTTCAGCCCTTTCACATACCCCACCAGTTGATCCAACACCACGCCCCACCCTTCGTGGAAGCCCATCTGTTCATGCTGCTCGCGGATTTCCTTCGTTGGGTGACGCGCTATCGCCGTGTAGCGTGTCTTGCCCTCACCCACATCTTCCAGCAGCAGGATCGCCGTCATAAACGGCGTTTCAGCCGGCTTCCAGCCCTCAGTATAGCCATCGGTAAAGACCAGCTTGTTCCCCGGATCGATTTCAAGAAATACGCCCCGGTTATCCATCCGCTGCCCGTCCACCTCAAACACGGTATTGAACCGCCCACCCACGCGCAGATCGAGGTCGCATTCAGTTACCTTATGGGGAGCAGGAATGAAGAAGTTTTTGATGTGCTCCGGTGTGGTCCAGCAGAGCCACAGCAGGTCGCGCGGTGCATCCACCACGCGTTCCAGTTTTAAGTCTGTTTCAGGATCGAGCGTCACGATAACGAAGCGTATTAAGTACAAGCGTATTGCGAAATAAAAGCAAAACGGCAACTTCGGTTGCCGTTTTTTATGTTTGTTCCCTCTCCCCATAAGGGGGCCAGAGTGAGGGCATCAGGCCGCACAGTGTGTAGGCCGGGTAAGGCGAAGCCGCCACCCGGCTTTTTTATTTGCCCACGTAATACCGCTTCACCTCATCAAACTGCATCGCAAAGTCGATATAGCTCATCAGCGCAGGCGAATTGAGCTTACGGCTCGGATAGGCCAGCCAGAGATCGTTCCCCTCAACGCGCCACTCCGGTAGCACCTTTACCAGCGCGCCCTTTTCGATTTTATCTTCCAGCAGGAATGCGGGTAACAGCGTGATCCCCGCCCCGGCAATGGCGCATTCTCGGGCGTACACCAGGTTATCCGTCATGTGGGCGTTATCCGGTAGGTAGCGGTAATCCTCACTCTCGCTTCGCAGAAGCCACTCCGACCATGCCCTGTGCGTAATGCAGCGGTGATCCACCAACTGTCGGGGATGGATTAACGGCGCCCGACGCGCCAGATAGTCAGGCGAGGCCAGCATGTAGCGCGGACAGTGCCCAATCATGCGGCCAATCAGGGAAGAATCCTGCGGTTTGCCGGTGCGCAGCGCCACGTCAAAGCCCGACTCGACCAGATCCACCACATCGTCTGAAATTGATACATCCAGCGACACGTCAGGGTAGCGAAGCTGGAACTCGGCATTCATATGCGCCAGCAGCGTCGCGCCAATCCCTGCCGGACAGGTGATCCTCAGCCGTCCGCTGGGGTTTTCTCGCAGCCGCTGAATGGCATACTCCGCGCGCTCGCTGGCCGCCAGCATCTCGCGGCAGTGCACCAGATAGTGCTCGCCCGCAAACGTCAGGCTTATTCTGCGCGTCGTGCGGTTAAGCAGGCGGATCCCCACCTGCTGCTCCAGCTGGCTAATGCGCTGGCTGACGCTGGATTTCGGCAGTTCAGCCTTCTGCGCCGCCGCAGTAAAGCTGCCCATCTCAGCCACCAGCGCAAACAGCGCCATATCCTGTAGCTGTTTAAACATGATTGTTCACCCTGTACGAACGCTGAGTTCTTGATTGTCCATCTTATCATGCAGCTGACCACTTAATAGACTAGCCTCAACACAACGCATTCATTGAGGAGAACACCATGTCTGTTAAAGCCATTGCCGTTAACCCAGAAAATCCCTCCACCTTCGTTGAAATCACCCCGCCGATGCCGCAGCCCGGCGAGTACGATCTGCTGGTGGAGGTGAAAGCCGTCTCCGTAAACCCGGTGGACACCAAGGTACATGCAGGCATTGCTAAAAGCGGGCTGAAGGAGCCGCGCATTCTCGGGTGGGATGCCAGCGGGATCGTCAAAGCCGTCGGGGCTGGCGTCACCGGATTTAAACCGGGTGACGAAGTATGGTACGCGGGGGATATCACCCGACCGGGCAGCAATACCACGCACCAGCTTATCGATGCGCGCATTGTCGGGCACAAGCCTGCAAACCTTGGCTGGGCCTCTGCGGCAGCACTGCCGCTGACGGCGCTCACCGCGTGGGAAGGCCTGTTTGAACGGCTGAAGATTCAGGATGCCGACGCAGATAAAACGCTGCTGATAATTGGCGGCGCGGGTGGAGTCGGATCGCTGGCGATCCCGTTTGCGAAGCACAACAGCAAGGTGAAGATCGTCGCAACCGCCTCACGAGAAGATTCCGCCCGATGGTGTCGCGATCGCGGGGCTGACGTTGTCGTAGATTACCGCGACCTGAAGGGTGAACTGGCGAAACAGGGGCTCACCTTTGTGGATTACATTTTTATCCTCAACGACACCGACGGGCACTGGGATGCGGTCAGCGATCTGATTGCCCCTCAGGGACACATTTGTTCCATCGTTGAAAATGCGCATCCGCTAAACCAGGACAAGCTGAAGTCCAAATCTGCCGCCCTGCACTGGGAATTTATGTACACCCGCAGCATGTACCAGACCGCGGATATGGCGCGCCAGGGCGAGATTTTAAATGAGGTGGCGAAGCTGGTGGATAACGGCGTGGTGGAAAGCTCGCTCAGCGAAACGCTGCACGGGCTGAGCGTGGAAAGCATTACCGAAGCGCACCGCATGGTGCTGGAGGGGCATATGCGTGGGAAAGTGGTGGTTGAGTATTGAGTGGACTGATTCCCTCACCCTGCCCTCTCCCCACGGGGGAGAGGGTAAAGTCAGCTCCGTGCGATCCCCTCTCCCCTTTGGGGAGAGGGTTAGGGTGAGGGGTAAGTTTTTTACCCCTGCTCACCCATCATCTCTTTCACCAGCTCGACGCAGCGCAGGAAACGGGTGTCGTAATCCGACTCTTCCACATGCACAAACTCAACGTTGTTCTCGTTAAGCATCTCCACCAGCATGGTCTGGAACTCACGCCTGTCCACCGAGCTGCCCAGGCTGCGCATACCGTCGGCTACCCATGGGGTGTTGTTTTCCAGCAGGATAACCAGATCAAAGCGGTATTCATCAATCAGCGCCTGCACAAACGGGTGCTCGCGCCCTTCGTACTTTTTGCAGAACGCCTGCGTGGTGACAAAATCGGTATCAATAAACGCGACTTTATTGGCGTATTTCACCGCGAAATCAATGTACTGGGCATGACCAAGCGCGATTTTATCGTAGTCGGAATACTGTAATGCCATCTCGTCACCACCGAGGTGTGAGAAGACGTAATCGCGGCCATACTCCCACGCACTGGTGGTATTGAAGATATTCGCCAGCTTATTCACCAGCGTCGATTTCCCGCTCGACTCGCCGCCGAGGATCGCCACCGTACGCACGAAGAACGGCTTCACCTCGGTCGGAATGTAGTCCCAGTAGCGGAACGGGTTCTCGCGGATCTGCGCCCCACTGATGTTCATAAAGGTGCGTTTAGGATCGATCAGCACGGTTTCGATACCCAGATGCTCGCGGAACTGTGGCGCGTCGGACTCTTCAGAGGTGTAGATCCAGTTAGGCGCAATGCCCTTCTCTTCCATAAACGCTTTGATGCCGTTGCTCCACACGTCCCAGCCGTGCGGGTACGGCTCCATGCCCTCTTCGTTAAAGGCATGAATACGAATATTTTTCTGATACTTAAAGGTCTGAAGCAGCCAGCGCAGGCGGTCCGGCACGGTGGGCTGCTGCGACATGGCGCTGTCTTCAAACAGCTGGCGATCGCGGGTTTCATCATAACCCATGATGATATGCAGCTCGTCGACCTGGCTACAGGCGCGCTGGATCAGATAGATATGCCCGGTATGCAGCGGGTAGAACTTACCGAACACCACGCCAATGTTCTTTTGCATCCGCGGAAATTCAAGCCCCAGAAAACGGTGCAGCGCTTCCAGCTTCTGCGCGCTGGGGCTTTTGATTTTGGCGTTCAGCAGTTGGCTCAGGTAGCCCTTGGTCATGCCGCTGGCGTCCGCTACCTGCTGTAACGTGCAGCCCTTCTGGCGGATAGCGGTCTTGATGTAGTCAAATGATGACATAAATTACGGTGCCTCCTGCAAAATCGAATACGTAATTATAAGTCGTCAAAGACATTTAACGCATCTGCGAGTTTTTTAACGCCAAAAACCTGCATCCCTTCCGGAATTTTTTTCGGCACGTTGGCGGCCGGAACAATTGCGCGGCGGAAGCCATGTTTTGCCGCTTCGGAGATACGCTCCTGACCGCTCGGCACCGGGCGAATTTCGCCCGCCAGCCCTACTTCGCCAAATACCACCAGATCCTGCGGCAACGGTCTGTCACGCAGGCTGGAGACCATCGCCAGCAACAGCGCCAGATCCGCGCTGGTTTCCGTAACCTTCACCCCACCAACCACGTTGACGAACACGTCCTGATCCGCCATTTGCAGGCCGCCGTGACGGTGCAACACCGCCAGCAGGATCGCCAGGCGGTTCTGTTCCAGACCGACCGCCACGCGCCGCGGATTACCCATCATCGAGTGATCCACCAGCGCCTGAATTTCAACCAGCAGCGGACGCGTCCCCTCCCACAGCACCATCACCGAACTACCGGACGTAATTTCGTCGCCACGGCTCAGGAAGATGGCCGACGGGTTGCTGACTTCGCGCAGCCCCTGCTCGGTCATGGCAAACACGCCCAGTTCATTCACCGCGCCGAAGCGGTTTTTATGGCTGCGCAGGGTACGAAAACGGGAATCCGCATCGCCGTCGAGCATCACCGAGCAGTCGATACAGTGCTCAAGCACTTTCGGGCCGGCCAGCGAGCCGTCTTTGGTGACGTGGCCCACCATCACTATCGCTACGCCGCGCGTTTTGGCAAAGCGCGTTAAGTACGCAGCCGTTTCACGCACCTGCGCCACGCTCCCCGGTGACGACTGAATGTCCGCCATGTGCATCACCTGGATGGAGTCGATCACCATGAGCTTCGGCTGCTCTTCTTCGGCAATCATGCAGATCTGCTCGATGCTGGTTTCCGAGAGCATATTCAGATTGCCGGTCGGCAGACCGAGGCGGTGCGCGCGCATCGCCACCTGCTGGAGTGACTCTTCGCCCGTGACGTACAGGGTTTTCATCTGTTCGGCGAGCTTGCAGAGCGTTTGCAGCAGCAGGGTGGATTTACCCGCGCCCGGGTTACCGCCGATGAGAATAGCGCTGCCCGGCACTACGCCACCGCCGAGCACGCGGTCAAATTCTTTGAATCCGGTTGAGAAGCGCGGCAGCGCCTCAAGGCTGATATCCGAAAGTTTTTGTACCTTCGACACGCCTGCATTGCCCGCATAGCCGCTCAGGCGTTCATTGCGGGCCACGCTCGGCGAAGCCGCCACACCACGCACTTCGGTGATGGTGTTCCAGGCATGACAGGCGCTGCATTGCCCCTGCCAGCGCGGATAATCCGCACCACATTCATTACAGACAAATGCGCGTTTTGGAGCTTTCGCCACGGTTTACCTCGTTATTTCTGTGCGGTCTGCGCGCCGGATAGCGCTGACGCTTACCCGGCCTACAAAAGCAGGCCGCTATTTTTGATTAATGCTGCCGGAGAGAATGCAGAACACGCCCATCAGGTCAGCATGACGGATAGTGACTTCCGTCTTTTCATTCACTTTCGGCTTGGCGTGGTAGGCAATACCCAGTCCGGCAACTTTGATCATCGGCAGATCGTTCGCGCCATCGCCGATGGCGACGGTCTGTTCGACCGGAATGGCGTATTTCTCCGCCAGACGCGTCAGCGTATTGGCTTTGTACTGCGCATCCACGATGTCGCCAATCACTTGTCCGGTGAGTTTGCCGTCCATGATCTCCAGCTCGTTTGCCACCACGGTGGTCAGACGCAGCTTGTCACGCAGGTAATCGGCAAAGAAGGTGAACCCACCGGAGGCAATCGCCACTTTCCAGCCGAGCGTCTCCAGCTTGAGCACCAGCTGCGTCAGCCCTGGCATCAGGGGCAGTTCATCGCGCACCTGACGCAAAATGTTAGCATCGGCCCCCTTCAGGGTCGCCACGCGCTGTCTCAGGCTGGCGGTGAAATCCAGCTCGCCGCGCATCGCGCGCTCGGTGACTTCCGCCACCAGCTCGCCGCTGCCCGCCAGTTTAGCAATCTCGTCAATACACTCGATCTGAATGGCGGTGGAGTCCATGTCCATCACCAGCAGGCCAGGCGTTTTCAGGTGCGGAATTTTGCCGAGCGGAGCAACGTCCAGCCCGGCGTCGTGCGCCAGACGCGTGGCACGCTGCGTCAGGGAACCCGCCAGGCGAATAACCTGATAATCTTCCACGCACCAGGCCGCAACGATGACCATCGCTGCGCCCAGTTTAGTTTGATACTGGGTGAGGCGTTGCTTATCCAGGCCGCGTCCGTACAGCAGCCAGCCGCTACGGCCAGCGTGGTAATCGAGAGGCATCACCTCATCGCCACTTAAAGAGAGCGGCAATCCTGGCCATAAAGAGACATCCGTTGGCAGGTCGCACCAGGTAATGTTCGGCATTGAAGCTCCTGTAATTTCGTTCGCGCCGGAAGGTTCCAGAGGGAAAATAACGCATGAGGCTACCCTGTAACCATCACTTCTGGCAACATTAAGCCGTAAATTTTAAGCAGGTGGAATATGGCTCGCGCAAAACTGAAATTCCGGCTTCATCGCGCCGTGATTGTCCTGATCTGTCTCGCACTATTAGTGGCGCTTATGCAGGGGGCATCCTGGTTTAGCCAGAATCACCAACGACAGCGTAACCCACAGTTTGAAGAACTGGCCCGTACGCTGGCGCGCCAGGTGACGCTCAACGTTGCGCCGTCTATGCGCACCGAAACGCCGGATGACAAGCGGATAGCGCAGGTATTGCGCCAGCTTACGGAAAACAGCCGCATTCTGGATGCGGGCGTGTACGATGAACAGGGCGACCTGATTGCCCGCGCGGGTGAGCATGTCGACGTGCGCGACAGGCTGGCGCTAGACGGCAAAAAAGCTGGC
>OKPP01000292.1_pt1 | contig 15614 bp, 17 predicted proteins | sample 1612601 | NCBI WGS metagenome assembly OKPP01 (sample SAMN04436807, study PRJEB24849) | human gut metagenome | biome: human gut; feature: NICU; material: stool | host: Homo sapiens | place: USA: Saint Louis, MO | collected 2011-05-02 | reverse complement strand
CGGTAGGCTCCACGCAGTGGCGGGCAACCCTTTTCAGGATAGCGTTCTCGGCGATGCACTCCCGGGCGGATTCCGGATCGGTAACGGCATAGCGCGCGCCGCTGTGCAGCAGGCCGTGATTGCGGCCGGTTGCGCCGGTGGCGATATCATCGCGCTCCACGAGGGTGACGCGCAGTCCGCGCCGGGCGCAGTCGCGCGCGATACCGGCGCCGGTCGCGCCGCCGCCAATAATAATGACATCGCTTTCGTTTGCAGATGGGATAATCATGCAACATCCTCTGTTTTCGTTTTAATCCATTTAGCCACAATTATGTTGTGGATTGTTTGATATCGAGCATATTCGAGCAATAAAAGAAAATACAACGTGACAATGTGCGCATATTGGAGCAGATTGTCATAAAAATGTAACAATCTGTGCGATGTTTCACAGTCCGGCTACGTCGCTTCTCTTACTATGCGGCCGCTCTGGCGACCTCACAGATTTTCGTTTTTGTTCGGTCGCGTTTATTTTGTTCTTAATGGCCACGGAGGCTGTTCATGTTAAGTATTTTTAAACCTGCTCCGCATAAGGCACGGGTAGCCGATGCGGAGGTCGATCCGCTCTATCGCCGCCTGCGCTGGCAAATTTTCCTCGGGATCTTCTTTGGTTACGCCGCCTATTACCTGGTGCGAAAAAACTTTGCCCTGGCGATGCCCTACCTGGTCGAGCAGGGCTTCTCGCGCGGCGATCTGGGGTTTGCCCTGTCGGGGATTTCCATCGCCTACGGCTTTTCTAAATTCATTATGGGTTCGGTGTCGGACCGCTCGAATCCGCGCGTCTTCCTGCCGGCGGGTCTGATTCTGGCCGCGGCGGTAATGCTGTTTATGGGCTTCGTGCCGTGGGCGACTTCCAGCATTATGGTGATGTTTGTGCTGCTGTTCCTGTGCGGCTTGCTGGCGTTCGGCATTGTTGCGCAGTCATTCGCTGACAGGCTGGTCACCGGTCCTCTCGTGCATACCGTGTTTAAAACTGATGGCATCGGCAAAGAAAATGCCTGGTGGCGCCATAAATAACAGGAGGTCTTATGATTTCGTATGAGGTTGAGTTCCCGACCCAAAAATCTGTAAGTTTAAAAATTGACGGCTTAAATGCATCTGGATTTCCGAAAACCATGGTGACTGATGCTATTGGTGGTGATGTTAAAGTACAGCTCGATAAGAAAACTATGCTGACTGTACCTTATCGTGAAGACATTACAGCAGACTTTACTCTTGAAGGTTACAAGCAGCGCGCTGAAACTCACGCGAAAACTGTAATCGATCAGATTGTGAATGCGGCTCAGCACCGAGCCGCTGACGATTTAATTCAGGAAGTTACGAACGCAGTTGCTTCTTCTGAATTATTTTCTCAACTCTCTTAATCGCTTCGTGAGCATCTGGGGCAGATGAAATTTCAGGCGGTGTAACCTCCTTCAGTACATCCATCAGAACGTCCCCAACATTCTGTTTTGGTGACAGCTTGTTAACAGCTTCAATAATCAAAGAAAAAACCAGTTTATTGGTGGCTTTTTCAATCTTTAATTCACGTTGTAAATCTGCAACTGCTTTTTCCAGTTCTGACATGGAACCCATGGGTATTTTCCTTTTCGGAGGTAATCAGCCATCCCCCCGCGACAGAGTGCGCCAGTGTCCAACCACTGACGGGCTGAATGCTTACCTTAACCAGGGTTAAAACGAAGCAACACCCTGATATTCAGACAGTAGCCGCCATCGTGCGGCTTTTTTATTGGAGATTCGCTGGTGGCTGAAGACATAAAGTTTGTGGTGGTCGGCCATGTTTCTCGCATAGTTCATGCACAACGTCTCGCTGCGATGCTGGATGCCTATCTGCTTATTGATGACGGTAACCACGGCGCGAACTGGAATCACCGACGCGCGCTGGAGTGGGCAGCAGAACAAACCTGCCGGGTAGTGGTGCTGGAAGACGACGCGATACCCGTTCCTTTGTTTGCCGAGCTGGTGGTCGATTGGCTGACCCGTTTCCCTGAGGCTCTCGTAAGCTTTTATCTGGGGACTGGTCGCCCACCTCAGTATCAAATACAGATAGCCGAACGTCTGATAGTTGCTGATAAGACTCAGGCTGACTACATCACACTGCCGCGGCTGATACACGGCGTTTGTTATAGCGTACCTCCTCAGCATATTGAACGAGTCCTTTCTCGATGGGACAGAAGCAAGCCTGCCGATTATGCCGTTGGTGATGCCTATGGCGGGGCTGTGGTTTATCCGTGTTACTCGCTGGTGGATCATGCTGATGGTGAGTCTGTTGAGCGTCACCCTGACTCAGCGCCACGTACAGAACGCCGACGAGCGTGGAGGTTGCATGTCTAAGCTAACAACGTTAAAGCCACGCCTGAAAGCCATTGATACGCGACGCATCAAGCCAATCTACGGTGAGCAGCGCCGCATAAATGGAAGTGCAAGGGTGAGTTTGAAGCGCCGTATCTATGCGCGTGACAGTGGTCACTGCTGTATGTGTAATCGGGTTGTTGATTTGACTGACAGTGAACTCGACCACCGCATCGCGCTTCAATTCGGAGGCGATAACTCGGAGCGCAACCTGTGGACGCTCTGCACTGAATGTCATGCAGGTAAGTCTGCACGTGAAGCCGCTACGGGTCAGCCTGATGAACAAGCCCTGAAGCATGAGGTGCATGATGTCGATCAGGAAACTGTATTTATAGGGCTCTGAGGCCTGCCAACCCCGGGGGGGGTATCATCCAGAGTAAACATCGATCGCCCTGGACACCTCGCCCCCTCTCATTCGCAGAAAAAATCCCCCTCTGGAGGGTGTAAACATGTTAACAGCGCAGAAGCGGAAATATGCTCTCGCGCTGATGTCCGGGATGTCTCAGAAGGATGCGGCAATAAAGGCGGGATATTCTGAAAAATCCGCGCGTTCCAAGGGGTCGCAGCTTGCTAAAGACCCGGAGGTCATCGCGTTTATTGAGCGGAAAAAACGAGAAAAAGTTGAGGTGGATGACGAACCTGCATATCGCAGGAATGTTTATACCCCAGCAGTAAACACTACTGAAGAAAAACGACCTCCTGCGGCATCGTCCGCCGGTGAGTATGAAGACCCTCTCGACTTCCTGAAATCGGTTATGAACAACGTTGGTTACGAAATCGAAACCAGGAAAGATGCTGCAAAGGCCATGCTGCCTTATATGCATCAGAAGAAAGGTGAGGGCGGTAAGAAGGATGCAAAAGCTGAGGCTGCCAAAAAAGCGGCCAATAAGTTCGCAATTCAGCAGCCGCCGAAACTGGTGGTTAACAATCGCGGGAATACATGATGCCGGAGTGGACAACTGCCTGCCCTGACTGGGCGGAGCGCCTGAAGAAAGGCCAGTCTATTATTCCTGCCCCGATTTACCCGGAGCAGGCTGAAATAGCCCTGAACGTTTTCAGGCAACTGAAAATCGTTGATGCTCCAGGATCGCCAACTTTCGGTGAGTCCTGCGCACAGTGGGTTTTCGATCTCGTTGCCGCGCTGTTCGGCTCCTATGATGCCGAAACCGGCCGCAGACACATTACAGAAGTGTTTGTACTGATCCCCAAAAAAAACTCCAAGTCTACGCTGGCCGCCGGGATAATGATGACGGCCTTGCTGCTCAACTGGCGTCAGGCTGCCGGGTACACCATCATCGCCCCGACTGTAGAGGTGGCGACAAACGCCTTTAACCCGGCGCGCGATATGGTAAAGCGGGATGATGATCTGGATGACCTCTGTCAGGTGCAGACACACATCAGGACCATCACCCACAGGGGAACGGACACGACGCTGAAAGTGGTGGCCGCCGACCCCAACACCGTTTCTGGGATTAAATCTGTCGGCACGCTCATTGACGAGTTGTGGCTTTTTGGTAAGCAACATAACTCCGAAGATATGCTGCGTGAGGCAGTCGGTGGCATGGCATCACGACCTGAAGGCTTTGTGATGTACACAACCACGCAGTCCAACGAACCGCCAGCTGGCGTGTTTAAGAAAAAGTTACAGTACGCCCGTGACGTTCGCGACGGAAAAATTCACGACCCGCATTTTCTTCCGGTGATATTTGAGCATCCACCGGAAATGGTTGCCAGCGGAGAGCATCTTCTTCTGGATAACCTCGCGATGGTTAACCCCAACCTGGGTTACTCCGTTGACGAGCAGTTTCTTTACCGCGAATACAACAAAGCGAAAGAGGCCGGGGAAGAAGACTTCCGTGGCTTTATGTCCAAGCACGCCAACGTTGAAATCGGTCTCGCCCTGCGCGCTGACAGATGGGCAGGGGCGGATTTCTGGGAGCAACAGGCAAGGCGCGTCACTTTTGACGATATTCTGCGCCGCTCTGAGGTGGTCACAGTTGGTATTGATGGCGGTGGTCTCGATGACCTTCTTGGCCTGGCCGTTATCGGGCGCGATCGCCAGACTCGCGAATGGTTATGCTGGTGCCATGCATGGGCACATACCATCGCCCTGGAAAGGCGAAAGAGCGAAATTTCAAAATTAAAGGATTTTGAGAGGGCCGGTGACCTGACGATCGTTAAGCGGGTAGGCGAGGATGTTGAGCAAGTTTCAGAGTACGTCAGCCGGATTTATGAAGCCGAACTGCTGGACAAAATCGGGATTGACCCCTCTGAGGTAGGGCAAATTCTTGATGCGCTCAGTGAGGCAGGCATTCCTGATGAGGCTGTAACCGGGGTCAGCCAGGGCTGGAAACTCGGCGGCGCCATTAAGACTACCGAGCGAAAGCTGGCTGAAGGTGTTCTGCTTCATGGTGGTCAGCCTCTGATGGCATGGTGCGTAGGCAACGCCCGTGTGGAGCCGAAAGGTAATGCCATACTCATCACCAAACAGGCCAGCGGGAAGGGGAAAATTGACCCTCTTATGGCCACATTCAACGCCGTTACGTTAATGGCTCTTAACCCCGAACCGGTCAAAAAAGACTACCAGGTATTTTTCGTTTAACACACACGTCAGTTAATGGCCCGCGTATGCGGGTTTTTTCATTTCTGGAGGACAGCAAATGACGCTTAAACGCGCCTGCACCCTCATGACGGTGAAGTCGGTAAATGAGGATGAGCGGATTATCACCGGCATCGCCTCAACACCGTCTCCCGATCGTGACGGTGACATTATGGAGCCGGAGGGGGCGAAATTCCGCAGCGATACGCCGTTCCTCTGGCAGCACGACCGCTCTCAGCCTATTGGCACCTGCACGCCAAAAATGGTGAAAGAGGGGTTGCAGATCACAGCAAAGCTCGTGAAACCAACCCCTGACATGCCATCCCAGTTAATCGCACGTCTTGATGAAGCGTGGGCTTCGATTAAGGCGGGGCTGGTACGCGGCCTGTCGATTGGGTTCCGCCCAATTGAGTATTCCTTCCTGGATGAAGGCGGTATTCGCTTTTTGTCCTGGGACCTGCTTGAGGTCTCGGCAGTGACCATTCCGGCCAATGCCGAATGCTCCATCCAGACCGTTAAATCTTTCGATCGCCAGTTTCTCGCCGCGTCAGGCAATGAGAAACCGGTAGTGAAAACCTCTAAAACCGCTGGCGCTACAGCACCCAAAACCAAAAAAGGAAACATTTCGATGAATATCGCAGAACAAATCAAGAGCTTTGAAGCGAAGCGTGCAGCGCTGGCCGCATCACTTGATGAAGTGATGTCAAAGGCGGCTGAAGAGGGGCGCACCCTGGACGCTGAAGAAGAAGAGAGCTACGACAACACGTCCGCAGAAATTAAATCAGTTGATGCACACCTCAAACGACTGCGCGACATGGAAAGCAATCTGGCATCGACTGCAAAGCCGGTATCTAAAGCAGCCAGTGGCGAAGTCACCACCGTTAAAGCAAACGCACCGGGGATCATCCGCGTAGAGCAAAAACTCGAAAAAGGCATCGCCTTTGCCCGCTTTGCAAAATCGCTTGCCGCCGCGAACGGCAGCCGCTCCGAAGCGCTGGAAATTGCACGTAAGCAGTACCCGGATGATGCGAAACTTCACCATGTGCTGAAAGCCGCTGTTGGTGCTGGCACAACGACCGATCCTCAGTGGGCTGGTGCGCTGGTGGAGTATCAGGAATACGCAAATGATTTTGTTGAATTCCTCCGCCCGCAGACCATTATCGGTCGTTTCGGTCAGGGTGGTATTCCTGCCCTGCGTCAGGTCCCGTTCAACATTCGCATTCCGGCACAAACTTCCGGCGGATCTGCAAGCTGGGTAGGTCAGGGTAAGGCCAAGCCGCTGACCAAATTCGACTTTGAGTCCATCACGTTCAGCTTCGCCAAAGTCGCAGCCATTGCGGTGCTGACCGATGAGCTGATCCGATTCTCCAATCCGGCAGCTGATGCACTGGTGCGTAATGCGCTGGCAGAAGCGGTCATTGCACGCCTGGATACGGACTTCATTAACCCGGCGAAAGCTGAAGTTGCTAACGTCTCTCCGGCCTCAATTACCAACGGTATTGTGGCTGTTCCATCAACCGGCGATCCGGATGCAGATGCTGAAGCGGCATTCGCTCAGTTTGTCTCCAATAACCTCCAGCCAACTGGCGGCGTGTGGATCATGTCCAGCACCAACGCGTTGGCGCTGTCCATGAAGAAAAATGCTCTGGGCCAGAAAATGTATCCGGAAATGACCCTGCTTGGCGGCACATTCCAGGGGCTTCCGGCTATCGTTTCGCAGTACGCCGGAAGCAATCTTACCCTGCTGAACGCGCCGGATATTTATCTGGCTGACGACGGTGGTGTGGCAGTGGATATGTCACGTGAAGCCTCTCTGGAAATGGAAAGCGATCCTACTGGCGACAGCGTCAGCCCAACCGGAACGGAGCTGGTTTCCATGTTCCAGACGAACAGCGTGGCTATCCGTGCCGAGCGCTGGATCAACTGGAAGCGTCGCCGCACGGCAGCGGTGGCGGTTATTTCTGGTGTGAACTACGGCTCTAACCAGGGAAGCTAACGCGAAAGGAGGGCGGGGGAAACCCCGCCATATTGCATGGCAAAAATCAGATATCTGCAACGCACACATGACTCTGTTACGGGAGACGTAAAGACCGTGGACGATCGGTGCGCAAGGGTGCTGGTGCTGCTTGGCAAGGCAGAATATTTCACCGAGGTAACTACCAGGGTGAGGAAGAATAAGCGTAGAGCGGAGAACGGCTAATGTGGAATCCTTTCCGAAGAAAAGAGGGGCAAGTCAAAAATCTACAGCAGCCTGTTGTCAACCGCGGGGGCTGGACGCCGATGTTCAGTTATGTCCACGAACCCTACGCCGGGGCCTGGCAGCAGAACATGGAAATTAAGCCCAAAACGGTTCTCTCCTATTATGCTGTGTTTTCCTGCATATCTCTGATCGCAAGTGATATTGCTAAAATGCCTCCGCGCCTGATGAAACAGGATTCAAATGGCGTTCGGAGGGAAATTAAAACCGGAAAGATAGCCGCACTGTATTCCAGGCCAAATGCCTTTCAGAACCGCATCCAGTTCTTTGAGCACTGGCTGAATTCCAAGCTGTGCGAAGGCAATACCGTTGCGCTCAAGATCCGGAACAATCGCGGTGAGATAACTGAGCTGAGGCTGCTGGACTGGCACAAAGTTACGCCGCTGGTAGCTGATGATGGCTCTGTCTTCTACCAGATCAATCCGGATAACATGGTCGGTATTGAATCATCTGTGACAGTACCGGCACGAGAGGTTATTCACGATCGGTTCAACTGTCTGTTTCATCCCCTCATTGGTCTTTCGCCGATTTATGCTGCTGGTCTGGCTGCAATGCAGGGTCACCATATTCAGGAAAGCTCAGCGTACTTTTTCCGCAATGGCGGGAAACCCAGCGGTGTTATCGAGGTTCCGGGCTCGATTACGGAAGAGAACGCCAGGAAGATCAAAGAAAACTGGGACACTGGTTATACCGGGGAAAATGCGGGTAAAACCGCCATTCTAAGCAATGGTGCGAAATATGTTCCCCGGACGGTCTCAGCTGCTGATGCGCAAACTGTCGAACAGCTACGCATGACCGCGCAGATTGTCTGTTCAGTATTTCACGTGCCTGCTTATAAGGTTGGCATCGGTGAACTGCCAACGCATGACAACATCGAGGCGCAGGATCAGCAGTATTACTCACAGTGTCTTCAGTCCCTGATTGAGTCCATCGAATTGCTGCTGGATGAAGCGTTTGAACTTGAGGGTGATACGGGGACTGAGTTTGATGTTAATGCGCTGCTGCGTATGGACAGCGAACGCCGTATCAAATCACTCGGCGAGGGTGTGAAAAATACCATTCTGACGCCAAATGAGGCGCGACGGAGTGAAAACCTTCCGCCCTTACCCGGCGGCGATGCACTGTATCTTCAGCAGCAGAACTTCAGTCTTGAAGCGCTGGCGCGCCGTGATGCTTCTGATGATCCGTTTGCCAAATCCGGCGCCGGCAGCCGTACCACATCTGACGATACGAACGGGAAATCCATGTCGGAATCTGAACTGACAGCGGCAAAAGCCATGCTGAGAGGATTGTTAACCAAATGAATGAACGTGAACTTTCCCTTATCAGGGCTCTTGGAGAGGAATTTTCTCTTGCGCTTGGCGAGCTTCGTGAGTCTTTCAGAAAAAGCCTCAGTGACTACCAGCAGACAACGGAAGAGCACCTTACCAGGCTCTCTCTTGAGGTTGCGTCCCTGAAGGATACCCCGTCACCTGACTTTACCACGCTGCTGGCTGATGCAGTGGCATCCCTTCCGGTTCCTGAGACTCCTGAATTGCCGGATATCGGCGCTATGGTCAGCGAAGCGGTAGCTGCTATCCCGGTACCGCGTGACGGTAAAAGTGTCACGGTCGACGATGTCACCCCCGTTTTACAGGAACTGGTCAGCAATGCCGTGGCAGAGATACATGTGCCAAAGGACGGTAAAGACTTTGATCCCGCCATGCTAAAACAGGCAGTTGAAGAAGCTGTCAGCGAGGCGGTAGCCGCCATCCCGGTACCGCGTGACGGTAAAAGTGTCACGACTGAAGACGTCCAGCCGATGATTCAGGAGCTGGTTTCCGCATCCATGCCGGAGCTGCCAGATGTGAAATCGTTGGTTAATGAGGCGATTGCAGCTCTGCCCGCAGCAGAGCCGGGTAAAGATGGAGAAGATGGCCGGGACGCCCTGTCGCTGGAGATTCTACCTTTCATTGATGAGGGGAAAAGCTACACACGTGGCAGCTATGCCACGCATAACGGCGGCTTGTGGCGCGCTTACGAGAAAACCCATGGTATGCGTGGCTGGGAGTGTCTTGTTGATGGCGTGGCGGGTATTGATATTCAGCAATCTGAGCAGCGTTGCTTCACCCTGACGGTTAACCGCACCAGTGGCGCCAGCGAAACCAAATCCTTTGACGTGCCAGTGATGATTTATCAGGGCGTATTCAAATCCGGCCAGGAATATCTGCCTGGCGACACAGTTACATGGGGCGGTTCGCTCTGGCACTGCGACGAGCAGACTCAGGACAAGCCGGGTGAGGCAGGTTCGAAAGGCTGGACGCTGGCAGCCAAGCGTGGCCGCGACGGGAGGGATAAAACGTGATTGAACTTGTGACACTGGATGAGATAAAGGAACACCTGCACATTGATCATGATGCTGACGACGGCCCACTTAAGGAAAAAATACAGGAAGCCAGTTCGGTGTTGCTGGCTTTTATTCAGGGAAGCCGGGACAAGGTCGTTGATGAGAAAGGAAAGTTAATCGAGGGTGAAGCGCTCAGTCGGATGAAGGCCGCCACGATGCGTCTGGTGGGCATGTTGTACCGAAATCCCGACCTGGCTGATAAGGAAGATTTACTTCATGGAGAGCTTCCTTTCTCTGTATCGTTTTTAATTCATGATCTCCGACTTCCGACAATTATTTGAGGGCATTCATGGCTATATCCGCTGGTAAGCTCATACAAATTATTGTGATACAAAACCCCGTACATATTCGTGACGCATCAGGTCAGCCAGTTGAAACATGGGTGGATGGTGAAAACATCCGCGCAGATATCAGAGGCCGGAGCGGAAGAGAATTAATGGCAGCAGGCGCCGAAATTGCCCAGGCTGATGTCAGAGTATGGGTTCGCGGAAAATCGGGTGAAACAATAACTGCGGCATCCAGGCTAAAGGTTCAGAGTGGGCCATACCGAGGCAAAACACTTAACGTTATAGGCCCGCCTATCCCTGATGAAAAGGGTGAGCGTCTTGAGATAATGTGCAAACTGGGGGCTGAAAAATGATTGAGACGAGCCTGGATTTTTCCGGTTTAAATGACATCGCAAAGGATCTCGAGGCGCTTAGCCGTGCTGAAAACAATAAGGTTCTTCGTGATGCCACGCGCGCCGGCGCGGAAGTGCTTAAGGAAGAAGTGATCGCACGTGCACCGGTACGCACCGGAAAACTGAAAAAAAACGTGGTGGTGGTGACCCAAAAAAGCCGCCGCCGCGGGGAAATTTCTTCCGGCGTCCATATTCGTGGCGTTAACCTGCGCACCGGCAACAGCGATAACACGATGAAGGCGAATAACCCGAGAAACGCCTTTTACTGGCGATTCGTTGAAATGGGAACTGCCAACATGCCGCCACATCCTTTCATTCGTCCCGCGTTTGACGTCCGTCAGGAGCAGGCGACAGAGGTCGCGATCAGGCGCATGAACCAGGTCATTGATGAGGCATTAAGCAAATGACGGAAGACGATCTCTATCCTCTGCTGGAACCGCTGGCCGGAGGGCAGGTTTATCCCTACGTTGCACCGCTCGGCAGTGACGGGAAACCTTCAGTCTCACCGCCCTGGGTAATTTTCTCGATTATTACCGAGGCGGCCGCTGACGTTCTCTGCGGTCAGGCGGAATCCGCCGTTTCGGTGCAAGTCGATGTTTACTCCAGCACTATCACTGAAGCGCGTACGATCAGGAATATGGCGCTGGAAGCCCTGCAAACATTGAAGCCTGAGAACATTGTCAAAACGCCTGGTTATGAACCTGATCTGCATTTTCACCGGGCCACGCTCGAATTTCAGGTGATCGTTTAAGTTCATTCACCATCACAGACCGCTCCGGCGGTCTTTTTTTTATCTGGAGAAATCATGACCAGTAAGTATGAAGTTACAAAGGGGATGACCTTTGCCGTCTCCGACGCACCCGTAACCGCCGAGGATTTTAATGCCTCAGGTTTCCCGGGGGCTGGTGTTACCTGGCTGGAAGCGGCCTGTGCAACAAAGGAGATCACCTTCACGGGCGGTCAAAAAGGGGATATTGACGTAACTACGCTTTGCTCAACTGAACAAGAGCAAACCAACGGCCTCGCCGCGCCTGCTGAAATGAGCATTACCCGTAACTGGGTTGGCGATGAAGCAGCACAGGAGGCACTCCAGACCGCTTACGAAAATGACGAACTGCGTGCGCTTCGCGTGGTATTCCCGTCTGGTAATGGTTTCTACGTGCTGGTGGAGGTTCGTCAGAGCTCATGGTCTGCTGCAACCTCTTCCGTTGTTGGCGCGACTTATTCTCTGCGTGTACGTGGCAAACCTAAACGCATTTATGCGTCTGGTTCCTGAGCGGCTTCGGCCGCTTTTTTTATCCCTTCGACCAAGTAACAAGAGAAAAATGAAATGGCGCAAAAAACATCACAGAATTCACTACGCGACGTGGCGCTTACTGCATCAAAAGCCTATCGCACAAAAGACGGTATCACGGTCCCTGAGTGGGATGGCGCAAAGGTAACGCTGCGTGAACCGTCCGGCGATGCCTGGGTGAAATTCCGGGAGATCGTAAATCCGCAGCTCGCCGAAGGCGAAGAGGCCCCGACGCTGACGGAGGCGGAGAAGTTCCTGCGTAACAAAGAGGCGGATGTGGTTCTGTTTATTGACGTACTGCTGGATGAAAACGGCGAGCGCGTATTCAGTGACGAGGATCAGGAGCTGGTATCCAAAATTTATGGTCCTGTGCATGCGCGCCTGCTGGCTCAGGCTCTTGGCCTCGGAATGAGTCAGGAAGAAGCGGGAAAGCCGTAAAGCAGCCGCTGACCTTCTTCCTGATGTCGCTGGCGCTCCGGATGGGGCGCACTCTGCACGAGCTGCGCCAGACCATAACCGCCAGCGAGCTCAAAATGTGGATCGAGTTTGACCGCATAAGTCCTGTTGGGGACTGGCGTTCCGATGCACAGGCGGCGCAGATCTCCGTTGCAATGCTGAACTCTCAGGGCGGGAAATTCACCATACCTGACGTGATGCTGAAATGGGGTGAGCAGGAAGAAGGCTCTGAAGTCTCTGAACTTGAAGAATGGATGTCCAGTCTTTGACGCCCGCGGCTGCGGGCTTTTTTTATGGGTGAAATATGGCAACGCTGCGCGAGCTAATCATCAAAATTTCTGCGAACTCGTCTTCTTTTCAGTCTGAGATCGCCAGAGCGTCCCGTATGGGGACGGATTACTACCGCACTATGGAACAGGGCGGGAAAAAAGCAGCAGCGGCCACGCGAGAAACTCAGCGGTCTTTGGCTGACCTGAATTCTCAGCTCGCAACAGTACGTTCATCAGCGGCTGGGCTTGCCGGGGCATGGGCTGGCGCATTTGCCACGCATCAACTTGTTCAGTTTGCTGATACCTGGAACCAGCTGAATGGCCGCCTTCGCCTTGCGTCCTCTTCCAGTGAGGATTACGTGCAATCCCAGCGCGTGCTGATGGAGATTAGCCAGCGCACCGGAACATCCCTCGAGGCAAACAGCAACTTATACAGCAGAATTGCGCAGTCCCTGCGTGATGCCGGTTACGCTTCTGCTGACGTCGCAAAAGTTACGGAAACCGTAGCAACCTCGCTGAAGCTGTCTGGCGCCAGTACCGAAGAGGCGAGCTCTGTTATCACCCAGCTTAGCCAGGCGCTTGGCTCAGGCGTTTTGCGAGGCGAAGAATTTAACTCCATCATGGAGAACGGTGGCCGCCTGGCGAAACTGCTGGCTGATGGTCTGGGTACCACTGTTGGTGGCCTGCGAAATATGGCCAACAACGGCGAGCTGACGACCAACAAGATCGTCCCGCTGCTGACAAACGTAGAGATCCTGCGTAAAGAATTTGACACCTTGCCAGCATCCATCAGCGGATCTGCACAGAAAGTGCAAAATGCTTTTCTCGCCTGGGTTGGCGGGGCGAACGATGCCGTCGGCGCATCCTCCACGCTATCCGGCGTGCTGGATGGTCTGGCGAATAACATTGATGATGTGGCAAACACGGCAGGCATTCTCGTTGGCGTGGGTCTGGCTCGCTATTTTGGCAATATGGTCGGCAGCGTCGGCCAGTCAACCCGTGCAGTGCTCGCTAATACGGCCGCCGAGGTTGCGCTGGCTCAGGCTCAGGTCCGTGGCGCTCAGGTTAGCGTTGCTGCTGGCCGCCAGGCGGTTTACCGCGCTCAACAGGCGCGCGCAGCTGCGACAAGTATTGAGGCTCAGATTGTTGCCGAACGTAATCTTGCCGCAGCTCAGGCATCCCTGAACACAGCGCTTGCTGGCAGGGCTTCTGCCGTTAACAACCTCACCAATACAGCCTCGGTGATGTCACGGCTGGGTAGCGGAGTGTTGGGCATTCTCGGTGGCTGGCCTGGCGTTATTATCGGTGCCGGTGCTGCGATGTATGGCCTGTATCAGCATACCCAGCAGGTACACCGTGAGGCTGTGGGCTTTGCCAACAACCTTGACGAGATCAACACCAAACTCCAGCAGATGTCTGTGCTCGGCCTTCGCTCGACCGCCGCAGATGCGCGGACCTCTTTACAGGCGCAAAAGCAAGACCTGGCCGACCTCGACTCTCAGATCGCGAAGGTGAAAGACAGCCTCAAGGCGGTTGACCAAATCCAGCAGGATTATAACCGCCACCCTACGCTGACCTTGATCAATACTTTCATGGACCAGGCCGACATCACGGCCAAAAACATCGAACTTACCGATAAGCTGAACCAACTGGAGTATCAGCGCGAACAGGCCGCTTCAAAAGTCGAACAAACGCAGAAGCTGGTAAACGATGCCAGCGACCTGGCAACGCAAAAGGCTATCGAACAGGCTGGCGCCGTCTCAATCCTGAAAGGTGCCTATGACCTGCTAAACCGCTCAATGTCAGCAACCGCAGGCGCTAAACCCCCGCAGTATGCCGGGCCAGTGGTCTCACTGGCTAATGCAACGCCTCAGCAGCAAACAGCACTGGAACGATCACGCCGCGAAAATGAGCTGGCCAGCTTAAGTGGATTAGAGAAACTTCATCAGCAGCACGTTTATGAAGCGGAAGATCTAAAGCTGACTGGAGCACTTTATACCCAGTACATCTACAACAAGGATCAGGCCGCCAAAAAGGATGCAGCAGCAGCCGAGGCAAAAAAAACCTCTACTGCCGCCTCAAGTGCTCAGAGTAAAGCTGAGCGCGCAGCAGCCAGCACCGCTGAGCAATATGCCCGCAAAATGGCCGATCTAAGCGTGGCTATCGATGTGCAACGCGTCAGGGCAACGGAAGGAGAAAAAGCGTCTGAGCTCTATGCAGCGTCGCATCAGGCAGGCACTAAATGGACCGATGAGCAGCGCAAGGCTATCCAGGCATCATCAGCAGAGCTGGCAAAATGGACGCAAAAAGCCGACGAGAACGTGCGCAAGCAGCGCGAACAAGCCGATGCCCTGAAGGATCTAACTGAAGCGGCCCGAAAGTTCAGGGATGAGGCGACACTGACAACCGAAACCGCAGGCATGAGTGATCGCCAGCGCAGCCGTTTCGACGAGACGCAACAGATCGAGCGTGTTTTTGCTAAAACGGACGGCGGCACTGAGGCCATCGCACAGCGGGCGGCTGCCCTCGATGACCTGGATAAGAAATACAAGGCTATAGCAGCAGCTGAAGCGGACTGGATGGCCGGAGTATCGCGCGGCTATGCGAACTGGTTCGATGAAATCAGCAATGTTTCCGGCACGGTTTCTGACGGGGTGAAAACCACACTCGACAGCGCGTTTAGTAATGTCACCTCAATGCTGGAAGGCAATAAGGTCAGCTGGAAATCCTGGGGTATCTCTGTTTTACAGATTATCGAAAAAGTCGCTCTGCAAATGGCAGTGGTCAGCGCGATGGGGGGTGGGTCTTCCAGTTCTGGCATTTTTGGCTCACTCATCGGCAGCGTAGGCAGCTTCTTCGGGGGCGGCGCGGGAGCATCAGCCAGCACCGGTACTGCGGTTTCCAGTTACGGTTCGAGCTTCCAGTTTAACGCTAAAGGCGGCGTTTATGACTCTCCATCTCTGAGCGCTTTCAGTAATGGGATCGTCAGAAACCCCACCATGTTCGCATTCGCAAAAGGCGGGGCCGGAATCATGGGCGAGGCTGGGCCGGAGGCAATCATGCCGCTGACCCGCGCACCGGATGGTTCACTCGGTGTTCGTGCGGTCGGCGCTGGTGGTGGTCAGTCTGTATCTTCGGCACCACAGGTTTATATCACCATCGATGGCAACGGAAATACCTCCACGCAGACTTCACCCGGCCTTGAGCAATTTGGTGCTGATGTCGGTAAATATGTTGATCAGCGATATAAGCAGAACATCATGCGAGATATTCGCCCTGGCGGTGA
>OKPP01000282.1_pt1 | contig 15922 bp, 19 predicted proteins | sample 1612601 | NCBI WGS metagenome assembly OKPP01 (sample SAMN04436807, study PRJEB24849) | human gut metagenome | biome: human gut; feature: NICU; material: stool | host: Homo sapiens | place: USA: Saint Louis, MO | collected 2011-05-02 | reverse complement strand
ATTCTTTTTTCTATATGATATAATCAATATATAAAATAAAATTTAGTAGATATGTACTTTATTTCTGTCCTGTAAAATTTATTTTATTAGTTTTATAGTATAGATCTCAAACGTACCTAGTAAATTTTACAGGAGGTAAAAGAAATGGAAGATAAAAATTTAGTTTGTAAAGACTGTGGAAAAGAATTCGTATTCACTGTAGGAGAACAAGAATTCTTCAAAGAAAAAGGATTTGAAAACGATCCAGTTAGATGCCCAGCTTGCAGAAAAGCAAGAAAAGCTCAAAAAATGAATAGATAATTGATAATTAACGCAAGTTTATTCATAAATTAAAAGTTCTGCACTTTGCAGAACTTTTTTCATTTCTATTTCATAAAAATAATCTTATTTGGAAATATTATATAGAGCAATCTAACTTATGATTTTTATACATAATTAAATATAATTTTATTAAAAACTATATACTCATTTTTTTAATATATTATGGATAGATTTTGCTTTTTATGATATATTTATGAGTATATAAAAATGAGAGAAAAGGGATGATAAACAATGTCAAATGCTGAGCACTCATCAAACTTTATAAGAAATATAATAATAGATGATTTAGATAGCAAAAAACATGATACAATAATAACTCGTTTTCCACCTGAACCTAATGGATATTTACATATAGGTCATGCAAAGTCTATAGTTTTAAACTTTGAATTAGGAAAAGAGTTTAACGGAAGAACTAACCTAAGATTTGATGATACAAATCCAACTAAAGAGGATACTGAATACGTTGAATCTATTAAAGAAGATGTTCATTGGTTAGGTTATAACTGGAGCGAATTACATTTTGCATCAAACTACTTTGATGAAATGTATAAAAGAGCTCTACTTTTAATTAAAAAAGGTAAAGCTTATGTTTGTGATTTAACTCCAGAAGAAATAAAAGAATATAGAGGTACTCTTACTGAGCCTGGTAAGGAAAGTCCATATAGAAATAGATCAATTGAAGAAAACTTAGATCTATTTGAAAGAATGAGAAAAGGTGAATTTGAGGACGGTTCAAAAGTTTTAAGAGCTAAAATAGATATGAGCTCACCTAACATAAACTTTAGAGATCCTATAATTTATAGAATTGCTCATGCTAGTCACCATAATACAGGTGATAAATGGTGTATCTACCCTATGTATGACTTTGCTCATCCATTAGAAGATGCTATTGAAGGAATAACTCACTCTATTTGTACTTTAGAATTTGCTGATCACAGACCATTATATGATTGGTTCGTTAAAGAATGTGAAATGGAAAGTGTTCCAAGACAAATTGAGTTTGCAAGACTTAATATCACAAACACTGTTATGAGTAAAAGAAAGTTAAAGCAATTAGTTGATGAAGGCATAGTTGATGGTTGGGATGACCCAAGAATGCCTACTGTTGCTGGACTTAGAAGAAGAGGTTATACTCCTAAGTCAATAAGAAACTTCTGTAAAGCTATAGGAGTTGCTAAGGCAGATTCTACTGTTGATTCTCAAATGCTTGAGCATTTCATAAGAGAAGACCTTCAAGAAACTGCTCCAAGAGCTATGGCTGTTATAAATCCACTTAAATTAGTTATAACAAACTATCCTGAGGGAGAATCAGAAATTCTTGAAATAGAAAATAATCCAAAGGATGAATCAGCTGGTAAAAGAGCTGTTACATTCTCAAGAGAAGTTTATATTGAAAGAGAAGATTTCATGGAAAATCCTCCAAAGAAATATTTCAGATTATTCCCAGGAAACGAAGTAAGATTAAAAGGTGCTTATTTTGTAAAATGTAACGAAGTAATAAAAGATGAAAATGGTGAAGTTACAGAAATTCACTGTACTTATGACCCAGAAACTAAGAGTGGAACTGGATTTACTGGAAGAAAAGTTAAAGAGCCATTTCTACCTATAACAGAATATTGTTCATAATCTTCGTTAGGTATATTAATAGAGGGGTAAGATTGTACAATTACCCCTAAATGTTCTAAACTGTTTATTCCATTAAAAATTAATGTATTTAAATCCATATCTTCCCCTCCTTCAATTTTTATGTCATTACTAATGGATTAATTTCTTGATATCCTTTATCTATCTCATCTTTATGTCTACCTAGACAATGTCCAACTTCCTTACCGTCTAGGAATATTCCTAGTTTTGAAATTACAGAAGTTACTTCCTCTTTTACTACTTGGCGAATTAGTGGCTCTGGTAAAACATATTCTCTTTGTTTGCCTTGTCCTTTAAACTTATCTCCTACAACTGTATTATTACCTAGTAATGTAGGTTCATCGAATACAGCTCCAGTATGTAAGTAACGTATCTTTGGCAAATTAACCCCAAAATGTTTTCCTCCAACTCCTGGTATCCAATCTGGTGCAGTAAAGCTTATTTTATTTAATCCATCTATAGCCATGTTAACTAAACTAATAACTGTATTTAATGGTGCTTTAATAACAGCTCCTAAGCCATTCATAATTCCGCCAAATATATCTACAACACCTTGCCATGCCCTAGACCAATCTCCAGTAAATACACCTTTTACAAAGTCGATTACTCCACTGAAAATTCGTTTAATAGCATTAAATCTGTTTTCTATGTTTTTAACAAATCCATTTATTATATTTCCAAATACTCCAAAAGACTTAGTCCAATCTGTAGTAAATATTCCTGTTAAGAAATTAGAGAATTTGGTAAATACAGAAGTTATAAAACTCCAAACTTTATTTACTCCATTACGGAACCATTCACACTTATTGTATAAAGTTACAAATACAACAGCTAATCCTAGAAGAAGAGTAATTACTAATCCTATAGGGTTCATTTTCATAGCTAAATTTAAAGCCTTTTGTGCTAATGTCATTGCTTTAGTTGCTCCAGTTACAGCAATCTGTGCTGTTTTATAAGCTAACATTTTCACCTTATTAGCCACCCATAAAGCTCCGTTTTTAATAAGTTGTAAAGTGGATTTAGCTAAGTTAATCATGAATCTTACTATAGCTTTAGTTACACTAACTATTCCTTTACCAAATTTACCGATAGCATTTGTTCCGTTTTTAGTAGCTTTAGTAAAGTTTTTTAATCCAACTATTCCACTTTTAATCCCTGTATTGAATATCTTTAAGCCATTTTTTATATCTTGTACAGCTTTAACTGTCTTAGAAAATGCTAATAATAATGGGAATATACCAGCAACTAATCCAGCTATTATAACTATTGTTTTCTTAGTGCCATCATTCATATTATTAAATGCAACAACTACTTTGGTAGCAACTTGTATAAGTGGGGTTAGTGCTAATAAGAATTGTCCAAAAGATGCACTTAAATTAGCTAAAGATTTTTGAAATGTTTTAGCACTATTGGCAGCACTATCACTTGTTCTTTCATAGTCACCATGAGCTAATTTAGTTTGATCCATAACATAGTTGTATCTAAGTTGAACTTTTTCTGCTTCAGATAATTCTACTTTTGAGCCTTTCATGGCTTTATTAAATTTCTCTTGAGCAGATGTTAAATTAAGATTAGCTTCCCTTGCTTGTACAGAACTACTTCCATATTTCTTAGTTGCTTCAGTAAGTCTCTTTTGAGCCTTTTCAACATCTAAAGAAGCCTTTTTAACTTCAGTACTATTTTTGTCTACTTTCTTAAATCCACTAGCTAAAGCGTAGGCTTCTAGGTTAGTTTGTGTCATTACAATTCCTAAGCCCTTCAAACTTTCAGTTTCTCCAGTAAACACTCCTGTTAAAGCAGTATTTGCCATATCAATTGAAATATTATTAAAAGAAGCTAAATCACCAGCACATTGAGTTAAGCTCATAGAATAATCTTTTACTTGTTGATCTGATAATCCCATAGCTTTTCCCATAGCACCGTACTTGGAAACCATTTCTAAAGCTTCATTTTGAGATGCTCCAAAGGCTGTTGTAGCAGTTTTACTCCATTCTTCTACAGCTTTAGCATTATTACCAAATACAACTTCTGCTTTAGATAAACTTTCATTTATATCTGATGCAGCTTTAAATGAAGCAACACCAATAGCAGTCAAGGGAGCTGTTATCATAGCACTACCTTTGACTGCTACACTACCTACTTTCTCATTAAGTTTTAATAACTTAGAACCAAAGGTTTCAGTTTTCTTACCAACTTTGCCTAAAGTCTTTTCAGCTTCATTTCCTTTTTTGTTTATAATGTCAAAAGCTTTGACTACATCATTATAATTAACAGAGAAGGTGGCTTGTGCGTTCCAAATTTCACTCATTTAATTTCACCTCCTTCCTTAAAGGAGTTTTTTTAATAATTTATTTTGCTTTTCTTTTAACTTAGCAATCTTTTTCTTATTAGAATAAATAGATATATTATCATTGTTCTTATTTCCAATAACATAATCGTTATAATCTAAACCTTCTCCACCAATAGCTCTTGTAATAGTATCTTGTAAGATAAATTGGTTATGTAATCTTTCATTAAAGTATTGTTGTAATATATCCTCTATTATGGGAAAAGATTCACTTAGGTTTAAATCTAAAATATTAAAATAAGCATTACATTTAATTAAGATGCCACGAAGGTTGCACCCTATTTTTTCTAATGTAATGCTCCTGTAAAAACATTAATACATGCTTTTAAATCTTCACTCTCTATTAATTTTTTTATCATTGCAAAAGTTGATGGAAGTGGTTGTTCTTGTACTTCTTTAACTTTTAATTTAAATAAATTAGCTAAAGTTTTTTCTATTAAATCTGAGTTAGGATAATATCTTTCTATTAAAGTTGTGTAAGCTAAATTTAAAACAGATTTCATACCGTAAGACTGTATTTCTCTTTCTAAATCATTAATTTCCTTATTTAAAGATTTACTTTTTTCAGACATTGTTTCTTCAACAATTTTTACCTGTTCTTCTTGTTCCATTTCTTCATATTCTTCTAAAGAAACTTTACTTTCTATATCTTTACTTAAAGATTTTTTAAACTCATTTTGTTTATTTGCTAATTTCATCATAAGTTTAGTTTTCTCTTTATCTTCTCCACCACCTAAAATATCTAAGACCTGATCTTTAATACCTAATTTATTTATTAAGTTAATTATTTCAGCACCCTGTTTTGTGGTTATATGTAAATCAAAATTTTGAATATCTTCTATTTTCATTTAAAAATCCTCCTATTTATTAATGTTTAGCTAATTGAGTAAAGTTAGCGAAAATTTCTACTGGACACTCTCTTCCATCATCTGAACTGTTTTCTATAGAAATTTTAAAACTAGAATTGTCTTTACCTTTCATATCAAAGTTTAAACCTTCTCTATTTAAAACATCTTTTATTAAAATTATAATTGGTTCACCTTGTTCATTTTCTCCAACTACTAAAGCATCTTTATATTGTGTTACATCTATTATTCCCATATGAGCCTTATAGTGTCCTTCTTCAACTTCTTTGAATAAGCCAGTTTCTAAAAGCTTTTTATTGAAATCTAATAAACTTCCAGTTATTTTACTATCCCATCCAACAACTCTTTCAAAGCCTTTTACCTTTCCTGCTGCATTTTTAATTTGTTCTATTTTAGGCTTAGTGCTTACAGTTAATTTATCTTCAAAATAACCTAAAAGTTTGTCACTTAAACCTTGTACAAATTCTTTAGTTGATTTAATATCTTGAAAATTTGAACCTACATATACAGCTCCTTCATTTACTATAAGATTCTTTTCCTTAGCTGTTCCATAATCTATTGACATTTAATATCATCCTTTCTTATTTATATTTTTTTATGTTATACATTAAGATAAAATTAAATTTATCCTCATCTATATAATTTGTATTCCATACATCTTCTCTAGTAATCCAATCTCCGTTAGAGAATCTTGTATCATTTATTTTTTTATCCATTTTATTTGCTTCTTTAATAATTTCAAATTTATTTTCATTTAAACCTACAAGTCTAATCTGTAAAGATATATGTTCTAAATGTGTATTTTTTAATTCTAAAGTAGATTCTCCAATTTTAAATTCTTTAGCTATAGCACCGCTTTCAAATTTAAAATCTTCTGGAATTATATCAACTCCATCTGGAAATAACTTAGATAATTCTCTATAATAAAGTTCTAAATCCATTATTTACACGCCTTTCTTAAATGTTTTATAAATATCTTTTCAAACTTAGGAATATCTCTAGTTAATGTAGCTCTTATATAAGATTTATTTTCAAATTCAACTTTCTTAGCATAAATTAAAGGAGAACCAAATTGTAGCTTAACATTTTCTTCGGTCACTGTATCTTCACCAGTTAAACTTCTTTTTAATGCACCAGTTTTAACAGGAGTAACATTTTGCATATCTGCAATACCTGTAATTTTACATTCTTTACTAGAATCTTTTATTGCTTGTAAAAATAGTTCTTTATTTTCCTTAATTTTATTCTCTACTTTAACCATCGATAACTACCTCATCACATTCTAAAAGTGCATAAATTTTATATTCTTTCCAGTCTTTTTTATCTTCTACTTTATATATTTTATTATCATTTACGAGTATATCGTTTATGAGTATTGATTCATTACAATACATTTCAACCTTAGATTTAATATCTTTTCCCCAAGTGTATTTTATAGCTCTTTCTGTTATCGGTTGAATATCACATTTATACTTTTTATCTTTTACATGCTTTGTTTTAGTAACCATATTTTCTTTAACTTTAATTACTTTAGTTGTATAATATTCATCTTCATATATACCCATTAAAACCACACCTCAGCTTTTCTATTAGGCTTAGGTAATAATCCTTTAATATCATTGAATACATTTTTAATTCCAACATCTGCATAAGTAATTTGCTTTTCTCCTAACTTATATTGAGTGATAAATCGATTCTGACAAAAATATGATTCTAAGTTTTTACTTAATATTATAATTGCACTTTGAAAGTTTTCTTGAATGTATTCTTTTGTATATTTTGATGTGTCATTTAAATAATAATAAATTTGATCTATTGCTATTGATTTAATTTGTTCATCTGTCATTTATATGCCCTCCTTTATAAAATTAAAGGGCATACGTTAGTACACCCTTATATATATTAAGATTCTAAAGCATCTCCTGGATTTACACTATATTTTAATGTAACTATAGCTTCTGGTCTTAAAACTTTAGTTCCATATACATCTAATCCTCTTACACCATCTGCAAAGGAATTTTGAAGTCTCATAGCTTCAGTTTCTTCTAATTGTGCATCAAATCCAACAGCACTCTTATGTAATGCTATTATTGTATTTTCTGGTAACTCTTCACAACAAATTACTTGAAGTCCATTTATCTTTTGACCTTCTACAATACCATTTTCTAAAACAGATGGATTTTTTGTAAATCTAGGATCTTTTGATAATAGACCTAATATCTCCGCATCAACAACTACATATCTATCACTTCTTGGTACCTTCTTTTTACTTAATTTAGTTCCCATATCAACTATTTTTTCATATATATTTGCAGGTGTTATAGTTATTGGACTTCCACCTTTATTTAAAGTTTGGATACCTTTTTCAGCTACTATAGTTGCAAAGAAATCAGTATCTTCTTGCTCTCTTACAGAAGCTGCTTGATCCGCTATAACCTCTTTCATTAAGTCTTTTACAAGTTGCACTTTATCTAAATCAGACATTGTTTTAGCCCAATATTTCTTCTTATCAAATACCATTTCAACTGGAGTTGTATTGATTTCATCCCAATCAATTGATCCATTATAGTCCTTAGGTTTACTTGTTGTTAATCTGTTGAATATTATTTTATTACCTTTCTTATCTGATGGTTTAGTAGAAATTAATCTTGCTACTGAACTCTTTCTGAACTCTATTATTAATCCTGCTTCCCATAATGTTTTCTTAAAATTTTCTATTGCCATAAAATTATTCCACCTTTACTTTTTTATTATTGTAGGCATTTTTCTTTATAGACTAATTCAACCTTTTAAAAAGTCTTATATTATTCAAATGCTTTCATAGCTTCCTCTAAAGATAAATCATCTTTTTGAAGTAACTGTTCATATGTACTCTTTGATATATCCCTATCCTCTTTAGGTGGTACGTACCCCCCATTTAATCTCTCAGATACTTGAGAATCTATATAAGACTTCATACTATCCTCAAATAAACTTATATTAGCATTGGTAGTTTCTTCATCTTCCCCTAGTACAAAATCAATTAACTTAGATGGTATATTCTTTTCAGATAAAGTATCTTTATATTTAGCTACCATTTCAGCTCTAGCCTTTTCTTTTTTCATGCTTTCAAATTCGGCTTTCATTTCTCTTAATTCTTTTTCAACTGGAGTTTCTTCTTTATTTGTTCTTTTTAATACTTCTGCATCAATAAGTTTTGGCATTGTATTAGTTTTAAAGGTTTCAATTCCCTTTGTTACCTTAGAATCCACAAATCCTTGTATTTCTTTATTACTTGCAAGTAATTCATTAAAACCATTAATATCTTTTAATGGCTTTGCAAAACCATTATTAAGGATTATTTCATCAATATCCTTATCATCCTCAATATCATTTATTAATTTTATTAATTCACTTTTTAACATTTATATTTGCTCCTTTCACCCTATACAGTCCAATATAGTCCTATACAGTTTGTTTATATTTTTGCATAAAAATAAGGCTATAAGTTTTCTTTAGCCCATTCCTGATAATCTTTATATTCTATATTTTCTTTTGTTGTATTATCTATCCTAAAATCTGGTCTATAATCTTCGTTTGGTAACTGTATGTAACAACATCTATCATTAACATGTCTTGGTAATTTAGGTCTCATAGGATCATCAACCTTAAATACTCTTCCATCATCGGCAGCACACCTTGAACAAGTCTTTGAATCTAAAGTTGCACTATATAATAAATATTCTGCATTATTATCCTCAAAAAACTGTTCATTAATATCGTTTTGTAATCTACAAATTTCATTTCTCAACATCCTCTTAGAATAGAATTTATCTACTTCAAATCTATCTCTTATTTCTTTCTCTATTTGATTGCAATTAATTTTACCACTTAGGAAATCTCTAATATGTACTTTAAGCTTTTTAGCTATATCCTCCCTATTGTTCCAAATCCTATTAGAATAATTTTGTCCATCTATAGTTTTATTTAATATTCTTTTTAAATCTTTATCTGATATTTTCTTTATGCTAAAATCCATACCTAGACTTAATAAATAAGAATTTATATTATATTTATCTTTAGCTAAATTATCTAATACTTTTGTAAGAATAGTATTTTCATTAGTATATTCAGCCTTCATAAATTCATTTATCTTCTTATCAATTTCTTTTGTTATAAGAACTTGACTATTTAAAGATATTTGCATTTTACTATCTGAAATATTATATTTAAGCATTATTTTACTAATTAAATTCAATAACTCTTCTGCATTATTATTTTGTAATTCTAGTATTTCTAGTAATACTTTATCACCTTGTCTATATAACTCTTTAGAAAACTCAATAAAATTTTTTACAAAGAATTGTTGTCCTTTAGTTAATTTGTTTAATCCTTTAATTTCATCATTAAATATGTTCATTTAAATTACCAATTATTGATTCCTTTGCTTCTTGTTCACCTTTTAATCTAGTCTTAAATTCTTCTTGAGCTTTCTCATAGCTTGATTTTGGATTTGTAATAAAGCTTAATCGTGCTAGCCCTTCTTCTGCACTCATAATTCCATTAGGTACTAACTTAGTTATTATGTCTGTTGTTGCAGCATCATCGCTCGGTACGTTCATATTATAAACGATTCCTACCTTCTCATAATTTAACTCTTTGTTGTTATAATTTTTTATCATCATTGTTATAATAGCTTTAATTCTTTTCTTAATAACTTTAGTTAAATAATTTTGTTGCATTTTAACTTTATTTCTTAAAGAAATTATTCTTGTCTGTAATGCTACACCTGAAGTATTTGAACTAGGTTTATCATTAAGATTGATATGTTGAGAAATTTGATATGTTAAATCAATTAACATATTTAAAGCATTTATGTGCATTTCTGCATTAACATTTTTAATTAAATAATTAATATCTGCAAATCTATTTTCTTCATCATTACTATTTATATTTAAAATTGCATTATCTCTCATCCCCATTAAAATACTTTCCATAATACCATTCATATCAATATTACCTGTCTTTTCATCAGTAAATTTAGCTTTAATTTCTTCTGGAACACTAATATTCTTTAAAATTAAATAACTTAACCTGCTGTCACCTATCTCATTTGACAAATCGGATAAAATTCCTTCAATTTGATCTTGTAAGGCTTTTATATCGTTATATATCGTATTTTTAAAACATCCTATTTGGCTTCCATACGCAATAGGACAAAATCCAAAATAATGAGGTGTTGTCTCAACGATATTGTAATCAGTATCTAACCTAATAACCTCTTTATCTGTAAAATAATCCATGTATTCTATATCATCTAACTTAAATACTCTTAATGCACTAATAACTTCATCTTCTTCATCAAGTTCAGCTATTATACTTAATGGATCATATTCTTTAATTTTAAACTTATTATCTTTCCAGTAGTAATGTTCATATGCCTGTCCAAACTTTAACATATTAGTACATAATATAGCATCTACATTAACATTTTCTTTCATTATAAGGTTAACTAAATTAGATTCTATTACACTATCTTGAACACTTTTACCTTCAATAATTTCTTCAATTGTCAAGCTGGGTACATAGCTAATAGGATTACCAACCGCAAAGCTAACTTCTTCATCAACCATTTTTTTAATAAAATTAACATTAACCTTTCTATTTAAGCCAATCTTAGATTTTTTATATGTACTTAGAATATCTGTTTTTCCAACATAATAATCATCCATTTTTTTATATGTATTTAAATTATTATCAAACTTTTCTCTAAGCTTTTTAACTTTTTCAATATCTATAGCCATAATTCACTCTCCTTTCTAAAAATTGAATATACTCAATGTTGCCCTACTTCTTACCTGGATAGCATCTAATCTATTTACACATTCAGCAGTTATATCTGCACTATCATCATGTAAAGTATATTGTTGACCTTGAAATTCCAAAATTAAATCAGTAAATTCTCTATTGTTATCAACAAAAATGACTTGTCCATTATTTATTGGATCTATAACAGTAGATATTTTCTCATCTTTATTTTTACGTTGCATTTCATTAATCCATATAAAAGACCTATCTCTTAACTTAGGATGTTTTGATATTAATTCTTTTATTTTTATAACATCAGAACCTTGATATGTATTTTTCTCAATATAAATATGTGTTATATCTGTGTACATAACTAAAATATCAACTACTTTTTGACAGTAATCATTAAATTCTAATTTATCAAGTACTAACTCCCTCATATATTTAAATCCATTAGTGGCTAGAGAACCAACAACCATTGCCGTAAAGTCAGATTTCTTTTTAGTTGTACTAGCTGGATCTACACAAAGCATTGTTTTAATAAACTTGTGTTCTTCAATTTCTTCCTTAGTTTTTGTAAGAATAGACTTGAACCACTTCTCACCTATTGATGTTGCATCATTCATTAATTCACTCATGAATGTAGATCTATTTTCCCAATAAGGAATAGCTAAATCTATAAAACAATCCCACTTTTCTGGCCATAGAACTTTAAACTGCATTTCTTTTTTATGTTTTTTATAAAATATATTTGCAGCTTCCATACTATCTTCTAATGAATCATCAAAATATAGTTTTTTACATTCTCTCCATAACTCAGAATCAAAAATATCATCTACGGTTTGATCTTCTTTTAATATAATTGCTTGTTTTAAAACAGTATAATAAGATTTATTTCTACTAAGCCTACTGATTAAACAATCTAAATGTATTATTGTACCAATAGAAATTATCTTAGTAGCTTGTTTAATTTTCTTTCCATTTCTGAATACAGCAGTATCTCCAACCTTTTCTATTTGTTTAGTCCAGTTATCATATTTCTTCTGTCTTCCTTCATCAGTTAATACATCCTTATCATCCTGATAGTCATCAGCTATTACTACTGTTGGTCTTATTCCTTTGAAGTTAGCTCCTCTTACAGAAGTACCAGAACCCATAGCTCTTAAATAACAACCATTTGTAAATTCAATTTCACTAGCATTTACTTTAAATTTTTTCTTATCTATAAGCTTTCCAAAATTACTAATAATTTTTTTATTCTTATTAAATACTCCTTTTATACTATCTATAAACTGAGTAGCATCATCTTCTCTTTTGGCTCCCAATAAAGTAAACGTAGATTTTTTATAACAAACTAACCATATAGAAATAGCCAAATCAAAAATAGTAGTCTTTGCAAACCCTCTAGGACAAACTATATTAACTTTATCATATAAATCTTCTATAAATGTTTTATTTGCTAGTTGCCATAGTTCATAATGATCCTTACTCAATGTTCTAGCTTCATTAGTATCTTTAACAACAAATATATCTTGTAAAAAATATAAACAGAAAAACTCTATATCTATATTTCCTAATGCTTTTGCTATTTCATCTATATCATTATTGGTAATAAGCTTTATAGCTTTCTCTTCCCCGTAATGTGATATAAGGTATTTTTTTAATATATAAAGGTCATATAATTTATCATCTTTAAATTCTATATTGTCAAAGTAAATCACTCTATAAAATCTCCTCCTCCCTTATTTAATTGCATAAAAAAAGAACCTAGATTTAATCTAAGTCCTTTAAAATCTTCAAATATTTATAAATTGTAGTTCTAGACATATTACATAGCCTTGAGAACTCTGCAATTTTTATTTTTCCATCCTTATATAATGGATAGTGTTTATAGAATATGTTTGGGATATCTTCACTTGTTACCTTAGGTCTTCCAATTACTTTCCCTTTCGCCTTAGCATTTGCCATACCTGACTTAACTCTGGCACTAATCATATTTCTTTCTAACTCAGCAAACACTCCACTCATTTGTAAAAAGGCATTTGTCATTGGATCTAATTCGCCCTTAGTACAATCTATTGTCATTGTATTACCTATAACCAATTTTAAATGCTTATTCTTTATAATATCAATAACTTCACATAAATGTTGAGTAGAACGAGAAAGTCTTGAAACCTCTGTAGTTATTATAGTATCCCCTTCTTCAGATTCATTTAACAGCCTATTAAATTCAACTCTATCTTTTTTAGTTCCAGATTCATATTCTAAAAATATATTATCTCTTTCAACTCCCAAAGCTTTAAGCTCTCTAATTTGTCTGTTTATATCCTGTTTATCCTCATTAGTAGAACATCTACAATAACCTCTTATCATTTATAACACCTCTTTGTAATTTATCAGATTAAAAAATAGTTAGAATTTTTATGTAGTCCACCGACCACCTGAGAGAAACCTCTAAAGTACAGAAGTACCCACCCCTTAACTATCTTCATTATATATCTTTAATTACAAAGTGTCAACAAAAAGGTTATAATATTTTCATGAACACTTTTAACCATAATTAAGCCATTTATATAACAGTAATCCAAGTAAATAAAGTGTTCACTATAACAAGTGTTTTATTGAACAGTTTCATCAAGCTCTTTTAACATTGAATTTATATCCTTAACATCATCTTTCTTGCTTTCATTGTTATTACTCTCTACAATCTTAGTAGGAGTACCACAAATCCTATTTATACAATAAATTAAAGCATCTAACGATGTCTTATCACTATCACTATTTAAAGCTATCTTCATTAATTTATCCATCATAGGGTTAACATTGGTTAGGATCTTTCTTTCTATACCAGATTTTAAAGCGGACATCTGCCTGTCCATTTCTGCCTTAAAATAATCTCTCTTTTTCCACTCACCAACAGTCTTCCTATCTACTCCAACTAACCTCGCTGTTTCACTGACAGATTCACCAGAAATAAGCAATTCAATAGCCTTCAATTGTCTTTCATCACACTCAATCATCTTACTTCCTTTTGCCATTTTAATCACCTCCCAACTACCCAATTAGTAAACAAAAAAGAACCTTCATAAAACTATGAAAGCTCTTCTTTACTTACTATTATAAAAAACTAAGTACTTAAAATTTATTGTTTAAAATTAAAACATTTTTTATTGTTTCTGATAAAATTTCTTCTGATAAATCATAATAAGATACATCTTGGTAATTAGCCTGATCTTCTTCTCTTAAATTTTCATACTTTATAGTATAAAAATAACCTTCTATTAATATTGATGCAAATACATGTTCACCATTATCAACACTTATATTTAATATAGTATCATTTTCTAAAAAATCAAAATTTACTCTAACAGCATTTCTTCCATCTATATCTAAGTACTCTAAAGGCATACATGAAGGTTGTAAATTGACTCTATAAGCATCAGCATATGATTGAATATTTTCAACTATATTACACATGGTTTTACCAACTAAATTTTTATCAAATTTTACTTTTCTATTTCTTAATACTAATTCTTCTTCCCAGTTCATTGATGAACACTCCTTTACATATTAAATTTATATGTCTATTTTAACAAAAAATTAATATAATTTCAAATTTTACCTTAAAATAGTTATTTTAGCATAAAAAAGAACTTTCGTATTATAGAAAGTTCTTCATGTTTTATTATAAACCTATTTTATTTTTAACATATAAGTTTCCAGCTGCTTGTTTCATTTCACCCCAAGAATTAAATCTTGAATTATTAATTACATATTCATTCCATTCTTGAGTTTCTAAAGCTTCTTTGATTTCTTCTGTACTTAAATCTTTTTTGAAACCATCAATGAACTTTTCCATTGAATCTACATTTGTAAATTGATTCATAAAAGCTGGTGTAAATAATTCTGCAAAAGATACTTGAGTTCCATTTATAGAATTTGCTTCTTTTTGTAAATCATTTAATTTTTTATGTATCTTATCAAATCCAGTCATTCTTATAGACATATATATCACCTCCATAGAATATTATTCTATATAAGTAATAAAATTCCTTTATATTAAATATAAAAAAACCCTTTAGATGGTAATCTGCATTTGCAAAGCCACTTAAAGGGTTTTTTTACGTAACTAAGTTACTAGAATCTAGTAGTCCGCTACTATCTTCTTATATATTATATTAAAAAATTTCTGAATTATTCATAATAAGAATCAGCTTTTGCTAAACTTATAATGATTTTTTAGATGGTAATCTGCATTTGCAAAGCCATCCTATACATACATCTTAAATGATGTATGTATAATTGTCAATATGTATTATAATATTTTTTTTATTCCAAATCTATTTTTATCATCATAAGCTCCATCATATGCTTTATTATAAATCTCAGTAGCTATAGAAGGCTTGGATTGCTTTTGATTTGTTATATGTTTTTTCATAGCATTAGGAATAAAATCTGCTATTTGTAGTCCTATTATATTTGCTGACTTCATATAAAAACTAATAGTTCCTATATTTTTTTGTAAAGAATGTCTTGATAAGAATAAAGTTCCATGCTTTTTTAACGCATTAAAATGCTCTTGTAACTTAACATCGTCTTTTTGATTCCTTGATTCAATTATTATACTGCCTTGTCCATTGTTCTGTTCTAAAAAATGTGCATAATTCTCCATTATTATTTGCATTGCAATAAAATATTCATCATTTAAATATCTACTTCTATATTTATTTTTACATTCTTCTGGATTTATAACAGCAGATAACACTGATATTTCATAGTTATTAAATAAATTTTTCATTCCATCCCAAAATTTATTTCTACTCTCAGCATTTCTCATGGCTGCATATTCCTCTTTTTGAACTCTTCTCATCTCAGATTCATGTAAAATAATATCTGCATTTCCGAATACATCTTTTTTTAATTTGTTTATATATGGAATTATATTGTTTTCATAATT
>OKPP01000278.1_pt1 | contig 16314 bp, 10 predicted proteins | sample 1612601 | NCBI WGS metagenome assembly OKPP01 (sample SAMN04436807, study PRJEB24849) | human gut metagenome | biome: human gut; feature: NICU; material: stool | host: Homo sapiens | place: USA: Saint Louis, MO | collected 2011-05-02 | reverse complement strand
CCACCGAGATCTACACTCTTTCCCTACACGACGCTCTTCCGATCTATTGCAGTGTATCTGGTTTACCGCGCAGAATGGCTGATTCGCTGGGAAGCGGGAGAATTAGTCGATGGGTTACCGGAAGCGCAAATCTGGCAGGCGCCGCTCTGGAAAGCGCTGGTCGAGCATACCGGGCAGCTCGGTCAGCCTAAATGGCACCGTGCTAACTTGTACGATCGCTTTATCTCAACACTCGAGAACACCGCAGAACGGCCAGCCCGTTTGCCGTCACGCGTGTTCATTTGCGGTATCTCCGCGCTGCCGCCTGTCTACCTGAACGCGCTAAAAGCGCTCGGTAAGCACATTGATATCCATATCCTCTTTACCAACCCATGTCGGCACTATTGGGGAGATATTCAGGATCCGCGCTGGCTTTCACGGCTGGTCACCCGCCAGCGTAAACGCCTATTTGAGGAACGCGCCGTGCCGCTGTTTAAAGACAGTGAAAACGCGGCGCAGCTTTTCGATGAAGAGGGGATTCAGAACCTGCCGAACCCGCTACTTGCCTCGTGGGGCAAGCTGGGGCGCGACTACATTTATCTGCTTTCAGATATCACCTCCTCGGGAGAGGGGGACGTGGACGCGTTTGCGGATATTACGCCGGACAGCCTGCTGCACAATATTCAGCTTGATATTCTGGATTTAGAAAACCGTGCCGTGGCCGGGATCACTGCCGAGGAGTTTGCGCGAAGCGATAAGAAGCGAAAACTGGATCCTGACGATCGCAGTATCGCGATCCACGTTTGCCACAGCCCACAGCGTGAAGTTGAAATTCTTCATGACCGCCTGTTGGCCATGTTGCAGGACGACCCAACCCTGACACCCCGCGATATCGTGGTGATGGTGGCGGATATCGACAGCTACAGCCCGTTTATTCAGGCTGTATTTGGCAGCGCAACGGGCGACCGCTATCTTCCCTACGCGATCTCTGACCGCCGCGCTCGTCAGTCACACCCGGCGCTACAGGCCTTTATCAGCCTGCTTTCGCTGCCTGATAGCCGGTTTATCTCTGAGGATGTGCTGGCATTACTGGATGTGCCTGTTCTGGCCGCACGCTTCAGCATTAACGAAGAGGGCTTGCGCTACCTGCGCCAGTGGGTCAACGAATCCGGCGTCCGCTGGGGAATCGACGATGATAACGTCCAGGAGTTTGAGCTGCCCGCGACTGGCCAGCATACCTGGCAGTTTGGCCTGACGCGTATGCTGCTGGGGTATGCGATGGAGAGCATCCACGGCGAATGGAATGACGTGCTGCCGTACGATGAGTCCAGTGGGTTAATTGCGGAACTGGTTGGTCACTTAGCTTCGCTGCTGATGCAGCTCAACCGCTGGCGCCGTGCATTGATGCAGCCCCGTCCACTCGAAGAGTGGCTGCCGATTTGCCGCGAAATGCTAAATGACTTCTTCCTGCCGGACAGCGAAACGGAAGCCGCCATGGCGCTTATCGAGAAGCAGTGGCAGGCCATCGTTGATGAGGGGGTTAATTCGCACTATCACGAGGCGGTTCCCCTTTCGCTTCTGCGTGATGAGCTGACGCAACGTCTCGATCAGGAGCGCATCAGCCAGCGCTTCCTTGCTGGGCCGGTGAATATCTGCACCCTGATGCCGATGCGTTCAATCCCGTTCAAAGTAGTCTGTCTGCTTGGCATGAACGACGGTATTTATCCACGTGCGCTGCCACCCCTGGGCTTTGATCTCATGAGCGCACAGCCGAAGCGGGGCGACCGCAGCCGCCGCGATGATGACCGTTATCTCTTCCTTGAGGCGCTGATGTCTGCGCAAAGCAGGCTTTATATCAGCTATATCGGCCGTTCAATTCAGGACAACAGCGAGCGTTTCCCGTCCGTGCTGGTGCAGGAGCTGGTGGACTACATCGGGCAGAGTCACTATCTGCCGGGCGATGAGGCCTGTAACTGCGACGAAAGCGAACGTCGGGTGAAAGCGCATATTACCTGTCACCATAGCCGTATGCCGTTTGATCCTGTCAATTACGTTCCTGATGAACTGCAAAGCTACGCCCGCGAGTGGCTTCCCGCTGCGAAGAACGCGGGCACACCGCAAACCGATTTCATTCAGGCGCTCGAACCGCGCGCCATAGACACCCTTACGTTTGAGCAGCTGCAGCGCTTTTGGGCCCATCCGGTTCGGGCTTTTTTCCAGCAACGCTTGCAGGTGAACTTCCGCTCGGAAGAGAGCGAAATCCCTGATGCGGAACCGTTTATTCTTGATGGACTGGAGCGTTTTAAGCTTAATTCCCAGCTTTTGAATGCGCTGGTTGACGAAGAAGACGCCAGTAAACTGTTCCGACGTTACAGGGCGTCGGGATTACTGCCGTATGGTGCGTTCGGCGAAATCGTCTGGGATGCCCAGTGTGAGGAGATGCAAGCGCTTGCTGACCGGGTTATCGCGTGTCGGCAACCGGCGAGCAGCATTGAAATTGATCTCGATTGTAACGGTATGCACCTCAGCGGCTGGCTCACGCACGTGCAGTCTGACGGGCTGCTACGCTGGCGCCCATCTATGCTCAGCGTTTCACATGGCCTGCAACTCTGGCTCGAACATCTTGTCTACAGTGCGAGTGGTCACGAAGGCGAAAGCCGGTTGTTTGTACGTAAGGACGGCGAGTGGCGCTTCCCGCCGATGGAGCCTGAGCAGGCGTTGACGAATCTGTCGCTTTATATTGAAGGTTATCGTCAGGGCATGAACAAGCCTCTGCTTCTGCTGCCTGAAAGTGGGGGGGCATGGATAAAAGCCTGTTACGACGCGCAGAATGATGCCATGTTAACGGATGAGGCTTCGCTCCAGAAAGCGCGCAGCAAGTTTTTGCAGGCCTACGAAGGGAACATGATGGTACGTGGCGAGGGCGACGATGTCTGGTATCAACGTTTATGGCGAACGCTGGAGCCAGAATATTTCGACATTATCACGGAAGAGGCGCAACGCTACCTGTTACCGTTGTTCAAATTTAAGCAGTCCTGAGTGCTGTATAAAAATTGCACAGTACGGGGTGTTCATTTATGATGCACCTCTTATCACGGACTGATGTACCCAAAGAAAGAGATGCTGGCGTGTCCAGCACGCACGTTGTTAATGATGTAGCCGTGATAAAGAGGTCGTAATGCCAGGCAGCACCTTGTTCAAAGCGTTTGTTTTGTTTATCGCCCTTTGGGCTCCCGTCACTCAGGCCGATTCCGGTTGGCAACCTGTCCAGGAAACAATCCGTAAGAGCGATAAGGACACCCGTCAGTATCAGGCGATTCGTCTTGATAACGGGATGACCGTGCTGCTGGTTTCCGATCCTCAGGCGGTTAAATCGCTCTCCGCACTGGTTGTGCCGGTCGGATCGCTGGAAGATCCTGATGACCATCCGGGACTGGCGCACTACCTTGAGCACATGACGCTGATGGGGTCTAAAAAATACCCACAGCCTGACAGCCTGTCCGAATTTCTGAAAATGCATGGTGGCAGCCACAACGCCAGCACTGCGCCGTATCGTACCGTGTTTTACCTGGAAGTGGAAAATGATGCGCTTGACGGGGCGGTGGACCGTCTGGCGGATGCCATCGCCGCACCGCTGCTGGATAAAAAATATGCTGACCGGGAACGCAACGCCGTAAACGCCGAACTGACGATGGCGCGCACGCGAGACGGTATGCGCATGGCGCAGGTTAGCGCTGAAACCATCAATCCGGCGCATCCGGGTTCGCGCTTCTCAGGCGGCAACATTGAAACGCTGAGCGACAAGCCGGGTAGCCCGGTGCTCGATGCGCTGCATGCGTTTCGTGAAAAATACTATTCCGCCAATCTGATGAAAGCGGTTATTTACAGCAATAAACCGTTGCCGACGCTGGCAAACATGGCTGCGCAGACCTATGGCAGGGTGCCAAATAAAAATATCGATCTGCCGCAGATTAACGTGCCGGTTGTCACGGACGCGCAAAAAGGCATTGTTATTCACTATGTGCCGGCCTTGCCGCGCAAGGTGTTACGCGTTGAATTCCGTATTGATAACAACACGGCGCAGTTCCGCAGCAAAACCGACGAGCTGGTGACTTATCTTATCGGTAACCGCAGCCCGGGTACGCTCTCCGACTGGCTGCAAAAGCAGGGGCTGGTGGAAGGTATTCGCGCTGACTCCGATCCCGTCGTAAACGGGAATAGCGGCGTGCTGGCCATCTCCGCGACGCTGACCGATAAAGGGCTGGCTCACCGTGACGACGTCGTTGCGGCCATTTTCAGTTATCTCTCTCTGCTGCGCGACAAAGGCGTCGATAAACGCTACTTCGACGAGCTGGCGCACGTGCTGGATCTCGATTTCCGCTATCCCTCTATTACGCGTGATATGGACTACGTCGAGTGGCTGGCAGATACCATGATCCGCGTGCCGGTGGAACATACGCTGGATGCGGTAAATATTGCCGATCAGTATGACGCCGGGGCGCTCAAAGCGCGTCTGGCGATGATGACTCCGCAGAATGCCCGCGTCTGGTATATCAGCCCGAACGAACCGCATAACAAAATGGCCTACTTCGTTGATGCCCCGTATCAGGTTGAAAAAATCAGCGAACAGACCTTCGCGGGCTGGCAGAAAAAGGCGGGGGAAATTGCGCTGAAGTTACCGGAGCTTAACCCCTACATCCCGGACGATTTCTCGCTGATCAAACCTGCAAAGGCCTATCCGCATCCGGAGCTGATTGTTGATGAGCCGACGCTGCGCGTGGTCTACACCCCAAGCCGCTATTTCGGCGACGAGCCAAAAGCGGATGTCAGCGTAGTGCTGCGTAATCCTAAAGCAATGGACAGCGCCAGAAACCAGGTGCTGTTTGCGCTTAACGATTATCTGGCCGGTATTGCCCTCGATCAGCTCAGCAACCAGGCTGCCGTTGGCGGTATCAGTTTCTCCACCAATGCCAATAACGGCCTGATGGTGAATGCCAACGGCTATACCCAGCGTTTGCCGCAGCTGTTCCAGGCGCTGCTGGACGGTTATTTCAGCTATACGCCTACGGAAGAACAGCTCGAGCAGGCTAAGTCCTGGTATGCCCAGATGATGGATTCTGCCGAGAAGGGTAAAGCCTACGATCAGGCGATTATGCCAGCACAGATGTTGTCCCAAATTCCTTATTTCCAGCGCGAAGATCGCCGCGCGTTATTGCCCTCAGTCACCTTAAAAGAGGTGCTGGCTTACCGTGATTCGCTGAAAACCAATACTCGTCCGGAGTTCCTGGTTGTAGGGAACATGAGCGAAGATCAGGCTAAAACGCTGGCACAAAACGTGCGTGCGCAACTGGGTTCAAAAGGCGATGAGTGGTGCCGTAACCAGGATGTGCTGGTAGAGAAAAAGCAGAATGCGATCTTCGAAAAAGCGGGAAGCAGCACGGATTCCGCGCTGGCCGCGGTGTTTGTCCCTGTCGGATATGACGAATTTACCAGCTCTGCCCAGAGTGCGGTGCTCGGTCAAATTATTCAGCCGTGGTTTTACAACCAGCTGCGCACCGAAGAGCAGCTGGGTTATGCGGTATTCGCTTTCTCGATGAATGTGGGCCGTCAGTGGGGGTTGGGCTTCCTTCTGCAAAGCAGCGACAAGCAACCCGCTTACCTGTGGCAACGTTATCAGGCATTCTTCCCGCAGGCGGAAGCAAAACTGCGCGCCATGAAGCCGGAAGAGTTTGCCCAGATCCAGCAGGCGGTTATCGCCCAGGTGATGCAACCGCCGCAGACGCTGGGTGAAGAGGCCTCGCAGCTGAGCAAAGATTTTGATCGCGGTAATATGAAATTTGATTCGCGTGATAAAATAGTGGCCGAAATAAAACAGCTGACGCCACAAAAAGTTGCCGATTTCTTCCATCAGGCGGTAGTAAAACCGCAGGGTATGGCCATCCTGTCTCAGGTTTCTGGCAGCCAGAACGGGAAAACGGACTACGTAAAATCAAAAGAGTGGACCGTCTGGAAGAGCGTCAGCGCGCTGCAACAAACTATGCCCTGGAGTAAGAAAGAATGACCCATACCGCTGAGCCGCTTGATCCCCTAAGTTTACCTCTACAGGGTGAGCGACTGATTGAAGCCTCAGCGGGAACGGGAAAAACCTATACCATCGCCGCGCTCTATCTGCGTCTGCTGTTGGGGCTCGGCGGCAACACCGCTTTTTCGCGCCCGTTAAGCGTGGAAGAGCTGCTGGTGGTAACTTTCACCGAAGCGGCCACTGCCGAGCTGCGTGGCCGTATTCGCAGCAACATTCATGAGCTGCGCATCGCCTGTCTGCGTCAGACGACGGATAACCCCCTCTACGCGAGCCTGCTGGACGAGATTGCGGATAAGCAACAGGCTGCGCAATGGCTGCTGCTGGCCGAACGGCAAATGGATGAAGCGTCCGTCTTCACCATTCACGGTTTTTGTCAGCGCATGCTGAGCCTGAATGCGTTTGAATCCGGCATGCTCTTTGAGCAGCAGCTTATTGAAGATGAATCCGAGCTTCGCTATCAGGCCTGTGCGGATTTCTGGCGTCGTCACTGTTATCCGTTGCAGCGCGACATTGCTGAAGCGGTTCACGCCCTGTGGAAAGGTCCGGAAGAGCTTCTTCGCGCCATCGACCGTTACCTGCAAGGCGAAGCGCCGGTCATTAAATCTCCTCCGCCTGCCGATGAAACGCTGGCCTCGCGCCATGAAAAGATCGTCGCCAAAATTACCGCGCTTAAGCAGAAGTGGAATGAGTCGGTTGGTGAAATTGATGCAATCATCGAAAACTCAGGCATCGACAGACGCAAGTTCAACCGTGGGAACCAGGGGAAGTGGATCGAAAAGATCAGCGCCTGGGCCCAGGAGGAGACGCGGGGTTACCAGCTTCCGGACGCACTGGAAAAATTTTCGCAGCGCTTTTTGACCGAGCGAACCAAAGCCGACGGTATTGTGCCTGAGCATCCCCTGTTTGTGGCGATTGAAGCGTTGCTTGCGGAGCCATTAACGCTCAATGACCTGATGATCACCCGCGCCATGACGGAGATCCGCCAGGCAGTCGCGCGCGAAAAACGTCGCCGGGGCGAGCTGGGGTTTGATGACATGCTGAGCCGCCTGGACGAAGCCCTGTCCAGCGAGAATGGTGAAGCGCTCGCCAGCGCGATCCGTACCCGTTTTCCGGTGGCGATGATTGACGAATTTCAGGACACCGACCCCCAGCAGTACCGCATTTTTCGCCGCATCTGGCGACAGCAGCCCGACACTGCCCTGCTGCTGATAGGCGACCCTAAACAGGCCATTTACGCCTTCCGTGGGGCAGATATCTTCACCTATATGAAAGCCCGTAGTGAGGTGGTCGCGCATTACACGTTAGATACCAACTGGCGCTCCGCTCCGGGGATGGTTGAGAGCGTCAATGCGCTGTTCAGCCGTATGGAGACGGCATTCATGTTCAATGAAATCCCATTCCTGCCGGTGAAATCCGCCCCAAAAAACGCATCCCTGCGCTTCGAAGTCAGCGGTGCGGTGCAACCCGCCATGACCTTCTGGCTGCTTGAGGGGGAAGGCTATGGCGTTGCCGATTATCAGGCGGCGATGGCCCAGCACTGCGCCGCGCAAATCCGTGACTGGCTAAGCGCAGGCGCGCGCGGCGAGGCACTGCTGTGGAAGGGGGAACAGGCATATCCTGTAAAGGCCTCTGATATTACCGTGCTGGTGCGCAGTCGTCAGGAAGCGGCGTTAATCCGCGATGCGCTAACGTTGCTGGATATTCCGTCAGTGTATCTCTCTAACCGCGACAGCGTGTTCGACACGCTGGAAGCCCAGGAAATGCTCTGGTTGCTTCAGGCGGTACTGGCGCCGGAGCGCGAAAATACGCTTCGAAGCGCGCTGGCCAGTTCTATGCTGGGGTTGAACGCACGGGATATTGATGAACTCAACCATGACGAAAACGCATGGGATGCGGTGGTAGAAGAGTTTGTCCATTACCGTGAACGCTGGCAAAAGCGCGGCGTCATGGCGATGCTGCGCGAGCTGATGACACGGCGTCAGATTGCCGAAAATATGCTGGCGACATCCGGCGGTGAAAGGCGTCTGACCGATATTTTACACATCAGCGAACTGTTACAGGAAGCGGGTACCCAGCTTGAAAGTGAACATGCCCTTGTGCGTTGGCTGGCGCAGCAAATCGCGGATCCAAACAGTAACTCTTCAAGCCAGCAGATGCGTCTTGAGAGCGATAAGCATCTGGTGCAAATCGTCACCATTCACAAATCCAAAGGTCTCGAATATCCGCTGGTCTGGCTGCCTTTCATCGCGAACTACCGGGTTCAGGATCAGGCCTTTTACCATGACCGCGAGACTTTCGATGCGGTGCTCGATCTCAGCAAGGCGGAGACCAGCGTTGAACTGGCAGAAGCGGAGCGTCTGGCGGAGGATTTGCGCCTGCTTTACGTGGCGCTGACCCGTTCTGTCTGGCATTGCAGCCTGGGCGTCGCCCCGGTTTTCCGCCGTCGCGGGGAGAAAACAGGGGAAAGCGATTTCCATTTAAGCGCGTTAGGGCGGCTTATTCAGCGTGGCGAGCCGAAAGATGCGGCGGGGTTGCGCCTCTGCATTGAGTCGCTCTGCGGTGACGATATCGCACTGCATATCCCGTCTCTGCCAGACAATAGCCGCTGGCAAATGGCGCAAGAGCCCGCGACCGACCTTAATGCGCGCCAGATCACGCGGGTGCTTGCCGACGACTGGCGCGTCACCAGCTATTCTGGCCTGCAACAGCACGGGCAAAGTATTGCGCTGGATCTCATGCCGAAGCTGGACGTGGATGCCGCAGGGGTGGGTGATATTCCGGTTGAACCGACGTTAACTCCGCATCAGTTCCCACGCGGCGCGTCGCCGGGCACCTTTTTGCACAGCCTCTTTGAAGAGCTTGATTTTACTCAGCCTGTCAGTGAGGAGTGGGTGCTGAAGATGCTACAGAGCGGGGGCTATGACGCGCACTGGCAGCCCGTTCTCACTGACTGGATCAACGCCATTTTGCAGGCACCGCTGACTGAGCAGGGCTTCGCTCTTCGTCAGCTAACGGCCAGAAATAAACAGGTTGAGATGGAGTTTTATCTGCCTGTCGCAGGCCCGCTTAAGGCCGACGCGCTCGATGCGCTTATCCGTCAGTACGATCCGCTCTCAGCCGGTTGCCCGCCGCTGAACTTCCGTCAAGTGCAGGGCATGCTGAAAGGCTTTATCGACCTGGTCTTCCGTCACGAAGGACGGTACTACCTGCTGGATTACAAATCGAACTGGCTGGGCGAGAACAGCGAAGCCTATACCCAGCAGGCGATGGCGGCAGCCATGCAAATGCATCGCTACGATCTGCAATATCAGCTCTACACGCTAGCGCTGCACCGCTATTTGCGCCACCGTATTGCGGATTACCGCTACGACGATCATTTTGGTGGCGTCATCTACCTCTTCTTGCGCGGGGTCGACGCTGCCGATCCGCGCTCCGGGATCTTCAGCACCCGTCCGGATGCGGAATTGATTAATAAAATGGATAACCTGTTTGCAGCAAACACGGAGGAGATGGCATGACGATGCAGGACTTATTGCTGGAAGCGGTAGAGCAACGCGTGCTGCGTCAGCTGGATGTGCAGTTTGCCATGATGATTGCCGCTGACCAGCCCGCCGTGATGCTTGCCGCTGCCCTATTGAGTAAAGACGCCGGAGAGGGGCATGTGTGTCTGCCACTCTCGCGTCTGGTTGTTGACGAGAAAATGCCGCCTGTCCTCCAGTCCTGCTTTGCGCTGCTGGGGGAGAGGGTGCCATGATGTGCACGTGGTCGTTGCCGTTGGCGGACAGTCCGTGACGGACCGCGAGCCATGTGACGCCCTGATCGTCGTCGCCGTCGATGATGTTCATGCGCGTCAGATAATCGCGGATGACGGCCTCCCATTCCTGGTCGGTCAGGATTCCGTGGCCGGCCTTGATGGCGAGCGAGCAGTGCCACACGCGCTTCCTGCCATGCTCTCGTTCGGGGTTGTTCTTGCCTCGCATGTCGGGCGGGAACGGATCGTCCTTGCGTTCCCTGACGCGGTAGCGTCGGTCGAACCTGCGGCCTATCTCCGCATACGACGCCGCCGGCTTGCCATCCATGTCAAACGAGGGAAACATGTCGCCGCTCGCGCACACGAGATGCTGGTCGGTGTGTTCATTGCGCCGTCCCTTGCCGAACAGGTAGCGCACCAGGCCGGCCGGGTCCGAGCCCCTGACGATATTCGGTATCATACGATGATTCTCCGTCCGCGCGCCCGGCACGGCGGCGCATGGCGTCTATGAGAGATATGCGTCCTTTGCCGGCACGGCCACTTCGATAGAATTATCGGAAACGGATAAGGGGCTTTGATGGAACCGGTGAGGAACGATACGACGGCGGATAGGCGCACGGCCGTGGAACTGGCGAAGCGGCTGCTGGTCGATTTGATCTGGCGCACCGCCAAGATCGAGGTTGATGGCGTCACCTTCCCCGACACGCAGGAGATCTTCGACGGGCGCGCGCCCGAGGGTATGAGCGTGGACGATATAGTCACGGTGAACAACATCAAGCGCGCGTGGAGGTTCCTGCTCGGGAACATCGATTATCCAGTCGATTGGCAGTACATCCGCGAATACAACCGCATCATCGGCGAAGGCCGCGTGCGCGACGCCGGCCGCTTGCGTGAATACGGCGTGAGGATCGGCGGCACGGGATGGGTGCCGGAGATCCCCGCCCAACAAAAAATCCACGCCGGTTCCGGTCGATATTAATCTGGAAAACTGCCAGCTTGACGATCCGGCAGACGAAACCGACACGCCAATTACCAAAGTGGATGTGACCTTCACCAGCGCAGCGACAGACGCGACAGACACCAGCCTGATGAGTAACACCTATGCAAGTGGTGCGCAGAACGTGGGTGTACGTCTGCTGGATAATGCGGAGGCTGCTATCACGCTGGGAGAATCCAACGAGGTTGAGTTGCTGGCAGGATCAACCACCCAGACGCTGCATTTCAAAGCGGTTATGGAAGTCCCCACGGGTAAAACTGCGACGGCAGGCCAGGTTGAAGCCACGGCTAACTACGTCCTGTTGTACAAATAATTCTGTTACGTAACAGTATTAGCCGACTGGTAATTCATGCCGGTCGGCATCCTTTATATATTCGAGTAACAGGATGATGACATACAAATTACAATGGATAATCATCATTGCATCCCTGTTAATGACGAGACTTACCTCTGCCACTGAATTTAATATAAACGCCATCGATAAAGATCAGCGCGGCAGCGTCGATTTATCACGTTTTAAAGATCAAATATCGGTTACGCCGGGAAGCTATTTCGTTACCGTTTCAGTTAATGATATTCCGCTGGCAAATGGCTGGCTCCTTCGCTGGAGAGAAATAAATAATGCAGTTCAAGTGTGTATTCCTCCCGAACTGGCCGATACATTTGCGTTACAGGATGAGGTTCGTCACGCTTTGCCAGAAAAAGAGGGATGCGTTGATTTCGCCGCCAGACCAGACATCAGATTTACGTTTGAGCAAGATAGCCAATCCCTGAATGTGACGATCCCCCAGGCGTGGCTGCAATACCGTGCGGTGGACTGGATGCCGCCATCCACCTGGGACAACGGCGTGCCGGGCGTACTGCTGGATTACAATCTTTTTGCCAGCCATTATCAGCCCAATAGCGGCAGCAGCAATAACAACGCCAATACCTATGGCACCGTCGGTGCGAACATGGGCGCGTGGCGCCTGCGAAGCGATTACCAGTACACGCGAAGCGATACTGAAGCAGGCTCAGAGCAGGATGGCCGTTTTTCACGCGTATATATGTTCCGCCCTCTGCCCTCAATCGGAGCGAAACTGACGCTGGGTGAAACGGATTTCCAGTCCGCAATTTTTGACGCCTTTACCTATACCGGCGCATCGCTAATCAGCGAAGAACGTATGCTGCCATGGTCGCTGCGCGGCTATGCTCCGCAGATTACCGGGATAGCGCAAACCAACGCCACGGTGACCGTAAGCCTTGCCGATCGCGTGATTTACCAAAGTAAAGTGCCACCAGGCCCGTTTGTTATTCAGGATCTTAACCAGTCGGTTCAGGGCACGCTGGACGTCAAAGTCACGGAAGAGGACGGCCGCGTCAGCACCTTCCAGGTCTCTGCCGAGTCCGTGCCGTTTTTAACGCGCAAGGGTCAGGTTCGCTACAAGTTCGCGGCGGGTAAAGTGCGCCAGGGTGCCTCCCATGACGTTGAAGATAACGCCTTCATGAGCGGCGAATTTTCCTGGGGCATGCTGTCACACACCTCCCTGTATGGCGGCACGCTGACTGATGGCGACGGTTATCGTTCCGTCGCTGCCGGGATCGGCCAGAATATGGACTGGCTGGGGGCGCTCTCTTTTGACGTCACGCAGGCCACCAGCCAGTTGCCACACCAGCGCAGTCAGACGGGTTACAGCTATCGCATTAACTACAGCAAGCGTTTCGATACCACCGGCAGTCAGCTTACGCTTGCCAGCTACCGCTACTCAGACCCCCAGTTTTTGAGCTACGCCCGCTACCTTGATTATGACGACGGTGACCGCCAGTCGGAGAAACAAACCCTGAGCATGACGGCAAGCCAGTACATTTCAGCGTTATCCCTGAACCTGTACGTCAACATGCTGCGTCAGACATGGTGGAATGATTCACCTTCCACGACCGGCAGCATCACGGCGGGCTACAACTTTGATATGGGCCGCTGGAAGAACCTCGGCGTAACCCTGTCCTGGAGTAAAACGCATTACGATGAGGAAGACGAAAGTGACGATACTCAGTTCTATCTCTCGCTCAGCGTACCGCTCGATCCCGATCATCGTCTTAACTATGACCTGCGTAACAGCGACACGCTGAGTCATAACGTGTCGTGGTATGACACGTCGGATCGCAATAATACCTGGGGCGTTTCCGCAGGCGCGGAGAGCGGAAAGCCAGATTCCGGCGCGCAGGTCAGCGGGAATTATCAGCATTATTCTACGTACGGCGATCTCAATCTCTCAGGCAGCTATAAAGCTGACGAATATAACTCCCTCAGCGCGAGCTGGAGTGGTTCCTTCACCTCAACGGCGAAAGGCGCCGCGCTGCACCGGCGAAGCTACGGTAATGAACCTCGTGTGATGGTCAGCACCGACGGGGTAGGCAATATCCCGCTGAACATGTCGCGAGATGAGACCAACCGTTTTGGCATCGGCGTTTTACCGTCATTCTCCAGCTATTCCCCCTCCAGCGTGCAGGTCAATCTGAACAACCTCCCTGATGGCGTGGACGTAGACAACCGCGTCGTGACCTCAACCTGGACTGAGGGAGCCATTGGTTATCGTCAGATTGCCACGCGCGCAGGTAAGGACGTGACAGGCGTTCTGCGAATGTCATCAGGAGCGCCACCTCTCGGGGCGATTGTTCGCCTGGAAGCAAGCAATTTGCAGGTTGGGATGGTGGCCGATGAAGGCCGCGTCTGGCTGGCCGCCGTTGAGCCAGAACAGCAGTTTCGCGTGACATGGGGCGACAACCAACAGTGTCGCTTCTCGTTACCTTCTCACTTAGAAAACAGTATGCAGTTGATACTGCCGTGTCAGTAAGAAATGATCATGAAATTAACGCCGTTTAAAAGCCTGTGCCTGATGCTAACCAGCACAGCATTTGCTACCCACGCAGCCATTAATCTGGACCGCACGCGCATTGTTTTTCCAGAAAGCGACAAGGCCAGCAGCCTGAAAGTGGACAATCAGAGCAAGGTGCTGCCTTATCTGGCGCTCTCCTGGATTGAAGATGAAAAGGGACAAAAAGAAGATACGCACTTTATGGCGCTTCCACCCATTCAACGTATCGAAGCGGGCACCTCGTCGCAGATAAGGATTGTTAAACAAGCCGCTACTCGCCAGCTGCCAGGAGACAGGGAATCGCTGTTTTATTTCAACCTGCGTGAAGTACCGCCAAAAAACACCAGCGCCAGCGAGGAGCGCAGCGTGATGCAGGTAGCAATGCAGAGCCGAATTAAGCTGTTCTGGCGTCCAGAAGCGATTAGCAAAAAATCCGGCGAACTGACTGAAATGCGAATGGAAATTTCCGCCAACGCGGATGGGCTCACGGTCCACAACCCTACGCCGTACTACATCACGCTGGCGTGGCTGAGCAAAAATGCTAAAACCATGCTGCCGGGTTTTGACAGTCTGATGATTGCGCCTTTCGCCACGGCAACCGCGTCTACCGGCGATTACCACGGTAGTTATTACAGCATCGGCTATATCGACGATTACGGTGCCCTGAAAAAAGTCGACGTGCAGTGCACCGGAACGGCGCAATGTAAACTTACCGAACGGAAAATCGATAAAGATGCGAAAGCTCGCTAGTGTCCTGCTTACATTGCTGCTTTCAGCGCTACCTTTGGAAGATGCGATGGCGCTTAACTGTTATCTGGGTGGCTCTGGCGGTTCCGTCGAGGAGACAAAAACGATCTCCCCCTTTGCCATACCCAGCAACGCCCAAATTGGCCAAAAAATATGGGAGTCTGATGACATTAGGATTCCGGTGACGTGTGACAACAACGTCTCGAGCAATTTTAAGCCGGAAGATGTCTTTGCCTGGGTAAATCCTTATCCTACCGCAACTGATCCCTATTATGAGCTGGGCGTCACCTATGAAGGTATAGATTACGATGCTACAGGTCAGCCCAACGGCGTGGATACCCGCCAGTGTCTGGACAACAATAACATCACTATTTACACCCCTGCTCAAATCCGCCAGATGGGTTGGGAGAATCGCATTTGCTCTGGTAATCCGGATGATATCCATATTTCGCGCACGTTCGTCGCCCGATTACGACTTTTCGTGAGAATAAAGGCTGTGCCGCCGCATGGCTATGTCAGTTCGCTCAGCGATTACATCGTTGTGCAATTTGACGGTAAGGGTGGCGTTAATCAGATGGCCGACGCGAAGAACCTGAAGTATCACATCAACGGGCTGCAAAACATTACGGTACTGGATTGCGGGGCGACGTTTAGCATTTACCCTGAGAATCAGGAGATCGACTTCGGCACCTTCAGTGCGCGCGACATTGTGAATCAGCAGAAGCGTATTCGCACGTTTTCAATTCGAACCACCAAAGTGCAGGATGCCCAGTGCTCGGACGGATTTAAGATGGACTCGTCATTTTACACAACCGAAACGCTCAGCGCAGACGACACCGCGGTACTGATAGGGAATGGGTTAAAGCTGCGTATTCTTAACGGAACGGAGCCTTACACATTCAACCAGTACAAGGAATACGCCGATTTTACGGGCGATATGATGAATCTTGAGCAAAACTACACGGCTGAACTTTCGCGGGATGAAGGAAAAGCGATTCAGTCCGGGCCGTTTGAAACCGTGGTACTGTTCAAAATTAACTACCACTAGAAACAAAAAAGCCGGGTTTCCCCGGCTTTTCACATCAGCATGTTCAGCTGGCTTTACGCTCATGCGCCCGGCGGTATTCAACCAGGTCTTCAATCGTCACCACTGGCATATTGTGCAGACGCGCAAAGGTGATGCACTCCGGCGCGCGCGCCATGGTGCCATCATCGTTGGTCAGTTCGCACAGCACGCCTGCGGGTTTGAAGCCAGCCAGCGTCACCAGATCGATGGTCGCTTCGGTATGACCACCACGGGTCAGCACGCCGCCCGGCTGCGCGCGCAGCGGGAAGACATGACCAGGGCGGTGCAGATCGGAGGGTTTTGCACCATCAGCAATCGCTGCACGCACGGTAGTCAGGCGGTCAGCCGCCGACACCCCGGTGGTGACGCCATGTGCCGCTTCAATGGTCACGGTGAAGCCGGTACCAAAGGCGCTGGTGTTGTTTTCAACCATCATCGGCAGATCAAGCTGCTGGCGACGGTCTTCGGTGATGCACAGGCATACGATGCCGCTACCGTGACGGATGGTCAGCGCCATCTGCTCAACGGTCATGTTCTCGGCGGCAAAAATCATGTCGCCTTCGTTTTCACGGTTTTCATCGTCAAGCACCATCACACCGCGGCCTTCGCGCAGTGCATCCAGTGCATGTTCAACACGTTGAGTTGAAGTGCCAAAAGAGGAAAGTAGCGTCTGATTCATGGTAAAAAAACCTCATTAACTTTATGGTTACCAGAATCAGGGCAGTCTTAGGAGCGCCGTACAAGCGGCAAAAAAATAACGTGAGCGGGCCTTGCCCGACTGGATCGTTACTCTCTCCCATCCGGACTCTAACCGTCGGCCCCGGAATTACACCGGAT
>OKPP01000208.1_pt1 | contig 21986 bp, 17 predicted proteins | sample 1612601 | NCBI WGS metagenome assembly OKPP01 (sample SAMN04436807, study PRJEB24849) | human gut metagenome | biome: human gut; feature: NICU; material: stool | host: Homo sapiens | place: USA: Saint Louis, MO | collected 2011-05-02 | reverse complement strand
GTGGTGGATGTCTCCTTTGGTTTCCCTTCGCTGGTCGGGTTTACCTTTATGTCGGAGATGGTGCATCAGTTTAAAATGACTTTCCCCAAGGCGCGGGTCTCGATGTATGAGGCGCAGCTCTCCGCCTTTTTGCCGGCAATCCGCGACGGGCGCCTCGACTTCGCCATCGGGACGCTGAGCGATGAGATGAAACTGCAGGACCTGCACGTCGAGCCGCTGTTTGAGTCTGAGTTTGTGCTGGTGGCGAACCGGGCGCGGATCGGCAACGGCACCGTCCGCCTGGCCTCGCTCCAGCACGAGCAGTGGGTGCTGCCGGAGACCAATATGGGCTACTACAGCGAACTGCTGACCACCCTGCAGCGCAGCGGTATCCGCCGTGAAAATATCGTTAATACCGATTCGGTGGTGACGATCTATAACCTGGTGCTCAATGCCGATTTTCTGACGGTGATCCCCTGCGACATGACCACGCCGTTTGGCTCGAGCCAGTTTGTCACCATCCCCATTAAAGAGGCCTTGCCGGTGGCGCGCTATGCGGCGGTATGGTCGAAAAATTACCGGTTAAAAACCGCCGCGGCGTCGCTGGTGGAAATGGCGAAACACTATTCCTCGGGGCAGGGCAACCGCCACTGGCAGCCATTACAAATTATTGCGTAACTGAAAGTCGTTAAATAATCCAACACACGTCCTCGCTGTTATCAGCAGGATGACGCCCGGTCATTGACTTTATATTAAGATACAGAGGCCATAATGCATATTACCTACGATCTTCCGGTATCTATTGACGATATTCTCGAAGCGAAACAACGCCTCGCGGGAAAAATATATAAAACAGGCATGCCCCGTTCGAATTATTTTAGCGAGCGCTGCCAGGGCGAAATATTTCTTAAATTCGAAAATATGCAGCGCACGGGTTCATTTAAAATTCGCGGCGCCTTTAATAAACTGTGCGGTTTAACCGCGGCGGAAAAACGCAAAGGGGTGGTGGCCTGCTCAGCGGGCAACCACGCCCAGGGCGTCTCGCTCTCCTGCGCCATGCTAGGCATTGACGGGAAAGTAGTGATGCCGAAAGGGGCGCCGAAATCGAAAGTTGCCGCCACCTGTGATTATTCGGCGGAAGTGGTGCTACATGGCGATAACTTTAACGATACCCTCGCCAAAGCCAGCGATATTGTTGAACTTGAGGGCCGCATTTTTATTCCCCCCTATGACGACCCGCAGGTTATCGCCGGGCAGGGGACGATTGGACTCGAAATATTAGAAGATCTGTATGACGTGGATAATGTCATCGTGCCCATTGGCGGCGGCGGCTTAATTGCCGGTATCGCGATTGCGATTAAATCCATTAACCCGACAATCCGCATTATCGGCGTGCAGTCGGAGAATGTTCACGGCATGGCCGCCTCCTGGTATGCCGGGGAAATCACCAGCCATCGTCACGCCGGCACCTTAGCCGATGGTTGCGACGTCGCCCGCCCGGGGAAACTGACCTATGAAATCGCCCGCCAGCTGGTGGATGACATCGTCCTGGTGAGTGAGGACGACATTCGTCAGAGCATGGTCGCCTTAATTCAGCGCAATAAAGTGATCACCGAAGGGGCCGGGGCGTTGGCCTGCGCCGCGTTATTAAGCGGCAAACTCGACAGCTATATCCAGAACCGCAAAACGGTCAGTCTGATTTCCGGGGGCAATATCGATCTCTCCCGGGTATCGCAAATTACCGGTTTTGTTGACGCTTAATTCAATACATAAGTGAGGACAGGATATGAGTACGACTGAGAGCATTGCATCCAGCCAGACAAGCCTTTCGTCCTGGCGTAAATCTGACACCACCTGGACCCTGGGCCTGTTTGGCACCGCTATCGGCGCCGGGGTGCTGTTTTTCCCGATCCGCGCCGGCTTCGGCGGGCTGATCCCGATCCTGGTGATGCTGGTGCTGGCCTATCCCATCGCCTTTTATTGCCATCGGGCCCTGGCCCGGCTATGCCTGTCGGGGGCTAACCCCTCCGGCAATATCACCGAAACGGTGGAAGAGCATTTTGGCAAAACCGGCGGGGTGGTGATCACCTTTCTGTACTTCTTCGCCATCTGCCCACTGCTGTGGATTTATGGCGTCACGATCACCAATACCTTTATGACTTTCTGGGAGAACCAGCTGCAGATGCCGGCTCTCAACCGCGGGGTGGTGGCGCTGCTCCTGCTGCTGCTGATGGCGTTTGTCATCTGGTTTGGTAAAGACCTGATGGTCAAGGTGATGAGCTATCTGGTGTGGCCGTTTATCGCCAGCCTGGTGGTGATCTCCCTGTCCCTGATCCCCTACTGGAATAGCGCGGTGATTGACCAGGTCAACCTCAGCGATATCGCCTTAACCGGTCACGACGGCATTCTGGTGACGGTATGGCTGGGCATCTCCATCATGGTGTTCTCCTTCAACTTCTCGCCGATCGTCTCCTCGTTTGTGGTCTCCAAACGCGAAGAGTATGAAGCGCAGTTTGGCCGCGAGTATACCGAACGCAAATGCTCACAGATCATCTCCCGGGCCAGCATGCTGATGGTGGCGGTGGTGATGTTCTTCGCCTTCAGCTGCCTGTTTACCCTCTCACCGCAGAACATGGCGGACGCCAAGGCGCAGAATATCCCGGTGCTCTCCTATCTGGCGAACCACTTTGCCTCGATGTCGGGCACCAAATCCACCTTTGCCACCCTGCTGGAGTATGGCGCGTCGATCATCGCCCTGGTGGCCATCTTCAAATCGTTTTTCGGCCACTATCTCGGCACGCTCGAGGGGCTGAACGGTCTGATCCTGCGCTTCGGCTATAAAGGGGATAAAACCCGGGTCTCCAGCGGCAAGCTCAATACCCTGAGCATGGTGTTCATCATGGGATCGACCTGGGTGGTGGCGTATGCCAACCCCAATATCCTCGACCTGATTGAGGCCATGGGCGCGCCGATTATCGCCTCGCTGCTGTGCCTGCTGCCGATGTACGCCATTCGTAAAGCGCCTTCGCTGGCCAAATACCGTGGCCGTCTCGACAACCTCTTTGTGACCGCTATCGGTCTGCTGACCATCCTCAACATTGCTTACAAACTGTTCTAATCCGGCTCAGGCCACGCGGAGTACAACATGACTGAATTTCCGGTAGTACTGGTGATTAACTGCGGCTCGTCGTCGATCAAATTTTCCGTCCTGGACGCCGCAAGCTGCGACTGCCTGCTCAACGGCGTGGCCGAGGGCATCAACGCGGAACGGGCGTCTCTCTCGCTCAACGGCGGCGAGTCGGTGGCGCTGGCGCAGCGCGGCTACGAAGGCGCCCTGCAGGCGATTGCCGGAGCATTAGCCCAACGCGACCTCATCGACAGCGTGGCCCTGATTGGCCACCGCGTCGCCCACGGCGGCGACCTGTTCACCGAGTCGGTCATTATTAGCGAGGAGGTTATCAATAACATTCGCCAGGTATCGTCCCTGGCCCCGCTGCATAACTACGCCAGTCTCAGCGGCATCGCCTCGGCGCAGCGGCTGTTCCCGGAGGTGATGCAGGTGGCGGTCTTTGATACCAGCTTTCACCAGACCCTGGCCCCGGAAGCTTTTCTCTATGGTCTGCCGTGGGAGTATTACCAGAATCTCGGGGTACGCCGCTACGGTTTCCACGGCACCTCGCACCGCTATGTGTCCCAGCGCGCCCTGGCGCTGCTCGGGTTGCCGGAGCAGGAGAGCGGCCTGGTGATCGCCCACCTGGGCAATGGCGCCTCGATCTGCGCGGTGCGTAACGGCCGCAGCGTGGACACCTCGATGGGGATGACGCCGCTGGAGGGGCTGATGATGGGCACCCGCAGCGGTGATGTCGACTTCGGCGCCATGGCGTGGATTGCCGCGGAAACCCGGCAGACCCTCAGCGACCTGGAGCGGGTGGCCAACACCGCCTCCGGCCTGCTGGGGATCTCCGGTCTTTCCTCCGACCTGCGGGTGCTGGAGCAGGCGTGGCATGAGGGCCATGCCCGCGCCCGCCTGGCGATTAAAACCTTTGTCCATCGTATCGCCCGCCATATTGCCGGCCACGCCGCGGCGCTGCAGCGTCTCGACGGCATTATTTTCACCGGCGGGATTGGCGAGAACTCGGTGCTGATCCGTCGACTGGTGAGCGAGCGGCTGGCGGTCTTTGGCCTTGCGATGGACGCCGCCCGCAATCAGCAGCCCAATTCGGCCGGCGAGCGCCTGATCTCCGCCGACGGCAGCCGGGTGCGCTGCGCGGTTATTCCTACCAATGAAGAGCGCATGATTGCCCTCGATGCGATCCGCTTAGGCCGGATCCACACCGCGGCGGCGCTGGCCTGACTTTTTATTCTGTAGAGAGACGATGTTCATGAAAGTAGATATCGATACCCAGGATGTACGATACGCCGACGCCTGGCTGGGCTTTCGCGGTACGGCGTGGCAAACGCAGATCGACGTTCGCGACTTTATTCAGCATAACTACACCCCTTACGAGGGCGATGAGTCTTTCCTCGCCGACGCGACGCCAGCGACCACCGCCCTCTGGGAGCAGGTGATGGCCGGGATCCGCGTCGAGAACGCCACCCATGCGCCGGTGGATTTCGACACCAATGTCGCCACCTCCATCACCGCCCACGCGGCGGGCTATATCAACCAGCCGCTGGAAAAGATCGTCGGCCTGCAAACGGACCAGCCGCTGAAGCGCGCCCTGCATCCTTTTGGCGGCATCAAGATGATCAAAAGCGCCTTCGAGGCCTATGGTCGCGAAATGGATCCTGACTTTGAGTATCAGTTTACGGCGCTGCGTAAGACCCACAATCAGGGCGTTTTTGACGTCTATTCCCCGGATATGCTGCGCTGCCGCAAATCCGGGGTGCTGACCGGGCTACCGGACGGCTATGGCCGCGGACGGATCATCGGCGATTACCGCCGCGTGGCGCTGTACGGCATTCGCTACCTGGTCCGCGAACGTGAGCTGCAGTTTGCCGACCTGCAGCCGGCCCTTGAGCGCGGCGAGGCGCTGGAGGCCACCCTGCGCCTGCGCGAAGAGCTGGCCGAACAGCGGCGCGCGCTGCTGCAGATGCAGGAGATGGCGGCCCGCTACGGCTGCGATATCGCCCACCCGGCGCGCACTGCCCGGGAGGCGGTGCAGTGGCTCTACTTCGCCTACCTGGCGGCGGTGAAGTCGCAGAACGGCGGCGCCATGTCGCTGGGGCGCACGGCCACCTTCCTCGACATCTATATCGAACGCGATCTGCGCGCCGGTTTATTAAATGAGGTGCAGGCCCAGGAGCTCATTGACCACTTCATCATGAAGATCCGCATGGTGCGTTTCCTGCGCACCCCGGAATTTGATTCGCTGTTCTCCGGGGATCCCATCTGGGCGACGGAGGTGCTGGGCGGCATGGGGCTGGATGGTCGCACCCTGGTCAGCAAAACCACCTTCCGCTATCTGCATACTCTGCATACCATGGGCCCGGCGCCGGAGCCGAACCTGACCGTGCTCTGGTCGCAAGCGCTGCCGGCGGCGTTTAAAAAATATGCCGCCCGGGTCTCTATCGCCACCTCGTCGCTGCAGTATGAGAACGACGATCTGATGCGCAGCGATTTTCACAGCGACGACTACGCCATCGCCTGCTGCGTCAGCCCGATGGTGATCGGCAAGCAGATGCAGTTCTTCGGCGCCCGCGCCAATCTCGCCAAAACGCTGCTCTACGCGATTAACGGCGGGGTGGATGAGAAACTGAAGATTCAGGTGGGGCCGAAAACCGCACCGTTGCGCGATGAGGTGCTGGACTACGACACCGTGATGGCCAGCCTCGACCACTTTATGGACTGGCTGGCGGTGCAGTACATCAGCGCGCTGAACATCATCCATTGCATGCATGATAAGTACAGCTACGAGGCGGCGCTGATGGCCCTGCACGACCGCGACGTCTACCGCACGATGGCCTGCGGCATCGCCGGCCTGTCGGTAGCGGCGGATTCGTTGTCGGCGATAAAGTACGCCCGGGTGAAGCCGGTGCGCGATCACCACGGGCTGGCGGTGGACTTTGTCATTGAAGGCGACTATCCGCAGTACGGCAACAACGACGATCGGGTCGATGCCATCGCCTGCGACCTGGTGGAGCGCTTTATGCGCAAAATTCAGGCGCTCCCCACCTGGCGTCAGGCGGTGCCGACCCAGTCGATCCTGACCATCACCTCCAACGTGGTATACGGCCAGAAAACCGGCAACACCCCGGACGGACGTCGGGCGGGGACGCCGTTCGCTCCGGGGGCCAATCCGATGCATGGCCGCGACCGGAAAGGGGCGGTGGCGTCGCTGACCTCGGTGGCGAAACTGCCGTTTACCTACGCCAAAGATGGCATCTCGTATACCTTCTCCATCGTGCCGGCGGCGCTCGGCAAAGCCCCGTCAGCGCAGGAAAACAACCTGGTGGGCCTGCTGGACGGCTACTTCCACCACGAGGAGACGGTGGAGGGGGGACAGCATCTCAACGTCAATGTGCTGAACCGGGAAAAGCTGCTCGATGCGATAGAACACCCGGAGCAGTATCCGAATCTGACGATCCGCGTCTCCGGCTATGCGGTCCGCTTTAACGCGCTGACCCGCGAACAGCAGCAGGATGTGATCTCCCGAACGTTCACCAGTCAACTCTGAGCGGCCACCGGGTCACAGGAGAGCCTTTAACGGGCTCTCCTGTTATCATCTTCACATTACCGCAACAAAATAATCACCACTGTTGATCATATTCGCATTTTTGCACCACGCTGGCGCGCAGCGACCGCTAACTGCATCTATGTTTAGCTCACGGGCCGGTACGGATACCGCGTTGTCCGGCTCGCCACGTGATGGCAACCGATCTCCTGACCTGAAAGGGAATGCGCCCTTGCCGATGCGGCACGGGTTGCCGTCGCGTGCGTACCGACCGGGGCGACTGTTCTCCGGTGTTCCACTCCTTCCTGGCGGGATTTTTGCTTCTTCCACCCTGGCCGTCCTGGCGCTGCGCCAACGTCGGCACCACACGGTAAGTGATATTTTCTGCGTCATTTCATGACGCCAGGCTTTACATCGCTGAGGAATATCCGAATGTCTTTGAAACTGAAAACAATGACGCTTCATGTTGTGATAGCAGGTTGTATGAGCATGGCCTTTTACGCCCAGGCAGACTTGAAGATCGGCGTCGCCGGCCCCTTTACCGGACCCAACGCCACCTACGGCGCCCAGTACTGGAAAGGGGCCTCGCAGGCGGTGGCTGATATCAATGCCGCCGGCGGCATCAAAGGCGAAAAGATTGTGCTGGTGCAGGGGGATGACGCGTGCGAACCGAAGCAGGCGGTGGCGGTGGCCAACCGGCTGGTGGATGAAGCGAAAGTCTCCGCCGTGGTGGGGCACTTTTGCTCTTCCTCAACGATGCCGGCCTCCGAGGTATATGACGAAGCCGGGATCCTGACCATTACCCCCGGCTCGACCAACCCGCAGATCACCGAGCGCGGCATGAAAGATCTCTTCCGCATGTGTGGTCGTGACGATCAGCAGGGGGCGATCGCCGCCAACTATATGCTGGACGTGCTGAAGGCGAAGAAAATCGCCGTCATCCACGATAAAGACACCTATGGTCAGGGGCTGGCCGATGCCACCCGCGCGGCGCTGGCGAAGCGGGGTACCAAAGAAGTGTTGTACGAAGGCCTTTCCCGCGGTGAAAAAGACTTTAACGCCCTGGTGACCAAGATCGGCGCCCTCAAGCCGGACGTGGTCTACTTTGGCGGCTGCCATCCGGAAGCGGGCCCGCTGGTGCGCCAGATGCGCGAGCAGGGGGTGCAGGCCAAATTCTTCTCCGGCGACTGTATCGTCACCGAGGAGCTGGTCACGGCCGCCGGCGGGCCGCAGTTCACCAACGGCGTGCTGATGACCTTTGGTCAGGATCCGCGCACCCTCCCGGACGGCAAAGCGGTGATCGAGAAGTTCCGCGCCAGCGGCTTTGAGCCGGAAGGTTATACCCTCTACGCCTACGCCTCTATTCAGGCTATCGCCGCGGCCTGGAACGCCGTCGGTACCGATAACGCCAAAGCCAGCGACTGGCTGAAGAGCCACGACGTCGAGACGGTGATGGGCAAGAAAGCCTGGGATGGCAAAGGCGACCTCAAGGTGTCCGACTACGTGGTCTATCAGTGGGACGACAAGGGCAAATATCACCAGCTCTGATCGGCCACGACCTGAGGACGCTCTGTCCTTTTGACTTGCGAATTGTCACATGACGGCGGTTGACCGGGAACGGAACCCGGCGGCCGTCTGCCTGGCGGCTGGAGGGGCTATGACGGCGTTTTTTCTGCAACAACTGATCAATGGGCTGACGCTGGGCGCAGTGTACGGCTTAATCGCCATCGGCTACACCATGGTGTATGGGATCATCGGCATGATCAACTTCGCCCACGGCGAGGTGTATATGGTCTCCGCCTACCTGTGCGCCATCGGCCTGGCGCTGCTCTCTTTCTTCGGGATCCACTCCTTCCCGCTGCTGATTTTCGCCACCCTGGTGTTCACCATCGTGGTCACCGGCGTATACGGCTGGGCGATCGAGCGCATCGCCTACCGGCCGCTGCGCAACTCGACGCGGCTGGCACCGCTGATCTCGGCTATCGGGATGTCGCTGATCCTGCAGAACTATGTCCAGCTGAGCCAGGGGCCGAACCAGCAGGGGATCCCGACGCTGCTTAGCGGCGCGTTGCGCATGACGGTGGGCGATGGGGTGGTGCAGATCACCTGGACCAAGGTGTTTATTCTCGTCGCGGCGCTGGTGGGGATGCTTATCCTGACCTGGATTATTCAGTATACCCGGCTGGGGCGCATCTGCCGCGCCACCCAGCAGGACCGGCGCATGGCGGCGATCCTTGGCATCAATACCGACCGGGTGATCTCCCTGGTGTTTGTCATCGGCGCGGCGATGGCCGGTCTGGCCGGCGTGCTGGTGACCATGAACTACGGCACCTTCGACTTCTATATCGGATTTATTATCGGCATCAAAGCCTTCACCGCCGCGGTGCTGGGCGGGATCGGCTCGCTGCCTGGCGCGATGCTGGGTGGTCTGCTGCTTGGGGTGGCCGAAGCCCAGTTCGCCGGGCTGGTGAATTCGGATTACAAAGATGTCTTTTCCTTTGCGCTGCTGGTGGCGATCCTGATTTTTCGCCCGCAGGGGCTGCTGGGACGTCCGCTGGTGGCCAAGGTCTAAGGAGGCTTTATGGGTGAAATTACGCGCCAGCCTGCGCGGGCTATCCAAAACGCGCTGATCGACAGCGTACTGGCCGGCCTTTGCGCGTTAATTGTCTTTGGCCCGATCGTCGGCGTGGTGCTCAAAGGGTATGGTTTTACCCTCGCGCCTGCGCGGGTGGCGATTCTGGTGGCGGTGGTGATGGCCGGCAGGCTGGCGCTCAGTCTGCTGCTGCAGAGCCACAGGGGAAAAGCCTTTATTGCCCGCTTTGAGGGGGCGGATGACGGGGTGTACGTCCGGCCGCCGGGCTACCGCTCGCGGCTGCGCTGGATAATACCGCTGCTGGTGGGGCTGGCCATTGTCTTTCCGTTTCTCGCCACAAAATATCTGCTGACCGTGGCCATTCTTGGGCTGATCTACGTTCTGCTTGGCCTGGGGTTGAATATTGTGGTGGGCCTCGCGGGTCTGCTCGATCTGGGCTATGTGGCGTTTTACGCCATCGGCGCCTACGGCCTGGCGCTGGGCTACCAGTACCTGGGCCTCGGCTTCTGGGCGATGCTGCCGCTGGGGGCGGTGATGGCGGCCCTCGCCGGGGCGTTGCTGGGCTTTCCGGTGCTGCGTATGCATGGCGACTATCTGGCCATCGTCACCCTCGGCTTTGGCGAAATTATCCGCCTGGTGCTCAACAACTGGGTGAGCTTCACCGGCGGCCCTAACGGCGTACCGGTGCCATCCCCCACGCTGTTTGGCCTCGAGTTTACCCGCCGGGCCAAGGATGGCGGCATCCCCATCCATGAGTTTTTCCACGTCAGCTACAACCCCAACCTGAAATTCATCTTTCTCTACGCCGTGCTGTGCCTGGTGGTGATGCTGGTGCTGCTGGTGAAGCATCGCCTGACGCGGATGCCCATCGGCCGCGCCTGGGAGGCGCTGCGAGAGGATGAGATCGCCTGTCGGGCGATGGGGCTCAATCACGTGCTGGTGAAGCTCTCGGCGTTTATGCTCGGCGCGTCGACGGCCGGGATCGCCGGGGTGTTCTTCGCCAGCTATCAGGGGTTTGTTAACCCGACGTCGTTCACCTTTTTTGAGTCGGCGCTGATCCTGGCGATTGTGGTGCTCGGGGGAATGGGCTCCACCCTGGGAGTGGTACTGGCGGCGTTTGTTCTGACGGTCACCCCGGAGCTGCTGCGCGGTTTTGACGAATATCGGGTGCTGCTGTTCGGCGTGCTGATGGTGATGATGATGATCTGGCGGCCGCGCGGCCTGGTGCGCACCAGCCGCAGCGGGGTTGCGTTGCGAAAAGGAGTCGCGCCATGACCGACAGCATCTTACGCGTTGAGCATCTGATGATGCATTTCGGCGGCATCAAAGCGCTGAATGATGTCAATCTGGAGGTGGAGCGGGGGTCGATCACCGCCCTGATCGGCCCCAACGGCGCGGGCAAGACCACGGTGTTTAACTGCCTGACCGGTTTTTATCGGGCGACGGGGGGTAGTATCGTGCTGCGGGCGCGGGAAAAGGTCACCGATGTCATTCAGGTGCTGGGGCAGAAGCTTCACCCGGACGATTTTCTCCGCCCGGCGCAGCTGGGGAGGCGGATCTATTACAAGATGTTCGGTGGCACCCATCTGGTGAACCGCGCTGGCATGGCGCGCACCTTCCAGAATATACGTTTATTCCGCGAGATGTCGGTGATCGAGAACCTGCTGGTGGCCCAGCATACCCAGGTCAACCGCCATCTGCTGGCCGGGATCCTCAATACCCGTGGGTATCGGCAGGCGGAGAATCAGGCGCTGGATCGCGCTTTTTACTGGCTGGAGGTGGTGGAGATGGTGGACTGCGCCAACCGTCTGGCGGGGACCCTCTCCTACGGACAGCAGCGGCGGTTGGAGATCGCCCGCGCCATGTGCACCCGTCCGGAGATGATCTGTCTGGACGAGCCGGCCGCCGGCCTCAACCCGGTGGAAACCCAGGCGCTGAGCCGGATTATTCGCTTTCTGCGCCAGCAGCACGGCATCACGGTGCTACTGATCGAGCATGATATGGGGATGGTGATGGAGATTTCGGATCATATCATCGTCCTCGATCACGGGGACGTCATCGCCCGCGGCGCGCCGCAGGCGATCCAGGCCAACGCCAGCGTGATTGCCGCCTATCTAGGCGCTGAGGAAGAGGAGACGCGCCGATGAGCCAGCCTTTGCTTGCCTTTAATGAGGTGGATGTCTTCTACGGGCCGATCCAGGCCCTGAAGCAGGTCTCCCTCACCGTCAACGAGGGGGAGACGGTGGCGCTGATCGGCGCCAACGGCGCCGGTAAATCAACGCTGCTGATGTCGGTCTTCGGCCAGCCGCGCATTGCCGGCGGGGAGATTTTCTATCGCGGGGAGGCGATCAGCCGGAAGTCGACCCACTTTATCGCCAGCAACGGCATCGCCCAGGCCCCGGAAGGGCGGCGCATCTTTCCCGATATGACCGTCGAGGAGAATCTGCTAATGGGGACCATTGCCATTGGCAACCGCTATCAGGCCGAGGACAAGGCGCGAATGTACCAGCTGTTCCCCCGGCTGGAAGAGCGGCGGGGACAGCGGGCGATGACCCTCTCCGGCGGCGAGCAGCAGATGCTGGCCATCGCCCGGGCGCTGATGAGCCGACCGCGCCTGCTGCTGCTGGATGAGCCGAGCCTGGGGCTGGCGCCGCTGGTGGTGAAGCAGATTTTTCAGATCCTGCGCGAGCTGACGGCTCAAGGGATGACGTTGTTTCTGGTGGAGCAGAATGCCCGCCATGCCCTCAATCTGTCGGACCGCGCCTACGTGATGGTGAACGGCCAGATCCGCCTGAGCGGTAGCGGCCAGACGCTGCTCAACGACCCGGAGGTGCGTAAGGCATATCTGGGGATCAGCGGCTGAGGGGGTTATTCCCGCGGTTCGTTACGGGTTTTAATGTGCTGCCAGAAACGTTCGGCGGCCTGGTTAAGCCGCGAGCCGGAGCGGTAGAGCCAGGCGCCGATCGGCAGCGACAGGCTCTCATCGAGGATCGTCAGCCGGCCTTCGTCCAGCTCGCGCTGAATGGAGTACTGCGGCAGCCAGCCCACGCCGTCGCCATTGAGGATCATGCGCTTGAGCAGCTCGCTCATGGAAGAGACAAAGGTGAGAGAGAAGGTGATCTCCGGCGTGCGGTCGATCACTTGGTTCACCTGGCGCCCCATATAGCTGTCGTTGGCGTATTTCATCAGCGGCAGCACGCCGCGATGTAAATGAAACAGCGGGCGGCCATGTTCGTCGCAGGGGGAGACCAGGTGCAGGTAAGAATCAAAAATTTTATGATTAATAAACGGATAGTTCATTAATTCTTCATTATAGAAGGAGAGGATAAAATCGCTTTTTCCCTCTTTCAGGTTAAATACGGCGTCGTTGACGTTAATCGATTCAACATGAAAAGTCTTATTTTTACGGTCGGTGTAACCGGCGATGATCTCCGGCAGTAATAACACCGACAGCGAAGGGGCGGCGTCGATTCTTATTTTCTGGGTAGTGTTATTTAAGCCTTTAATACGGCTGATCTGAAAATCCATGTCATCGAGCATATTTCGCGCATAGCCGACAAAAATTTTCCCGCGGTTGGTCAGCTGCAGAGGGTTGGCGCTACGATCGAAGATGCTGAATCCGAGGGAAGCCTCCAGCGACTGGATGCGTCGACTGAACGAAGACTGAGAGATGTTGCGGGCTTTGGCCGCCAGGGTAAAGCTGCGCGACTCCTCAAGGGCAATCACATCATACAGCCATTTTACTTCCAGATTTGCCAACACCGATCCAGTCCTCAAAAACGCAATAAAGGCTATGCAATTTTAGCATAGCGCATAGAAACTATGCAATTAACATAATTATCGACAGGTGTTAACATTTTTTGGAAAGTTGAGATTTATGAATGCATATCGGCGACCCTACATGAGCACGATATGAAATCGCGACTCACGGTTATTTATTGCTTTATTTCATTGTCCAGGACTTATCTTATTAAATAGCCGGCGACGATGACGAAAGCAATGAATAACCCAGGCCTCTTACCTTAAATAGTTTGTCAGGAGTTCCATGTCACAACAAATTGAATCAGTAAAAATGGCTCTGCAGGAGCTGGGGATTAATGCAAGCGGCGAATTCTTTTACAACCCTGATTACGATTTGCTTATTGCACATGAAACCTCTCCTGAGCTGACCGGCGCGGCCCGCGGCGTGATGACCGACTCTGGCGCTGTGGCTGTTGATACCGGGATCTTCACCGGCCGTTCGCCGCGCGATAAATACATCGTCCGCGACGAACAGACTCGCGACACCGTCTGGTGGGCAGACTCCGGCCTCGGCCGTAATGACAATAAGCCGTTATCGCCAGACGTGTGGCGCAGCCTGAAAAGCCTGGTCGCGGGCCAGCTGAGCGGCAAAAAACTGTACGTCATCGACGCCTGGTGCGGCGCCAGCCCGGACACCCGTCTTGGCGTACGCTTCGTCACCGAGGTGGCGTGGCAGGCCCACTTTGTCAAAAACATGTTTATCGTGCCAAGCGCCGACGAGCTGGCCAGCTTTACGCCAGACTTCGTGGTGCTCAACGGCGCGGGCTGCACCAATGCCAACTGGCAGGCGCAGGGGATGAACTCCGAGAACTTTGTCGCCTTTAATCTCAGCGAGCGTATTCAGCTCATCGGCGGTACCTGGTACGGCGGCGAAATGAAGAAAGGGCTGTTCTCGGTCATGAACTACCTGCTGCCGCAGAAAGGCATCGCGTCGATGCACTGCTCGGCCAACCGTGGCGAAGCAGGGGACGTGGCGCTGTTCTTCGGCCTCTCCGGGACCGGGAAAACCACCCTGTCGACCGATCCGCATCGTCAGCTGATCGGCGATGATGAGCACGGCTGGGACGATGACGGCGTGTTTAACTTCGAAGGCGGCTGCTACGCCAAGACCATCAATCTCGATCCGCAGGCGGAGCCGGAGATTTATGGCGCCATCCGCCGCAATGCGCTGCTGGAAAACGTGGTAGTGCGCGCTGACGGCAGCGTGGATTATGCCGACGGCAGCAAAACCGAAAACACCCGCGTCTCCTATCCGCTGTCGCATATCGACAATATCGTCAAGCCGGTGTCCCGCGCGGGCCATCCGTCGAAGGTGATTTTCCTTGCCGCCGATGCGTTTGGCGTCCTGCCGCCGGTCTCCCGTCTGACCACCGAGCAGATGCAGTACCATTTCCTGTCGGGTTTCACCTCGAAGCTGGCGGGCACCGAGCGCGGCATTACCCAGCCGACGCCGACCTTCTCCGCCTGCTATGGCGCGGCGTTCCTGCTGCTTCACCCGACCCAGTACGCCAGCGTCCTGGCGGCGAAGATGGCGGAATCCGGTGCCGAAGCCTGGCTGGTCAACACCGGCTGGAACGGCGAAGGCAAACGCCTGTCGCTGCGCGATACCCGCAGCATCATTAGCGCGATCCTCAACGGCACTACCGGCCCGCTGCGCGAGGAGACCATCCCGGTGTTCGGTCTTGCGATCCCGCAGAGCATTCCAGGGGTAGACAGCGCGGTGCTGGATCCGCGTAATGGCTGGAGTTCAGCGGATAAATGGCAGGAGAAGGCCGAGAGCCTGGCTCAGCTGTTTATGGATAACTTCAAGCAGTACAGCGATACCGAAGCGGGTGCGCGTCTGGCGCTGGCCGGTCCGCAGCTGCAGAAGAGCGCGGTCGAAGCCTGATCCGCGGCCAGCAGGTCGACGCCTGGCGCCGACCTGCTGGCGAGCCGCTTTACTCCGCAAAGGCCCGCAGCGCATCGCCAGTGAGGCGATAACGCACCCACTCATCCTGCGGCTGCGCGCCAATGCTCAGATAGAAATCAATCGCCGGCTGGTTCCAGTCGAGCACGCTCCACTCCAGACGCCCGCACTGACGTTGTACAGCATATTGCGCGATGGTTTTCAGCAGCGCTTTTCCGGCGCCGATCCCGCGATAGTCGGGGGTGACGTACAGATCCTCCATATAGATACCATTGCGTCCAAGCCAGGTTGAGTAGCTGGTGAAGAACACCGCGTAGCCCACCGCTTTGCCCGCCACCTCGCAGATCAGCGCTTCGGTTTTGCTGCCGCTGGCAAACAGTGTCTCTCTGATCTCCTCTGGCGTCGTCACTACCTCTTCGGGGGCTTTCTCGTAGACCGCGAGTTCATAAATCATGTCGTAGATAGCGGTGGCGTCGTCCGGGGTGGCCTGGCGGATTGTGATGCTCATGGGGTGTCCTGTATCCATAGTTAAAAGAGAGCAAAATTGCTGACCCTGAGGATAAGCGGTATTGTGAAAAGAATTAAGTGCAATGAAATCAGCAAACGATGAATATTATGCATCCTGTCCTGCGCCGGATTGACCTCAACCTGTTGCCGGTCTTTGACGCGGTCTATCGCTCCCGCTCGGTACGCCTGGCGGCGGAAGAGCTGGCGATGAGCACCTCGGCGCTGAGCCATGCGCTTTCCCGGCTGCGCAGCGCCCTCAACGATCCGCTGTTCTACCGCGAAGGCCACCGGATGTGCCCCAGCGTCTATGCCAGCCAGCTGGCGCCCTCTATCGCTTCGGCGCTGAAGTTTCTCAACCAGGAGCTGACGCCGCCGGCGGCGTTTGTGCCGGCCGCCAGCACCGACTGCATGCAGATTGCGATCACCGATTTCACCGCGTTCTGCGTCTTTCCGACGCTGATGCATCATCTGCAGCGTGAGGCGCCCGGGCTGCGGTTTGAGCTCCGTTATCTGCCCCACAGCCCGGCGCTGACCGAGCTGCTGGCGGGCGAGGTCGACCTGGCCCTCGGGTTCAATACCCCTGACGAGCCAGCCCATCCCGATCTTGAGGAGATTAACTGGCTGCGGGACGAATATGTGGTCATCAGCCAGGCCAACCGGACGGCGCTGACCCTGGACGCCTACCTTGCGGCCCGTCATCTGGTGGTGACCCCGTGGAATGAGCGGCAGGGGGTGCTGGACTGTGAGCTGGAGCGACAGGGCTATTCGCGGCAGGTGGCGATGAAAACCCCCTCGATGCTGAGCGCGCCCTTTATTATTGAGCAGAGCGACCTGTTGATGGCGCTGCCCCGGCGGGCGGCGGAGACGATGGCCCGCGCCGCCCGGCTGACCATTTTCCCGCTGCCGTTTCCGGTTCCGCCGTTTGACGTCAAGATTTACGCCCACCAACGCAGCGGGAAACGCGAGGCTACCCGCTGGCTTATCTCCCTGTTGCAGACGCTGGTGGGGGAGTCCACCGCTTCCTGACGCGCTTTCCAGCCGGCAGCGTATATCGTTACCCCAGGCCAGGTTTTATGCCGTCAACCCACGGCGACATATCCTGGCCCCGGTCACAAAACGGAAAACTGACTTTTTCGCCGTCACCCGCGGCGTGGTTAGGACGGTGTGTGTTAAATGATTGTATGTAAAAGTAATGTTAATTAGTTAAATGTTATTCATGCGTAAAATGCATTAGTGGATGCGTTTATTACGCTTATTTCGTTCCCGGTTCTGTTTCAGTCTTCAGCGACAGGCGCGCGACAACGCGTGGATAACAAACTGGAGACCTGCATGCATTCAACAACCTCACAGATGAGTACCCGTGACCGGATCGGCGCCATTCTGCGCGTCACGTCCGGTAACTTTCTCGAACAGTTCGACTTTTTCCTGTTCGGGTTTTATGCCACCTACATCGCCCATACCTTTTTTCCGGCGAGCAGTGAATTCGCCTCGCTGATGATGACCTTCGCGGTCTTTGGCGCCGGCTTTTTGATGCGCCCCATCGGCGCTATCGTACTTGGCGCCTATATCGACAAGGTGGGGCGGCGCAAGGGGCTGATCGTCACCCTGTCGATCATGGCCACCGGCACCTTCCTGATCGTGCTGATCCCCTCTTATCAGACCATTGGCCTGTGGGCGCCGCTGCTGGTGCTGATCGGCCGTCTGCTGCAGGGCTTTTCCGCCGGCGCCGAGCTGGGCGGGGTGTCGGTCTATCTGGCCGAGATCGCCACCTCGGGCCGCAAAGGCTTTTACACCAGCTGGCAGTCGGGCAGTCAGCAGGTTGCCATCATGGTGGCAGCCGCGATGGGCTTTGCCCTCAACGCGGTACTGGAGCCGAGCGCTATCAGCGACTGGGGCTGGCGTATTCCGTTCCTTTTCGGCTGCCTGATTGTTCCGTTCATTTTTATCCTGCGCCGTAAGCTGGAGGAGACCCAGGAGTTTACTGCCCGCCGCCATCATCTGGCGATGCGCCAGGTATTCGCCACCCTGCTGGCGAACTGGCAGGTGGTTATCGCCGGGATGATGATGGTGGCGATGACCACCACCGCGTTCTACCTGATCACCGTCTATGCCCCGACCTTTGGTAAAAAGGTGCTGATGCTCAGCGCCTCTGACAGCCTGCTGGTCACGCTGCTGGTGGCGATTTCCAACTTCTTCTGGCTGCCGGTGGGCGGGGCGCTGTCCGACCGCTTTGGCCGCCGATCGGTGCTGATCGCCATGACCCTGCTGGCGCTGGCTACCGCCTGGCCTGCGCTGACCATGCTGGCGAACGCCCCGAGCTTTTTGATGATGCTGAGCGTGCTGCTGTGGCTGTCGTTTATCTACGGCATGTACAACGGGGCGATGATCCCGGCGCTGACCGAAATTATGCCCGCCGAAGTGCGCGTGGCAGGTTTCTCGCTGGCCTACAGCCTGGCGACCGCGGTGTTTGGCGGCTTCACGCCGGTGATTTCCACGGCGCTGATTGAGTATACCGGTGATAAAGCGTCTCCCGGCTACTGGATGAGCTTTGCCGCCATCTGCGGTCTGCTGGCCACTTGCTACCTCTATCGCCGTAGCGCCGTTGCGCTGCAGACGGCACGTTAATCAGGGAGAAGATGATGCGTAAAACGACAGGAACCCTGCTAGCCACGCTGCTGCTGGCCGCCACCGGCGGCAGCGCGTTGTCCGCTGAGGTCACCGTGATGATCTCCGGCGGCTTCAAAGCGGCGCTGGAAAAGCTGGCCCCGGCGTGGGAAAAACAAACCGGCAACCACCTCGTGGTGATCCCTGGCCCGTCGATGGGAAAAACGCCGCAGGCGATCCCTAACCGTCTGGCGCGCGGCGAACACGCGGACGTGGTGATCATGGTCGGGGACGCGCTGACCAGCCTCGAGAAAGCGGGCCGTACGCAACCGGATTCGCGCCGGGAGCTGGCCGACTCGCCGATCGGCGTGGTGGTGAAGGCGGGGGCGCCGCTGCCGGCTATCCACAACGCAGACCAGCTGCGGGCGGCGCCATCGGTCGCGTACTCCGACAGCGCCAGCGGACGCTATGTCAGCTCGACGCTGTTCCACACCCTGGGCATTGATGACGCGATGCAGAGTAAAGCGCAGATGGTGGAGCGCATTCCGGTGGCCTCGGAAGTGGCCAAGGGACGGTATGCGATCGGTTTTCAGCAGGTGAGCGAACTGCTGCCGGTGCCCGGCGTAACCTTCGTCGGCGAACTGCCGGATAACCTGCAGTACATCACCCGCTTTGCCGGGGCGGTGACCATCAGCGCCGACCACCCGCAGGAAGGCAAGGCGCTGCTGACGTATCTGGCGTCACCGGCGGCGCAGGAGACCATCCACGCCACCGGTATGCGAAGCGTAGCCGCCGCCGCGCCGGTCAGCCAGAAGGATACTGTTCAATAATCAGCTTCTCCAGCTCTGCCGCCACGTAGGACTGAATACGGCCGCTGAGGCGGATCAGGCCTACCGTACGCGTGACCACCGGGTCGGTGAGCGGCACAGCGCGGAGAACGGAATGCTCCCCGGCGGGCATCGACATCGCGGGCACGGCGGCAATGCCGATGCCCGCTTCCACCATCCCCAGCATCGTGGTGACGTGGCGGGTTTCGCAGATACTTGGCCGCGCCGGCGTCAGATGCGCCAGCTCCCGGTCAAGCAGCGTCCGGTTGCCGGAGACCCGATCCAGGCCAATATAATCCTGTTCAAAATACGCCTGCCAGCTTAGGTGCGTCTTGCGCGCCAGCGGATGATCGTGCCGACAGGCGGCCACATAGCGGTCGTCGGCAAGAGGGGTGAATTCGATACTGGCTGGCAGGTTTTTGGCAAAGCAGAGGCCAAAGTCAGCCTGTCCGCTGCTGACCGCCTCGATCACATTCCCGACGCTGCTGTCAATCAACCGGATGCGCACCTGGGGATAACGCGCCTGAAAGCTGCGGATTATTTCCGGCATAAAGTAGTAGGCGGCGGAAGGCACTGTCGCCACCGTCACCAGCCCGGTGCGCGCCTTGCTGACCTGGCTGATATCCGCCAGCACCGTCTCGACATGGGCCAGCAGCTGCTCCGAACGTTCGGCAAAATTTTGTCCATACAGCGTGAGGGTCACCCGCCGGGTGGTGCGATCGAACAGCCGGTTGCCCAGCGCCGTCTCCAGCTTTTCGATGCGTCGGCTAAGGGCCGACTGCGACAGGCAGATGGATTCGGCCGCCAGCCGAAAACTGCCATATTCCATCAGGGCGCGAAAGGCGTAGAGATCGTTGAAGTCAAAATTTACGGGCATGGCGGCATCCTTATCGGCTCTCTGGCGCCATCGCCCCGTCCGGCGAGGGGCGATGGCGGGTAGCATATCGGGCAGGACTTCGGGCGCGCGGGAAACCGCGCGCCAGGGCTTACACCTTAAGCAGTTTTACCGTGGCATCGATATCGATTTCGTCTTCCGAAAAGATCAGGGTTGTCCCCTGAAAGGTGGTGATCGCCAGCTTTTTCACCGAGCGCATCTCTCCCGGCTGCACCGTGGCTTTTGGCCGGATGCTGTTCATCAGCAGCCCGACCGACAGCACGGCGTTTTCTTTATCGACGCGGGTCTCGACCGGCTCTTCTTCCCGGTACACCACATAGGATTTGATGGAGGTCAGCTTCAACCGCTCGCCGGCAATATAGATATATTTGCTTTCCGGAATGACCTTCACCGCGTAGGCCGACAGCCCTTTATTGTTGGTGGTAGGTTCGAAAGTCACCGCCGCGTCTTTCTTGATAAGATCAGGATTGGCGACCTTAATCACGTGAAAATAACGATTTTCGCCGTTTTCATCTTTGATAAATCCAAAACCTTTATCTTTAAACCACGTTGTGATTGTTCCGTTCATCGCCATTACCGTATTACTCGTTGGTTAACACAAATTTTGCAGCGCGCAGTGTAAAGCACATTGCCTGTACAGGCCATGCCTTTGCGATAAGTGTGGGTGATAAATGACGCCGCCGCGAGGGCGGATTGTGCGCCAGCATCGTGCCGCTGGGCAAAATGGGGTACTATCGCCAGCCACTCCTTCTTCGGGCCGCCTGATGTCCACCATTATCGATACCTTTGTCGCGCCGCCGTGTCGCGAACAGATCACCCTCTTGTATCAGGACGAACACCTGGTGCTGATCAATAAGCCCGCCGGGCTGCTGAGCCTGTCGGGCAAAGATCCGCGCAACCTCGACTCCGTGCATCACCGGCTGGTACAGCGCTTTCCGGGCTGCACCCTGGTGCACCGCCTGGACTTCGGCACCTCCGGCCTGATGGTGATCGCCCGCAACAAGGGCATTAACGCCTTGCTGTGCCAGCAGTTCAGCCAGCGCACGGTGGACAAGGTCTATACGGCGCTGTTGTGCGGCCATCTGGCGGAAGATGAGGGGATAGTGGAGGCGGCAATCGCCAAAGATCCGGCCCGTTTCCCGCGCATGGCGCTCTGCGCCCGCCACGGCAAACCGGCGCGTTCGCGCTATCGGGTCATAGACCGCCTGTATCAGGCGCGAGAAGGCGAGAGGGCGCTGGCGTTAACCCGGGTGACGCTCACTCCGGAGACCGGACGGACCCATCAGCTGCGTATTCACTGCCAGCTGCTGGGCTATCCGATCCTTGGCTGCGATCTGTACGGTGGCCGGGAGCTGCCCGGCACGGAACAGGCTCCGCGGCTGATGCTGCACGCCAGCGAACTGCGCTTTGTCCACCCCGTCAGCCATGAGCCGATGCATATCCAGCAGGCGAGCCCGTTTTGATCGCCCGCGGCGGGAAAGCCCGGGGTTACCACATCAGATCGTCGGGCACCTTAAAGTCGGCGTACGGATCGTCTTCATCCTGCTCATCCTGACTCAGGGCGCTGTGCAACATGATGCTGCTGGCGTCGCGCTGGGCAATTTTCTCAGCCACCACCGCCGGAATAATCGCATATTCACCTTCGGGCTTGTTATCCACCGCCAGGCGGGCAATCGCCAGACGGCCGTTAATCAGCTGGGTCTGGGTGGGCTTGTCGACCATGATTTTTTTGATCAGATTATTATCGGTAAAGTTAAAGCCGATATCGCCCCGGGCGACCGTAATGCGGTTCATCTCGATCAGCTGCTTGACCTGAGCTTTATACTCTTTCGCCAGCACCGCCTGCTTTTGCTGCTCGCTAAGCTGTTTATCACGTTCCAGCTGGGCTTTTTTATTTTCTTCCACCGCTTCCCGGGCCTCACGGGCCTGAACGCGGGATTTTTTCGCCGTCCTCTGGACTTTAGCCATTTTTTTGCTGCTGACCAGCCCGGCTTTGAGCATCTGCTCTTGTAAGGTGAGTTTTGTCATCTGCGTGTCTGAAACTGAGGAAACATCTGGCAAGTATACCTGCATTGGCAGAAACGACGCCAGACTCGCGATCGCGCTGGGCTGCTGTACCATGCCGCGCAGCGCGGCGGGGGATTACCCCATAAGCGCTAACTTAAGGGTTGTGGTATTACGCCTGATATGATTTAACGTG
>OKPP01000207.1_pt1 | contig 21999 bp, 18 predicted proteins | sample 1612601 | NCBI WGS metagenome assembly OKPP01 (sample SAMN04436807, study PRJEB24849) | human gut metagenome | biome: human gut; feature: NICU; material: stool | host: Homo sapiens | place: USA: Saint Louis, MO | collected 2011-05-02 | reverse complement strand
TGCACCCGCCGGGCGTTTTTGGCTACGCTATATCTGATCCCTCGCCAATTTGATCTTCGTCAACCCCATAAGTGTTGTGCGGGTAGCAAAAAGCGGTATAATCCGGCGATTTTTTTGGCCGCCCCCCACAGAGGAGAAAGAGAATGAAGATTGTGGAAGTCAAACATCCACTGGTCAAACACAAGCTGGGACTGATGCGCGAGAACGACATCAGCACTAAACGCTTCCGTGAACTCGCCTCTGAGGTTGGTAGCTTGCTGACCTATGAAGCCACCGCCGATCTGGAAACCGAGAAGGTGACCATCGAAGGCTGGAACGGTCCGGTCGAAGTGGACCAGATCAAGGGTAAAAAAATTACCGTAGTACCGATCCTGCGCGCCGGTCTCGGCATGATGGAAGGCGTACTGGAGCACGTGCCGAGCGCGCTCAGCGTGCCGGCCGGGGCATCCGGGGCCAGCAGCGGGGGAAACAGCGGCAGCAGTTCGTTCAGCCCCATCTCGTTCATCACCACCGAGGACCAGCTGCCGGTCTGCTGATTGAGTAACGAGCTGCTGGCGTCCGTCAGCTCCAGCGCCGCCACGCCGGTCAGGCGAAAGCGGATCCAGTCCTTGGCGAAAAACAGATAGCGCGCGGCCGCCAGCCGCGCCGGCTGATACTGTTTCAGCCAGTACAGCTGCAGGCTGGTATTGCAGGGCTGCAGGTGGGTGCCGGTATCGGCGAAATAGCGGCGGTCGAAGCCGGGTCGGCGCAGCAGGTCGCTCATTAGCTCGTGGCTGCGGGTATCGCTCCACAGGATCCCCGGGCCCACCGGTTCGCCCTGCTCATCGCTGAGCCAGACCCCCTCCCCTTGCCCGGCGAGGCCGATAGCCCGCAGCCGCCCCGCCTGTAGCGCCGGATGGCGGGCAATCTGGCGCAGAATAGCCAGCACCGAATGCCACAGCTGGGTCATATCCTGTTCCGCGTAGCCATTGGCCGACAGGCGGGGTGAGGTATTTTCCGCGGCGCTGGCGCAGGCGGTGAAATGCTGATCAAACAGCACCGCTTTCACCCGCGAGGTGCCAATATCGATACCAAGATAAAAATCCATACCTGCTCCGGCTCAGGGCTCGTAGCGGCGGCGCATCAGCTCGCACTCGAACAGGAACTCCAGCCCCTCCAGTTGACGGCGGGCCTCCTGAATATCTTTCCCCCAGCAGGTCAGGCCGTGGCCGCGCAGCAGAAAGCCGTAGCGCAGCGGGCGGGTTTGCGCATAATCGGCAATCCGCGCCGCCAGGGCGTCAATATCCTGGTCATTATCGAAGATGGCGATCGGAACGGTATCGAGATGGCTATGCTGCCCGCTAAGGGTTTTCTGCATTTCATACCCCTGCAGCGCCAGCGTGTCGCTTTTTTCGATGCGCGACAGCACGGTGGCGTTGACGGTATGCACATGCAGCACCACGTTGGCTTCCGGGAACAGGCGATACACCAGGGTGTGCAGACCGGTCTCGGCCGACGGCTTCCGTCCGGAAGGTGCCTGGTTGGTGGCGATCTCAACCTGCAGAAAATCCTCGGTTGTCAGGCTGCCTTTGTCGCGGCCCGACTCGCTTAGCCAGCACCAGGTATCATCCTGACGCACCGACATATTGCCGCCGGTCGCCGGCGCCCAGCCTTTCGCGCCGATCCAATGACAGGTGGTGACCAGTTGCGCGAGTCTTTCTTGCCACATAGCAGTTCCTTAGGTTAGCGATGATTTATTTAGCCGTCTAAATGGCTATTTATCCGATACTAACACCGCTAACCGGAGGGGACAATATTTCAGGAAACACACACAAGACAAATGGTTATATCATAAAAGCATATTAAATAACCTTTATTCACAGTGATTTAACCAACCATTTTCAGTACACCACTATTCTCCACTACTCTCTGGCCAAAAACAGGCGGATCGTCCTGGCTAAAATTCTCCTCCGGTGCCAGGGATGCGCTCACCGCCCTCCTCTGCCCTGGACTGGTGCAAAACCTGGCAGGATGCACAGTAGAATGGCATTACCCCTCCGGGATCCTTCAATAACTGTGCATGTTGCACACCGCGCGCTATTCCCCGTGCCCGGTTTTTCCTGGCACATCTCTTGCTACTTCCGGCTATCACCGCCCATCTACCAGCCAGAGGTTCCAGGATGTCAAACAGCAATGATTTTCCCCTCGTCGAAGCGCCCGCCGCCGGACGCAAAGGCGTATTTTCCATCGCCATGGTGTTGTTCAGCTTTACCTTTTTCACCGGCACGATGTTCGCCGGCGGTAAACTCGGCGTCTCCTTTTCCATCGTCAATCTGCTGTGGATAGCCGTCATCGGCAACGCCTTGCTGGCCCTCTATGCCGCGTCGCTGGGCTGGATCGCCGCGCGCAGCGGCCTGAATACGGTGCTGATGGGCCGGTTCTGCTTCGGGGAGATTGGCAGCAAGCTGGCCGATTTTATTCTTGGCTTTGCCGAGCTGGGCTGGTACGCCTGGGGCACCGCCACGGTCGCTATCTCGTTGGTGAAGATCCTCGCTCTGCCCGAGGCGCTGACCCAGCCGTTGATGGTGCTGTTTGGTATTCTGTTCTGCGTCACCGCGCTGGTGGGCTACAAGGGACTGGACGCGCTGTCGCGCCTGTCGGTGCCATTGATGTTTGTGCTGCTGATGGTCTCCATGTATCTGGCGCTGCACCACGCCGGCGGCTGGCAGGCGATGACCCGTATTGCCCCGAGCGACACCATGAGCTGGTCGGCGGCCATCACCATGGTCTTCGGCACTTTCGCCAGCGGCGCCACCCAGGCGACAAACTGGACCCGGCTGGCCAACTCCAGCCGGACCGCCATTCTCGCCAGCATGGGCAGCTTCCTCATCGGCAACGGGCTGATGATCGTCGCCGGCGCCTGGTGCGCTATCGTCTATCAACAGGCCGATATCGTTGAAGTGCTGATCCTGCAGGGGCTGTCGGTGGCCGCGGTGATCATGCTCTGTCTCAACCTGCTGACCATCCAGGGCCCCACCATCTATAACGTCTCCGCCGCCGCCTGCCATCTGCTGCGCAGCGAACGTCGCCGGACGCTGACCCTCGCCGCCGCCGGGGTGGGCATTGTGCTGGCCATTGGCGGGATGTACGAAATGCTGATCCCCTTCCTCGTGCTGCTGGGCAGTATTATTCCGCCCATCGGCGGGGTGATCCTCGCCGACTACTGGTTCGCCCGCGGCGGGCGCTATCCCCTGCTGCAGAACGCCCGCCTGCCGCGTTTTAACTGGCTGGGACTCGGCGCCTACGCCGCCGGCGCGGTGGTGGCCTATCTTTCGCCGTGGATCGCGCCGTTGGTGGGGATCTCCGTTTCCGCGCTGGTCTATATCGCCCTGACTCTGCTAAGCAAACGCCAGCCTGCCGCCGTCGCGGAGCAGGAGCCATGAGCCTGACGGTCAGCGAACTGCTGGCCCTTGAGGGACTCTCCGCCCTGCGTCTGCGGGCGGGAAAGCAAGGGCTGCAGCGGGCCGTACGCTGGTACTATGTGGCGGAAAATGAACATATCGCCGAGTGGATCATGGGCGGCGAGCTGGTGTTTATCACCGGCATCAACCATCCCCGGGATGAAGCCAACCTGATCCAGTTGCTGATGGAGGGCAAACAGCGCGGCATCGCCGGGATGGTGATCCTCACCGGCGAGGCCTATATCCACGCCATTCCCGCCACGCTGATCGCCCTTGCCGACGAGCTGGGCATGCCGCTGATCGAGCAGCCCTACCTGCTGAAGATGGTGATTGTCACCGAGCGCATCGGCACCGCGCTGGTCCGCAGCGAAAACGTCCTGCAGTCGCAGCGCGACATTCTGATGCAGCTGGTCACCGGCGACTATCCGGACCTGCAGATGCTCCATCAGCGCGCCCTCCATCAGCAGCTCGATTTTACCCGTCCGCTGCGGCTGGCGGCGCTGCGTCTGGAGGGGCTGTCCCGCCTGTTTCGCCAGTTCCCGCCCGAGCAGGCCGAAGCCTGGCTGCTGCAGGCCCACCGCAGCGTACGTCAGCAGCTGCAGCAGCAGCTCAACCAGCAGGGCAATCCCTTCCCGCTGCTGGAGCGCAGCAATATGTTTCTTTTCCTGCTGCCGGATGAGGAGGGGGAAGGCTTTCAGCAGAAAAAATGGCTACAGCAGTGGCTGCAGGCGCTGGCGGACGGAGAGGAGAGTTTGTCGCTGCTCTGCGGCCTCTCCGCGCCGGTCAGGCAGTTGCAGGGCTACCCGCGGGCGCTGTCGCAGGCGCGCCAGGCGCTGGATCTGTGCGATACCCTGCGGCCAACCCAGCGCATCAGCGACTATCAGCAGCTGGGGTTTATCAAACTGCTGTCCGCGGTCAGCGACCCGGCGCTGCTCAACGATTTTATGCACGACACCCTCGGCTGCCTGATCGAGCCGGGCCGTAAAGCGCCGTGGCTGCTGCTGGAGACCCTCGAGACGCTGCTGCAGGAGAACGGCAACGTGGTGCGGGCCGCCGACCGGCTGGGTCTCCATCGCAACACGTTGCATCAGCGCATCCAGCGCATTGAAAAACTGACCGGCTACCCGGTCAGCCATCCTCAGTTTCATCTCAACGCCTCGGTCGCGCTGGTGATCTGGCGTTTATCGCAAAACCATTTACAGGACCCACCATGAAAATTATTAACGCTCGCCTGCGCCGCCAGGAGGCGCTGTTTACTCTTGACCTGCAGGACGGGATGATTCACCGCATCACCGCCCAGGCCGCGATGCAGACTGCCGACGCCGGGGATATCGACGCCCAGGGCCGGCTGGCGATCCCGCCCTTCGTCGAGCCGCATATCCATCTTGACGCCACCCTCACCGCGGGCGAGCCGGAGTGGAACCGCAGCGGCACCCTGTTTGAAGGCATCACCCGCTGGAGCCAGCGCAAAGCGAGCATTACCCCGGAGGACACCCGCCAGCGGGCGCTGAAAACCATCGGCATGCTGCGCGACTTCGGCGTCCAGCACGTCCGGACCCATGTGGATGTCACCGATCCGTCGCTGTCGGCCCTGAAGGCGCTGCTGGCGGTGAAACAAGAGGCCGCCGATCTCATCGATCTGCAGATTGTCGCCTTTCCGCAGGAGGGAATCGAATCGTATCCCAACGGCCGGGAGCTGATGACGCGCGCCATCGAGATGGGCGCCGACGTGGTGGGCGGCATTCCGCACTATGAGAACACCCGCGACAAAGGGGTCAGCTCGGTGATGTTTTTGATGGACCTCGCCCAGCGCTACGGCCGCCTGGTGGATGTCCACTGCGATGAAATCGACGATCCGCAGTCGCGTTTCCTCGAAGTGCTGGCGGAGGAGGCGCGGGTGCGCGGCATGGGGGCCCAGGTCACCGCCAGCCACACCTGCGCGATGGGCTCTTATGATAACGCCTACTGCTCAAAGCTGTTTCGCCTGCTGAAAGCCTCGGGCATCAACTTCATCTCCTGCCCGACCGAAAGCATTCATCTGCAGGGCCGGTTTGACAGCTGGCCGAAACGGCGCGGCGTCACCCGGGTGGCGGAGCTGGATCGCGCCGGCATCAACGTCTGCTTTGCCCAGGACTCGATTCAGGATCCGTGGTACCCGCTGGGGAACGGCAATATCCTGCGCATTCTGGATGCCGGGCTGCACATCTGCCATATGCTCGGCTATGACGATCTGCAGCGCTGTCTCGACTTCGTCACCGACAACAGCGCCCGGGCGCTGTGTCTGGGCGATAACTACGGCCTCGCCGAAGGCCGCCCGGCGAACCTGCTGATCCTCGATGCGGAAAACGACTACGAGGCCGTCCGCCGTCAGGCACGGGTGCTGACCTCCATTCGCCACGGCAAGGTGATTTTGCAGCGTGAGGTGGAGCACATCCGCTACCCGGCATAGGGCGCAAGGCGCTGCGCGACGACGCCTTTCTGTGATACCTTTTCAGGCAGTGTGCGTGACCGACGCCCGCCCGGGCGTCGGCATCCTGGAAAACAGACGGCGCGAAACGACGATGAGCGATAAAAAATGGATTAAGGCCGAGGACGTGGCCAGACTGGCCGGCGTCTCGCGCTCGGCGGTCTCCCGCACCTTCACCCCCGGCGCCTCGGTGTCGGAGAAGACCCGGCAGAAGGTGCTGAGCCCCGCGGAAGCCCTGGGCTATCAGGTGAATATCATCGCCCGGACGATGATCACCGGCAGCAGTAATTTTATCGGCATCGTCACCGCCGGTTTCGACAACCCGTTTCGCAGCAAACTGCTGGCGCCGCTGGTCCATCAGCTGGCGCTCAATGGCTTTATGCCGCTGCTGATGAACGCTGACGATCCGCAGCAGCTCGCCCCCTCGCTTAAACAACTGCTGAGCTATCACGTCGCCGGGGTGATCATCACCTCCGGCGCGCCGCCGCTGTCGCTGGCGGAAGAGTATCTGGCGCGCAAGATCCCCGTCACCCTGATCAACCGCCATGCGGACCTCGCCGGCTGCGACCGGGTGTGCAGCGATAACGCCCAGGGAGCGAAGCTGGTGGCGGATCTGTTCAGCCGCCGAGGCTGGCGGCAGGTTGGCTTTATTGGCGAAAATCGCGAGAACTTCAGCACCCGCCAGCGCTATGAGGCTTTTATCGCCCGGACGTCGGATATGGCGGTGAGCAGCCGCTTCTGCGACGGCGGCGGCTATCAGGCCGGCTACCAGGCTGCCAGAGAATTGGTTGCTGAAAACCCCGGGATGCAGGCGCTGTTTTGCGCCACCGATATGCTGGCGCTGGGCGCCCAGGACGGCCTGCGGGACGCCGCCGCCCCGCTGCCGGCCATCGTCGGCTTTGACGATATCCCGCAGGCGGACTGGCAGCCCTATCAGCTCACCACCGTTCAGCAGAATACCGCCCTGCTGGCCCACCACGCGGTGGATTTGTTAATGACGCGGATCGCCCGCTTCAGCCTGCCCTCGCGCCATCGCGAAGTGCCGGTGAAACTAATTATTCGTCATAGCGCCAAATGAAAAAATCATTTTATGCTGGAGCGATCACAGAATCTTCTGCGAAACCCGGCCACACTCATTCGGCCCTTCGGGGCTGTTTTTTTCACGCAAAATGCACACGTGTGCAAAATAGGGAGTCACTATGCAATCTCAGGAATCAGAAGCGCTACAGGCCCGCTACCGTCTGGCCTGCGAGCTGGCGAAAGCGGGGGCTGAGCTGGCGTTTGAATACTATCAACAGCGCGAGGCGTTGACCGTCGACCATAAGGGCGACGACCTGCAGGATGTGGTCAGCGTGGCCGATAAGCGGGTGGAGGCCTTTGTCAAACAGCGCATTCAGAGCGCGTTTCCGGAGGATGGTTTTCTCGGCGAAGAGAGCGGCGCTCGCCTGCCCGACGCGCGAGTGCTGTGGGTGGTCGACCCCATCGATGGCACCAGCTGTTTCCTCAACGGCCTGCACACCTGGTGCCTGTCGCTGGCGATCGTCGCCGACGGCGAACCGGTCATCGGCGTGGTCTACGACCCCAACCATCGCGAGCTGTTTCACGCCCTGCGGGGCCATGGCGCCTGGCTCAACGACGCTCCGATCCGTCCGCACCCCGCGACGACGGTCAAAGAGGGCGTGATGGGCGTCGGCACCTCGCATCGCGTCACCCCGGCGGACTTTCTGCCGTTTCTGCAGGCGCTGCTCAGCGACGGCGGCATGTTTATCCGCAACGGCTCCGGGGCGTTGATGAGCGCCTGGGCGGCGGCGGGCCGGTTGATTGGCTACTACGAGCCGCACATGAACCCGTGGGACGCCCTGCCGGGGCTGGTGCTGATGCGCGAAGCGGGCGGCGCCAGCAACGATTTTCTGGCGCAGGAGGGGATCCAGCGCGGCAATCCGCTGCTGCTGGCCAGCCAGACGCTCTACCCGCAGCTGAAAAAGATGATCCCACAACCATTACATTAACCCTTACGGGTCAGGCTATTTCTGATTATGTACTCTACACAGTAACGATAACTTCATTCACGGACGAACCACATCAATCAGTCAGGCCTCCGACCTGCGGAGAACCACCTATGTCTGGAATTATCGCTTTTTTCCGGGCGTCGCCGCCGAAAGCGGGCGCCGCGTTTGATGAACACCGTTTTCGCCGGGTGCGCTGGCAAACCTTTATCGCCATGACCCTGGCCTACGTCACCTTTTACGTCTGCCGGTTATCCTTCACCGTCGCCAAAAGCGCGCTGGTGGAGCTGGGGATCACCCCGACGGAGCTCGGCATGATCGGCTCTACCCTGTTCTTCAGCTACGCCATCGGCAAACTGGTCAATGGTTTTATCGCCGATCACGCCAACGTGGTGCGCTATATGAGCCTCGGTTTATTGCTCAGCGCCGGGATGAACCTGATGATGGGGATGACCACCAACGCCCTGCTGCTGGCCATCTTCTGGGGGATCAACGGCTGGGCGCAGTCGATGGGCGTCGGCCCCTGCGCGGTCTCGCTGGCGCGCTGGTACGGCGTTAAGGAGCGCGGCACCTTCTATGGCATCTGGTCGACGGCGCATAATATCGGCGAGGCGGTGACCTATATGGTGATCGCCGCGGTGATCGCCGGGTTTGGCTGGCAGATGGGCTACCTGTCCACCGCCGCGCTCGGCGCCGCCGGCGTGGTGCTGCTGGTGCTGTTCATGCACGATTCGCCGCAGAGCAGCGGCTTCCCGTCCATCAACGTCATCCGCGATGAACCGCAGGAAGAGGTCGAAGCCCGCGGCTCGGTGTTTAAAAACCAGCTGCTGGCGCTGCGTAACCCGGCGCTGTGGACCCTCGCCCTCGCCTCCGCCTTTATGTACATCGACCGCTACGCCGTCAACTCCTGGGGGATCTTCTTTCTGGAGCAGGATAAAGCTTATTCCACCCTGGAGGCGTCCGGGATTATCGGCGTCAACGCTATCGCCGGCATCGCCGGGACCATCATCGCCGGCATGCTCTCCGACCGCTTTTTCCCGCGCAACCGCAGCGTGATGGCCGGATTCATCAGCCTGCTGAACACCGCCGGCTTCGCCCTGATGCTCTGGTCGCCGCACAATTACTACACTGATATTCTGGCGATGATTATCTTCGGGGCCACCATTGGCGCTCTGACCTGCTTCCTTGGCGGGCTGATCGCCGTCGATATCTCTTCGCGCAAGGCCGCCGGGGCCGCGCTCGGCACCATCGGCATCGCCAGCTACGCCGGCGCCGGCCTGGGCGAGTTTCTCACCGGGATCATTATTGATAAAACGGCTATCCTTGAAAACGGCAAAACGCTGTATGATTTCAGCACGTTGGCGCTGTTCTGGGTGGGTACCGGTCTGGGTTCCGCGCTACTCTGTTTTACCACTGCCGCCATCGTCGCCCGGCGCCATGCTGTCGAACGGCAGACCTCGTTCTCCTCATAACCGATTAACGAATAAGGAAGAAGATATGATGCCTGCAAGACATCAGGGGCTGTTACGCCTGTTTATCGCCTGCGCGCTGCCGCTGCTGGCGCTGCAATCTGCCGCCGCCGCGGACTGGCAGCTGGAGAAAGTGGTCGAGCTCAGCCGCCACGGTATTCGTCCGCCGACGGCCGGCAACCGGGAAGCCATCGAGGCCGCCACCGGCCGACCGTGGACCGAGTGGACCACCCATGACGGGGAGCTCACCGGCCATGGCTATGCCGCCGTGGTCAACAAAGGGCGTGCGGAAGGCCAGCATTACCGCCAGCTCGGCCTGCTGCAGGCCGGATGCCCGACGGCGGAGTCGATATACGTGCGCGCCAGCCCGCTGCAGCGTACGCGAGCGACCGCCCAGGCGCTGGTGGATGGCGCCTTCCCCGGCTGCGGCGTCGCTATCCATTATGTCAGCGGGGATGCCGATCCCCTGTTTCAGACCGACAAGTTCGCCGCCACGCAAACCGACCCCGCCCGCCAGCTGGCGGCGGTGAAAGAGAAGGCCGGGGATCTGGCGCAGCGTCGGCAGGCGCTGGCGCCGACCATCCAGCTATTGAAACAGGCGGTTTGTCAGGCCGATAAGCCCTGCCCGATCTTCGATACCCCGTGGCAGGTCGAGCAGAGCAAAAGTGGGAAGACCACCATTAGCGGACTGAGCGTGATGGCCAATATGGTGGAGACGCTGCGTCTCGGCTGGAGTGAAAACCTGCCTCTCAGCCAGCTGGCGTGGGGCAAGATCACCCAGGCCAGGCAGATCACCGCCCTGCTGCCGCTGTTAACGGAAAACTACGATCTGAGTAACGATGTATTGTATACCGCGCAAAAACGCGGGTCGGTGCTGCTCAACGCTATGCTCGATGGCGTCAAACCGGAGGCGAATCCGAACGTACGCTGGCTGCTGCTGGTGGCCCATGACACCAACATCGCCATGGTGCGCACGCTGATGAACTTTAGCTGGCAGCTGCCGGGCTACAGCCGGGGAAATATCCCGCCGGGCAGTAGCCTGGTGCTGGAGCGCTGGCGCAACGCGAAGAGCGGAGAACGCTATCTGCGGGTCTATTTCCAGGCGCAAGGCCTCGACGACCTGCGTCGTCTGCAGACGCCGGACGCGCAGCACCCGATGCTGCGTCAGGAGTGGCGTCAGCCGGGCTGCCGTCAGACCGACGTCGGTACGCTGTGTCCCTTCCAGGCGGCCATCACCGCGCTGGGTCAGCGTATCGACCGGTCATCCGCCCCGGCGGTAGCCATGGTCCTGCCGTAGCGGCGCGGTGTTTGTCCGGGCCCGGGAAAACCTTTTTTTCCAGGCCCGGCACGACGTCCGTTATCCGTTGTCCGGCGCAAACGCCCCGGCGGCGACCTGCGCCGGGGTGACCACCCCGCTGTCCAGCACCCAGCCGCTTATCAGCCCAGCAGGTGTGACGTCGAACGCCGGATTGTAAACGGCGGCCCCCGTCGGCGCCCACTGTACCGCGCCGAAGCTGCCCGCCACTCCGGTCACTTCCGCCGCCGCGCGCTGCTCAATGGGGATCGCCGCCCCGTTCGGGCAATGGCGGTCGAGGGTGGTCTGCGGGGCAGCGACGTAAAACGGGATCTGGTGATAATGGGCCAAAACCGCCAGAGAATAGGTGCCGATTTTATTCGCCACATCGCCGTTGGCGGCGATACGGTCGGCGCCGACCCACACCGCATCCACCTGCCCCTGCGCCATCAGGCTGGCGGCCATTGAATCGGCGATCAGCTGATAGGGCACGCCCAGCTCGCCCAGCTCCCAGGCGGTTAAACGACCGCCCTGCAGCAGCGGCCGGGTTTCATCAACCCATACGTTGGTCACTTTTCCCTGCCGGTGCGCCAGCGCGATAACGCCGAGGGCGGTCCCTACCCCGGCGGTCGCCAGGCCACCGGTGTTGCAGTGGGTCAGCAGTCGACTGCCGGGCTTCACCAGCGCACTGCCCGCCTCAGCGATGCGGTCGCACAGTTGTTTATCTTCTTCGACCAGACGCAAGGCTTCCGCTTCCAGCGCCTGCGGGTAATCCTCCCGGGCCAGCGCCTGCTTCATGCGATCCAGATTATTCATCAGGTTGACCGCCGTCGGCCGCGCCGCGCGCAGCGTCTCCAGCGCCTGCTGGAGTGCATCCCGGTTCAGGCCGCGCTGGGCCAGCAGAGCCAGCAGCAGGCTGGCTGACAGGCCAATCAGCGGCGCGCCGCGCACCCGCAGGGTATGAATATGGTCCACCAGCAGCGCAACGTTATCCGCCGCCAGCCAGCGTGTTTCCTGCGGCAAGGCCTGCTGGTCGAGAATAAAAAGCTGATTTTCACTCACCCGCAGGCTGGTGGTCTGTAATGTCTGCATGTCGTTAAATCCCTGTTGCGTTGTTGTATCACATTGTGTCAGGATGGAATCCAGAAGTATAGACGTCTGAACGGCTTAATCAGAATTCGAGGATCGAGGCAATGTCGCAATACCATACCTTCACCGCCCACGATGCCGTGGCTTACGCGCAACAGTTCGCCGGCATCGACAACCCATCTGAGCTGGTCAGCGCGCAGGAAGTGGGCGATGGCAACCTCAATCTGGTGTTTAAAGTGTTCGATCGTCAGGGCGTCAGCCGGGCGATCGTCAAACAGGCCCTGCCCTACGTGCGCTGCGTCGGCGAATCCTGGCCGCTGACCCTCGACCGCGCCCGTCTCGAAGCGCAGACCCTGGTCGCCCACTATCAGCACAGCCCGCAGCACACGGTAAAAATCCATCACTTTGATCCCGAGCTGGCGGTGATGGTGATGGAAGATCTTTCCGACCACCGCATCTGGCGCGGGGAGCTTATCGCTAACGTCTACTATCCCCAGGCGGCCCTCCAGCTTGGCGACTATCTGGCGCAGGTGTTGTTCCACACCAGCGATTTCTACCTCCATCCCCACGAGAAAAAGGCGCAGGTGGCGCAGTTTATTAACCCGGCGATGTGCGAGATCACCGAGGATCTGTTCTTTAACGACCCGTATCAGATCCACGAACGCAATAACTACCCGGCGGAGCTGGAGGCCGATGTCGCCGCCCTGCGCGACGACGCTCAGCTTAAGCTGGCGGTGGCGGCGCTGAAGCACCGTTTCTTTGCCCATGCGGAAGCGCTGCTGCACGGCGATATCCACAGCGGGTCGATCTTCGTTGCCGAAGGCAGCCTGAAGGCCATCGACGCCGAGTTCGGCTACTTCGGCCCCATTGGCTTCGATATCGGCACCGCCATCGGCAACCTGCTGCTGAACTACTGCGGCCTGCCGGGCCAGCTCGGCATTCGCGATGCCGCCGCCGCGCGCGAGCAGCGGCTGAACGACATCCACCAGCTGTGGACCACCTTTGCCGAGCGCTTCCAGGCGCTGGCGGCGGAGAAAACCCGCGACGCGGCGCTGGCTTACCCCGGCTACGCCTCCGCCTTTCTGAAAAAGGTGTGGGCGGACGCAGTCGGCTTCTGCGGCAGCGAACTTATCCGCCGCAGCGTCGGACTGTCGCACGTCGCGGATATCGACACTATCCAGGACGACGCCATGCGTCATGAGTGCCTGCGCCACGCCATTACCTTGGGCAGAGCGCTGATCGTGCTGGCCGAGCGTATCGACAGCGTCGACGAGCTGCTGGCGCGGGTACGCCAGTACAGCTGAGTGCGCCTGTTTCCCTCACCCCAACCCTCTCCCACAGGGAGAGGGAGCCCCCCCTAAAAAAGTGCCATTTTCTGGGATTGCCCGGCGGCGCTGCGCTTGCCGGGCCTACAAATAGCCGCATAACGGTTTGATATTGCACTCTTTCGTAGGCCGGGTAAGGCGAAAGCCGCCACCCGGCAGACATGCGAGTACAATTTTGCGTTTACCTTACCCTCACCCCAGATACTCAATCACCGATAGCCCGCCGTTGTAATCGGTGCTGTAGATAATGCCCTGCGCATCGACAAACACGTCACAGGACTGGATCACCCGCGGGCGGCCGGGACGGGTATCCATCATTCTCTCAGGCGCAGCCGGCACCAGCGCCCCGGTCTCCAGCGGGCGATACGGGTTGGAAATATCGTAAGCCCGCACGCCGGCATTCTGATACGTGGCAAAAATCAGCGTTGAGCTGACAAAGCTCCCCGGCCGGTTCTCATGCAGGTTGTGCGGACCGAAATGCGCCCCTTTCGCCACATAATCCGCTTCGTCCGGCGGCGGGAAGGTGGCGATGCTCACCGGGTTGGTTGGCTCGCGGATATCAAACAGCCAGATCAGCTTCTCGCCGTCCTCCTGGTTGTCGAGCACCGCTTCGTCAAGCACCACCAGCAGATCGCGATCCGACAGCGGCAGCGCGGTATGCGTTCCGCCGCCGAACGGCGGGCTCCAGTTGCGATGACTAATCAGCCTCGGCTGGGTACGGTCTTTGACATCCAGCAGCGTCAGGCCGCCGTCGCGCCAGCTGCCGTAGGCGGTATCCCCGGCAATAATGGCGTGATGCAGCGCATAGCGTTTGCCCTGCGGCCAGTCCGGTGTTTCACCGCCCGCCTGGTGCATCCCCGGTAGCCACCAGCGCCCGGCCACTTTGGGCTTACGCGGATCGGCCAGATCGATGGTCAGGAAGATGTAGTCGGTAAAACCGTCGATCAGCGCAGACACATACGCCCAGCGCCCGCCGACGTACCAGATGCGGTGAATACCGATGCCGTTAAGCGACAGGAAACTGATTTCCCGCGGCTGCGCGGGAGTGGAAATATCAAAGATGCGCAGCCCGGCGCTCCATCCCTTGTCCTGCACATCGCTGACCGTGTCACCCACCGAGCGGGTGTAGTACACCTTCTCATCAGCAAAACGGGCGTCAGCAAACAGATCCCGGGCGTTGATCACCAGCAGCAGATCGTCATGCGCCTGGAGATGCACGTTCCAGGTGCCCGGCGGCGCGGCAATATAGTTGACGGTGGTGGGCCGGGTCGGATCGCGAACATCGACCACGGAAAAACCCTGCGACACCATATGGCCGATATAGGCGAATCCGCGGTGCACCATCAGCTGCACGCCGTCCGGACGACCGCCCTGATCGCTATGGCCAATCAGCCGCATATTGCGGCTGTATTCGGGGGAAGGTAATGCTGACATAGGGGATCCCTCTCGCCCGGTGGCATGGTTTTCCCCCTCTCCCTGCGGAGAGGGCCGGGGTGAGGGCACCAGGCCGCCACCCACCGCCACCCGGCTTGATTTTATTTGTTCTTCGCTTCCAGCGTCGAGAACCACGGCGCGATAAAGTCTTCGGTCTGGCCCCAGCCAGGGATAATTTTCCCCAGCGACGCCACGTTTACCGCTCCCGGCTGGGCCGCCAGCAGCGCCTGGGGAATCGCTGCCGCCTTGAAGTCGTAGGTGGCTGGCGTCGGCTCGCCGGCGATCTTGTTGGCGATCAGCCGCACGTTGGTCGCGCCGATAAGCTTCGGATCCACCGCCACGCTCACCTTCCACGGGCTGCCGGCCTCGCGCATCAGCTGCAAATCCTGGTTGGAAATATCAATGCTGTAGAGTTTGATCTCGGTGCGGCCATTCTCTTTCAGCGCTTTATAAGCTCCCTGGCTAAAGGCATCCCAAGTGCCCCAGATCGCGTCAATTTTCCCTTTCGGATACTTGGTGAGGATCGCCCCCACCTTGTTGGCAGTGTCGCCCTGCACATCGGATGACACGGCGCCGATCGACTCCAGCTCTTTAATCCCCGGGTTTTGCTTCAGCAGCGTCTGGTAAGCCGCCTGACGGCGCTCCATCGGCGGGAAGCCCGCCACCCACAGCTTGACGATATTGGCCTTACCGTTGAAGTCTTTCACCAGCTGGCCAAAGGAGAGCTCGGTCAGTGAGGCGTCATCCTGCTGGCTGACCGTCACCCCGGGGATCTCACCGCTTACCGCGGTATCGAACACCGCCACTTTGATCCCGGCGTCCACCGCCTTCTTCACCAGGGCGGTGGAATACGGGTCACGCCCCTGGGAGAGAATAATGCCATCGTATTTCTGGCTGATGGCCTGGTTGACGAAGTCCTGGAATTTGGCGTCATCGCCGTTGCTCAGGAAGGTGCTGATTTTGAAACCGAGCTTTTTGCCTTCCTGCAGCGCCCCGGCGACAAACTGGGTGGTGTTATCGTCAGACCCGAGGTTGCGGATCACGGCAATGCGGATCGGGCCGTTGTGTTCGGCAATCGCCGCCGGCACCGGCGTCGGGGCGGTGGCCAGCGCCGCCGTCGACTGCAGCAGACCCAGCGTCATCAGAGAGAGTGCGATCTTTTTCATGCGGTTTACCCTGTAAAATGTTAAGTACGGCGCTGAAAATAGGTCAGTGCCAGCGCGCCAGCCAGCACCAACCCTTTAATAATGTCCATCGCGTAATACGGCACCGAGAGCATCACCAGCCCGTTGGAGAGCACGCCGAGGATCACCGCCCCCACCAGCGTCCCCAGGGCGTTCGGTTTACCGGAGCCCGCCAGCGAAAAGCCGATCCAGGCCGCCGCCACCGCGTCCATCAGATAGCCGCCGCCGGCGTTGACCTGCGAAGAGCCGATGCGCGAAGCCAGCAGAATGCCGCCCAGCCCGGCCAGCAGCGAGGCAATCACGTATGCTGCGACTTTGTAACGCGTGATCCGCAGGCCGGAGAGCCGCGCCGCCTCCGGGTTGCCGCCGATGGCGTACATCCGCCGTCCGTGGGTAGTGAACGACAGCGCCAGCTGGGCGATCAGCGTCACCACCAGCATGATAATGACGATGGTCGGCACCTGCCCCAGCGCGCCAAAGGCCGCCGGGATAGTCCCCTCCGCCATCTCGCCGCTCGGCAGAACCATGTTTTCGGTAATCGACCCACCGTAGCTGTAGGTCATTGCCACGCCCTGAATCACAAACAGGCTGGCCAGGGTGGCGAGCATGTCAGGAATGCGCAGCACCACGATCAGAAAGGCGTTAAACAGCCCCACCAGGGTGCAGAGCGCGAGGGTTATCAGAATCGCTTCGGTGGTCCCCAGGCCATGCCAGACAAACAGGGAAATCACCAGCGCGTTAGCCAGCGATGCCGTCGATCCGACGGACAGATCGAAGCCGCCGATGGTGAGGGAAATCGACACCCCAATGGCAATCACCGTGACAATCGCGATCGAGCGCAGAATGTTGATGATGTTGAACGGGTCAAGGAAGTTGTCCGAGGCGAGGCCAAAGACCGCCACCAGCAGCACCACGGTCAGCAACATGCCCCACTTATAGAGAAAATCAAAAAATCGCTGACGGCCCGATACCGTCGCGTTTACTGCCAGGGCCTTGCTCACGCTGCCGCTCCTCCGGTTGAATAATAAAGCAGTGTCTCTTCCCGGGCTTCCGCGCCGGGGATCTCCGCTACGATCCGTCCGTCCCACAGTACGCAGATGCGGTCGCATAAACCGACCAGCTCGGCGAATTCACCCGAGGCATAAATCACCCCTTTGCCTTCCCGCGCCAGACCATCGATCAGCATGAACAGATCGGTTTTCGCTTTCACATCGACCCCTTTGGTCGGTTCGTCAAAAATCAAAACGTTGGCATCACCGCGCAGCCATTTGCCAATGGCCACCTTCTGCTGGTTGCCGCCAGAAAGACGGCGCAGCGTCTGACCGGGACCGGTAGCGCGCACGCCGAGGCGGGCAATCACCTCCTCCGCCCAGCGCCAGGCCTGCCGATGGCCAAACAGGCTCCAGCGCGAAAAGCTGTTATCGGCGCTGACCGCCAGGTTCATCGCGATCGGCTCTTCAATGAAAATGCCCTCTTTGCGTCGCTCCTCCGGGACCAGCGCCAGGCCGCGCCCCACCGAGTCGGCCGGATCGCGCGGTCGCCACGGCTGGCCGTTCAGCTCGCCACGCTGCACCCGGCTTTTGCTGGCGCCGAACAGCGCTTTGCACAGCTCGGTTTTGCCCGCGCCGGCCAGCCCGGCGATACCAAGAATTTCCCCCTTCCGCAGGCGCAGCGAAATATCCTGCAGCAACGCCTCATCATGCAGACCGTCAACCTGCAGCAGCACCTCTTCGCCGTGCGGCGGGCGCGGCGGCGGGAAGATATCGCTCAGCTCGTGGCCCAGCATCTTTTCGACGATCTGTTCGCCGCTCAGCGGCGCCATCGGGCCGCTCTCAATCAGCCGCCCGTCGCGCAGCACCGTCAGGGTGTCGCAGATCGCCTTCAGCTCATGGATACGATGCGAAATAAACACCATCCCGATCCCCTGATGCTGCAGACGGCGTACTACCGCAAACAGACGCTCACTTTCATGCTGATCCAACGGCGCGGTGGGTTCATCGAGGATCAAAAAGCGGCAATGGTGCGACAGGGCGCGGGCCAACAGGATTTGCTGTTTTTCGGCGAGCGTGCAGCTGTCAATGGAGCGCCGGACGTCCAGCGCCACATCCAGCTGCGCCAGCGCCTCGCGCGCCAGCTGCCGAACCCGCGACCAGCGGAAGGTCATGCCCGGCTCCGCCAGCCTGTCCAGCATAATGTTTTCGGCAATGCTCAGGCCCGGCACCAGCGCCACGTCCACCTCCTGCTGCACCAGGTGGATCCCCAGCTGTTTAGCATCCCGCGGCGAACGAATGGTGACCGGCAGGTTGTTGATCGTCACTTCGCCCTCATAGTGGGCGTGGGTGCCGCACAGCACGGCCATCAGCGTCGACTTACCCGCGCCGTTGGCCCCGGTCAGGGCATGCACCGACCCGCCATGGAGGGTAAAGTCCACCTTGTTCAGCGCCTGAAAGCCGGAGAAGGCCAGGCTAATGTTATGCATCTCAAGGCGATTCGCGCTCATCACTGCTCCCGTGCGGCAATTAATCTTCTGATTTAACGAATTTTTCATAGCCGCCGCTGGCTGACAACTGCGTAAAAAGCATAAGATACAACGAAATAATATTAGCCATCTGGATGTCCAGACATAACATCAGGTTAGCCCAACACCCATAAGGACAGCTTCCATGAGCAACAGCGATATCCGCGTCGTGCCCGGCCCGGCCAACTATTTCTCCCATCCTGGCAGCCTTGAGCGGCTGAGCGATTTTTTTAACGCCGACCAGCTCTCGCGAGCGGTGTGGGTCTATGGCGAGCGCGCTCTGGCCGGCGCCGAACCTTTTCTGCCGGCGGCCTTCCACCTGCCGGAGGCGAAAAAGATCCGCTTTACCGGCCACTGCAGCGAACGCGACGTGGCGGGGCTGGTGCAGGCCTCCGGTGACGATCGGGCGGTAGTGATTGGCGTCGGCGGCGGCACGCTGCTCGACAGCGCGAAAGTGCTGGCCCGCCGCCTGGGGGTACCGCTGGTGGCCATCCCGACTATCGCCGCCACCTGCGCGGCGTGGACGCCGCTGTCGGTGTGGTATAGCGACGCCGGACAGGCCCTGAATTTTGAGATCTTCGATGACGCCAACTTCCTGGTGCTGGTCGAACCGCGCATCATTCTCAACGCCCCGGCGGAGTACCTGCTGGCGGGCATTGGCGACACCTTAGCCAAATGGTATGAGGCCGTGGTGCTGGCGCCGCAGCCGGAGGCGCTGCCGCTCACCGTGCGGCTGGGGATTAACGGCGCGCAGGCGATCCGCGATGTGCTGCTGGCCAGCAGCGAAACGGCGCTGGCGGACCAGCGCCGCGGCGATCTGACCCAGGCGTTTCGCGATGTGGTGGAGGCGATTATCGCCGGCGGCGGGATGGTTGGCGGGCTGGGGGAACGTTACACCCGGGTCGCCGCCGCCCATGCGGTGCACAACGGACTGACGGTGCTGCCGCAGACGGATAAATTCCTCCACGGTACCAAAGTGGCCTACGGCATTCTGGTACAGAGCGCCCTGCTTGGTCAGGACGATGTGCTGGCGCAGTTAGTGCAGGCGTATCAGCACTTTAACCTGCCGACCACCCTGGCGGCGCTGGAAGTCGATATCAATAACCGCGCAGAGCTGGACCGGGTCATTGCCCATACCCTGCGCCCGGGCGAGTCGATTCACTATTTACCGGTGACGTTAACCCCTGAGGTTCTGCGCGCGGCGTTTGAGAAGGTGGAATACTTCAGCCGTTAATCACCCCGACCGTCTATACCTAATGATGATGCTCACCACTCTCGCAACGAGGTCATCATGCAGATCGATTTAACAGGTAAGAAGGCGCTGGTTACCGGCGCCAGCCGTGGGTTGGGTCGCGCCATCGCGCTGTCGCTGGCGCGCGCCGGCGCCGATGTGGTTATTACGTATGAAAAATCGGCCGATAAAGCCCAGGCGGTCGCCGATGAAATAAAGGCCCTGGGTCGGTACGGCGAAGCGGTACAGGCCGACAGCGCCAGCGCGCAGGCGATCCAGGAGGCGGTAACCCATGCGGCCCGGTCCCTCGGCGGGCTGGACATTCTGGTCAACAACGCCGGAATAGCCCGAGGCGGTCCACTGGAATCCATGACGCTGGCGGACATTGACGCGCTTATCAACGTCAATATCCGTGGGGTGGTCATCGCCACCCAGGAAGCGTTGGTGCATATGGCCGATGGCGGACGAATCATCAACATCGGCAGCTGTCTGGCTAACCGCGTGGCCATGCCGGGCATCGCGGTTTACGCCATGACCAAGTCCGCCCTCAACGCCCTGACCCGTGGCCTGGCGCGTGATTTAGGCCCTCGCGGGATCACCGTTAACCTTGTCCATCCAGGGCCGACCAACAGCGATATGAACCCGGAAGACGGAGAACAGGCGGAAGCCCAGCGCCAGATGATTGCGGTCGGCCACTACGGCCAGCCGGAAGACATCGCCGCGGCGGTCACCTTCCTCGCCAGCCCGGCCGCCGGGCAGATCTCCGGTACGGGGCTGGACGTGGATGGCGGATTGAACGCCTGATCGCACATTTTCTGCAAGCCTCTGTCGCCCGGCAGAGGCCTTTCCGCGCCGCCTCGACGGGTTGCGTTTTGCCTCTTACCTGCGTTTTTTCTCCGCTCTACAGTACCCCATAAGAAATTCGGAATTTATCTAATAGTCTTATTATTTCCTTATATTTTGTGTGGGCGTACAGTGGAGGTACGGATGAAAATTGTCTGGTCAAAAACGGCAGATAAGCAATTTTCTAAAATCGATACTCGGTATAAGAGCCGCATTAAATCCAGGCTGGAGAAGATGGATGATAAAGCTTCACCTATCTCGGATATCAAAAAATTGTCCTCTCCCGAAAACCACTACCGGCTGCGATTAGGTGATTACAGAGTCATCTACACCTTTGGGGATCCGCCGGGCGATACCTGCTACGTCGTGGCGGTTAAACGCCGAACCACCACCTACCTTCATGAGGAACATACCGAATATGACTATTCAGTACATCAAGGATGAAGAAGGAAAAGACCAGTATGTCGTCATTCCTTACAGCGATTACTTTCGTATGCGCCTGGCTCTGCTGGAGTACGACGACGAGGATGAAAGCGACTGGGAAGATATTCCTTATGAATCAGATATCTATGATGACGTCATGCTGCCGGGCGAAGTATGCGACGTGATGCATAAAGAAAACGTCAGCCTGCAGGCCGCGTGGCGCATCCTGCGCGGGATGTCCCAGCAGGAGGTAGCCGAAAAGCTTGGCATCAGCCAGTCCGCGGTGTCACAACTGGAAGCGCTGGACTCCCGTCCGCAGAAGCGCACCCGCGAGAAGCTGGCGGCGATTTACGGCTGTACTCAGGAGCAGATCAGCCTCTATCTGCCGAAAGAGGGTTAACAGCACTTCGCCCCGCCCTTGCCGCCGTAGCGCGCGTCCTGGCGTTCGCGAAAGAACTCTTCATAGGTCATCGGCGTCTGATCCGGGTGGGTTATTCGCATGTGCTCGACGTAGTTATCGTAATCCGGCACGCCGATCATCATCTTTGCCGCCTGGCCCAGGTACTTACCTGCTTTGGAAAGGGTGTCAAACATAAGTCATTTCTCTTTTGTATCCCTCACCCCGAGCCTCTCCCAAAGGGAGAGGGAGGATCGGAAATGTAGGCCGGGTAAGGCGAAGCCGCCACCCGGCACACCGGTTAATGCGCCCCTTTCGCCTGGGTCTCAATCGCGTCCAGGTTTTCAGGCATTGGCTCATACGGCGTCTCTTTCGCCGTCGGTTTATCCTCTTTCAGCGCCGCCAGCGCGGTTTTAATCGAGAACAGCGCCAGCACCACCACCACAATCATAAAGAAGATGGTCAGCCCGGCATCGAGACGGTTGTTAAACACCAGCTGCGCCAGCTGTGATTCGGTATATTGCGGCGGAATGTTGCCGCTGTCGATCATCGCCTGGAATTTATTAGCGATCGCCAGGAAACCGACTTTGGTGTCCGGGCTAAACGACTTCTGCCAGCCGGCAGTCAACGTACAGATCAGCAGCCAGCTGGTCGGCAGCAGCGCCACCCACGCGTAGCGCTGGCGTTTCATCTTGAACAGGACCACCGCGCAGAGCATCAGCGCCATCCCCGCCAGCATCTGGTTGGCAATACCGAACAGCGGCCATAGGGTGTTAATCCCGCCCAGCGGATCGACCACCCCCTGATGCAGGAAGTAGCCCCACGCCAGCACGCACAGCGCGGTCGCCAGCAGGTTGGCCGGTAGCGAGCTGGTTTTTT
>OKPP01000201.1_pt1 | contig 22395 bp, 24 predicted proteins | sample 1612601 | NCBI WGS metagenome assembly OKPP01 (sample SAMN04436807, study PRJEB24849) | human gut metagenome | biome: human gut; feature: NICU; material: stool | host: Homo sapiens | place: USA: Saint Louis, MO | collected 2011-05-02 | reverse complement strand
ATACAAAGTGAGTTTTGGTATTAAAGTTAATTTTATTATTGAAGATTGCAGATTTTACTTCTTCATATGTCGGATAATTGGCTGGTTTTTCATGATTTTGGACTTCAAATAATCTATGTTGTGTATCGATAATGGACTGTAGTAACTTATAATTTATTTGACTCATATGCCCCTCCCATATATTAGTTATTTTTATTATAGTACATAATAAAGGACGGTTTCTATTGTTTTATTGCTGTTAATAAAGCGGATTTATTTGTGCTGAGCTATTTTTATATAAAAAGTGGTTATCTACAATGTGTAGATAACCACTCAATAGATAATATATAGTTTATATGATTATTTAATCTCTGCTTTCAAATCGATAACGTGTTTACATGCCACGCATCCAGGGCAGTCGCAGAATTCAGCGCCTTTTGTCTTAATGTCTTTAGCGTGTTGCAATAGATTAGCAGCACCTTCTGCACCAAGAATTTGTGTGCCAAGTTCAGAGCCTGCAAAGCCAATTGTTTCGTCGATAAGAGCAATGTTTTGCTCTGCAACGGATACGAGTTGTTTAGTAAGCTCTTCTTGTTCAGGTTTGCCTTCTGCGTTGATCCAAGATTGAGCAAATTCTTTTACTGTAGGGTTGCTTGTAGGTGCATCTAATAAAGCTTGCACGAGTTGTGTTAATTGTGTATGTGTCATGATGATCTCCTTTTATAAACTACTAACTATAGTTTTGGAAAAGTGCATTTAGTATCATATGAGCACCTGTTCCTTTTGTTGAGTACATTATAGCATCTACAGTAATTTTGAATAGTAGAATAATTTACGATAGATACTATCAAATGTGATAGATTTATGATGATAGCTGTTTTAAATTTTTGGGGAAATAGAATAGAGGAATGCTTTCGCATTCCTCTTTAACTTGGTTAGAATAAATCTGAGTGACTGCCTATGCGAGTTAAAGATAATACTAACATATCATCTTTAATTGCATAAATTAGAAGCCAATCTGGCTCGATGTGTAATTCTCTAAAGCCTTCGTAGTTTCCTGTTAATGGATAATCTTTATAACTAGGATCTAATAGCGTTTGATTCTGTAATTTAGTGATGATTGAATAGAGTTTATTGAGATCTTTACCGCGTTTCTTGGAGCGCTTTAGGTCCTTTTTGAACTTACTGCTAAGCACTAATCTCAACATAACTGATTACTCCAATCCTAAATCCTCAATCATTTCTTTTACATTAGCATATGATTTTGCTTTTACTTTTCCTGCTAATATATCTTTCGTTTCTTGAATAGCAGCTTCTGTTTCTGCATTATAACGAGGTTGTTTAGGTTGAAATGGAAATCCACCTTCCATTAGTGATGTGTGGAGAAAAATATTAATCGCATCAGTTACGGATATGCCAAAGCTAGCATATAATGCTTCTAATTGTGCTTTTACAGCTGGCTCGATACGCAAACTGATAGAGGCTGTTTTAGCCATAGTATCACCTCCTGTTACTTATATTGTAATGCAAATAATTTATATTCGCAATCAAATGATTGCATTTTGCAATCAAAATGCTTTTCTTTTTCTGTAGAGAAAATCCTTATAAATATAAGAATATAAAAATATTAGAATTTTAAGTGATATAATTTACTTAATAAATGTAGTTTGTTTACAGGGGAATGTATCATGAAAAAGATTGTGTGTGCATTGTCTGCATTAGCTTTCATAGGTTCCATCAATGTTGCATCCGCAGATGACTTGATGCGGTTCCGTCTTAATGGTAATTCTATTTATGATCAGCCTTATGGTGATCGAAATGAGTTTCCTTGTCCAGATAGACTTGGAAGTTGCACTATGACTGATGAGGATTATAGAAGCACTCGTAAAGGTCAATCGCTAGAGGTGTTTGATACTCTATATGAGGCTAAACAGCATTTGAACTTTAAACCGCATTTGCCAAGTGGATTAGGGGGATTATGTCCTGTACATGTATCTATTGTGGATCACGATGTATTACAAGTCGTGCATGCCTATCATGAGCTTTTAAAAGGGAGATATTTTGATCGTGTAGATGATATGCCGAAATATATTAAGTATCGTGTATCGACTCTATCAGGTAATATCGCAGGCGATTATAAGGATTACTTACCTCAAAAAACAGATGTTGTAAATGGGATGACGGTAACCTATCGAATGGTGGATGATGCTGTGTATTTGGCATCTTGGGAATATGAGGGACAGAATCACGTGTTTTTGTTTAATGAGCCAGTTTCTGTTGAGCGAGCTAGAGAAATGATTAAGCGTGTAGAATATTGAAAAAATACTTTAAGTGTAGTATATTCTAGATAGCCAATTGATAGTTGTGCAATTAACTACGAAGTCCCTCAGAGTTGTAGCTCTGGGGGATTTTTTTAGATAGTGGAGATAAACTAATGAAAGCAGAAAATTACAAGATTTCAAAGCTATCATATATAGAAAATGGTAGTAATGAAATTATGGAAAGGTACCAAATACACACGAAATATGAAACGGAACCGCCTCATGGAGATGCTATATATTCTATTTCTATAAAGGGCAAAGTATTGCCATTTTGGATTTATGGTAGAGATGTTACTTTCATAGGTAGTATGGTTATGGTAGAGTCTGTAAGATGCAAAACATGGAATCCCATAGAATCCATCATTATTGATTTAGAGAATGAAGTGTATGCTAGTTTAAAGGGATGGTATACAGATATTTCATTTGTTAATAATCGAATAGAGCTTACTAATCAAGTTGTAAAAGTGGATAAACGAATTCTAAAAAATTTTGTGAATTTAGAGTGGATAAGCTTTTTAGATTGATTGCCTAGAGGTATGCTTTTGGATAGATATTTTCAATTAAAATAGCTGTCACAAATACGAAATAGACATCGTAATTTATGACAGCTGCTTTGGCAGTACATGGTCAATCTAACAGTGTATTGTTATTTTATTTTCTGAAAGCCTCACCGATGGAATAAATCCCGTCAAATAAGAAGCCGAAAGCGATGCAATAGATAAATGCTTCACCAAAAGCGATCGGCTCGAATATAAGTAATAGGCCTAATAGTAAAAGAATTAGTGCAAGCCATTTTGCATTACGTCCCATGAGTGATACCATGCTGTCGGACTTTCTTGATTTAATGAAAATAAAGATGGCTTCAAATACCATCCAGATGCCGATTGTGATCGGGAATACTAACGGTAGGAATGCAAATCCGCCGCATACGAGAAAGATACCGAATAGAGCATTGATAATGCCGCTGATGAGATACCAGCCGCTACGTAATTCAGCCGGTAACATAAAATAATTTATAATGGAGCTGACCGCATTGACGAAAAAGATAATAGAAAAAAGCCAGGCAAAAGCCATGAGATTAATAACGGGGTTTAATAGTAAGAATATCCCCAGGATAATGCTTACAATACCCGATACAATAAATAAGAATTTGCTTGAACCACTCATAATAATTCCTCCAATCATTGGTACTGCCTATTTTCAGTATGCGTGAAATCATGGGGAATGTCAAATTGTAACGATAAAACTGTGCTTTCACAAAACTCACATGTCCATCCTGTTGACACAGTTCTATAGAATGCCGTATAATACTTTTATATCTTAAATCAAGCGATGAACGGGTATAAAGGTTTACAAATCCTGCTTTCAGAGAGTTGCCGGCTGGTGCGAGGCAATAGAGGTTGTACGCTGACACTCTCCCGTGAGCTTTGATGGCGAATACAGCAGTAGTCATTGACGGTGGTTCCGTTATACCCGAAACGAGTCCCAATTAGGGTGGTACCGTGTTATGAATATAACGCCCCTTTGAGCAACGACAGTTGTTCTGAGGGGCTTTTTTATTTGTGAAAGTCTAGTAAGTCACAGATTATATATGGTGTCGACATTGGCGATTTTACAAACTTTCACTATGGATAGATATAATAAAGTGTTATGTTTTATGAGGATAGAAAAGGTGGCTATTATGGAACAGAATCGCGTATATTTCTTTGATACAACCCTTCGTGATGGGGAACAAACACCAGGTGTATCTTTACAAACTCCTGAAAAAATTGAAATTGCGAAAGGCCTAGTACGTCTCGGCATTGACGTTATTGAGGCCGGTTTCCCGGCGGCATCCCCTGGAGATTTTGAAGCGGTACAAACGATTGCACGCGAAGTCAAAGGTGCAACAATTTGTGCGTTGGCTCGTGCTAATGAAAAGGACGTACAAAAAGCGATTGATGCGTTGAAAGATGCGGAACGTAGCCGTTTACATGTATTCATTGCTATTTCCGAACTTCATATGGAATATAAATTAAAAATGACTCGCCAAGAGGTATTGGATAAGGTTAAATCCGTGTTGGCATATGCAAAAGGTAAGGTTGATGAAATCGAGTTCTCTGGTGAAGACGCGGCACGCGCTGATTTAGATTTCGCATGCCAAGTATTTGGTGTTGCAATTGCTGGTGGCGCTACAATTATTAACGTACCAGATACAGTAGGTTATATGAACCCTAATGAGTTCGGTGATAAAATCCGCTACATTAAAGAACATACATCAGGAATTGAAAATGCAATTATCTCTGTTCACTGCCATGACGACTTAGGCCTTGCCAATGCGAATACGTTAGCCGCTATTAAAGCAGGTGCACGCCAAGTAGAAGGCACAATTAATGGTCTGGGTGAACGGGCTGGTAACGTAGCGATTGAAGAAGTGGTAATGGCTCTTAAAACACGCCATGATTATTTTGATGACCTTCAAGTGAACATCGATACAAAACAATTTACGAAAGTATCTAAACTTGTGAGCCGTTTAACAGGGGTTGTAGTTCCTCCAAATAAACCAATCGTGGGTTCTAACGCCTTTGCTCATGAGTCTGGTATTCATCAACATGGCATGATGAGCAATCCTGAAACGTATGAAATCATGACTCCTGAGTCCGTAGGGGCTGAAAAAACAGACCTCGTATTGGGCAAACACTCCGGTCGTCATGCCTTTGCGGATCACTTGGCAAAACTTGGGTTCCAATCTTTTGCTGAGGAAAAAATCAACGATCTTTTCGCTAAGTTTAAAGAGTTAGCAGACCGCAAAAAACAAGTATACGATGATGATATCGTAGCCCTCGTAGTAGATAATCTTCACCACAAAAAAGCATTCGAGCTCGTGGCTCAATACTATAAATTGGGTGAAAAAGGCTATGCCTATGCTGACGTTCGTCTCATGACTCCAGAAGGTGAAAAAGCTGATGCAGCCGTTGGTGACGGTCCAGTAGACGCGTCCCTTAAAGCGGTTGAACGTGTGGTTGGCTTGCCAATCAGCTTGAAAGATTACCAAATCCGCGCTATCACAGCCGGTAAAGATGCCCTTGGGGAAGCAACTCTCAAGGTAGAATATAACGGTCGCTTGTACCATGGTCGTGGTATCAGCACAGATATCGTTAAATCAAGTGTAAATGCATATATTAATGCAGTAAACTCAGTATTCCTAGCTATGGAGCTAGAACAACAGGAGGAAGAATAATATGGGTATGACCATTACTGAAAAGAATATGGCTCGTCACGCGGGTCTTGATGTCGTTAAACCGGGACAAATCATCGAATGTCAGTTGGATGCGGTATTGATGAACGACATCACATTCCCACCGGCTCGCAAAGAGTTTTTGAAGATTGGCAAACCTGTATTTGACCGTCATAAAATCTACTTGGTGCCGGATCATTTCACACCAAATAAAGATATTCAATCTGCTACTCAAGCTAAGGTAATGCGCGACTTCGTACGCGAACATGGTATTACGAACTACTTTGAAGTAGGTAGAATGGGCATTGAACACGTTATTTTGCCAGAAAAAGGTCTTATTGGTCCTGGCGAAATGATCATCGGTGCTGACTCCCACACTTGTACCTATGGTGCGGTGAATGCGTTCTCCACAGGCGTAGGCTCCACTGATGCGGGCGTTGCTATGGCAGAAGGTAAAACTTGGTTCAAAGTACCTGAAACAATTAAGGTTGAGCTTATCGGCAAACCTAACAAATGGGTCACCGGTAAGGACGTAATCCTCGATTTGATCGGTCAAATCGGCGTGGACGGCGCTCGTTACATGGCTCTTGAATTCGCTGGCGACGGCGTACAACACATGACTATGGCTGACCGTCTTACCATCTGTAACATGGCTATCGAAGCGGGCGGTAAATGTGGCGTATTCCCTTACGATGAAATTACTGAAGAATACATCAAAGGCCGCGTAAATCGTCCTGTAGAACCTATTAATCCTGATCCTGATGCAGTGTATGCTCAAACTATTACCATTGATTTGTCTAAATTGCAACCAGTTGTAGCATTCCCTCACTTGCCATCTAACACACATTATATCAATGAAATCGATAAAGATATTAAAATCGACCAAGTTATTATCGGTTCTTGTACAAATGGCCGTTACGAAGACTTGGTGGCAGCTGCGGAAATCTTCAAAGGTCGCAAAGTGGCTCCATTCGTTCGTTGTATCGTTATCCCTGGTTCCCAAGATGTATATGACCAAGCGTTGAAAGACGGTTTATTAGATATCTTCATCCAAGCTGACTGCGCTGTGTCCACGCCAACATGTGGTCCATGCCTTGGCGGTTATATGGGCATCATGGCTGAAGGGGAACGTACAGTTTCTACTACAAACCGTAACTTCCGTGGCCGTATGGGTCACGTTGATTCTGAGGTATACTTGGCAAGCCCTTACGTGGCGGCAGCAAGTGCTGTATTAGGCCGCATTGCAGGCCCTGAGGAGGTTTAATATGGATTTTGAAAGCAAAAAAATCTGGCGCTACGGCGACGATGTAGATACAGACGTAATCATTCCGGCTCGTTACTTAGCGATTGCCGATTGGAACGAATTGGCTGAACATGCGATGGAAGATATTGATACGACGTTCGCTCCTAATGTGAAAGTTGGCGAAATCATGGTAGCTGGTAAAAACTTTGGTTGTGGTTCTTCTCGTGAACATGCACCAGGCGTTATTAAAGCTAAAGGCGTGCCTGTTATCATTGCACACTCCTTTGCTCGTATCTTCTTCCGTAATGCTATCAATATCGGTTTACCAGTAGTTGAAATCGGCGAACAAGTAGATCGTATCGATGCTGGTGATGCAATCGGCGTAGATTTATCTAAAGGTATCGTGTATAACTTGACTAAAAACGAACAATACCAAGGGACTGAGTTGCCACAATTCATTCAAGATATTGCGGCAGCTGGTGGTCTTGTAAGTTTTGCTAAAAACCGTAAATAGGGGCGAGCCGAACACTCGTCTCAAGCCTCCACTGGCCAGGTCTGACTTCGGCCTGCGGCCTCCGCAGGGCCAAAGTCGTTTTCGACGAGCATTCGGCTCTTTGGAGTAAGGGAGCATTTAGATAATAGAGTTTTAGAGGTTTTACTCAAAACTTCAAAGCTTTCGCAGCTACCGAATTCTTGAATGGATTTGTGGCGAAGAAATTGGAGGGGAGACGAGCATTCGGCTCTTTGGAGTGTGAAGGTTCGGCATAGGCATATAGACTTGAATAGTGAAATAAAGGCTGATGAGTTTGTGGTTCATCTATGAGCATTTGTTATATGGAGAGGTAATATGAGCGAAAAGAATATCGTATTGATTCCTGGTGATGGTATCGGTACTGAGATTATTGCAGCAGCGAAGGCTGTGTGTGATGTGGCTTTTGAGAAAGCCGGTGTAAAGGTTAATTGGATTGATAAGAAAGCGGGCGGTGCGTCTATTGATGCATACGGTGTGCCTTTGACTGAGGATACTATTGAGGCTTGTAAAAATGCTGATGCTGTATTGCTTGGTGCTGTTGGCGGTCCCAAATGGGATAATGTAGATCCTTCTATCCGTCCTGAAAAAGCAATCTTAGGTCTTCGTAAGGAGCTTGGTTTGTTCTGTAACTTGCGCCCTGTGAAAATCTATCCATCTTTGCAAGAGTATTCTCCACTTAAAAAGGAGCTCGTACAAGATGTAGATTTCGTCATCGTTCGTGAGTTGACTAGTGGTATTTACTTTGGTGAACGGGAAGAGGCACAAGGTGAAGGTGCTAACGAGTTTGCTTGGGATAAAGAAACATACAGCCGTTACGAAGTAGAGCGCATCATGGATATCGCTATGGAAACGGCTCGTAAACGTAACAAAAAGGTCGTATCCGTAGATAAAGCAAATGTATTGGCTTCTTCTCGCTTGTGGCGTAAAATCGCGCAAGAGAAAGCGGCTGCTAATCCAGATATTGCAACAGATTACTTCTATGTAGATAACACAGCGATGCAACTCGTTGTAAATCCTGCACAATTTGATGTTATCGTTACTACAAACTTGTTTGGCGATATCTTGTCCGATGAAGGTGCTGTTATCTCCGGTTCCATCGGGCTTTTACCATCTGCATCCATGGGTACTGGTACTGCATTGTACGAGCCAATTCACGGCTCTGCACCAGACATCATGGGTCAAAATTTGGCGAACCCATTGGGCACAATCTTGTCTGCAGCTATGATGTGCCGTCATTCCCTTGATTTACCTCAAGTGGCTGATGCTATTGAAAATGCTGTTGAACAAGTGCTTGTTGATGGGTATCGTACAGGAGACATCTACCGCGAAGGCTTAAAACGAGTTGGTACCACAGAAATGGCGCAAGCTGTAATCGAACGTTTATAAAAGCAATGAATTAAGATTCCTCAAATTTATTAACGTGAGTTACGTCATTTTCAAAATCGTATCATAAGTGTTAAAATACAGATATTATAATATATTTGTCTAATTAAATAAGAGAGGGTTGTAAGGCCCTCTCTTTTTTGTAGGACGCCTAGCGGTATGTGTAGTTGCTCTTCATATATCAGAGTGCTATATTGGTAGATGTATGGCAAGATATTCTTTAAGGAGGCCTTTATGAATTCTTCGATGTATCGAAATTTAACCATTACTGCTTTATTGATGGCATTAGCCATTATGATTCCTATTGTGATGCCTTTGAAAGTTGTGATTCCACCGGCATCGTATACATTGGCGAGTCATGTTCCTATATTCCTAGCCATGTTCTTATCTCGTAAGATGGCAGCTTGTGTCGTGATAGGTTCTACGCTCGGCTTCTTTGTAGCAGGCTTCCCACTTTTTATCGTTATGCGTGCTGCATCTCATATCATCTTTGCCTTGATGGGGGCTTACTATATTAAACATCATCCAGGCGTATTAACAGGGGCTCTATCCTTTGTTGCGTTTAACCTTGCTTGTGCTATCGTTCACGCTATTGGTGAGGTACTAGCATGCCTATTGTTCTATACTACAACTACGATGCCAAACATTGATCTCATCTACGTTGTATTTGTTCTTGTAGGCGGCGGCACCATCGTTCATAGTTTGGTTGATGGATATATTGCATTATATATTTATAAAGCTATCCCTGGACTATCTAAATCGGGTAATAAATAATCATATAATTACATATACTCGTAACCACTCATGGGAAATCGATGTGTACTAATGTACGGCATGTGATTACCTATGAGTGGTTTTTATAATAATTCTCAAATCTGTACCTACAGGTACAGACTTAGTTAAGTGATATCCATATAATAGAACTATAGTTAATGACCGATTTGTGTTGTATCTATTGATACAACATGGGGCCATATATTGGGTAATACCGGTGAAAGTTGCTCCTCTCATCTGTGGGCCTTTATAGACTCATTAAAAGATATGAGGTGAGTATATTTACTTTCACAGAACATGGAGGTTATTATGAGAAAGCACATTAAAAACAACGTATCGTGGGTTGGTAAAATCGACTGGGAATTGCAAGAGTTTCACGGTTCCGATTACACCATTAATAATGGGTCTAGCCAAAATGCCTATTTGATTGAAGAGGAGAAGACGGTCCTCATTGATACTGTATGGAAACCTCATTCCTCTGAGTTCATTGATAATTTGGAATCTGAAATTGATTTGAATACGATTGATTTCATCGTATGTAACCACGGCGAAGTAGATCACAGCGGTTCCTTGCCTGCATTGATGGAAAAAATCCCTAATACGCCTATTTATTGTACGGAAAATGCTGTTAAGTCCTTGGTTGGTCAATATCATCACCCTGAATGGAACTTTAAAACCGTTAAAACAGGGGATTCCGTAGATATTGGAAACGGAAAATCCTTGGTGTTCGTAGAAATGCGCATGCTCCACTGGCCTGATTCCATGGCGACGTACATGACAGGGGATAATATCTTGTTCTCCAACGATGCATTTGGTCAACATTTTGCCGTAGAGGAATTATGGGCAGATAAGGCCGATCAATGCCGTCTATGGGAAGAGGCAATGAAGTATTACGCGAATATCTTGAATCCGTTCTCTCCATTGGTAAAAGCTAAAGTTGAAGAAATTCAAAAGCTTAACTTGCCAATCGATATCATAGCGACTAGTCATGGAGCGATTTGGCGTGAAAATCCAATGCAAATCGTAGAAAAATACTATGAATGGTCGCAAGCATACCAAGAGAATCAAATCACAATAGTATATGACACTATGTGGGATGGCACCAAGAAGTTGGCCCATAAGATTGCCGAAGAAATTGCGAAACAATCCCCTGATACACGTGTTAAGATTTTCAATATTAGTAAAACCAATAAAAATGACATCATGACAGAAGTCTTTAAGTCTAAAGCAATTGCTGTAGGGTCTCCAACAGTAGGTAATAGCGTATTATCTTCCGTAGCTGGTTGGCTCGACTTCTTGCGTGAGTTGAAATTCAAAAATAAAAAGGCTGCTGTATTTGGTACTTATGGTTGGTCTGGTGAATCTACAAAGGTACTCCGTGAAGAGTTGACTAAATATGGATTCTCTGTAGTAGAACCTGAAATCAAATGCAACTGGAACCCAGAAGAATCCGATTTTAATAAAGCAGAAGCACTTGTAAGTGCATTATTAGCATAATTACATATAATAAAGAAAGATTCTCGTTATAAAACCCCTATTTTTGATATGTACCCCCTTTACTGGATAATCAGTAAAAGGGGTATTTTCATGAAGAATAGGGGCCTTCTTTTTTTAAACATATACATAAAATATTAGTCAATATAAATTGTATTTGTCATGTTTATTCTCATAACATTCTCGTTAGCGTTTTTTGGGGCACCGATTTGCATTGATAGATACTGGCGCTATAGAAATATAAAATTATAATAAAATGTTAAGTTGTTGATTAAATATACAAAACAGTTTAATTCACATATAATTCATGAATTAAGTGTGAATGTGAATTAATGAGGATATAAGGTATATTTTGCGTACTTATAAGGTGGTTATTTATTTATAAGTTATACAGTTTGTTATATGAGAAAAGTTTACAAAGTTGCGAAAAATTTAACTCATAAGGGGAAATAATGAGTAAAATTTATTTCCCTGTAAATCTAGGAATAAAGCGGATTTTGATAGGTATAAAGACTTGGTAATTTGGTTTGTGTTAGAAAAAAGGGTTGTGTATATCGTAAAACTTTGATATGCTATGCGGGTAATCGACAATATAAATTTTTCTTAAACTGATTAGGGGTATTTCTTTATGCTAATTTAGAATATGCGCCTGTTCAGACCGAGGTGAGAGACGGAACATAGAGAGAATGAAAAATTGTATTGTAATTTGGATAATTTTTTAATTTAGTGAGGGTGTAAGATGAGAGAAATGAAACATTCCAAAAAATTAGCATTTGCTGTATTGGCTGCTGTCACTGCTGTTGGTGCGAATGTTAATCCAGTAGACGCTGCTTCTGTTGTAATGGATAACACTAATGTTGTTACAGGTGCTAATAATGCAGTTGCGTATGGTAGTGGTAATACTGTAAAAGAATCTGATGCAAACTTCCGTGATCGTGATTATGAAAATGAGCCAGATGATGCTACAAAGAGAACTGGTGACTGGAAAAGTAATTCTGTCGCTATAGGTGTTAACAATACTGCAGCAGGTACCTCTGCATTAGCAATGGGGAATTCTTCCAAAGCGTTGATGAATGAATCTATTGCTATTGGTCATTCTGCTGAAGCACAACGTACATGGTCTACCGCTATTGGTACTCGTGCAAAGGCTTCCGAAGTTCGCTCACAAGCTATTGGCTATGAAGCACTAGCGTCTGGCTATAAATCTAATGCGATTGGTTCTAGCGCACAAGCAACCAATAATCATTCTGTTGCTATGGGTTCCTCTGCTCTTGCATCTGGTGATCATGCTCAAGCATTTGGCGCTGGTGCACAGGCAACTAACGTGCGTTCTAATGCGTTTGGTTCTGATGCAAGTGCTACAGCTGACTATGCTATGGCGATTGGTGATCATGCAAATGCAACACATTTAAACTCTATCGCTTTAGGTACAGGTTCCACTACAAGCGAAGCTACAGCACAAAGTAGTGCAACAATTGCTGGTCATACGTTCGGTGGCTTTGCTGGCGTAGGTTCTGCTGCTAATGGTTCCGTGTCTGTAGGTAAAGCTGGTGCTGAGCGTCAAATTAAAAATGTTGCGGCTGGGGAAATCTCCGCTACTTCTACAGATGCTGTAAACGGTAGCCAATTATATTCCGTAGCTAATGACTTACAAACACAAATCAACAATTCCACACCTGGCCAAATCAATAACAATATTAAGAACTTGACTAGTCGTGTTGGTACTGTTGAAAGACGCGTTAATAAAGTAGGTGCAGGTTCTGCTGCATTGGCTGCATTGCATCCATTGGACTTCAACCCAGATGACAAATGGACAATTGCTGCTGGTTATGGTCACTACCATAATGCTAACTCCGCTGCATTGGGCGCATTCTACCGACCTAACGAAGATACAATGTTCTCCGTTGGTGGCACTGTAGGTACTGGCGAAACTCAATTGAACGCAGGTGTATCCATCCGTCTTGGTAAACGTTCCCCTGAATCCCGTTCCCGCGTAGCTATGGGGCGTGAAATTGCTGAATTGAACGCACGTCTTCAAGATATGGAAAACAAATATAATAACTTGTTACAAATCTTGACTCCACATGCAATTGATCCAAGCAAAACTGCTGAATTCCCAGACGTTCCTCGCAACCACTGGGCTTACCAATATATTAGCCAATTGGCTGGTAATGGTATCCTTGTTGGCTACCCTGATGGCACATTCAAAGGCGATGTTAAGATGACTCGTTACGAATTCGCTACCATGTTGTACCGTGCACTTCAAAATGGTGCTCCTATTGACGAAAACATGAAACGTGCATTGAATGAATTCGGTCCTGAATTACAAAATATTCGTCTTAACCACTTCCGTGTTGACCGTATTTCTGGTGATGATAACGATCGTCATAAAACTGAACGTGTTCGCGTTAACAACGAACCTAAAAACGAACGTGACGTATACGGTTCCCGTATATACAATAATCAATAGAATTAACTTTTCTAGCGTTTGTAAAAGTTCAAAACAGGATGTATCTTTGATACATCCTGTTTTTTTGTCTAAATTTTTTTGTGGTATTGTGCTTATTTTATAGGAATTCGTCAATTATGGTTAGACGGAATGAAATCATTGACTGAAATTTAAATTGTATTCTGCTTATTTTTATACAAACACTCTTTCGGTTGAGAATTTGGACCTTTTATTTATTTGATACTTAGTATGGTTGAGGGTTGGTCTATATATTACATTATTGCATATAAGATTTCCTTTATAGATATTATGATTTCATATAATATTTATGTAATTATATTGCAAATAATTACTTTCACAAAGTGAATTAATATTCGTAGTTTGTGAATAAAAATATAGATATGAGGGAAAGACCATGAAAGAATTTAGACAATTAACAGTTGCAGATACAGCAGAATATCATAAGGTACTAATCGACGGTTACGCAGCTATAAAAGACTATCCCATAAGCTTCGACGCTATTGATTTTACGGAAGAGGAGTCTAAGGAGTGGATTGAAAATTATCCTGTATACGGCTTGTATATTGATGGGCAATTAGTTAGTTCTATTACGTTTTGTATGCCTTGGGTGAAATACTCAACGCCGGATAAATATCCGCATATTGCTCATTTTGTAACGGCGCCAGCTTTCAAAGGCAAAGGATATGCACGGGAAGTCTTGGGCTACGCAGAGGAGCTTTTAAAAGAACAGTTTAAAACACATATTGTTACATTAGGAACGGCTAAGGAGCATCCGTGGTTGCCTAAAATGTATGAATCCTTTGGGTTTACGGCGTATGATAAGGTTCATTTTAGAGGAAAACAGCATACAACTATATTATTCAAGAAAGAATTAAATTAATTAAGAAAGCGTTATATTAATTACGTAAATTACCTTGTACTCTATTTGAGTGTTTTATGCTCTGATCGCAGATCAGGGACATTCACTAAATTTAGATACAAGGTATTTTTTTGTGTAAGATTATGACTATTCAGTATATAATATATACATATAACGTATCTTTATGGTTATATGTGTTATGGATGATTTGTAGAAAGGATGTGTCCATATGTTGATTTTGTCTGGTATTTTAGTGATGGTCATCGGTCTGATGCTGCGCTTTAATGCCTTGTTAGTTGTCGTAGCCGCAGGCTTTGTAACGGGCCTGGCAGGTGGTCTCAGTATTAACGATATCGTTGGTGCTATTGGAGAGGCCTTTGTTAAAAATCGTTATATGTCATTATTTATTTTGATTTTACCTGTTATCGGTCTTATGGAACGTCACGGCTTGCGTGAACGGGCAGAAATTTTGATTGGCAAGATCAACGCTGCTACGGCAGGTCGTATCTTTATGATTTACTTATTTGTGCGTCAAGTAACTGTAGCCTTTGGCATTAACATGTCCGGTATGGTTGCTATGGTTCGTCCATTGATTGCTCCTATGAGTGAAGCTGCGGTAGCTCAAGGCCGTCCAGTATCTCAACGTACGCTTGATAAGGTGCGCGGTGTGGCTGCTTCTGCAGATAATATAGGTAACTTCTTCGGTCAAAACTTATTCCTTGCTGCTGGTGGGTTATTACTCATCAAAGGCGTTATGGAACAATTAGGTTATTCTGTAGAGTTAACAGATATGGTATTGTACGGATTGCCAACTGCTGTTTGTGCCTATATCGTTAACTTTATTCGCTTTATTATCTTTGATAAAACAATTCAAGCCTCTGTAGCTCGTGACGAAGCGGATATGAAAGCTGGTAAATTAGTACCTAATGAGTTAAATATTCTTGTTACACCAGAAGAATTGAAGAAGGAGGCTGAATAATATGTTAGAAATATTCTATAAAATGCAGCCCTTAGATTATGTATATCTTCTCGTAGGGATTATTCTATTTATCTTTGCTATTCAATCATTTCTAGATAAAGAACATAAATATCGCATTGGTACAGGCTTATTTTGGCTCTTATATAGCGTATCCTTTATCTTTGGTTCTTATCTCTCCAAGGAAATTAATGGTTGGCTTGTCATTGCTATGGCGGCTATTGTATTAGTAAAACAACTCGGCAAAGGCCATTACTTTGAATCTCCTATTGAATTTAAAAAAGGCGAAGCGGTTCGCATTGGTAATGTTATCTTCGTACCAGCGTTACTTGTTGGTATTATTACATTCTTCATTGGTTTCTTTACTAAGTTAGGCGCTCTTGTTGGTCTAGGTATTGCCGCAATCATAGCTATGTGTGCTGCTCTTTTTATTACAAAGGGCGAACTTAACCAAGGTTTCCATGAAGGCCGTCGACTTATCGATGCTATCAGTTGGACTGCTATTTTGTCCCAGTTATTAGCGGCTCTTGGGTATCTATTTAATTTGGCTGGCGTTGGTAAACTTATCTCCAGTGCAGTCGCAAGTGTAGTACCAGCAGATAATGTATTCCTCGTTGTTGTGGCTTACTGCATCGGTATGGTTATCTTCACAATGATCATGGGTAACGCATTTGCCGCATTTGCGATGATTACAAGTGCCATCGGTATCCCAATGCTCGTTGTAGCTCATGGTGCGAACCCAGCAGCTGTCGGTGCTATAGCAATGCTTGCAGGCTATTGCGGTACTTTGATGACACCTATGGCTGCCAACTTTAACATCGTACCGGTAGCGCTCCTTGAAATGCGCGACCAATACGGCGTTATTAAAGCACAACTTCCAATTGCATTAATCATGCTCGTATTGAATATTCTATTAATGTATTACTTTATTTAACCCTTTTGTGAAAGTACGATATGCTTATGAAACTATATGATATATCTTGTAAGGTTATGTATCATGCTTGATTATTCTAATGAACCATAAGATATCGTTATGAGGTAGTGTGATGAAAACAATTTTAATTACCGGCTTTGATCCATTTGGCGGTGAACCTATTAATCCGGCTTGGGAAGCGGTCAAAACAATGGATGGTTATACCGATGGTGATTACAAGGTAGTGACACAAATGGTTCCTACCATTCGTTATAAATCTGTTGATACTGTAAAAGCAGCAGCTGAACAGTGCCAACCAGATTTTATCCTGTGTGTAGGTCAAGCAGGTGGTCGTCCTGATATTACAGTGGAACGCGTTGCTATTAACTGCGACGATTTTCGCATCCCAGATAATGGGGGCAACCAACCGGAAGATGAGCCTGTTGTAGCCGATGGCCCTAGTGCCTATTTTGCGACATTGCCCATAAAAAATATCGTCAATGCGTTACATCAAAACGGTATTCCTGCTAAGGTCTCCAATACAGCGGGAACCTTCGTATGCAACCACTTGATGTATGGTGTATGTCACTATGCCGCGCAAAAGGGCAATATTAAGGCGGGCTTTATGCACATCCCATACTTGCCATCCCAAGTGGTGGATAAACCAAATCAACCAAGCATGGCTGTTGAAACTGTACGTGCCACATTGGAAACCATCGTTCATGTATTAGCTCATGGTGAAAGTTACAAGGCACAAGATATTAACTATACAACACCTCACGAATAAAAATATTACCAATACTAGTGTTTGTTTAATACAAATAATTTAAATAAAGCTCGAGTTATATCTAGAAACGATATAACTCGAGCTTTTTTATTTTTAATGATCATTATAAAAATAAAAATACCTACTATTGACATAGGTTTTTAAATAATATAATATAGGTTTATATTCATATTAATTTAGTAGGAATAATTGAGGAATATCACAGAAGCTTTCACCATGAAAAGTGGAATAAAGCTAATGGGGATGACCTTTATAAGGAGTATAGAATGAGTGAACACGTAGATGTAAGTAAAATCAAGGATCCTACCATTGCGGCGGCTCGTAAAGAAGTTGAGTTCCAACGTGCTATGAATCCTTGTCCTATCGATTTTTCTGAGTTTCAATCTAGTAACCCTCGTTCTCAAGGGGAGCAGAAGGAGTATGAAGGTAAAGATGCATCGAATTTTAACCGTCGTCAAAAATATTCTGATAGTGAAGAGCCTCAATTCACAACACCTTTTGGCAGTGAACCAGGGTTTCTACCTGTAGAAAAGGACCGTTACCGCCTTGTATGGTCTAAGCATTGCCCTTGGGCCCATCGCATTGCTATCGCCATCGATTTGCTTGGTCTAGATAAGGTGATCTCTAAAGGCACGGTTGATCCATTGCGTCCAGCAGGCGTTATTGCAGACTGGTTCTTTACTCTTGATAAGGATGAGAAGGACCCAGTATTGGGCATTCACTCCTTAGGTGAAGCGTATCGCAAAGGTGACCCTAACTACGATGCACGCTCCACAGTACCAGCTATCGTAGATGTTACGACTGGTGCGGTAGTCAACAACGACTACCATGCATTGACTACAGAATTGGCATTGGGCTTTAAAGATTTTGTGTCCCCTGATGCGCCAGATATTTATCCTGAGGAATTGCGTGCCGACATAGATGCATTGAATGTAATCATCTACGCTGACTTCAATTTGGCTGTGAACTTGGCAGCTCTCGTAACAAACCAAAAAGATTACGAATACTACTATGATCGTATCTTTGCTCGCTTAGATTGGCTCGAAGAACGCCTCAGCAAGCAACGTTACTTGATGGGCGATACCATTACAGACCCAGATATTCGTATTTTCCCAACATTAGCTCGCTTTGATCTCGTGTTCTACCAAAAATACTTGGTGAATAAAAAACGCCTCGTAGACTATCCAAACCTTTGGAATTATGCGAAGGATTTGTATTCCAACCCAGCATTCGGTGGCACAACAGACTTCGACTCCATGCGTAAACGTTTCTACTATGTAGACCATACGCCATTTGAAGACCTACCACGCCTCGTTCCAAAAGGTCCAGATGACTCCATTTGGTTAGAACCAAATGACCGTGCTGAAAAATTTGGTAAATAATAGATTGTATAGATAACTGAAAGAGGGCCCCATGGATTTAGTAACACAGACGATTGTGAACTACATAGAACAAACGGATGTGGCGAACCGTGAGGACCTACTGTCAGTGGCTCGTATTGCCTTTCTAGATTATCTAGCATCCTTAGCACCAGCAGAGAACGAACAAGCCGTTCAAGACTTGGCTCGGTTCATAGGGGCTAAGTCATCTATAGGCTCGGATGTTGGCCATGTTATGAACTCCACTGTTTTGAGTGGCAAGGTTATATCAGAGGGCAAAATTGACTTAGCAATAGAAAATGTATTTAAAGCCGATAAAGCTTTGTATTATGGCTTTGCCTCCCATTATTTAGATTTTGATGATGCTCAGGCAAATCTGGCAGGTCATTTCAGTACTGTTTTATACTCTGCTTTACTGGCAGTGCTCGAGCCGACGGATACATGGCACGAATTCTTTCGGGCCTATATCATCGGTGCCGAGTTAGAAGGGATTATTGGTTCCCTTATCAATCCTGCCCATCGGACCCAAGGATGGCATTCTACGGGGACCGTTGGTGTTATTGGGGCGGCGGCCGCTATAGGCGCTTTGCGAGGCCTTCATGGTGAAAGCTTGGCTCAGCTCCTGTCTTTGGCTGCTACTCAATCGGCGGGCATGTTCTTTCAAAGTGGCACAGATGGTAAGCCGCTCCATGCGGGACTGGCGGCACGCAATGGCGTATGGGCTTACGAACTGTTACAACATACATCACTGCGAACAAGTACAAAACCATTTGACCCTGAACGGGGTTGGTTTAAAACTATCGGTAATATTACCGTTACATCAAATGACATTGCTAGCCGTTGGCTAGCACCAGGACAACTCATTGATCCTGGTTTGTGGATGAAAGTTCACCCGTATTGCTCGGCAGCCATTTGTGGCGCTGAAGCGGCAGAAATCGTGGCACATAGACTATATACATCTTCTTCGTATGTGTCTAAACACAACTACCTTTCACCAGATACAGAGGAACAAGATCAATGTAGATTATGTACCACCCCCGATTTCTCCCTTTGGGATGAGATAGATCGAGTGACTGTTCACTTCCCGCCTGGTGCTGATGCGGCATTGCGTTATACATCGCCAACAACAGGTCGAGAAGGGCAGTTTTCCATAGAGTACATCGTGTACCAAGTCCTCGCGTATGGGGCGGTACAGGATGAATTATTCAAGATAGATATCATAGACTCATCAATACGAGACTATATGTCACGAATTGAGCGTGTTTATGATTTACCGAAGGTATCCCAAACAGAGCGGATTACGAAAGTAACCGTTATATTGAAAAATGGAGATACTTTCACAGAAACGGTGAACAATCCGAAAGGATCACCGAATAATCCTCTCACTATGGAGGATATACGCATAAAATTAGGCCTTACCTTGAAGGCTGATCAAATAGATAGAATCATTGAAGCTTTTACCCATACAGATGAGGTTGAGCCATTCCTGCAAACATTGCGAAAAGAAGGAGTTTTACATGTTTAATACAAAGAAATTGACGAAATTATTCGCCATCGGCGCATTGGCACTAGGCGTGCTCGTTGTAGCTGGTTGCGGCGATGATATCAAGTTCACATATATATGAACTTATAGGTATGTGTATATATTTATTTGTCCTGGATCATACTATTTTTTTATATTATAAAATTAAATCAAAAAAAGAGATACTTTTCAGTATCCCTATGTTTCTATTTTACTGCTTTTAATTTTGCGATATCTTTATAATTATTAGCCGTAACTAATTCAACAGTAGATAGATCTTCTCTTATTCCATCAATTTTATTTAATATTTCATTTCTAAACTCTACTAAATCAGCCGTTTGCTCTGTTATTCCATCTAGCTTTTTATTAATTTCATTCAGTTCCTTTTTTATTGGGTTTAATTTTTCATCTAGCTTATTATCTAACTTTTCATCAAGCATTTGGCTTAATGCTTCTAATAATTCCTTATCCATCTTCAACACTCCTTTAATAATTATAATTAATTATATCATATTACGTTCTTTTTTATATTCTGCTATATCTAATTCCATATTGTGTATATCTATTGCAATTATAGTATTTAGAATTAAACATATAAATGCAAATACATTAACAACTCTGCTTTCGTTAAAGAATATAAGAAATGTTACATGTGGCAAAGATACTAAGCAATGTATCTTTCCAATTAGTAATAGAAACTTAATTATCTTTATATTTTTGTCGTTTGTCTTTAATTTATTTTTTATGTTAGATTTATTTATCTTTTTAAATATTCTCATATTTAACTGAAACTCCTATTTACTATATCACCTAATTTTTTACTAACATTAAGATCAACACTACTTTTATACTTTATATATTATAATTATTCAATCCATTCTTTAATCATTTCTAATAATATTTTATCTTTATCTAATCCAGTTTCATCTACCTTCTTAATAAACTCATTATAAATCTCATTAGGAACTCTAAAACTTATTGCTTTTGTTGAAGATCTTCTTTTCTTACTAGACTGTATATTAATTTTTACTTTGTCTTGAATTACTGGTATATCTTTATCTTTAATACCATTTAAATATTTTCTAGCTTCTTCTTCTGTACTAAAAGACTTATATATACTAGGATAACCTAATACAAGTTCTTTGCACTCTGTCCATGTTCTAACTATCTTATTTTTAACACCTTTACCTTCTTTAATAGCATAATACTTTTGTTTTTTCTTTTTACTCATATTCTTATAACCCCCATCGCTCGCACTAAATTTTCATATTTCTTAGTTGACTTTTAAGTCAACATCAATTATGGTTTGGTGAATTAGGAAACGGCTCGCTCCCCCCCTTGCAATTAATATAACATAAAAATACTAATTGCAAAGGGGATAAGCAAGCATGATATTATGGCTTGGAGCCATTGAGGTATCCGTGTCGCATTTATCCCGTGGCTTCCAACCACTATGTAAATCAATCTCGTTTAGGTCTGGTATTATCGAGCATACTACCATGTAACTTTCTACACACCCCTAGGAGCTAATGCAAACTCCACCAGGACAGGCACTCCACTACTAAAAACTAACTTTAATAGTTTGTCTAAAAATAGCACCTCCCCATCTAACGGCGCTATCCTCGGTGGTGAGCCGAGTAGTTTTTTATAGTGTTATTCCTTAACCACTTACCATACAGGATTTTTCAGTATTTAATTTATGAAAAACTTGTCTTAATTTTTATTTAGTTAAATAAAAAAGCCTTTTAGTAAGGTTTTACCATACTAAAAGGCTTGAAAATTCTTCTTTAATCAGTTATACTTTATTCATAATATTGAATAAAATATATTTTATAAAGTAGCTTTCGTGCTTGGTTTTATGTGTGAGATATAACCTTGAACGTAGTTACTAACTAAATGAAGTTCTTTTCTAACAGCTTTCTAGGTATTGCAGTACCTTGTAAAGTTCGGCTCATATGTTAGTTTGCAGACTAATATATGAGAGTTGAATAAGAGCTTTTTTTATTTAAGTTTAATTCCAAATTTAAGTTAATTTTACCCTGTTTTTCTGCATAAAGCAAGATTTTTTTTTGTTGTACCTTGTTGTCAACGCTTGAATTTACTTACTTATACTCATATTTTACTTATCTCTAAATTCCTCTATATCTCGTTTTTTTCTCAATTTACTTAATTCTTTTTGTTGTTCAGACTCTCTATGTATTAATACTACTGGCTTTATTTTATCACTTTATTGTAGTATTATGAGCTATTGTTTACAACTTGCTTTTAGAATTATCCCTTTATAATTTCCATAGTTTATAATACATTTTTGCTATACCTTTCGACTTACAATATACTATTATTTATAGTTGATTTTTTAATACAACATAAAGAAAAAATAAATAAAATTGAACATAAAATTAATAAATTAAAATTACAAAAACAAATAATCCTAGCTCGTGAAAAAAGGATAAAGAAAAGCTCTTACTAGAAGATTAATTCAAATATGCGCTATTATTGAAAATATAGGTATTGATAATGTAGAATTGACCAATAAGTTCAAATCC
>OKPP01000199.1_pt1 | contig 22556 bp, 22 predicted proteins | sample 1612601 | NCBI WGS metagenome assembly OKPP01 (sample SAMN04436807, study PRJEB24849) | human gut metagenome | biome: human gut; feature: NICU; material: stool | host: Homo sapiens | place: USA: Saint Louis, MO | collected 2011-05-02 | reverse complement strand
AAATAAAGATCTTTTAAATGAAAAAATTACTAATATTCAAATTCTAAATTATAGTACTTTGACTCCTACTAACTATGAACTTAAAGATGATAAAATTATTTTCACTAAAGGAAAATCCGGTAAAACAGCAGAATTAGAATCAGTTTTCAATACAATTAATAAGGCATTAAATAATTATGATTTTAAAGGGAAAATTAAATATTCTCCAGTAGAACATAAACTTAATGATGAAGAAATAAAACTAATTCATGAAAATTTATCAAAGGAAGCTAAAAATGCTACTCTAGATAAAAATAACAATTATGAAATCATCGATAGCCAAGTAGGTGCTAAATTTGATTTAGAAGATGCTGTTGCTAAATACAATAAAACTACTGAAGGTAAACAGTTTACCCTAAATGCTACGATCATTAAACCTGAAATAACCAAAGAAATGTTAGAACAAAATTTATTTAAAGATGTTTTAGGTGAATATGCGACTAACGTCAGCGGTACTTCAGTTCGTAAAAATAATGTTAAACTTTCTGGTGATAAATGCAATGGAGTTATTTTATTGCCAGGTGAGGAATTCTCTTATAATAATGTTGTTGGCAAAAGAACGAAAGAAAATGGTTTCGGTGAAGCTGCAGCCTATTTAAATGGAGAGACTGTGCAAGAAGTTGGAGGTGGAATCTGTCAGACATCATCAACTTTGTATAATGCTGTATTGTACGCTAATCTAAAGATTACTGAGCGGACTAATCATACTTTTGTTTCTGGCTATGTTCCAATCGGTCGTGATGCTACAGTATCTTGGGGTGGCCCTGATTTTAAATTTAAAAATGACCAGGCTTATCCTATTAAGATCATCGCTTCTTATGAAAATAGTCGTCTAACAACTAAAATTTTAGGTACTAATGTTAATAATATTCGTGTTGAGCTAAAAAGTCAAAAACTTGCTTCAACTAATTATAATACTAAATATGAAGACGATCCTACATTACCCGAAGGACAGACAAAAGTAAAACAAAAAGGAACTCCAGGTAATAAAGCAAAATCATGGCGTTATGTTTATGATGCTAATGGCAATTTAATTTCATCAAATGAAGAAGCATATAGTGTATATAAAGGACATGAGGAAATTATTTTAAGAGGTACTATGAAAATAACTGAACCAGCTACGCCTGCACCAACTGAACCTACAACTCCAGCACAACCAGAAACGCCTACCATTCCCAATAATGAAACATCGTAGAATCTTAAATTAAATACTGGTGGAATTTTTCCACCTTTTTCTATAATTAAAAAGATTATTACATAAAATAATAATCTTTTTAATTATTTTATTTTTGTGCAATCTTCCACTTTTTTAAACAATACTGATATATCTCTTGTTCTGAAATCATTAACGAAGCACTAGCTAGATTTATTTCCATATTCTTACCATTCTTTTCAAGAATTATCAGAAAATAAAAAGGCTCATGGTGCAGCTGAATTTCCGCAACCTTCTGCCATAAAATCACTTTTTTCCATAGCCTATAAGAAGTGATACCATCTTTATCAATTACAAACTTTTTCATTCCAAAAAATATCAATTCTAATAATTCAATAGTTCCAACTATTACAATTACCAAAGAAAAGAACTCTAGCACCCCAAATATAAATAAACAAAATATCATTATAGCTGATGATACATTCGAAATAAATCCTGAAGCTACTATTGGAATGCTTATCATAATTAATGAAAATGGAATTATGGATAAAATAAGAATAGTTGTTAAAATCATATCTTTTCTAATAATAATTCTTTCCACTTCTTTTATCCTTTCCACCATTCAAGTCATTACATTAAAACATACTTTATTTTCTGTAAACTTGAAAATAATTAAATATTGTTTACGAATACAAATATCAGGGTTTGTATTCAAGTGTTTTGTAATATAAAGTATTTCTTTTTAGGAAGCAAAGTAGACTTTTTCTCACATAGAATATATAATTAAATAAACAAACTTAAATAAGATATTTTCTTAATTTTCACAAATATTATAATTGAAAAAAACAGGAAAAAAGGTCTACATTTTTTCCTGTTTTTACTTAAATAACTTTATTTATATTGATTCATAATCCTTTACCCATCTAGTAAAGGTATGATTATTTGTACTTAAACGACGCGAAGCTTCAGCTTTGCTGATTACATTTTTTCGCCATAAATAATAAATTTCTTCAAAATCGTCGGGAATCGTTAATTTTGGTCTTCCAAATCGTACGCCTCTACGTTTAGCTTCACGAATTCCCTCGGCTTGTCTTTGACGTGTATTTTCACGTTCTATTTGAGCAACATAAGAAAGCACTTGCAATACTAAGTCTGCAATAAATTTACCCGTAATTCCATCATGCTTTTCACGTGTATCTAATAAAGGAAAATCAATTACCACAATATCTACTCCGATTTTCTTGACAATATAACGCCACTGTTCAATGATTTCATCATAATCACGTCCAAGACGATCAATTGATTTAATGTATAAAATATCTCCCTGTTTTAAAACCTGAAGAAGTTTTTGATAATGAGGACGATTAAAATCTTTACCGGACTGATAATCAATATAAAGCTGGCTCCCTGTAAGTCCAACCTCTTTTAAAGCTGTAATCTGCCTATCAACATTTTGGTCTTTACTTGATACCCGTATATATCCATATTTGTTATATTCCATTCTATATTTTCCTCCTCGAGTAAAAATTATGGCATAGGGAAAGTTAGAATGCTATAAATGGCTAATTATTTAGGGATTCTTTGCATCTTACATCGTCAGCAGTGATAAATCCATTTTTATAATCGTAATACGATAAAATTAAAACAGAAACAATAATCAACAAACTATCGCTTCTGTTTAACTAATAAAATTTAATTTATAATTATAACATCGTCTTTTCATAAATATCAGCAATGTTAGTTCCAACATGATCTGGTTGATGAGCATCACTTGCTGTAATCATCGATACTCCATGTTCTTTTAATATCTTTAACAATTCTTCGCTTAATCCCATATCTTTATGATTATAACGATAATAACATCCTGTATTATTTTCAGCTTTTACATTATGTTCAACCAACAAATCAGCTAACTGATGATAAGTTGGTGTTAAATCATAGGTTGGATAATAATTAAACATTTTTATTGTATCTGGATGTGCTAATTGCGTAAATAAATCAGACTTAACCAATGAAAAAATCAATTCATAATAATCACGATAAATATCATCAACATCAAATTTATTCCATAAAATATCTTTAGAGAAATTCATGTCATATAATCTGCCATTAATTGAGTGTATTGCCCCAACAACAAAATCATAATTATGGTTAGCTAATACTTCTCCAATCTTTTTTTCATGTTTAGGCACGTAGCATACTTCTAAACCAAATGTAACTTCAATCGGCAAATCTAATGCTTTAACTTCCTCAATTAATTTATCATAATCATCTAAAGTATCCTTAAATTTCATTGCTTTATTCTCTAGCCATTTTTTTTGCAATGGCTCTTCTTTTAATTCTGTATAAATCTCTTCAAACTCTTTAAAACGATGTGTGTGATCTAAAATTTGAATCTTTGTCAAACCTTTTTTAACAGCTGCATCAACAAACTTTAATACATATTCTTTATTTAGATCCCCATATTCTAAATGCATATGTCCGTCAATCATCTTTATCACCCCTTCTTTTTTTATGATTATATGCAATTCTTAAAAAAAAGTACAGTAATAAAATAAAAAAGGAGCCAGGGGAGACTCCTTATAGGATGGATGAGTTTTTGGGAGAGGGAATCATCCATCATTCAGGTTGTAAAACATATATGAGGGGATTAATATATTTTACATATTATTATGGTTTGTCTTTCGACACTATTATCCTAGCATCACTCTATGAATTAAATGTGAACTAATCTAAAACAAATAATTAGAAATTTTATCCTTCGATTATTTGATCCAACCATGCACCCTACAAGCATTATAAATTCCATCACTAGTATTGCGATCAGTTATATAATCCGCTTTAGCTTTTAATTCATCACAGGCATTACCCATCGCAATTCGATAGAAACGTTCATCAAACATAACAAGATCATTATAATCATCTCCAAATACTACAACATCATCAATATTTCCTTTTATCATCGCAATCATATCAACTATTCCCTGCTTTTTATCATCTGGCTGAAACATTAAATATTCTTGTTCAAAACGTAATGAACCTAACGTATCTTTTAATGTTAATCGTGTTTCTTCACTAGCTGGAATAGAAATATAAATTTTATAAATATTTTCTAAATTATGATAATTTATTTCACTATCAATTGTATAACGTGTTGGTTCTTTTCGATAACCTGCTTGTTTTAAAAATAACGTATTTTTACTGTATACATCAATACTATCAAATGGAGCTATTAGGATTCCATAGCCTAAATTTTCTGCTTCATCAATAACAGCCAATGCTTTTTGCCGATCCAATGGTGCATTTTTTACTAACTGATGATTTATGACAAGACCATTACCACCATTACAAAACATATTATTTAAACCAACTTCTTTAAGAAAGCTTTTAGCTTTATAATAAGCGCGTCCCGTTGCAATAGCTACAAAATTACCATTTTCTTGTAATTTATCTAGGGCTTCTTGGGCACTTGGAACAATTTTTCCAGTTGTATTATCCGTCAAAGTTCCATCGATATCAAAAAATATATATTTCATATCATTCTTCTCCAATTTCTTTAAAGAATCCATAAATAACAGCTCCACAAAGACTTCCTGCTAATAAAGCAACAATATATCTAAAAGGATGCGCTATTAATGGTAATACAAAGATTCCACCATGAGGAATTCTAATTCCACAATTATAAAGCATTGAAAAACCACCAGCTACTGCTGAAGCAACAATGCAAGCTAATGTTACTAAGCGGGGGTCTTTTTGAACAAAAGGAATTGTCCCTTCAGAAATAAACATTAAGCCTTTTAAGTAATTTTGACAACCTAGTTTACGTTCAGTTAATGTAAATTTATTTCTAAAGAAAGTTGTACTAATTGCAATTGCTAATGGCGGTACCATTCCGCCGGCCATTACAGCAGCCATAACATCAAAGTTACCTTCAACAATTTGAGCTATTCCAAAAAGATAAGCAATTTTATTAACTGGGCCACCCATGTCAACAGACATCATTCCCCCAACAATAACTCCTAAAATTAGTTTATAAACAATATCCATACTACCAATAAATACACTAATAGTCTGATTTAGACTTCCAACATAAGGACTAATCAAATATGATAAAACACCCGTAATCATGACCCCAAAAATCGGATAAATTACTGTTGGCTTTATACCATCTAAACATTCTGGCAATTTACGACAAATTTTTTGTAATAAAATTACAACATATCCACCAATAAAGCCCGCTATGATTGCACCTAAAATACCAGGACTAGGCATATTTTGTAGATACATATTATTTAATAACATTGCAGCCCCGCCAGCAAGAGCTACTGCAAATCCCTGCTGACTTGCAATTGCCTGACCAATAAAGCCAGCAAATAAAGCAACGATCATCCCATTAACGGTTATCCCCAGAATATAACTGTTACTTAGCCAAATACTATCATAAATTTGTTTGATTCCAAATAAATTATAACTTGCTGCTAATGAAGCAATTGAAATCAATGCTCCCGATCCAATAATGATTGGCAATATTTTACTTAAAGCATCTGTCAATTGGGTATATAATTTTCGCCAAATTCCCTCATTGGCAGAACTACTAACCACTTTATCTCCTTGATGATGATAAATTTCTACATTACCATTTATTGCTTGCGACAATAACTCCTCTGCTTTATTAATTCCATCAGCTACTTTAGTTATAATTACAGGCCGACCATCAAAACGTGACATCTCCACTTGTTTATCTGCTGCCACAATAATACATCGTGCCTTACTGATTTCTTCAGCCGTAAGAACATTTTTAGGCCCTGTTGCCCCATTTGTCTCTACTTTAAATAATATGTTCATTTCTTTAGCTTTTGCTTCTAAACTTTCTGCTGCCATAAAAGTATGAGCAATTCCAGTAGGACATGCGGTAACTGCTAAAACTTCATAATTAGTACCGTCAGTTTCTTCTTTTACTTTCACTATTTCATTTTCTTTATCATCAATTAATCTTAAAAATTCCACTGCATCACTAGCATTAATTAAATTTTCTTTAAAATCATTATCCATTAACATCCCAGATAATCTTGCTAATGTTTCCAAATGAATGTTACCACCATCAACTGGTGCTGCAATCATAAAAAACAACCGTGCTGGTTGACTATCTAATGATTGATAATCCACACCATCTTTAACTATCATTACTGCTAGTCCAGGTTTTTTTACTGCTGCTACTTGGGCATGCGGGATTGCAATTCCTTCTCCAATTCCCGTTGTACTTTGAGCTTCGCGAGCTAAAATACCTTTTTTAAAGGCTAGTTTATCACTAATATTTCCAGTACCCACCATTAAATCAACTAAGTGATCGATCGCTTCTTCTTTATTAGCAACTTCCCCATTCATATCAATTCCCTGCAGACATAATAAATCTGTAATTTTCATTATTCATCCTCACTTATTGTTTTTAATAATTCATCTATTTTTTCTTTTGATGCCAAATCTTCACTGAATGCAGTTGCACTACCAGTAGCTGTAGCCTGTTTTAAAGCCGTTTTGAAATCATTTGTCTTAATATAACCGTAAATAAATCCAGCGACCATACTATCACCCGCTCCAACTGAATTTTTAACCTCACCTTTAGGAGCAGATGTTATATGTACATCATTATTTTGATCGACTAATACTGCTCCATCTCCAGCCATCGAAACTAACACATTTTTAGCTCCCATTGTTTGTAATTTCTTAGCATAAACAACGACATCTTCTTTATTTTTAATTTCAACATTAAAAATTTCAGCTAATTCATGATTATTTGGCTTAATCAAAAATGGATGATGCTTTAGACAGTTCATCAATAAGTTATTAGTTGCATCGACTACGATCAAAACATTTTTTGATTTTACATATTCCATAATTTTTTCATATATATCATCCGGCATACTGCCTGGAATACTTCCAGATAAAACTAGAATATCACCATCTTTTAAATTATCTAACTTACCTAATAATGCTTGAACTTGTGCGTCTTTAATTTGTGGTCCCATCCCATTAATTTCAGTTTCATTATCAGATTTCATCTTCACGTTGATTCTTGATAATCCGGCAACTTCAACAAAATCAGTTTTTAATCCTTTAGCTTCTAATCCCTCTTTGATTGCTTTGCCAGTAAATCCTGCGATAAATCCTAACGCCGTACTTTTTTCACCTAAAGTTTTTAAAACGTTAGAAACATTAATTCCTTTACCACCAAAAAACATGTTTTCTTGTTTTGTTCTATTGACAATTCCGGTTTCAAAATTATCTACTTTAATTACATAATCAATTGCTGGGTTTAACGTTACTGTATATATCATCTTAATTTTCTCCTTAAGTTAATTTTTAATCCACTCTTAGTATATACTTAGGTGTATTCTCCGTCAAATTAATGAGTCAATATTTATTTTCAAATAAAGAAATTTAATCTTATAATTTTAATTATTTAAACTTAATAATAATTTTAACTCCATTAACAAGCTTCTTACAAAAACAATTGAAATCACCTTATATTTGTGATATCTTTTATATAGTTAGTCATTGCTAACCACGTAAAAGGAGTGATTATATGCCATCAACTGCATTATTATTTGAATCTAAACTTGTTACTTTTTGTAGTCCTACTTTATTAAAAATGAAAGCTGGAAATATTTTTAATATTAGCAATGAGTTCAATGAATTAGAAGAGTGTTTAAATTATTACACCAACTATGCAATCAAAGAGGAATATACATTTCGATTATTCATGAAAATAATAATTCAAAAATGATTTATGTTTATCAAAAAGAAAAATTAAATAACCTTTTTAATAACCATAAATTTAGAGCTGTTCTAAATAATTATCATTACCCTTATCAAGATATCGACAGTCTAATAAATTGGCTAAAGATTAGAATGAATAGTAGTGAATTTCCTCATGAAATCGGTTTGTTTTTGGGGTACCCTTTGACTGATGTTAAAGGGTTTATCAACGGTGCTGATTATAAATATATTGGATATTGGAAAGTATATAGCCATGTTCCCCAAACCCTCTGTACTTTTGACCGATATAAAAAATGCACACAAGAATTAAAAAGACGTTTTTGTCAAGGAGAACGAATTGAACAATTATTAGCCCATGTTTAAAATCATAACCATTTCAATAGCACGTGCCTTTTTATCTCATAATAAAAAAGCCTGATCATAATGATCACCGGCTTTCTATTATCCAATTGAAGCAACTATTGTAGTAACTAAATTATCAATATCATCCACTTGCTCAGTTTTCAAAGTTGACTTAATTGTGATTGGTTCGTTGATGATTTCCATATCCTTCATCGTCTCTAATTTAGTACGCATGTGTTTTGCGCATAATGCTCCCCATGTTCCATTTTCTAATAACGCTACACTTCTTTTCTTTAATGATAAAGCAATCATATCACTAAGGAAGTTTTCCATTGGTGGAAAAATTCCACTATTATATGTTGGCGCTGCTAAAATCAAATGACTATAATGGAACACTTCACTAATTAAATTAGAAACATGGACTTTAGATACGTCATACATTCTAACATTTTTTACCCCGGCTTGCTTCAATTTTGAAGCAATTATTTCCATTACATTTTCAGTATTACCATAGATCGAACCATAAGCTAAAACAACACCTTTTTCTTCTGGTTCATATTTAGACCAACAATCATATTTGCTAACTATGTAATCAATATTATTACGCCATACAGGTCCATGAAGCGGACAAATTGTGGCAATTTCTAAACTACTAGCTTTTTTTAATAACATTTGAACTTGTGGTCCATATTTTCCAACGATATTACCATAATATCTCCTAGCATCATCAAGCCATTCATGTTCAAAATCAACTTCATCATTAAATAAAGCTCCGTCTAATGCTCCAAATGTTCCAAAAGCATCAGCACTATATAATGTTTTATCATAACTATCGTATGTCACCATTACTTCTGGCCAATGTACGAGTGGTGCCATCACAAAAGTAAAAGTGTGTTTTCCTGTAGTTAAAGTATCATTCTCTTTAACTACTAACTTATTGATCTCAATCCCAAAAAATTGATCAATCATTGTAAATGTTTTAGCATTTCCTACAATCACGACTTCAGGATAACGATTTATCACTTCTTTTAAACATGCACAATGATCAGGCTCCATATGATTAATAACAATATAATCCAATGTTCTTCCTTGCAATGCTGTTTCAAGATTATCAAAAAATAAGTGTCCAATCGACCAATCAACCGTATCTAATAAAATGGTCTTTTCATCTAACACAACATAAGCATTATATGAAATTCCCCTTGGAATTGGAAAAATATTTTCAAATAAACTTAAGCGACGATCATTCCCGCCAATCCAATAAACATTCTCATTTACTTCTCTAATACAATTCATCATCACAGCCTCCTAAATCACTTTTAGTATAAACCTAATATTCTAATTTTACTAATATGATGCTTATATTATTTCCAAACCCTAAACTATTATCCCTCAAAGATTAGTTTAGCAGCTCCATATTAGCTAATATCTCATTTATTTTTTCTTCAATTTCTTCTTCACTTTTACCATCTAACTGCTCCAACAATTCTTGAATAAAAGGATCATTAAATGCCTCATCAGCAGTTTCAAGGCCAAAAGCATCCATTATCGCCCCTTCAATTTCTAGCGTTATCTCATCTTCAAAATAATCAATATCATATTGACTAATAAAATTCAAGACTAAGAAAAGAACATTTAAATTATTTACTACGATTCGTTGTGGTTTACCATAACGATTAGCATATTCAAGCAATCCATCAATTAAAGCTTCACCAATAATTTGTAAACTAGGAAAATCAACTTCTTTAATTAAATAATCGCTTTCTCCGGCAATTACGGCATAAACATTTAACTCATTGGTTTTATCTGTATTAGTCATTGGTAAACAGACAACATCAACACATAAACGTTCTGTATTTTCACGCTTAGTTTCAAGCTCATGTTCACCTAAATAGCCAAAATCATAGCGATTTAAGTCAATTTGTGGTTCATGAACAAAAATAGCACTCTCCTTAAATTTACCATCTTCAACATATATTTCAATAATTTCATCAGACTCACTACGATTTTGATCTTCTTTAATCCCATTTGCAAATTCTTTTAATAATTCTAAAATTACCCTTGCTTCCTCAACTTCTAATAAGCATGGAATATATCCCGCTTCATTACGAAAAGCAGCCAAATAGTTATCCTCATCTAATGCCACATCAAAATCAAGTTCCTGTTCAGATAATAAAATAGTCCAGCAGTTACAAAATGCATTATTTATTCCTTCATTAGCAAGATTATAAAAACCCTCTAAAAGATCATTATAAGTTTCAAATAATTCAATCACATAACCTTCTAATGTTTTTAAAATAACCCAATATGTAGTTTGGTTAGATACTAGTTTAATCACTTGATTATTAGTAAACTCACGTTTCTTCACTAATTCTTTTAACTGCTCTAAAATTTCAATAAACTCATTTTTTAACGGGCTATTATTTAATATTTCATCAATCCCTAACAATGATAAACAACTATTAATATCTTCTAGATCAAAATTAATATCCAGATCATCTCGACTTAATATAATTTCTTGATAACGTTCAATTCCCCCACAATCCTCTATCAAATTATTACCACAAAATTCAACTACAACAGGATAGTGCTCAACGCCCTCTAACTCTTGTTCAACCGTAATTAAAAGTTGCCAATCATCACCAAAGTCATAATGGTAGTAAATTACCATTTCTTTTTTTAAATAATCCGCAATCCGTTCAAGATTATCAACTATCTCAACGTCATCATTTATCTGATTTTCAATATCTGTTTCACCACCAGGAATCCAGATCCCTAATTCCTTGATCCTAAATTCATATATATGATAATCTTCAAAACCAAATAAAGTTTGGATTAACTGATGCAGATCTTCAAAACTAATTATTGCAGGTATTTTAATACGCCGCCATATAGGATCCGCACATCCCTCCACATCTATCCTCAATTGATATCCATTCATCTTTTATCTCCTCAGTTCTATATAAACTATTATAACAAATTATATTATTGAAGTAACGCCTTTATATTGAGAAGATAAAAGGGGGAATTAAATCTAACGTTACAACAACATATGCTCCTAAAGCAGTAGCTAAAATAGCAATCGCTAATAGAACTAATGCAACAGGTAATGAAGTAACTGTAAAATTTAATAAGTTATTATAAAAATCTAAAACATATCCCATAAAATAAGAAAATGGAATTTGTAATAAAACTTTAAAATCTAATTTCTGATAAATCAATAATTGCACTCCAACAAAAATAATATATAAAATAGTTGTTGCCATCCCTAATGATAAATTAGTCATTTCACTAATTCCAAATGGAACTGAATTAATTGCTGCAACCCCTAAACCAGTTTTTGTATTTAAAACAATTCCAAATCCTAAAATCAATATCCCTAAAAAATATAATCCTAACCTTTTTGCCATAAACACCCTCCTTATTTTTCTTTATTTTACAATATTACTTGATATTATCAGTTCTTTTTCAACAAAAGAAAAAATATCCTTCCAAAAGAAGAATACTTCATCAATCAATTTTTAAATTGACAATTCCAGTTTTTGAATATCGAAAAACTAAATATAGCCATTTTGCTTCAATCAACTCTTGTTTTCTGTTCAATAGATCACTATATGTCACAATAATAGTATTATACTTTTCTAAAACTGCCGCAGCCTCTTTCCAGATTTTTCCCTCGATTAAATCGTAGTTATCAATTACTTGAGCAACGATCATTGAGTCTATTTCTCCTGCTTGTGCCATTTGATTTAAAATTTCACAAGTCTTTTCTTTACTAAAAGAAGTTTTATAACTGCGCTTTCCACATAGTGCACTTACAATATCACTTATTGCTACAATCCGCTGCTCTTGAGTCAACTGGTTTTCCCATAAACTATGCGGATAACCTGAACCATTCAGTTTTTCATGATGCCGACACGCAATTTCTAAAATTTCTTGATCTATTTTTTCTTCTAATAATTCTCTTGTTTTAAGAACATGACTACGCATTATTATCATTTGCTCTTGAGTCAGTTGACCCGGATATTCTAATATTTCAATTGGAATTCCAATTTTACCAAGATCGTGCATCATTGCACCATAATAGATCTTTTTTGTCTGTTCAGAACTTAAGCTTAATAATCTTGCTAACTCTAAAGATATCGTGCATGTGGTAATAGTATGTGTAACTGTAAAATAACTACGAAAATCAATTAGAGAAACTAACATATTTAAATAACTATCCAACTATTCTAATGAAAGCGAAATATTTAAACTAGTTACTTTTTGCCATTTTGAAAATGGATTAGTTGTAAATTGATAGACTTGATCAACCTGCCAATAAAGAGTAGTAACCAAATTTTCTACAAATCTAGTTCCTGACTCCTTATCTAAGTAATCTTTAAGCATGCTATAATCATTTGAAGTTTGTAAAAATACATCAATTCGATCACACAAATTAATAATCTGAGAGATATTTTTAATTTCGTCATCAATATAAATCATTTTTTGATAATCAAGATGATGATAAAGAATAGCAGGTGCCAATTTATCTAGTGGTGAAAAGTTCTTTATGAACAAATAACCATAAATAGCATGTTGCCATATATTTTTTGTCTCAAAAATAAACATTTGATCAATTTTTTCTGTCTTATATGCTCCAATATCATGTAGCATTGCTAACATAAAAACATCTTGCAAGTACTTTTGTTCATGACTATTTTGAGCCTCAAGCATACGATATGTCATATTAGCTACTCGTAAACCATGATCAATCAATCGCGAATCAACATAATTCAAACAATTACTTATAATTTCAATAAAACCTTCATTATTTACTCCTGCAATATTATTCAACTTATTTTTCCATCGCATCCACTGACACTTTTTCCTCTCGATAAAATATCAATACAAAAACAATTGCCAGTAAACCTGCGATTATCTTACTAATCATATAGATTATGACGCCATTACCATCGACTACACTAGAAATGAATCCTAGCTGTCCCCCTCTTACACTAAAAGCGGCATTCATCATCTTCCCTTTACGATCCATTTGTGAAAACAATGGAATCATTGCAATGCTTGTCCCAAGGCTTAATAGTAGTCCCATCACACTAGCACTATTGACACCCAACTTTTGACCAATCATGAAAATCATTCGTGAAAAACGTTTAATAATCAAATCGCTTAAAATCATTGATCCGCACACAACAATGCACATCCGTAAAACAATTACCATTGCATCACTAATTAAAGCAGTTGTAGTAAAAGGCAATGTATCAAAAAACAGCTGTAAAACAACCATTCCAAACAACAAGATACTAATAATTCTAATCAAATAACCAAATAATGTTAAAACAAAAATGGTTTTATCATAAGAAACATATAGAGCAATTACCAAGATAACACAAAGTATAATTATTGGTAATAAGTTAATTAATAAATTAGGAATTTGTAAATACCAGGCAACTGCCACTAGAATTATTGGTAAACTTAAAATCCCATAAACTAATCCACTAATAAATGGATTTAAATCTTCCTTTTTTAAAGATACTAAAAAAATTGGTAATTGAAAACTAATTGTTTGTCCTAATGTTGCAGTCAAAATAACCCCTGAAAAAATCAAAAAAGTACTATTACCAAGTCCCGAAACAATTGAAAACCCACCCATATCAGGTGCAAGAATACTCCCAACAACAATTGATGGATCTAATGATGAATCGGCACTTATTTTAGTAATCACATCTACATTATTTTGAATCAATGTAATTGCGATACAATAAAACCCAATCATACTCATGGCAATTCCACCCATCGAATCCATCCCTTTATCAAAAGCAGCTACTAGTCCCAACTTATTATTCAAGATCTTGTCAATCAAGCCAATCAAGCACAAAATAAGCATTATTAATATAAAAAAATTCATTATCGTACCTCAATTTCCATATTCTTCCAATATTTTACCAAACAAACCTCAAACAAAAAAGCCTATTCGGCTTTTATTTAAAATATTCAGTAATATTATCCTTATCATCAAAATAATTGATCTTCATTGCATCTTTAGCACGTTTAAGTGTTGCATTCGCTTTTTCATTAGCTTTAACACAACCATCTTCTAACACTTTCATAACAGCAGCAATATCAGCTTGTAAAACAGCTCTTCTTTCTCTAATTGGATTTAATGTTTCTTCTAAAACATTAAATAAAAATTTTTTTATTTTAACATCACCTAAACCACCACGACGATAATGCTCTTTTAATTCATCAAGATTTTTATAATCAGGTAAATATTTTTCAAAATATTCATCTTTGCAAAAACAATCCAAATAAGTAAACACTGTATTTCCCTCAACGGTTCCCGGATCTTCAACTTTTAAATGATTTGGATCTGTATACATACTCATTACCTTTTTCCGAACATCTTCACTAGTATCCGCAAGATAAATACAATTTCCAATTGACTTTGACATTTTTGCTTTGCCATCTGTTCCCGGCAATCTTTGACAAATTTCATTTTCAGCCAACATAATTTTTGGATCTACCAAAACATCACCATAAATCCGATTAAAACTGTGAACAATTTCTTTAGTCTGCTCAATTAACGGCATTTGATCTTCACCAACAGGAACACAAGTGGCATCAAAAGCTGTGATATCGGCAGCTTGAGAAACCGGATAATTTAAAAAACCAACTGGAATACTTGTTTCGAATCCACGCTGTTTTATTTCCTCCTTGATCGTTGGATTACGTTGTAATCTTGAAACTGTAACTAAATTCATATAATAAGCCGTAAACTCAAATAATGCTGGTACTTGAGATTGAATAAACATTGTGGTTTTTTCAGGATCTAAACCAACTGATAAATAATCTAAAGCAACCTCTAAAATATTTCGTCGGACTTTTTCAGGGTTATCAGCATTATCTGTTAAAGCCTGAGAATCAGCAATCATAATAAAAATTTCATCAAATTCTCCTGAGTTTTGTAATTCCACTCGTCGTCTTAGGGAACCAACATAATGTCCTAAATGTAATCTTCCTGTTGGACGATCGCCTGTTAAAATAATATTTTTCATATAAATCTCCTTCTTTGATTAAATAAAAAAGGCTTTTATCCTCAAGGATAAAAACCATTATGCCACCTTGTAAGACACCATCATGTCTGTTTTTCTTAACGCGAAAAGCACGGCGCCACTACTCCAGTTAAGTTTCATTTTGCTTCTAACCAGGCCCATTCATCAGTATCTTTATCTTGGCTCTCACCAGCCACCAAGTCTCTTAAATAAAGATTAGCTGTTTACTCTTCCTAGATTATCGAATTTACTATACTTAAAATCATAAAACGGATATAAAATGATGTCAATAGTTTATTAATAATCTTCAATTATTTTTATTTTTTTCTACAATCTATCTTGATTCCAATGCCTCTTCTGTATATTCAACAAAATACTCTTGATAATAAATAATTCTAATTAAATCTAAGATTGCCATAATTTGATAATTAAAACTAATTCCATCAAACTTACCCGGTAAACTAAAGAAATACTTAATACAACTTAAGTTTTCATTCTCAAGTAGTTGATTTTGGGTAATCAATAATGTCTTACTCTTGCTTAAGTGCCCTAAAGATTTTTTCGCTAAGAAATCTCTTAATGAACGCCCAGTAGATGAAAAGAATACTACAAAATCATTTTCATCAAATTTAATATTTGGATCATAAGCATGATATTGAACCACATTTTTACCTAATGTAATTAAATCAGTTTGAAATTCAACAGCAATACTAGTTGGAAACAGTCCTCCAACAATAATTACTCGATCAGCATCATATATATCATGGCATATAGAAACAATATTATCCATAAAAATATCATAATCATTTACTTCAATCAATCTGAATAAATCACGATAGCTCATACTTAATAATCTTGCTCGAATTTGGTCATTACGTAAAATATCATCAGCTACCAGCTTACGATGAAAGTCCTCATAGTTATCAAAACCAAGATAATTTAAAAATCCTAAGATCGTTCGTGGGTCAAGATCACTTTCTTTACAAACTTGTGCAAATGTATATTCAATCATTCGATGATAATTTGCAATTACAAAAGTACAAAATTGATAGTAACCGTCATAAAATAAAGTGCCATTTAAATACTTAATAATTCTTGATAACAATACATCACCCATAACACAATTCTCCCTTCAAGCAAATATTTACTTTTCTACACTTATACTATAACAGTCTTTGTTATCAGGCGATATTAAAAAAGAAACATTGAAAATATTTTTTCAATGTTTCTTTTTAATTTAAAACAATCCTGTTATAATCGTTACATTCATTCGTCATGGTTTGTCATTTTCAAATATGTTTCTGTTTTATATTTAACATTTTTATCATAGTCTAATTTAAAATAACATGTATAAATGCAATCTAACAAATAAAGTAATGATAACCTTGTTGAAAATGAAGAAATCTTATTATAATGATTTGGACTTAAGTAAAGATTATAATCACAAAGACTAACTAATGACTTTAGCGTCGTTGAAGAAATTAATATGATTGGAGTATTGTTCTTTTTCAACAATTTAACAATTTTGTCAACAATCATTCCCCGTCCTTCAAAGCTAACAACAATTGCAATATGTTCCTTGTCACTTGAGGCAGCTGCTAAAAGCTGTTGATATTCTTCAACCGGAACATTAACAAAACGACCGATTTCTGACATTTGAAACTTAAAGTTTTCAACAAAGTAAAGATTACCAGCTGAAGTGTACATATCGATGAACTGAGCATTTTTTAGAGCTGAAGCAATCAGTCGTAATTGATCCAAGTCAATTAGATTATTCGAGGCAATCAAAGTCTGCTCGTATAATTCTTTCATTTTCATTGTAATCTGATACTGCGTCTCATTTTGTGAAAATGGATAGTTATAATCAATTGTTTTCTTTTCCTTCAAATAATCTCTTATTGATGTTGATACCATTACTTTAAGCTGTGCTAAACCATTAAGCTCTAGTTTTTTACACAGACGATAAATCGTTGGTATTGAAATAAAGCAAGCAGCACTAATTTCATCAGCACTCATATTAATAAAGCGTTCTGGATTATTTTTCATATAATCAACTAAAGTCTGTTCATTGGTAGTTAAATCTGTTAAATTATCCAATCGACTAAATATATTCATTTTCTCAGCCCCCTTATCCTCGTATCATTATAATAACACTTTGACACATAAATTTCCTAAATAAACAAATAATAAACATAAGCTAACACTCAGTAAAATATATCCTCCCGCCATCAAAAACTTACCATCACTAAGCAGATTCATACTTTCTAGTGAAAAAGTTGAAAATGTTGTAAAGCCGCCACATACCCCAGTTTTCAAAAATAAGATCCAGCGTGATTCAAGATTATACTTACTTGCTAACGCTACAACTAATCCAATTACAAATGCCCCAATGATATTGATCATCATAGTCATAAAAGGAAAAGTAGTATCTTTAATTATAATTAATCCCATTAAATATCTTGATACAGCACCAATAAAGCCACCAATTCCAACTGCTAAACATTCCAACATAAATATCTCCTCTATATAATCTTATTTTATGATTATTCAAAAATTTAAGCAAGTAAAAAAGGGAAGTTTACTTCCCTGCCAAATAAGCTTTTGCTTCATAGCTTCTTAATATTTGTTTTAAATCATCTTCATAATTACTAATCAGCAAAGTTCCTTGAATAAATTCTAAATCTATTTCCACTTCATCTTTACTATAATTACAAATAACTATAACCTGTTGTTCGTTTAATGTTCTTCGATAAGCATAAACTTGGAGATGTTCTTTTAAAAGCTGCTGATAGTCACCATAGATCAATACCTCATATTCTTTTCTTAATCGCAGTAGATCACGATAAAAATAATATACCGAGTTAGGGTCTTTTAAAGCGTTTTCAACTGTAATATTTGTATATTTTTGACTTGGAGCGAGCCACGGCTGAACAATACTAAAACCTCCAAACCTACTGTTATCCCACGGTATTGGCATCCGAGCATTATCACGGGAACGTTTACCAAAATAAGCAATGATCGTTTCTTCATCATAATTCTGTTTAAAAACTTCATACTTATTTAATGCATCAACATCGCGATACTGTGTCATTGATTGATAATATGCATTTGTCATTCCAATTTCTTCACCTTGATAAATATATGGTGTTCCTTGCATCCAAAACATGAATAATGCTAGCATTTTCGCAGATTTTTCAAGATAAAAAGGGGTTGAATCATCACCATATTTAGAAACTGCACGTGGGTGGTCATGATTATCCCAATATAAAGCATTCCATGCTTTATCATTCAAACCTGTTTGCCACCGTTCAAAAACTACTTTTAAATCTGCTAATTTAGGATGCTGATAAGTTAAATTTGGTCCTTTATCTAACGACATATGTTCAAACTGAAAAATCATCTTCAATTCACGACGATCAAACCCTGCATATAATAGAGCATCTTCTACACTGACATCAGCTGTTTCTCCCACTGTCATCGTATCATATTTAGCTAAAACACGATCATGCATCTCTTGAAGAAATTCATGTACTCGTGGTCCATTAGAAATAATTTCATACATATGCGGATCATTAATAATGGCTTTATCCATTTTTTCAAAATCTTTAGATATTTGGTTAATAACATCCATCCTAAAACCATCGATACCTTTGTCTAGTCACCACTCCATCATTTTATATACTTCATTTCTAACTTTTTCATTTTCCCAATTCAAATCAGGTTGTTCCTTTGTATATAAATGTAAATAATACATTTCTGTATCTTCATCATACTGCCAGGCCGATCCCTCAAAAACCGATTGCTGAAGATTAGGCGGTTGATCATTTTTCCCCTCACGCCAAATATAATAATCACGATACTCATTATCTTTAGATTTACGGCTTTCAACAAACCAGCGATGCTTAAATGAAGTATGATTTACAACTAGATCCATAATAATTTTTAAACCTTTTTGATGTGCTTGTTTCAATAATTCTTCAAAATCAGCCATTGTTCCAAAATCAGCCATAATATCCTGATAATCACTAATATCATAACCATTATCATAATTTGGTGATTGATATACTGGACATAACCAAATAACATCAACCCCTAAATTTTTAATATAATCTAAACGACTGATAATTCCCTGCAAGTCTCCAATCCCATCGTTATTACTATCTTGAAAACTCCGCGGATAAATCTGATAAACAGCAGCCTCCTGCCACCAACTTTTTTGCATTATCCTTCACCTCTTTTATATTTAAACATAACAAAAGGTCAAAATCTTGGCCCTTTTATACTATAATAGGCAAAATTTTAACCTTTCCGATATTTTGAAGGAATATCGTGATAATATTCTTTAAATATTTTATTAAATGCTTTCACATTTTTAAACCCATGATTTAATGCAATTTCATTAATTGTGAGACTAGTATTCATCAAATCATTATAAGCATGATTTAAACGAATTTTATTAATATAAGATAATAATGTAATCCCCGTCTTTTCCTTAAACATTCTTGATAAATAAACCTCACTAAAATGAAAATGATTAGCTAAAATCGTCAAATTCAATTCATCATCATAATGCTGTTCAATATAAGTGACGATTTGTTTAATTATCGGTAGTTTCTTTTTTGTGATTGCCAACTTATAAACACTACATTCTTCCAGCAGCAGCTCATATATTTGCATCATTCGATTATGTATAACTAAAGTTTCTTGATCAAGATGATCACCTAAATAAATAATTAGCTGTTCTAATTGCTCTTGATCCTTTATTAAAGATAAATCAAATTCACATTGTACCAGTTTAAATTCATCAAATAACTCAGTTGATAAAAGTAATGTTATTATTTTCGTTTGATCCTCTAAAAATCTTAATCTATGAATACTATTACTATTAATCAATACTAACTGTTTAGTATTAACAAACTTCTTTTCCCCATTCACTGATAGTTCAAAAGAACCTTGATTACAATAAATTAACTCTATTTCGTCATGCCAATGCGGCTTCATTACTTTACTGCGATTAAACTGATGATTCCAAATCTTAATAGGATATTTAAAGCTAGTTTCAACAACTTCATATAAATGCTGCATTATCATGCCTCACAAAAAGGATTGCTTAGCAATCCTCATCTTCTTTCCCATCCCAACAATATGTACATAATTTACATTTATCTAAACCGATTGATTCGATCATGTCATCTAAACGATGATAACGCAATGATGTAAATTTAGAGCGGCGACGAATTTCCTCACACATATTTTTATATCTTTCACTATCTGGGTCAGCGTATTCTTTTAAAATCTCATCACTAACATTATCACCTTCTAGTTTTTGGATAACACGACGAGTCACTAAATCTAATTCTGAACTAGAGCGTGAAAAATTTAAATATTTACACCCGAACATGATTGGGGGACAGGCAGGACGAACATGAACTTCTTTAGCCCCACTTTCATATAAAAATTCTGTTGTTTCACCTAATTGTGTTCCCCGAACAATTGAATCATCAATCAATAATAAACTTTTATTTTTAATTAATTCTTTAACCGGAATTAATTTCATCTTAGCAATCATATTTCTTTGACTTTGACTAGATGGCATAAATGACCGTGGCCAAGTCGGTGTATATTTGATAAATGGACGAGCAAAGGGAATACCTGAAACATTTGAATAACCTACTGCATGGGCAATTCCTGAATCCGGTACCCCAGCAACGCTATCTGGCTGTACATCATCACGTTTTGCTAATAAATTACCACAACGATTACGCATACACTCAACATTGATTCCTTCATAGGTTGATGTTGGATATCCATAATAAACCCATAAGAATGAACAAATTTTCATTTTATCTCCAGGACCTTGTTTAACTTCAATTTTACTTGGTGTCATGAAAACAATTTCCCCTGGTCCAAGATCACGATAATGATGATATCCTAAATTTAAAAATGCACTACTTTCAAATGTCGCACAATATCCTTCTGGTTTTTCCCCAATAATCACTGGTGTTCTTCCTAATTTATCACGTGAAGCATAAATTCCTTCAGATGTTAATATCATAATACTCATTGAGCCTTTAACAACGTCTTGAACATATTTAATTCCTTCTACGATACTATCCTTTTGACTAATCAATGCCGCTACTAATTCTGTAGGATTGACTTCACCCGAACTCATTTCCAAGAAATGAGTTGCCCCTTTAGCAAAACAATCATCTTTTAACTCTTCCAAGTTATTAATTCTACCTACTGTTGTAATGGCAAAAGATCCTACGTGGGATCTAACCAACAACGGTTGTGCTTCATTATCAGAAATACAACCAATTCCTAAGTTTCCTTCAAATTCTTCTATATCTTTTTCAAATTTAGTTCGAAACGGCGAGTTTTGAATGTTATGAATCGATCTTTGAAAACCATTATTTCCATGAACTGCCATTCCTCCTCGTCTTGTTCCTAAATGGGAATGATAATCAATCCCAAAAAACAAATCTAAAACGCAACTTTCTTTTGATGCAACACCAAAAAATCCACTCATTTATATCTATCCTCCAAACTTTATACACCCATTGTATCTTATTTGTAACAAATTTCCTATATTTAATCTTATTTTCGCTAAAATATTGCCCAGGAAATAAAGAAAAACCTGTTATAATAACAGGTAAAATATCAAAACATTTGCTTATCAATACTATTATCTACAAATTCTAATAAAGAAATAATTACTTCTTTTAACTCATTTGACTTCTTTAAAGTTTCTTGGTCAAAATGTCTTTCCAAATAATCATGACTACCATAATAGACTTTTAAACTACCAATAGAATTAGCTTCTAGATCATTTAACCCTTCAAAATCAGCTATTTCTAGATTACCAAAAAGCTGATAAACAAGATTTCTTGCTACTTCATCATTAGTTTCTTTGATTTTATCATCTTCTTTTAAATACTCTGTCCTCATTTTATAATGAGATGCTTCTTTCAACAACGTTACATTCACGACTATTCTATCTGAGGTTTCTAAGCACAAAGAAATTAGCTTATGTTCTGGCAACTAAATTCCTCCTTCACTAATACTAAATTATATGAAAATTATATCTTATTATACCCCATTAGTTAGATAATAATCATAAAAAAACTAGGTATAAGAGTGATACATCCCCAGTCAAGTGGACACGGTAAATAATTAAAATGCTGTAAAAGCCA
>OKPP01000192.1_pt1 | contig 23230 bp, 18 predicted proteins | sample 1612601 | NCBI WGS metagenome assembly OKPP01 (sample SAMN04436807, study PRJEB24849) | human gut metagenome | biome: human gut; feature: NICU; material: stool | host: Homo sapiens | place: USA: Saint Louis, MO | collected 2011-05-02 | reverse complement strand
AACGGCACTTTACAGCCATCACGTTTCATCACATGCGGTGTCATGATCACTCCATATATAGAACAGGTTATCCACAGAGGCGGAGGTTATCCCGAAGGCGCTGCACGCTACGGCTCGTGCTGTTTACCTTCGGATCCGGCCCGTTTTATCCACATCTCATCACCGCCAGACATCGACAAGATATGGTGACATAATAGACGATTAATACAACATGTTGGGCCGAGGCGCATTTTAAGTTCTATATGTAGTGATTTGCATCAAAGATGTTTGCGATTTTATTGACCCAGAACAAGGTAAAAAGGTGAGAGTACGGATGATGGGCGCTGGCGATAAATGTAAATTTAGGCGCTTAAAATATAAGCAAAAATCGAGCCCGTTCAGGCATGAAACGGGCAAATATTCAGGCAATCAACGTATCGTTAAGCAGATCGACCAGCAGTAGCAGGGCATAGCGAGCCTGCTGCGGGTCAGCGGGCAGCGGCAGGATGGCGCTGGCCATATCGCCAAGGGCGTGCTGTTCCGGCGTCAGAGCAATAATGGTCACTCCCTGCGTACGCGCCTGCAAGGTGGCGCTTTGCAACACAGGGTTGGCCTCGGCAGTGGCCAGCACCAGCAGCAGATGATCGTCATTGAGGGTGCTGGCGGTCAGCCGCATCAGCGCTGCATCCTGACAGAGATTAATCGCGATGCCGGAGGGCAGTAGCTGATGCTGGAGCAGCGCGGCCAGCGTCACGTCCTGGGCGCCAAGGGCGAAGCAGTGTACCGCACGGGCGCTCAGCAGGCGCGATTTACACTTTTCCACCGCCGCTTCCGCGGTATGGCCGAGCTGACGAGTTAGGGTAACGCCAAGGCTGCTAAGTTTGTCGCGCCAGGCGACGGGCAGGGCGGCGCTGTCCGGCGTAAGCCAGCTGGCGCGCCGTTCGCTGGCCTGCGCCAGCTGTTTACGCAGATCACGAATATCATCGCAGCCCACCGAGCGGGCGAAGCGGGTAATGGTGGCAGGGCTGACCCCCGCGCTGGCTGCCAGCTCGTCAATAGAGGCGCTGGCGGTAAAGCTTAGATTTTGTAGAATAAAGGTGGCGACGCGCGACTCCTGGGCACTAAAGCGGCGCATTCCTTCCTGCAGCTGACCTACGATATCCATCCTCATGTTCCCTTTGGCAAAACCCGCATTTGAAAATATTTTTCAATTATCGACTGTCTCTCTTTATAGCACTCACGCCGCATATTTCCTATGGTCAGAGCAGTAAAGGGTGACGCCCTGGCGATAAAAATGCGCAAAAATTGAGCCTCGATCACATCGGTGAAAATTATTTTCATATAGCCTTCACTATCACACAATATTAACAATATAGTCGTCCAGGCCCTGAGGGCTGAAGCGATAACACGTAAAGGGGAAGCGCAATGCCACGAATCGTACTCTGTTGTGCCGCAGGCATGTCGACCAGCATGCTGGTGAACAAAATGAAAGCAGAAGCCCAGCAGCGTGCGCTGGCGCTGGAAATCTATGCGGTGGCGGTGGCGGAATTTGAACGCGAATTGCCACACGCCGACGTCATTCTGCTCGGGCCGCAGGTTAAATATGAAGCCGGACGGCTAACCGCGCTGGCCGCGCCGCAGGGCAAGGCGGTGGCGGTGATCGATATGGCTGACTACGGCATGATGCGCGGCGCCGCGGTGTTGGATAAAGCGCTAGCCCTGCTCGAACACTAATTTTCTCATCCCGTTTTTCATCATCATCACGTGCGGTCCTGGCGATCGCGCGCGGCGCTCTGTATGCCGAAAATCCGAAAAGAGGACACTATGCAAGCACTGAAAATTGCCGTTATCGGCGGCGGCAGCAGCTACACGCCGGAGCTTATTGAAGGGATTATCGTTCGTTACGAGCAGCTTCCGGTCACAGAGCTGGCGCTGGTAGATGTCGAATCCGGCCGGGAAAAGGTGGAGATCATCGCCGCGCTGACCCGGCGGATGCTGAAACATAAAGGGCTGGAGCAGGTGGCGGTCAGCGTCCACTTTACGCTCGATGAGGCCATCCGCGGCGCCAGCTTTGTGCTGACCCAGCTGCGGGTCGGACAGCTGGCGGCGCGCGCCGCCGATGAGCGGCTGGGTCTCAAGTACCACCTGCTGGGCCAGGAGACCACCGGCGTCGGCGGTTTTGCCAAGGCGCTGCGGACGATCCCGGTGATCCTTGAGGTGGCGCGCAAAGTGGAACAGCTGGCGCCGGAAGCGTTCATTCTCAACTTTACTAATCCGGCGGGGATCGTCACCGAGGCGGTCAGCCGCTACAGCACGGCGAAGATCATCGGCCTGTGCAACGTGCCGATCAACATGCAGCACATGATCGTCGGGATGCTGGGCTCCCAGGAGTCCGAAGTAAAACTGCGCTTTGCCGGGCTCAACCATATGGTTTGGGTGCATAAGGTGCTACAGGGGCGCGAGGATGTCACCGGCAAGGTGATCGACATGCTGTGCGACGGTAAGGCGCTGTCGATGAACAACATTAAAGAGCTGCCGTGGCCGGCGGAATTCCTGCGCGCGCTGAAGGCGATTCCGTGCCCCTATCATCGCTATTTTTGGCTGACGCCGGCGATGCTGGCGGAAGAGATCGCCGCGGCGAAAACCAAGGGCACCCGCGCCGAACAGGTGATGAAAGTCGAGCAGGAGCTGTTTGCGCTGTACGCCGACCCGCAGCTGGAAGAAAAACCGGAGCAACTGAGCTTTCGCGGCGGCGCCTACTACTCGGAGGTGGCCGTCGAGCTTATCAACGCGATCTACAACAACCTGGGCGCGGAGATGGTGGTGAATACCCGCAACAACGGCGCGATTCATGGCCTGGATGATGATGCGGTGGTGGAAACCAACAGCATTATTGATGCGCAAGGGGCGCGGCCGCTGGCGTTCGGCCCGCTGCCGCCGGCGATGAACGGCCTGACCCAGCAGGTGAAAGCCTTCGAGCGGTTGACGATTGAAGCCGCGGTACACGGCTGTCGCGAAAGCGCACTGCTGGCGCTGGTGACCAACCCGCTGGTCGGTAACGTCACCGATGCCCAGGCGCTGCTGGATGAAGTATTAACCATCAACCGTCAATGGCTGACGCAATTTAACTGACCGCTATTTCCCCTCGGGAGCACACCATGTCGAATACAAGCTGGATTGAACGTTACGTCATGCCGGCGGCGCTGAGAATCGCCGGGCAAAAGCACGTCCTGTCGGTGCGCGACGGCATCATTCTCAATATGCCGTTTATGTTGATTGGCTCATTCTTCCTGATTTTCGCCTACCTGCCGATCCCCGGCTATGCCGACATGATGAGCGGCCTGTTTGGCGAGGTCTGGCGCGATAAAATGTTGTACCCGGTGAAAGCGACCTACGACATCATGGCGCTGATTTCCAGCTTCGGCATCGCCTACCGGCTGGCGGAGAAGTATCGCACTCTCGATCCGCTGAGCGCTGGAGCGATGTCGCTGGTGGCCTTCATGATGACGATCCCGCAGAACACGCTGTTTACGCCGGTACACGGCGCGGCGGAGGTGATTAAAGGGGTGATCCCGGTGAGCATGGTCGGCAGCCAGGGGCTGTTTGTCGCCATTGTCATTTCGCTGCTGTCGACGGAGATTTATCGTTTGGTCGCCAGCCGCAATCTCGTTATCCGCATGCCGGACGGCGTGCCGCCGGCAGTGGCGAAATCATTCCTCGCCCTGATCCCCGGCTTCTGCGTGCTGGCGGTGGTGCTGGCGCTGCGCCTGGCGGTCGAGGCCTCGCCGTTCGGCGACATCAACAGCATGATCGCCACTTTGATCGGTATTCCGATGCACCACGTCGGCGGTACGCTGCCGGGCATGATTATTTCAGTCATTTTGATTGGTATTTTGTGGACCCTGGGCCTGCACGGCGACGCGATCGTACTGGTGTTTATCCAGCCGGTATGGCTGTCGAATATGTCAGAGAACCTGACGGCCTTCCAGAACGGTCAGCCGATCCCGCATATCATTACTCAGCAGTTTTACGATCTGTGGATTGCCCCCGGAGGTACCGGCGCGCTGCTGGGGCTGGTGATTTTTATGTTGCTGCGTAGCCGTAGCCAGCAGATGAAGCAGCTGGGGAAAATTGCCGCGCCCGGGGCATTGTTTAACATCAGCGAGCCGATGGTGTTTGGCATCCCGCTGGTGATGAACCCGTACTTTTTCCTGCCGTTTATTTTAACGCCGGTGCTGCTGGTGATCGTGTCCTATACCGCGATGGCGACCGGGCTGGTGGCGCCGCCCGCCGGAATCGCGCTGCCGTTCACCACGCCGATCTTCATCAGCGGCTATCTGGCGACCGGAGGGCATATCTCCGGCACGGTGCTGCAGGTGGTGAATTTAGCGATTTCGCTGGTGGTCTACTATCCGTTCTTCCGCGCCTGGGATCGGCTAAAGGCAAAAGAAGAGCACGCCTCGGCGCAACCACAAGCGAGCGCTGCGATTGCTGATGCCGACCGCGCATAACTTCCAGCCTGACGAATCGTAGCCCCGGTGAGCGTTGCGCCACCGGGGAAAAGCGTTATCCCTGCAGCCACCATATCGCTTCGAACGGCCGCAGCGTCAGCCCGGTCGGGCGCGGGGTGGTCTCGGCATAGTTGCTGATGATCATCTTCCACTCGCCCGGGGCCTCAGCGGGCTGCCAGGCCTGCAGCTCGCGGCTCAGGTTAGCGGCGACTACCAGCGTTTGCCCCTGCCACTGACGACGATAGCACCACAGCGACGGATGCTCCGGCAGCAGATCCTCGTAATCGCCCCAGGTCAGTAGCGGCAGGGTTTTACGCAGCGTAATCAGCTGCTGATAGGCATAAAACACCGAATCGGGGTCCGCCAGCGCCGCCTCGACGTTGATCTCCTGGTAATTATCGCCAAGGCCGATCCACGGCTCACCGTCGCTGAAGCCACCGTTCTCGCCGGCGTGCCACGGCATCGGCGTGCGGCTGTTGTCGCGCGACTTGCTGGCGAGGATCGCCAGCAGTTCGTCCGGGCTTTGCCCCTGCGCCGCACGTTCGATAAACATATTGTGGCTTTCGACGTCACGGTAATCGCTGATGCTGCTGAAGTGCGGATTGGTCATGCCGATCTCTTCGCCCTGGTAGATATAGGGCGTGCCCTGCATGCCGTGCAGCACCATCGCCAGCATCTTCGCCGCCGTCACCCGGTACTCGCCTTCGTCGCCAAAGCGCGACACGATGCGCGGCTGATCGTGGTTACACCAGAACAGCGCGTTCCACGCCCGATTGTGCATTCCCTGCTGCCAGTGGCGGAACAGCGCCTTCAGCGCCACATAGTCCGGGCGGGCGAGGGTCCATTTCTCTCCGCCGGGATAATCGACTTTTAAATGGTGGAAGTTAAAGGTCATCGACAGCTCGCGGCCGTCCAGCGCGGCGTACTGCTGGCAGTGCTCCAGCGAGGTGGAGGACATCTCGCCGACGGTCATCAGGTTACGCGGGGTGAAGACATCGCGGCTCATCTCCTGCAGGAACTCATGCACCCGCGGGCCGTCGGTATAGAAGCGGCGGCCATCCCCGTCCAGATCGCAGGGAAAGGTCTGGTCTTTTGAGATCAGGTTGACCACGTCGAGGCGCAGACCGTCGACGCCGCGGTCAGCCCAGAATTCGCAGACCTTTTTCAGCTCGGCGCGCACCGCCGGATTCTCCCAGTTGAGATCCGCCTGCTCAATGGCGAACAGGTGCAGATAATACTGCCCGCTGTCGGCGTGCCACTGCCAGGCGTTACCGCCAAATTTAGAGCGCCAGTTGTTCGGCAGGGCGTCCGGTTCGCCATCGCGCCAGATATAGAACTGGCGGTAGGGACTCTCCTTATTCAGCGACTGACGGAACCATTCATGTTCGGTCGACGTGTGGTTCAGCACCATATCCAGCACGATACGGATGCCGCGGGCCTTCGCCTCCGCCACCAGGGCGTCAAAGTCGGCCATCGTGCCGTAGGAGGGATCGATGGCGGTGTAGTTCGCCACGTCGTAGCCGTTATCTACCTGCGGTGAGACGTAGAACGGCGTCAGCCAGATGGCGTCGACCCCAAGCTTTTGCAGATAGTCGAGGCGGGAGGTGACGCCGCGCAGGTCGCCGGTACCGCTGCCGGTGGTATCCTGAAAACTCTTCGGATAGATTTGATAAATAACGCCGTTTTGCCACCAGTGGGGGAGATGATTCATAGTACTTTCCTGCTGCAACGAGGGGCGCCAAAGGCGCCCCGAAAGAAGAAGTTAGACAATCTGCAAGGTGCCCTGACGGTACTTGCGCTGATACACCACGCTGGTGAGGATAATCGGCACCACCACCGCGATAGCCATCGCCATGGCGTACACCTGCCAGTAGGTAGGCTGGATGGAGAGGATCCCCGGCAGGCCGCCGACGCCGATGCCGTTCGCCAGCACGCCGTTCAGGCCGCACAGCAGGCCGGCGAGGCCAGAGCCAATCATTGCGCACAGCATCGGGAAGCGGTATTTCAGGTTGATACCGTACATCGCTGGCTCGGTGACCCCGAGATAGGCGGAGATCGCCGCCGGTACCGAGATTTCACGTTCATTCTGCTTGCGGCTGGCGATGATGATGCCGACCACCGCCGACGCCTGGGCAATATTCGACAGCGCAATCAGCGGCCACACCGGGGTACCGCCCATGCTCTGGATCATCTGCATATCGATAGCGAGGGTGGTCTGGTGGACACCGGTAATCACCAGCGGCGCGTAGAGGAAGCCGAACAGCGCGGCGCCGATCGGCGCGAAGCTGCCGGTTAACAGATGGCGTACCGCGAAGGCCACGCCGTCGCCGATCAGGCGGCCGAACGGACCGATAATGGCGTGCGCGAGGAACACCGCGAGGATCAGCGAGCAGACCGGGACAATCACCAGGTAGAGGTAGTCAGGCACGATGCGCTTGAGGCGCGTCTCGATAAAGCCTAAGGCCAGGCCAGCCAGCAGGGCCGGGATCACCTGCGCCTGGTAGCCGACTTTGGCAATGGTAAACAGGCCGAAGTTCCACACCTCCGGCACCTGCTGGCCGAGGAGATAGGCGTTCATCAGCTGCGGGGAGACGAGGGTGACGCCAAGGACGATCCCGAGGATCGGCGTGCCGCCCATCTTCTTCACCGCTGACCAGCAGATCCCCACCGGCAGATAGAAGAAGATCGCCTCGCCAATCAGCCACAGGAAGTCATAGATGGTTTTCAGCGACGGGTGCATCTGGGCCAGCGTCTGGCCATTGCTCATGGGCAGGTCGCCGATAACGTTGCGGAAACCGAGGATCAGACCGCCGCTGATCAGGGCCGGCAGCAGGGGAAAGAAGATCTCGGCGAAGTGCGAGATTAACTGTTCATGCCACTTCATATTTTGCCGCGCGGCCTGCTTGACCTGCTCTTTGTCGGCGGAGGTCTGGCCGGTGGTCGCCAGCAGGGCCTTGTAGTAATCGCCCACCTCGGTGCCGATGACCACCTGGAACTGGCCGGCGTTAGTGAAGCATCCCTTCACCATGCGCAGCTGCTCAATCTCTTTTGGTCTGGCGATGGCCGGGTCGTTCAGCACAAAGCGCAAACGGGTAATACAGTGGCTGACGGTGGCGATGTTACCGCGCCCGCCCACCAGTTCGATCAGTTTATCGATGTCCTGCTGGTTTACTTTGCTCATGATGAAGCCTCAAAAACAGAGGGGGAGAGATGCCGTTTTTACCTTGAGGGCATCCTAACCGTTCCGCTTAATTTGCAAAATGGGAACGTTCCCGAAACCCGGCGACGATCACATAAATCGCCCGAGCGAGATTAATTGAGGGCGGCGGGAATCACGATCTGGCGGGGATCGACGCTGCCGGCGATCTGCTCGATCAACTGCCGGGCGGCCCGGCGTCCGGACTCGGCATAGCCCGGATCGACGGTCAAGATTTCCGGGTGGAGAAACTTCATCAGCGGCGTGCTGCCGACGCTGGCGAGCTGCAGCGCATCGCGACCCTGCTGCTGGAGGTACTTGCTGGCGCCGAGAGCGAGGGTATCCGTCGCGCAGACCAGGGCGCTGGTTTCAGCCGTCAGCACGCTGGCGACGGTGTCATATCCCTGCTTCATGCCCAGCCCCGGCAGGGCGGCGGTGGGCGTCAGACGATGCTTTTCACAGAAGGCGAGGTAGGCCAGATGGCGGCGTTCGCCGGTGGTGACGTCGCTGTGCGGTACGCCAAGAAAACTGATGTGGCGGTGTCCGCGATCGTAGAGCCGCTGCATCAGCAGCGTGATGGCTCCCTCGTCGTCATAGCACACCGAGGCGAAGCCGGGAGCGTCGCGGGCCATCAGCACCAGGGTGTCGCGCCAGGGGGCGAGCATCGCTTCGTCGATGCCGGTAAAACCGAACAGCACCACGCCGTCAATATTGCGCCGGGCGAGCATGCCGAGATGCTCCTCCACCAACGCCGGGGAGAACTGGCTCTCCATCATAATCGGATCGTAACCCTGCTCATAAAAGGCGGGCAGCATGGTCTGCACGGCAAGGTTTTCCGACAGCGAATCGAGACGGGTGACGATAATCGCCACCACTTTATCGCTCTGGCCGCGCATGGCGCGGGCGGAACGGGAGGGCGAGAAACCGTGCTGCTGCATCACCGCTTCGACGCGCTCGCGGGTCCGTTCGCTGACCCCGCTCTCGTTGTTAAGGACGCGGGATACCGTCGATTTCCCTACGCCGCTTAAGCGCGCGATATCTTTGATGGTCAGCCGGTTCTGCATGCGGAATTCTCGTCAGGGATGGTAGAAGTGAGCCTAATGCTACTCAACCAAACCGCAATGAGCAAAGTCTGGTTTACGTTCGGTTTAGTTGCGCGGGTTTATCATCGCCATTATTGCCACACAATCCTCAGCGAGGGCGCTATAATTCGCGCCGTTTATATTCACTTACCGGAGATAGTTATGGACCCCGATCCCACTCCTCATCCTCGATGGAGCAACCTTTCTTTCCGGTAAGCCTGTTTAACACTGCTTTACCGGAAAGCGTAAAGCAGTGACGTCCTTGATGTCCCTGCCATAAAAATAACATGCCTGACAGGTAGGTTTTGCTACGCCCGTCGGCAACGCTGCGTTCGCTTTGGCGAGCGCGGAGGGACTGTTTATGCTGAAAAATTATACCCGGCAGCTGTTCGCGCAGCTTAGCCGCCATCTGCCACGTCGTTTAGTCCAGCGCGATCCGCTGCCGGACGCCCGCCATCTGGCGAGTGGCCCCATTCCTGAATCGCTTGGTCAGCATTGCCTGAACGTGGCGGCGATGGACGACCAGGAGATCTGGCGCGCCTTTGACAGCCACCCTGAAGGGCTCAATGAAGGCGAAGTGGCGGCGAAAATTCTCAAACATGGTGACAACCAGATCCCGGCGCAGAAGCCCTCCCCGTGGTGGGTGCATCTGTGGACCTGCTATCGCAACCCGTTCAACCTGCTGCTGACCGTGCTCGGCATCGTCTCCTATTCCACCGAGGATCTGTTCGCCGCCGGGGTTATCGCCCTGATGGTGGGGATCTCGACATTGCTCAATTTCATCCAGGAGGCGCGCTCGACCAAAGCGGCGGATGCGCTGAAGGCGATGGTGAGCAACACCGCCACCGTGCTGCGGGTGGTGAACGAGCAGGGGGAGAGCCGCTGGCTGGAGCTGCCTATCGACCAGCTGGTGCCGGGCGACATTATCCGGTTGTCGGCGGGGGATATGATCCCGGCGGACCTGCGTATCCTGCAGGCGCGGGATCTGTTCGTCGCCCAGGCCTCGCTGACCGGCGAATCGCTGCCGGTGGAGAAAGTGGCCCGCAGCCGCGATCCGCTGCAGCAAAACCCGCTGGAGTGCGACACCCTGTGCTTTATGGGCACCAACGTGGTGAGCGGCTCGGCGCAGGCCATCGTCTTCGCCACCGGCGGCCGCACCTGGTTTGGGCAGCTGGCCGGCCGCGTCAGTGAACAGGAGAGCGAGCCGAACGCCTTTCAGAAGGGCATCAGCCGGGTCAGCATGCTGCTGATCCGCTTTATGCTGGTGATGGCCCCGGTGGTGCTGCTGATCAATGGCTACACCAAAGGCGACTGGTGGGAGGCGGCGCTATTCGCGCTGTCGGTGGCGGTCGGTTTGACGCCGGAGATGCTGCCGATGATCGTCACTTCGACGCTGGCGCGCGGGGCGGTGAAGCTGTCGAAGCAAAAGGTCATCGTGAAGCACCTCGACGCCATTCAGAATTTCGGCGCGATGGATATCCTCTGCACTGATAAAACCGGCACCCTGACCCAGGATAAGATTGTGCTGGAGAACCATACCGACGTCTCCGGCAAGGTCTGCGAGCGGGTACTGCATGCCGCCTGGCTCAACAGCCACTACCAGACCGGCCTGAAAAACCTGCTCGACACCGCGGTGCTGGACGGGGTTGAGCTGGATGCCGCCCGCGGGCTGGCGGAACGCTGGCAGAAGGTGGATGAGATCCCCTTCGACTTCGAACGCCGCCGCATGTCGGTGGTGGTGAAGGAGGATGACGCCGCGCATCAGCTGATCTGCAAAGGGGCGCTGCAGGAGATCCTCAACGTCTCGACCCAGGTGCGCTACAACGGCGATATCGTACCGCTGGACGACACCATGCTGCGCCGCATCCGTCGGGTGACCGATACCCTCAACCGGCAGGGACTGCGGGTGGTGGCGGTGGCGACCAAATACCTGCCGGCCCGCGAAGGCGACTACCAGCGCGCCGATGAGTCGGACCTGATCCTTGAAGGTTACATCGCCTTCCTCGATCCGCCGAAAGAGACCACCGCCCCGGCGCTGAAGGCGCTGAAGGCCAGCGGCATCACGGTGAAGATCCTCACCGGCGACAGCGAGCTGGTGGCGGCTAAGGTGTGCCATGAAGTGGGACTGGATGCTGGCGAAGTGGTGATTGGCAGCCAGATCGAAGCCATGAGCGACGACGAACTGGCGGCGCTGGCCAAACGCACCACGCTGTTCGCCCGCCTGGCGCCGCTGCATAAAGAGCGTATCGTGACGCTGCTCAAGCGTGAAGGTCACGTGGTGGGCTTTATGGGCGACGGCATCAACGACGCCCCGGCGCTGCGCGCGGCGGATATCGGCATCTCGGTCGACGGCGCGGTGGATATCGCCCGCGAGGCGGCGGATATCATTCTGCTGGAGAAGAGCCTGATGGTGCTGGAGGAGGGGGTAATCGAAGGCCGCCGCACCTTCGCCAACATGCTCAAGTACATCAAAATGACCGCCAGCTCCAACTTCGGCAACGTTTTCAGCGTGCTGGTGGCCAGCGCCTTCCTGCCGTTTCTGCCGATGCTGCCGCTGCACCTGTTGATTCAGAACCTGCTGTACGATGTCTCCCAGGTGGCGATCCCGTTTGATAACGTCGATGATGAGCAGATCCGCAAGCCGCAGCGCTGGAACCCGGCCGATCTCGGGCGCTTTATGGTCTTCTTCGGGCCGATCAGCTCGATTTTCGATATCCTCACCTTCGGCCTGATGTGGTGGGTGTTCCACGCCAATACCGTGGAGATGCAGACCCTGTTCCAGTCCGGCTGGTTTATCGAAGGGCTGCTGTCGCAAACGCTGATTGTGCACATGATCCGCACCCGGCGCATTCCGTTCGTTCAGAGCCGGGCCGCCTGGCCGCTGTTCGCCATGACCCTGGTGGTGATGGCGGTGGGTATCGCGCTGCCGTTCTCGCCGCTGGCTAGCTACCTGCAGCTGCAGGCCCTGCCGCTGAGCTACTTCCCGTGGCTGGTGGCGATCCTGGCGGGCTATATGGTGCTGACCCAGGCCGTGAAGGGCTTCTACAGCCGCCGCTACGGCTGGCAGTGAGGGACGCGTTTTCGGATGAACCACGTAAAAAAGGCAGCCTGCGGGCTGCCTTTTTTCATGCCGACGAGAGCGATCAGCGACGCACGGCGATGGCTTCGATCTCGATCTTCACGTCTTTCGGCAGACGTGCGACTTCAACGCAGGAGCGCGCCGGGAAGGTGGCGTTATGCTCGGTGAAGAACGCTTCGTAGGTGGCGTTAACGGTAGCGAAATCGTTGAGATCTTTGACGAATACGGTGGTCTTGACGATATCGCCGACGGTGAGGCCAGCGGCTTCAACGATCGCTTTCACGTTGTTCAGCGACTGGCGCGCCTGCGCGGACACGTCTTCCGGGACGCTGCCGGTTTTCGGGTCGACCGGGATCTGGCCAGAGGTGATGATCATGCTGCCGAGGTCAACGCCCTGAACGTAGGGGCCAATCGCCGCTGGTGCATTTTCCGTCGCAATAGTTTTGCTCATGTTATCTCCAGATGAACTGAGTAATGTTACGCAAAATCATTCAGGTTGCCGCCAGGCGGTAAGCGCTGTATCGCCGGCGCAGACGCCGCCTGAAGGACGAAGCGTAGGGTGGTAGCCATTATAGGGAGGCCTACCACCAATACCAACCGCATTTAGTTGGCCAGCACCACATAATGAGAAAACTCTTTTTCGCAGTATTTACATTTGAGTGCGATGTCATCAGCGCGTTTTTTCACTGCAAAACTGGAAGAAACCGGTTCGGCGTGGCTGATACAGTTGCTGTTCGGGCAGACCAGCACGCTGTCGATACGATCCGGCAGGCTCGGGCGGGATTTGCCCACCACTTCGTAATCATCAATGCGGTTTACCGTCGCCTGCGGGGCGTACAGCGACAGCTGGTTAACCTGCTCGTCGGTCAGGAAGGTGTTCTCAATTTTAATCAAATCCTTGCGGCCCATCTCGCCGGAGGGCAGGTTCAGGCCGATGGTGATGCGCTGGTCGGTTTCGGTCAGTTTGAACAGGGTGAGCAGCTTAAAGCCGACCTGCGCCGGGATATGGTCAATCACGGTGCCGCGTTTGATCGCTTCTACCTGCAGTTTATTGTCGTGTGTCATCTCTCATTCCCCCTTACAGTGCCAGCTCGCTATTCAGTACCAGTGCCAGTAACGCCTGGCGGGCGAAGATGCCGTTACCGGCCTGCTGGAAGTACCAGGCGTGCGGTGTTTTATCGACATCGGTGGTGATTTCGTCAATGCGCGGCAGCGGGTGTAGCACCTTCATATTGGCGCGCGCCCCTTCGAGGTCGGCGGCGCGCAGGACGAATTGCGCTTTGACGTTGGCGTATTCCGACGGATCCAGACGTTCTTTCTGCACGCGGGTCATGTACAGAATATCCACTTCCGCCATCACGTCGTCGATGGCGCTATGCAGGCTCCAGGCGATGCCTTTTTCATCAAGCATATCGAGGATGTACTGCGGCATGGCCAGCGCATCCGGGGCGATGAAGTAGAAGCGGTTGCCGTTGAATTTGGCCAGCGCCTGGGTCAGGGAATGGACGGTACGGCCATACTTCAGATCGCCGACCATCGCCACGTTGAGGTTTTCGAGGCGGCCCTGGGTCTCCTGAATGGTGAACAGGTCGAGCAGGGTTTGGGTCGGGTGCTGGTTAGCGCCGTCGCCGGCGTTCAGTACCGGCACGCCGCCGGAGAATTCGGTCGCCAGGCGCGCGGCGCCCTCCTGCGGATGACGCATCACGATGGCGTCGACGTAGGTGCTGATGACGGAGATGGTATCCGCCAGCGTTTCCCCTTTTTTGCCCAGTGAGGTGTTGGCGCTGTCGGAAAAGCCGACCACGCTGGCGCCCAGGCGGTGCATCGAGGTTTCAAAAGAGAGGCGGGTGCGGGTCGAGGCTTCAAAGAAACAGCTGGCGATAACCTTATGCTTCAGCAGCTCGGGTTGTGGATTGGCTTTCAGCTTTGCCGCCGTCGCCAGCACCAGTTCGAGGTCTTCGCGGCTGAGATCGTTTATGGAAATGATATGTTTTTGATATAGCGGGTTAGCCATGCTTATCTCCTGACGCCTGGGCAAAAAAAAAGCCCCTTAAATAAGGGGCTTCGGGAATCCAATGAGCAACGGAAAGAAAAACGGCAGGCCAGCGTCTGCATTGAGACGCGCTAAGACAGAATGTCGTACGCAATTGGCCATGCTTCCTCCCGGCAAAACGACTGGCATTATACGCAGACCGTTATGACGATCAAGCGATTCATTCACAAACAGGTAATCGTTTGCCTGTCGAAAAGTGCGCCAGCGCAAAGAACCGTGAAACTGTACTGGTATGGCAGCCGCGATGGGGGTATAACACGATAAAATGAAATGCTGTTTTATATTTGAGGTAAGCAATGATTATTGGCAACATCCACCATCTGCAGCCATGGCTGCCTGCCGCGCTGCGCGAGGCTATCGAACAGGTTATCGCTCAGGTCAGCGAGGCGACGCCGCTGGGTAAACACGCTATCGACGGCGACAACCTGTTTTATCTGATTTCTGAAGACACCACCGAGCCGCAGGCCGCGCGCCGCGCGGAATACCATGCTCGCTATCTCGATATCCAGATTGTGCTCCGCGGCAGCGAGGGGATGACCTTCAGCACCTTGCCGCCAGGAGAGCCGCAGACCGACTGGCTGGCGGAGAAAGACATCGCTTTTCTTGCCGAAGGCCAGCAGGAGAAAACGGTGATCCTTAACGAAGGGGACTTTGTGGTGTTTTATCCCGGCGAAGTGCATAAACCACTGTGCGCCGTTGGCGCCCCGGCGAAGGTGCGCAAAGCGGTGGTGAAGATGCTGATGGCGTAAAATGGCGAACCGAATCCCGGATGAACGCCGTGCCATCCGGGACACAGCCGCGAGCGAGGGGCTATTTGCTCAGCGTCGCCACCATCACCGCTTTGATGGTGTGCATCCGGTTTTCCGCCTGGTCGAAGACCACGCTCGCCGCCGACTCAAACACCTCGTCAGTCACCTCCATGCCGCCGTGCAGGCCGTAATCGGCAGCCATCTGTTTGCCCAGCGTGGTCTGGTCGTCGTGGAACGCCGGCAGGCAGTGGAGGAACTTGACCTGCGGGTTGCCGGTCAGCGCCAGCATCGCGCTGTTAACCTGATAGTCGCGCAGCAGGGCGATACGTTCGGCCCATTTTTCCTTCGCCTCGCCCATTGAGACCCAGACGTCGGTATAGATAAAATCGGCGCCTTTCACCCCTGCGGCGATATCTTCCGTCAGGGTGATGTTGCCGCCCTGCTGTTTGGCCAGCGCGGTGCAGGTCTCCACCAGCGCGGCCTCCGGCCAGCAGGCCGATGGCGCCACCAGGCGCAGATCCAGACCGGTCAACGCGGCGGCTTCCAGCATCGAATTGCCCATGTTGTTGCGCGCGTCGCCGGCGTAGACCAGCGTCATCTGGTTAAAGGCTTTGCCCGGCAGATGCTCTTTCATGGTCAGCAGGTCCGCCAGCAGCTGGGTGGGGTGGAACTCGTTGGTGAGGCCGTTCCACACCGGCACGCCGGCGTATTGCGCCAGGGTCTCTACCACTTCCTGGCCGTGGCCGCGGTACTGAATGCCGTCGTACATCCGTCCGAGCACGCGGGCGGTGTCCTTGATCGACTCTTTATGGCCAATCTGGCTGCCGCTGGGCCCCAGATAGGTCACGCGGGCGCCTTGATCGTATGCGGCAACTTCGAAAGAGCATCGTGTACGGGTTGAGTCTTTTTCGAAGATGAGCGCGATGTTTTTTCCTGCCAGTTTCTGGACTTCGATACCGTTTTTCTTATCGGCTTTCAGCTTTGCCGCCAGCTCGAGCAGGGCGGTGATTTCTGCAGGCGTAAAATCGAGTAACTTTAAAAAATGCTTCTGGTAAAACGCAGACATGGTTCCCTCACCTGGCATAGGCCACTAATTGAATTAAAATTCAATTTATATGTATGAATATTCATTTGCAAGTCTGTGATCGAAATCTTTCACTGAGAAGTGGAGGCAATGACGGCGGTATGTGACAATAGGGATAACTGCCGCACATTATGAGGAACGAGCCATGGCAAACCCGGAACACCTGGAAGAACAGCGTGAAGAGACGCGTCTGATTATCGAAGAGCTGCTGGAAGATGGCAGCGATCCGGACGCACTGTACACGATTGAGCATCACCTCTCTGCAGACGATTTCGAAACCCTGGAGAAAGTGGCGGTTGAAGCGTTCAAGCTGGGCTACGAAGTGACCGAGCCCGAAGAGCTGGAAGTGGAAGAGGGTGACATGGTCATCTGCTGCGATATTCTGAGCGAATGCGCGCTGAACGCAGACCTGATCGATGCCCAGGTGGAACAGCTGATGACGCTGGCAGAAAAATATGACGTCGAGTATGACGGTTGGGGCACCTATTATGAGGACCCGAACGGTGAAGACGGCGACGACGATGACGAAGAGTATGTCGATGAAGACGACGATGGTGTTCGCCACTAAGTCGCAGATGTTGTAGATGGATACGGCGGCGCCTGCCGCCGTATAGCAAGGAACTTTCATGGATTACCCGCAGATTCTTTCCCCGATTATCAACTTCCTGCACTGCCCGACGCCGCAGGCGTGGATTGACGAAGCCCGCAAGCCGGAAAACCTGCCGCTGCTGCTGACCGACCATATGGTGTGCGAGCTGAAAGCGGCGCAGAACGCCATGCTGCTGGTGCGTCGCTACGTCGCGGATAAAGCTGACGCCGACGAACTGTTGGCCTGCCTGAAGCCGTACGAAGACTTCACCTACCGCCGGGGGCCGGAGCCGGATTTTGTCGCTCTGCATAAACGGATCAACAAAAGCGCCATGCCGCAGACCGACGACCCGTGGGGCCGCCAGCTGCTGGACAGCATGATTTTATTGATTAAAGAGGAACTGCATCACTTCTGGCAGGTGCGGGAGATGATGCTGGCGCGCGATATCCCCTATGTCAAAATCACCGCCAGCAACTATGCCCGCGGCCTGCGGCGCGAAGTGCGCTCGCATGAGCCGGTGATGCTGATCGATAAGCTGATCTGCGGCGCCTATATCGAGGCCCGCTCCTGCGAACGCTTTGCCGCCCTGGCGCCGTGGCTGGACGACGATCTGCAAAAGTTCTACCTGTCGCTGCTGCGCTCCGAGGCGCGTCACTATCAGGACTATCTGGATCTGGCGCAGAAGATTGCCGGAGAAGATATCAGCGAGCGGGTGCGCCAGCTCGGCGAGGCGGAAGCGGCGCTGATCCTCCGTCCGGAGGCCGAGTTCCGCTTTCACAGCGGTGTGCCGGTAGCGGCGTAACCCACGATATTCGGGCCCGGTAGTCACTAACACCGGCAGTTTCAGTAGCCATGGGGAGAGAGATAGCGTTGAGAGCTTCAGCTCGCAATGGTACGGGCCGTAGGTCGGGTAAGGTTAGCCGCCACCCGACAAAAAAACGGCACCGCGAGCACGGGTAAGGTGCCATTCGGGACATACCCGGCTCGCGCTACGCTTAACCGGGCTACCGAACTGTAGCCCCGGTAAGCGTAGCGCTACCGGGGACGCCTGCGATATCGAGGCGCTACAGCGTTTTCAGCATCCGTACTTCGCAGTCCACGTGGCCGGTGCAGCCCAGCGGTCCGTCAATGTGCTCGAAGCCGAGATGTTCATATAAGCCGATCGCCTCCGTCAGGAAGGCGGTGGTTTCCAGATAGCAGCGCTTAAACCCTTGTTCGCGGGCGTAGTCCAGCGCCAGCAGCGCCAGCTTCTTCGCCAGCCCCTGGCCGCGGGCGCTGGTCATAAAATACATTTTCTGCAGCTCGCAGATATCCGGCTCGCTGCAGGCGAGCGGCGCGACGCCGCCGCCGCCAACCACTTCCCCCTCTTGCTCCACCACCCAGTAGGCGGAGCCCGGCTGGCTGTACAGCTCATACAGTTCATCGAGATTCGGGTCGGCGACCGTATAGCCTTTATCGGCGGTCAGGCCATAGTCAGCCGAGACCTGGCGGATGACCCTGGCGATGGCGGCATTGTCTGCCGCCGTAATGCGACGCAGCAACGTCGCCGCGGGGACGCTCGTATTCATACAATGACTCATTACCCAAAAAAGACGAATGATGATGTTAATAACATCGCGACAGGGGAAAGCGCAAGCGAGGATGTTTCATAAAAAACGCCCCTTGCCGGGTGGCAAGGGGCGGGAGGATCACAGCGCGGCGATCACCGCCTGCTGTTCAATCAGCTTCGCTTTCGCTTCCGCGTAGCCTTCCAGCTTCTCGCGCTCTTTAGCGATCACTGCTTCCGGCGCGCGGGCGACAAAGCCTTCGTTGGCCAGCTTGCTCTCGATACGGCCAATTTCACCTTCGATTTTGGCCACTTCTTTCGCCAGACGCGCCAGCTCATCTTCTTTATTGATGAGGCCCGCCATCGGGATCAGCAGCTCGGCGCCGTCGACAATCTTGGTCACCGAGACCGGACCTTTATCATCGGCAGGCAGCACGGTAATGCTTTCCAGACGCGCCAGATTCAGCAGGAAGCTGCGGTTGTCGTTCACGCGACGCTCGGCCTCTTTGCTGCAGCCGCGCAGCAGCAGTTCCAGCGGTTTGCCCGGAGCGATGTTCATTTCCGCACGGATGTTACGCACGGCGACGATCGCCTGCTTCAGCCATTCGGTGTCGGCCAGCGCCGCGTCATCCACCTGAGAAGCATCGTACTGCGGGAACGGCTGCAGCATGATGGTGTCGGCGGTGATCCCGTAGATCGCTTTCACGCGCTGCCAGATGGTCTCGGTAATGAACGGAATGATCGGATGCGCCAGGCGCAGCAGACCTTCCAGCACGGTCACCAGCGTATGGCGAGTCCCGCGCAGCTCCGCTTCGCTGCCACCGTTCATGACCGGCTTGGTCAGCTCCAGGTACCAGTCGCAGAACTGGTTCCAGGTGAACTCGTACAGGATGCCGGCGGCGATATCGAAGCGGAAGTTATCCAGCGCTTCGCGATATGCTTTCACGGTGTGGTTGAATTCCGCGATAATCCAGCGGTCGGCCAGGGAGAGCACCATTTCGCCGCCGTTGAAGCCGCAATCCTGATCTTCGGTGTTCATCAGCACGAAGCGGCTGGCGTTCCACAGCTTATTACAGAAGTTATGAGTCTGCTACGAATGATGATGGTGTATTACAAGGTATGAGTGGTTGGACTCAAATTTTTATCTATCCTGGCTATAAATTTAAGATGATTGATGCGTTGGTAACGAATTTTCACTTGCCTCAATCTACATTGTTAATGTTGATTAGTGCACTAGCTGGTCGTGAACACTGTTTGGCGGCCTACGAAGAAGCTGTTAAAGAACGTTATCGTTTCTTTAGCTTCGGCGATGCTATGTTTATACGTTAGGAGGGACTATGCCGAGTATTACTTATGAATTACAAAAGACATGTCCTCATACGGGGGCACGGGCAGGTTTATTGCATACGCCACATGGTACCTATCAAACACCGATGTTTATGCCTGTAGGCACGCAAGCGACAGTTAAAACTATGACACCAGAAGAACTAAAGGCTATGGGTTCTCAAGTTATTTTGAGTAATACCTATCATTTATTTCTTCGCCCAGGGCCGGAGCTTATAGAAGAGGCTGGGGGCCTACATAAATTTATGAATTGGGATCAAGCGATTCTTACTGATAGTGGTGGATTCCAAGTATTTAGTTTAGGCGATATGCGCAAAATTACTGAGGATGGTGTTACATTTAGATCCCACATTGATGGATCAAAACAGTTTCTATCTCCTGAAGTGGCTACAAAGGTACAAGAACAATTAGGTTCTGATATTGCGATGGCTTTTGACGAATGTATTCCGTATCCCGCGGATCATGATTATGCGAAACGCTCTACGGCGCGTACCACGCGTTGGGCGCATCGTTGCCAAGAGGCTCGTAAAGCTCATGACCGCCAAGGCATGTTTGGTATCGTTCAAGGTGGCATGTACAAAGACTTGCGCAAACAAAGTGCGGAAGAACTTGTAGCTATGGATTTTGAAGGTTATAGCATCGGCGGTTTATCCGTTGGGGAACCTCATGATTTAATGAATGAAATCTTAGAATATACTACGCCATTATTGCCAACTAACAAGGCTCGTTATTTAATGGGCGTTGGCACCGCAGATTGTCTGGTAGAAGGTGTAGCACGTGGAGTTGATATGTTTGATTGTGTATATCCAACTCGTGTTGCTCGAAATGGGATGGCCATGACCTGGAATGGTCGCCTTAATATTCGAAATGCTCAATTTGCTCATGATTGGGGCCCTTTAGAAGAAGGTTGCCAATGTTATACATGTAAAAATTATTCCCGTGCATATATTCGTCACTTATATAAGGCAGAAGAGATTTTGGCATTACGCCTTGTAACGTATCATAATCTCTATTTCTTATTAGAGTTTATGCGTCAAATGAGACAATCTATTCTAGAAGATCGGTTCCCGCAATTTAGAATGCAATTTTGGGATAGCTTTAAAAAATAGTAATTAAGTCTAGTCAAATTTATATTAGGTGGCTATACTAGAAAAGAAATACATATTTATTAACCTAGGAGGATAACATGGGAGATATTCAACAAATCTTGCAAACTAGCTGGCCTATTTTGTTAATGGTAGTAATTTTTTACTTTTTATTGTGGCGTCCACAAAAGAAACAACAAAAAGAGCGTGCTAGCTTGTTAGGTAGCTTAAAAAAAGGCCAAAAAATCGTTACTATTGGTGGTATTTATGGAGAAATTGTTGAACTTGATGATGAAAAAGTCAAGGTACAGGTATCTGAAAAAGTTGAATTAACATTTGCTCGTACAGCAGTTGCTAACGTACTGTCTAAGAAAAACAAGGAAGAAAAATAATGAATACAAAGGAAGCAGTGCGCCAGGCGTGTAAGTCTCAGCGCGCTGCTTTATCCGTTGCTGATTGTAGGTCGTGGACGCCGATGTTGACGAATCAAATCGTTAATAGTCCTGAGTATATATCGGCAAAAAACATTATGGCCTATTTGGCGATGCCTAAAGAGGCCAATTTAGACGATGTGATTCGTCATGCTTTAGAACATGATAAATCTGTATACGTTCCAGTATGTACTGATAAGACGACTATGATTGCAGTTCGTCTTAAGTCTCTAGAATCTATCACTCGGGGTGTGTTAAATATACGTATTCCTGCTGAGCCATACGATATTATTGATCCGTGTGACTTGGATTTGATTTTAGTGCCTGGTGCTGGCTTTGACCGTCAAGGTGGTCGCATGGGAATGGGGAATGGGTATTATGATCGATTTCTCAAGGAACTTTCACCAAGTACATTTATGGGCGTATGTTGGACTGTACAATTATGGGAAACACCAATCCCGATGGATGAGCTAGACCAACGAATGAGTAAAATTGTGACAGAGCAAGGCATTATACATTGTGTATAGCAGAAGGGAGCAACTATTTTGAACGGTAAAGCTATTATCAAGTTTTTAGTAGTCATTGCTGCCATCATTGGATTATTTGCGTATTGTATTCAACCATTAGCAGGCTCTTTGAAACAAGGCCTAGACTTGCAAGGTGGTACGCATATCGTATTGGAAGCAGAGGACTCTGCGACTGGTACAGCTGACAATGATGCAGTGGAACGGGCGAAGCAAATCTTAGAACGTCGTATTAATGAAATGGGTTTATCTGAACCATTGGTACAACGTGAAGGTGCTCGTCGTATTATCATTGAATTGCCAGGTGTAAAAGATCCTGACGAAGCGATTAAACGTATCGGTAAAACAGCGGTCTTGGAATTTAAAAACGACCAAGGTCAAACCGTTATGACTGGTGATGACTTAAAAGATGCGAAAGAAGAGTTAGGTCAAAATAAACAACCACTCGTTGCTATTGAATTAAGTGATGAAGGGGCTAAGAAGTTTGCTGATTTAACATCTAAAAATATTGGTCGTCGTATTGCCATTACATTGGATGGTAAAGAATTGACTAATCCTGTAGTACAACAAGCAATTACAGGTGGTAAAGCCACTATCTCTGGTAGTCAAAGTTTAGAAGAAGCTAAAGACTTAGCTATTTTATTACGTTCCGGTGCATTACCTGTTAAAATTAATGTATTAGAAGTGCGTACAGTTGGTCCTTCTTTGGGTCAAGACTCCAAGGATAAATCTGTTGTAGCCTTCAGTGCTGGTATTGCAATGATCATGATTTTCTTGGTTATTTTATATCGTTTTTCTGGTATCGTAGCTAATATTGCATTACTTGTATATGTTATGCTCTTATTGCTCGTATTAGGCAAAGGCTTTAATGCGACTATGACATTGCCAGGTATCGCGGGTATTATCTTATCTATGGGTGTTGCTGTAGATGCGAATATTCTTATCTTTGAACGTTTTAAAGAAGAGGTGTTCTCTGGTAAGTCCATGCGTGTAGCTATGGAAGCCGGTTTCAGTCGTGCTTTAGCAACAATTACAGATGCGAACGTGTCCGTTATTATTACGGCTGGTATCTTGACAATCTTAGGTTCTGGTCCGGTAAAAGGCTTCGCTATCAGCTTAGGCGTAGGTGTTGTTGTAAGTATGTTTACAGCGATTACGGTGAGTCATTTCTTGTTGCGCTTACTTATTGACTGTAACTTTACGAACCATCCATTCTGGTTTGGTGCGAATATCTCTCCAAGCACAAGTGCTGACGCATTTGCACCTAAATCTTTGAAAGGAGGTAAACGCAAATGACATTAGACGTAATTAAACATCATCGTTGGTGGTTTGCTATTTCCTCCACACTCGTTATTATCAGCTTAATTTCCATATTTACTAAAGGGTTTAACTTTGGTATTGATTATACTGGTGGTACTATTGTTGAAGTTGTATTTGATCAACCTGTAGAGGTTAGTCAAGTTCGTGACGTTCTAAAAGAATATAATCTTGAAAATGCACAAATTCAGCTTTCCGGTGATACTACTGGTGATACAGCTGGCGAAGACGTAATGATTCGTACACGCAATCTTGAGTCTAGTGAAAGTGCAGCTGTTGTTGATTCTTTGACTAAATCTATTGGTAACAATACAGTTAAACGTATTGAAACTGTAGGTGCTGTAATTGGCTCTGAGGTTACAGAACATGCGTTATTAAATCTTGTTATAGCATTCGCGGCATTAGCGCTATATATTTCTTATCGTTTTGAATATAAGGTTGCCATTTCTGCGCTCGTTGCTATTTTTCATGACTTGATTATGGTTCTTGGTGTTTTCTCTTATTTCCAATTAGAGATTGATGCATCCTTCTTAGCTGCCATTCTTACGGTTGTAGGTTACTCTATGAATGAATCCGTAGTTATCTTTGACCGTGTTCGAGAAAATACGCATACTCACAAGCGTTCTGATACATTTGCAGATCTTGCGAATGCATCTATTAC
>OKPP01000139.1_pt1 | contig 29901 bp, 30 predicted proteins | sample 1612601 | NCBI WGS metagenome assembly OKPP01 (sample SAMN04436807, study PRJEB24849) | human gut metagenome | biome: human gut; feature: NICU; material: stool | host: Homo sapiens | place: USA: Saint Louis, MO | collected 2011-05-02 | reverse complement strand
ATAATTTTGCTAATATGTCTTCAATATCCAAAATGTTTCCTCATTTTGATCTTATCTCATTTAAAAATATTTTTATTCAGCTCCTAAAAGATAATCACTATCAAATCAATGAAAGCTACATTCCTGTTATTATGCTTCATATTGGGGTAATTATTAACTTTATGGATAATTCATTTTTATCTGATAAAATCAATTTTGATTATTATCATTTTAATTCCTTAGAAGAAGAAATTGTTTATCAGTTTTTTTCGAAAATATCTTATGAGATTCATATCAATGTTTCTTATGAAGATATTAACACAATTTCCCAACTTCTTAAATCCGCCAAAACTCATGATCAACTGGTACTAATAGAATCTAATAATAAAATTCAAATTCTCATTCGCGATATATGTACCGCACTCAAACAAATATTTGGAGCCGATTTAAAAGATGATGAAGTCTTTATTAACAGTATTTATTTACATCTAAATTCGATTATGAATCGCCAAATCAAGGAAAAAACGCTTGAAAATGTATATTTAGCAGATATAAAAAATAAATTTCCATTATTATTTGAAATGGGAATGTCTGTTAAAGACATAATTAGTAAGAGCTTAAAATGTAATTTATCAGAAGATGAAATTGGATTTTTATGTTTGCACATAGGTGCCGCCTATGATCGATATATTCAAAATAATAATAAATTAAGAGTTGTTCTCATAATTTCTTTTGAAAACTCAATCGTTAGAAATTGTATAAAAAAGATTAATCAAAGTTTTGAATCCAAATTAACAGTTATTAAAATTATTTCATATCTTGATGAACCTTCTATCAAATATTTGGATATTGATTTTATCATTACCACAGTTTCACTCCAATTTAGTAGCAAGATAAACATCCCTGTTATCGAGATATCAACTTTTGTAACTAGTGAAGATGAGTATAAAATTCATAAAGTCATTCTTGAATTTGAACAAAATCAAAATAATGATTTCCTATTTAGAAAAATCAAATTATGTTGATAATAAATACATTAATAGTGTTTTAGAACGGGAAAAAGCTTCCCATACAAGTTTTCATTGTGGTTTTGCAATACCTCATTCAATCTATTTTAACGCAAAGAAAACAGCAATTTCTGTTGCCATTTTAAATGAATCTGGGGTACATATACTGTAAAAATTGTTATTTTACTAGCCGTAAGCGAGGAAGATAAAGACATTTTCAGAATCTTTATAGATTTTTTAGGCAAGATATTTAATAATTCTATATCATCATCTAAACTGCTTAATTCCACTAATTATGAAGATTTTATAAATAATCTTATTTGATCTTCTTATAAGTCATAAATATAAAGAGGCTGTAACGCGTTAAAATAATGTGTTTGTCTAAAAAATAAAACAGCACTTAGACTCAAATAGAGCTTAAGTGCTGTTTTTGGTATAATTAGATTCTGAAAAACATTGAGCTATTAGAATCTAATTACCCTATAATCAATGATAACTATAAAGCATTTCAATGTAGACTTCCACTAGATTTTTTACTGTTGTACCCGTAGGTGCTCCACAGATAAAGAACTTATTTCATGGGTAGACTTTCTCACGCTAATAATGAAAGTGCCAATAAAAAGAAATCTGTCCGTATATTCAAAACTGGTTAGTATTTGAAACCATTTCTTGTTCAATGTGCTCTTTCGGCTATCAAGAGTGAAAAAGAAACATATTTCAGAATCAAGTATAATCGTATTAAGAAACGACGTGGTCATAAGAAAGCTATTATAGCGACCGCTAGAATGATTCTTATTTCTATATACCATATGACAAAAACTGGTGAAAACTTCAATCCATCTGATTATGAATCATTAAAAAATCCAAAACCACGCAACCAGAAGATAACCACTCATCAAGCATTAGAATTATTGAAATCCATGGATATTGATATAAGCCAAATCAATTTATCTTCTATTCAACAAACGAGTTCATCATGAATTTTTAATTTTTTAGGTCGGCTTTTTTTATAAATTTCTTTCACACTTATCCCCTTTTAATTATAGCTAGGTACATACCATAAACCATTATTATTTTTATCTAAATATTCTTTAAATTCTTTTGAACGATAAGCTTCAACAATTGCTTTAGCCCATTTTGTATCTTTATTTTTTTCTTTTACAACTACTTGTAACAATAAATGTTCTAAAACATCCTCCTGTAATAACGCACTCGAAGCTTCAATTCCTGCATTATAAACTATGCTGCCGGTGATTACAGCATAATCAAACTCATCTAAAGCTTGAGGAATCATTGTTGAATCCATTTCTGTAAACTCTATTTCATAAGGATTTTTAATAATATCATCTTTTGTCACGGAACTAATATCCACATCTGGATCTAAAGTAATATACTTTGCTTTTTGTAATAAAACATATGCTCTAGATGTATTTGAAGCATCGTTTGGTACAGCAATCTTAGCGCCCTTTTTAATTTTCTCTAAGCTTTTATGAGTATTTGAGAAAATTCCTGCAGGTACAGTTGGAATTGCTGTCAAAGCTACTAAATCACCATCTTGTGATTCATTAAAATTTTTCATGTAAGCTGTATGCTGCTCAACATTGACATCTATCTCGCCTTCATTTAAGGCTGTATCATTTTGCAATAAATCTGAAAATTCGATGCATTTAAATTGATAACCTTTTTTTTTCAAAATTGGAATAATGGCATCTTCAAATAAGACTGTATATGGCCCCGCTGCCTTACCATAGATAATTGTTGTCTTATCTTCACTTTTATCACTACTACTTTGGCATCCGGCCAAAACAAAAACCATCACTAATAATAAACTCAATATTCTCTTTTTCATTTTTCTTCCCCTATTCATGTGTTCTAATTTTTTTAGATAAATGATTTCCCAATGTTTGAATTAATTGTACAAAGATAATTAAAATGATTACGGTAACAAACATTAGAGTATTATTAAAACGCTGATAACCATAAGTTAATGCTAAATCACCAACACCACCGCCGCCGATTGTTCCAGCCATAGCAGTTGCCCCCAATAAACCGATCGTTCCAGTAGTAAGTGCTAAAACTAACGAAGCTTTCGCCTCTGGTAATAAAAAATAACGAATGATTTCCAAAGTATTTGCCCCCATTGCTTTAGCAGCTTCTAAAATTCCCGGTTGAACTTCTAATATAGAACTTTCTATCAAACGAGCCAAATATGGTGCAATATAAAATACTAATGGAACAATTGCAGCCTTTGTTCCTATTCTTGTTCCAACCAGCACTTTTGTTAGCGGAGCAATAAATACTAATAAGATTACAAATGGCACAGATCTAACAATATTTACTAACCCACTCACAAGAAAATGAATTGTATGATTGGCTTTAACTCCATTTTTTCTAGTAAGGACTAAAAGTAAGCCTAGCGGTATTCCTATCAAGGTTCCAAAAAATAATGATATTCCCAACATATAAATTGTCTGGCCTGCCGCTTCAAGTAATTTATCAGCAGGTATATTTAAATAATTTTCAATCATAATTCAATTCCACCCTCTCTATCTTCACATCTTGTTTTTGAATATAATTTATCGCTCGAATAACTTCATCCTGTTCACCTTTTAACTGAATTGTTAAAATTCCTAAAATCTCTTCTCCTACTTCATTAACTGAAGCAAATAAAATTGTTGTTGTAATTTTAAAATGCTTATTAATTTTAGAAATTACATCATGCTTTGTACTTTCACCAAAAAAAGTAAGTTTTAAAACCGGATACCGATAATCTAATTCTTTTAAAAGTGTGGTTGGAATTACATTGCTAATAACTGTTTCAACAAATCTCTTTGTCATTTCTTGTTGTGGATTACTAAAAACCTCTAAAGTATCACCTTTCTCAATGATTTTACCAGATTTCATTACCGCTACTTTATTACAAATTTTCTTGATTACATTCATCTCATGAGTTATTAACAAAATTGTTATCCCAAGTTCACAATTAATTTTTTTAAGCAGCAATAAAATTGCTTCTGTTGTCTGTGGATCTAAAGCACTAGTTGCCTCATCACAGAGTAAAATCTTAGGTTCTGTAGCTAATGCTCTAGCAATACCAATTCTTTGTTTTTGACCCCCAGACAGTTGTGATACATAAGTATCACGCTTATCTTCCAATTCCACAAAAGATAATAATTGTTTAACTCTTACTTCAATAGCTTTTTTATCCAGTTTTGAAAGAATCAATGGGATAGCAATGTTTTGATAGACTGTTTGTGATTCTAATAAATTAAACTGTTGAAAAATCATACCTATATCTTTTCGTAAAATATTTAATTCTCGTTCTTTTAAATCTATAATATTTTGATTATTAATATAGATTGCCCCATTTTCAGGACGTTCCAATAAATTTACCATTCGTAATAACGTTGATTTACCAGCCCCAGAATAACCGATTACACCGTAAATATCACCCGCTTCTACTTCTAGAGAGACATCTTGCAATGCTGGAACTTCACCACTTTTAGTTGTAAAAGTCTTATTTACGTGTTCAATTTTAATCATTCTCATCTGCCTCCAATTTTAAAAGAGCCTGTTTCGCCAATTGGCTAAGATATTTTGCAGCTAACGATAAAGCTGCAGGATTTACCTTAAACTTCGGATGATGATTAGGATAGGTCTTTCCGGTTCCGATTTTAATAAATGCTCCCCTGATTTTTTCAAGGTAAAATGCAAAATCTTCGCCTCCTAAAGTTGCTTCGGGTATCCCTATAGCAATTTTTTCTGCTTGAGCAATTGCTTTAGCAAAATTACTCCATTCTTCATCATTGACGGTTGCAGGAGGCCCCGCTATCCACTCAATTTCTGTATCAAGATCATAGGCTTGGCTAATCCCATAAGTTATTTCCTTTAATCGTTTTCCAAACAGCTCCCTCTCCTCGCTAGTCAGCGTTCTAACAGTCCCTTCAATTAAGGCTTGTTCAGGAATAACATTCCACGTATTCCCTGCTTGAAGATGTGTAATACTTAAAACACTACTATTAAAAGGATCCATATTTCGACTAACGATCGTTTGTAAGCTGTTAACTAATGCAGCAGCTGCAACGATTGGATCTTTAGCCATTTGTGGATGGGCTGCATGGCTTCCAAAGCCCTTCAAATTAATTTTAAATCGATCAACAGCAGCTGAAATTGTCCCCGCTTTAATTCCAATTGTTCCCACTTCAAACTGCGAAGTACTATGAATTCCAAAAATTGCATTAACATCATCTAAAACCCCTGTCTCAATAATTTTTAGAGCTCCTAATGAAGACTCTTCAGCCGGTTGAAATAATAATTTTACTGTTCCATGTAATTGAGCAGCATTTTCATTTAACAATAAAGCAACACCATAAATCGTTGTTAAATGAAAATCATGACCACAAGCATGCATCTTTCCTTCAATCTCTGACTTATAGCTTAATGTCGTTTCCTCATTAACTGGTAAAGCATCAATATCACTTCGTAAAGCAATTACTTTACCAGGGTATCCACCTCTAATAACTGCAACTAATCCAGTTTTTAATGGTAAATCTAAAACTTCAATATCATGCTCTTGTAATAATGTTTTAATTCTTTTAGTAGTTTCATATTCCTCATAAGATAATTCCGGATTACGATGAAACCACTCAAATTGATATTCTAATTCTTTTTGTAAACTGTCGTCTTCCATTCTAATTCCCCCTTTTTAATAACAAAAGTGGGATGTTTATGTAAACATCCCACTACCCCATTTAATATAGTATTAAGAATATTTGCATACACGAAAATGTACCCTATACTTTTGTATACAGCTGCACATACACATATACATCATATCTCTTCTGCTTTTTAACATCATCGTTCGCTCCTCTTCTTTTCCTACTATATCGATAGGTTTGCTATGTAAAGTATCTTAACACACTATAAATACTCCGTCAAGCAAAAAAATAAATGTCAATATGTTTGCATAAAAAAAAATAGCTAATTAGCTATTCTTCGTTGATATAAATAAACTCCTAAAGCAGCACCAATAATAATGATATATCCAACTATGCTCCATATATCAGGAATTTGATTTAAGAAAATAAATCCTAATATCGCTGCAAATAATATTTGACTATAATCATAGATTGAAATATCCTTGCCAGCTGCATTATTATACGCCGCAGTAATTGCAAATTGACCACCAGCTGCCATTAACCCTGCACCTAGTAAGATTAAAAACTGTTCTAAACTCATCGGCTGATAATTAATTATTAAATATGGTAACACACTGAGACAAGAAAAGCATGAAAAGAAAAATACAATTTTTGCACCATTTACCCCCTGCTTGCCTAGCTTCCGCACACAAGTATAAGCTATTCCTGCTCCTAATGCCCCCAAAACACCAATAATTGAATCCACATTATTTAAAAGATTAAAAGATGGTTTGATTACAAACAAGCTTCCAATGAAAGCTACGATAATTGATATTTTTTGTATTCTTGTCGCTTTTTCTTTTAAAAACAAAGAGGAACAAATAATTACAAAAAATGGTGATAATTTATTAAGCATCGAAGCATCACTAACTAAAAGATGATCAACTGCATAAAAATTACAAAGAATTCCCAACGTTCCAAAGACTGAGCGTAATAAAAGCATCGGTAAATCTTTTTGTTTATATGTAAATCCCTGTTTACTTTTTAATAGGATAAAAAAAGTAAATAAAGCAGCTACCAAATTTCTAAAAAAACTTTTTTGAATTGATGGTAAATCGCCAGCTAATTTTACAAATACATTCATTGCTGCAAAAAAGAAAGCGGCTAAAATTATACACATCATCCCTTTACGGATATTATTCATAAGCACCTCCAGATACTATAATGATTATATCTATTATAACCATTACGTCAATTAATATGATTTACAACAAAAAAGGATAACTTTCGTTATCCAATTAATTATTATTGAACAGCAAATATAAGTTCAGCTTTACAAACTACCTTACCATTTACCTTAGCAACAGCATCACCAATTCCAATTGGTCCTTTTTGTTTAGTTAAAGTACATTCCATTTCTAAAACATCACCAGGCGTTACTTGACCTTTAAACTTACACTTATTAATGCCCCCAAAGAAAGCAATTTTACCTTTATTTTCTTCTTTAGAAAGAATTGCAATACACCCAACTTGAGCTAATGCCTCAACAATCAATACTCCTGGCATAACATGATGCTCAGGAAAATGACCACAAAAATGCATTTCATTAACACTGACACATTTAACTCCTTTTGCCCACTGTCCAGGCTGGTAATCAGTAATTCGATCTACTAAAGCAAAAGGATAACGGTGCGGATTGATTTCTTGAATTTGATTACTATTTAGTTCCATTTTCTTATTCTCCATATTTCTTAAAGATGATAGTCGCATTATGACCACCAAATCCTAATGAATTTGACATAGCTACATTAACATCTTGATTTCTACCAGTATTTGGAACGATATCTAAATCACATAATGGATCTGGTTTTTGATAATTAATCGTAGCTGGAATAAATCCCTCTTCGATTGCTTTAACACAAATTACCCCCTCGATTCCCCCGGCAGCACCTAAACAATGCCCCGTATTTCCTTTCGTCGAAGAAATAGCAACCTTTTTAGCAGCTTCACCTAAAGCAGATTTAATTGCCATTGTTTCACCTTTATCATTTAAAGGGGTACTAGTTCCATGTGCATTAATATAAGTTACGTCTTCAGCTACTAAACCAGCATCCTTGATTGCATTGATCATCGCTTTAGCCCCACCAGAGCCATCTTCTAAAGGTGCAGTAATATGATGAGCATCACAACTGACACCATATCCGACCATTTCACAATAGATATGAGCGCCACGAGCTTTAGCATGTTCTAATTCTTCAAGTACAACAATTCCAGCACCCTCACCCATAACAAATCCACAACGTTCCTCGTCAAAAGGAATTGACGCCCGTTTCGGATCATTATTATCACAAAGAGCTTTCATTGATGAAAAGCCTCCAATACCAAGTGGAGTAATACTAGCTTCTGCCCCACCAGCAACCATAATTTCTTGATAACCATCACGGATATTTCTAAACGCATCACCAATCGCATTAGTTCCACCAGCGCAAGCTGTGACCGGACAAGTACATAATCCTTTTGCCCCTAATTCAATTGCAATATTTCCCGCTGCCAAATTTGTAATTGACATTGGCACAAAGAATGGCGAAACACGATCATAACCTTTTTCTAACCCCTTAGTATGATCTTTCTCAATTGTTGCAAGCCCTCCAATTCCGCTTGACACAACTACACCAAAACGGTCAGCATCAATCTCTTCAATCTTTAAACCAGCATCCTTAAAAGCCTCTTTAGCAGCAATTACACCAAATTGAGTAAAGCGATCCATTTTTCGAACTGCTTTTTTATCTAAATAATCAGCAGCATTAAAATTTTTTACTTCACCTGCAATTTTTACTTTTGTTAATTCTTTATCATAGTTTGTGATCTCGTCAATTCCACAAACACCTTCTTTAATACTTTTCCAAGTTTCTTCAACATTATGACCAATTGCATTAATTGCTCCAAGCCCTGTTACTACAACTCTTCTTCTTTCCATTGTCTCTCTCCTTACATTGCCATTCCGCCATCAACATGGATAGTTTGACCAGTAATGTATCTAGCATCATCACTTGCTAAAAATACTACCGTATTAGCGATATCACTTACTTGTCCAAAAGTTCCTAAAGGAATTTGTTTAGCCATACTTTCTTTAATATCTTCAGGTAAAACATCAGTCATTGCAGTTTGAATAAAACCTGGTGCTACCGCATTCACAGTAATTCCCCGACTACCAACTTCGCGCGCTAATGACATTGTCATTCCAATAATTCCAGCTTTACTTGCTGAATAATTTACTTGACCAGCATTTCCCATTACCCCAACTACTGATGACATTGAAATAATACGACCATAACGTTGTCTCATCATAATTTTAGTCGCATGTTTCATACAATTCCATGTTCCTTTTAAATTAACATCAATAACTGCATCAAAATCATTCTCTTTCATTCGCATCAACAATCCATCTTTAGTAATTCCAGCATTATTTACAAGAACATCGATTCGACCAAATTCTTTAATGATTTCTTTAAACATTGTTTCTGTTTCTTCAAATGAAGCAACATTAGCTTGAGCTAACATAACAGTCGCACCGATTGCTTCTAATTCTGATTTAGTTGCTTCAGCAATTTTTTTATTATCACCAAAATTAACATAATTTACAATGATCTTAGCACCTTCACGAGCACAAGTTAAACAAATTTCTTTACCAATTCCTTGGGCTCCACCAGTTACTAAAACTACTTTATCTTTTAATTTCATCTTATTCTCCTTTTAATCCCGCTAATGTTTTTTCTAATGATGCTTGATCTTCAACTTGATAAGTTTTAATTGTCTTATCAATCTTACGAATAAATCCACTTAAAACTTTACCAGGACCGATTTCAATAATTGTATCAACCCCGTTTTCTAACATATAACGAATACTATCTTCAAAATATACTGAAGACATTACTTGCTTCTCTAACATTTGAGCAATACTAACTCCAGACTCAAGTTCTTTAGCCGAACTATTGAATATTACAGGAACTTGCATTTCATTAAAATTAACACTTACAAACTTTTCTTTAAGTTCATTACTAGCTGGTGCTAATAATTCTGTATGGAAAGGTCCACTTGTATTTAAAGGAATTACCCGACGAGCACCTTTTTCTAATGCTAATTCGCTAGCCTTAGTAACTGCCTCAGCCTCACCACCAATTACTAATTGTCCTGGACAATTATAGTTAGCAATTGAAACAACTCCTAAAGCCCTAGCTTCTTTAACTGCTTCATTTAATAATTCGCGATCTAAGCCAATAATTGCAATCATTTTGCTTTCAATTCCTGCTGCCGCTCTTTCCATCGCTTGACCACGGAAACGTACTAAATTAATTGCTGTTTGATCATCTAAAACACCTGCTGCATTTAAAGCTGAATATTCACCAAGACTTAATCCTGCTACATAATCTGGAGCAATTCCATTTTCTTTTAATAGCTTAGTTGCTACTACAGCAACAGCAACCATACATGGTTGTGTATTTCTTGTTAAAGAAAGTTCTTCAAGGGGACCTTCAAAGCATAATTTCTTTACATCAATATCTAAGTCAATGTTATCAAAAACATCTTTAGCAATTTGATAGTTATCATAGAATGATTGACCCATTCCAACTACCTGACTACCTTGACCAGCATATACAAATCCAATCTTACCCATTATTTTAGTCCTCTCTTTAATTCATCCATTAATTCTTTTACTGAAATAATTTTATCATTACGATATCCATTGCTTCCACTAAATACTAATCCCTCATCCAAATTACCTTTAGCAGCATTGATCAATGCACCACTAATACAATAAGGCGTAGTTTTAACATCACAGGGAATTAAGCAATTATAGCAGCGTTTTACTGGAATCCTTTCATCTTGCTTAAGTCTTTTTGTCAACTTCGTCATGATGGCTCTTCCCGGCATTCCAACTGGTGATTTAACAATCTCGATATCTCCTTTTTTAGCATTTATAAATGCTTGTTTATATTTAATATCTGCATCACATTCCTCAGTACAAATAAACCGTGTTGCCATTTGAACACCATCAGCACCTAAATCTAAATACTTTTGAATATCCTCACTATCATAAACACCACCAGCTACAAAAATAGGAATATCCTTTTGATATTTTTCAACAAATGGTTGAACAGTCTCTTTTACTTCTTTAAAAATATCTACTAATTTAGCCGTTGTTTTATTTAACACATCTTCTTTATGAAAGCCTAGATGACCACCAGCTTCACTTCCTTCAATGACAACAAAGTCTGGAGCTACCTTAAATTTACGATCCCAAGTTTTACAAATCAATTTAGCGGCTTTACCACTTGATACAATTGGGGCAATTTTAACTTTTGTTCCTTGAACAAAACTTGGTAAGTTCATAGGTAATCCAGCACCCGAAATAATTGCATCTATTTTACTTTTTACAGCTACTTCAACTAAAGCTGCATAGTCAGTAATTGCGACCATTGCATTAATTGCAACCATCCCTTTACCTTTAGCAATCTCTTTAGCTTTCTTTATTTCATTAGCTAGCTCACGTTTATTAGCTTCTAGCGGATTTTTTTCAAAATCATCAGCACGATAACCAGGATGAGCAGTTGAAATAACACCCATACCACCATTTAAAGCAACATTTCCAGCCAAATTTCCAAGTGAAATACCAACTCCCATGCCACCTTGTATGATTGGTACATCAAGAGTCATATCTCCGATATTTACCTTTTTCATAATTAAAACTCGCTTTCTAATTTCTTAAATGCCTTATCACAATCATCAAATAATTCTTTAATAATTACTTTTAGAGGTCTAATTTCATTGATCATTCCGACTACTTGGCCAGCCATTAATGAACCGGTATCGGCGTCACCTTCTAAAACTGCTCTACGTAGTGAACCTAATGTATATTTTTCAAGTTCCATCATGTCAGCACCTTCTTTTTCACGCTTAACATACTCTTTAGCCATTTTATTTTTTATTACCCGTACTGGTGTTCCTGCGATTCTTCCAGTTACTGTAGTGCTTGTATCTTTAGCTTTGATTACAGCTTGTTTATATTTTTCATGAATCGGACACTCTTCGCTTGCAAGCAGACAAGTTCCTACCTGTACTCCACAAGCCCCTAGAGCATACGCTGCCAATACCTGTTTTCCACTCGCAATTCCACCAGCTGCTATAACAGGAACACTAACTGCTTCAACTACTTGAGGTACTAATGCCATTGTAGTTAATTCACCTATATGACCACCTGCCTCAGTTCCTTCAACAATAATTGCATCAACGTTATATTTTTCAAGGCGCTTTGCTAAAGCTACACTTGGAACAACTGGCAATACTTTAATTCCTGCTGCTTTCCATGCAGCAACATATTTACCAGGATTTCCTGCTCCAGTTGTTACGACCGGCACTTTTTCATCAATTACTAATTGTGCCATCTCATCAGCACAAGGATTAATCAACATGATATTGACACCAAAAGGTTTATCAGTTAAATTACGGCAAATTTCAATATTCTTTTTTAATGTAGCAGTGTCCATTCCACCGGCACCAATTAAACCAAGTGCGCCAGCATTAGATACACTAGCTGCAAATTCACCGGTAGCGATATTTGCCATTCCTCCTTGAATCAAAGGATATTCAATATTTAATAATTTATTTAATTTCATCTTCTAACTCCATTCCATTAATGTTGCGCCCCAAGTAAGACCACCACCAAAACCAACACAAATAATTTTGTCACCTGGTCTTAACATTCCTTTTTCATTCATTTCACCTAAAGCCAAAGGAATGCTAGCTGCTGATGTATTCCCATATTCTTGCAAATTCATATAAAACTTATCTTCTGAAGACTTCATCTTCTTATATACATTTTTAATAATTCGATAATTTGCTTGATGACAGACAACGTAATCAATCTCATCAAGAGTTAAATTTGTTTTTTCTAAGATTGCATTAATACTTTCAGGAATTACTTTTATTGCAAACTTAAACACTTCCTGCCCAGCCATCGTTAAATAATGATCCTGATTAGATTTACTGATTGCCGGGGCCTTTAATGCTTCTAAATTTCCCGCTGAATTACTGTAGCTAGCAAAAATACCATCACCATTTCCAACTACAAGGGCTCCAGCCCCATCACCAAACAAAACACAAGTATTGCGATCTTTGAAATCCATTATTTTGGAAATTTCTTCACTTCCAATGACTAAAGCATATTTCTCTTCCATGTTTTGTAATAATGCCTGGGCTACCGTTAAGGCATACACAAAGCCGCTACAAGCAGCATTTAAATCAAAGCACATTACTTCTTGATCATTCAAACCTAATCTTTCTTGAATCAAACAAGCAGTGCTGGGAGTAAAATAATCGGGTGTCATTGTTGCACAGATAATCAATCCAATCTTACTTTTATCTATTTTTTCAACTGCCTTTAAAGCTGCTTGATACCCAAGTTCTACGCAACTTTCATTTTCAGCAATATGTCTTCTTTTTATCCCGGTTCTAGAGACGATCCACTCATCTGATGTTTCAACCACTTTTTCAAGGTCGAAATTATCAAGTACTTTTTGTGGTGCATAATAACCAGTTGATAATATTTTTAATCCACTCATATAATCTCCTAATATTTTTCTTTGATATCTTCAAAGAAATACAATAACTGTTGTAATGATTTAATCAATAACTCATCATCAAGAACATGACTATCTTCACAGACACGACTTACCATCTCTTCGTGAAAGTCTCGATGTACTTTGCAAACACGATTGCCTTTAGCTGTCAGCTCTACACGAATAATGCGTCGATCATTATCATCTTTACGACGTTTTACGTATCCCTTAGCTTCGAGCTTTTTTATTGCTGTCGTAATTGTTCCATTAGTTAAAGTCGCCTGAGAAGCAATTGTTGACATCGTGGGATTTGAAAGCGAACTGATTGCATCGATAATATGCAGTTCTGATAAACTTAAATCTTCCACTCCATGTCCTACCATATATTGGGTTTCAATATCCAAAATTTGATTAAACAGTCTTACAAACAGTTGATTAATTAATTCTCGATTTAAAATATCGCGATTAGTCATTCGTAATTCGACCCATTTCTCTAAATTTATTGTAACGTTTATTTACTAATGATGTTTTGGATAATTTCATCAATTCTTCAAGAGTATTTCGAAGATAGATTCTTAAACGTTTATATACATATTCGCGGTTCTTTGTAATTCCACCTCGAGGTTCTTTGATGATCTTATCAATGATCTTCATTTCATATAAATCATTTGCAGTCAATTTCATTAGCTCTGCAGCTTCATGAACTCTTGAACCATCTTTATCTTTCCATAAGATTGATGCAAAGCCTTCTGGTGATAAAACCGAATAAACACTATTTTCAAGCATTACCATACGATCTCCAACACTTAGTGCCAAAGCTCCACCACTGCCGCCTTCACCGATTACAATCACAATAATAGGCACCGTCAGCTGTGACATTTCCATTAGATTACGCGCAATTGCTTCACCGATTCCATGTTTTTCAGCTTTTAAACCCGGATAAGCACCTGGTGTATCTACAAATGTAACAACTGGTCGATTAAATTTTTCCGCCTGTTTCATCAAACGCATCGCTTTACGATACCCTTCTGGTGAAGACATTCCAAAATTACAGTGTAGATTTTCCTCTAAAGTTCGTCCTTTTAAATGTCCAATTACAGTACAGGGAATATTATTAAACATTGCTAATCCACCGACAATTGAACCATCATCTTTGTAAAGACGGTCCCCATGTAATTCAATAAAATCATCAAATAAATTATCAATATATTCACGGACATTAGGACGGTCAGCTTTACGAGCAAGATAAACTCGATCATAAGCACTAATATCCTGATATGCTTCAGCTTCAATTTTTGCTTTTGTATTTTCTAAATCTTGAATTTGTAAAGTGTGGTCAATCTCTTGGTCATCCTTTAATTTTAATAACTCTAATTCTATTTCTTTAATTTTTATTTCTTTTTCTTGCAGTGACATTATTGCGCCCCCCTGCTATGCATTTTTAATAATTTGATAATCGTTTCACGCATTTTAGAACGTTCTACGATCATATCAATAAATCCTTGATCTTGCATAAACTCGGTTCTTTGAAAACCTTCGGGTAATTTTTGTTTAATTGTTGATTCAATTACTCTTGGTCCCGCAAATCCGATTAATGCTTTAGGTTCCCCAATAATAATGTCCCCAAGCATGGCAAAAGAAGCAGTAACTCCACCAGTAGTAGGATGAGTAATATACGAAATATATAACAATCCGGCTTCATGATGTTTGGCTAGAGCAGCACTAGTTTTAGCCATTTGCATTAGTGAAATAATTCCCTCTTGCATTCTAGCTCCCCCAGAAGTTGTAAAAATAATGATTGGACATTTGCGTTTTGTCGCATGTTCAATTGCTCTAGTAATCTTTTCTCCGACAGCACCTGACATACTCCCCATTAAAAAACGAGAATCCATCACACAAACAACAACTTTTCTTCCATCAATTCTTCCTGTAGCACAAACAACCGCTTCGTCAAGATTTGTTGTTTCTTCTAATTTTACTAATTTTTCTTTATAACCAGGAAACATTAATGGATCATTTGATTTAATACTTTTATATAATTCTTTATATTTTCTCCCATCATACAAAAGATTTAATCGCGTGTATGCCCGCATCTTTAAATGTGCTCCACATTTAGGACAAACATAATAACTTTCTTTCAAATCTTCACTTAAAATCGACTCTCCGCAAGAATCACACTTTGTATATAAACCATCGGGTACATCAATTCTTTTTTTATCTTGCATTTTATTACGAATAGATTTAAATAAATTCAATTTTTCTTTTCGTGCCTTAAATAACTCTTCCATTTATTATCCCACCAACTTATCTAAGTTATTCTCAATAAAACTTGTATCAAAATTTCCTTTTACATACTCTCCCGTATGTAAAATCAAATATTGTAATTCTTGGTTAGTATCAATTCCGTCAATAACTAATTCAGCTAAAACTCTACGCATTCTTCTAATTGCTTCTAAGCGATTAGAACCATGAACAATAACTTTAGCAATCATGGAATCATAATGTGATGAAACTTTATACCCCTGATATAAAGTTGTATCAATTCTCACCCCTAAACCTCCTGGTAAATGAACACTATTAACAGTTCCCGGACACGGTCTGAATCCCTCACGTGGATTTTCAGCATTGATTCGGCATTCAATCGCATGTCCATTTAAATGAATATCACTTTGTTTATAAGTTAATTTTTGATTTGCAGCAATTCTAATCTGTTCCCTAATTAAATCTACCCCGGTCACCATTTCAGTAATTGGATGCTCAACTTGAATTCGAGTATTCATTTCAATAAAATAATAATTTCCATCTTGATCTAAAACATATTCAATCGTTCCTGCATTGCGATAACCTGCTCCTTTAGCCGCTTTAACTGCATCTTCCCCCATTTTTTGTCGGAGCAGCGGTGTTAAGGCTTTACTTGGTGCCTCTTCAATCATCTTCTGATTGCGTCGTTGAATAGAACAATCGCGTTCTCCTAAATGAATAACATTTCCATAATTATCGGCTAAAATTTGAAATTCAATATGTTTAGGATTTAAAATTAATTTTTCTAAATACATATCATCATCACCAAAACATGCTTTAGCTTCTGCTTTAGCAGTTAAATAAGCATCATCAAATTCTTCTTCGCTAAAGGCTTTTCGCATTCCACGACCACCACCACCTGCTGAGGCTTTAATTAAAACTGGATAACCAATTTGATTTGCAACTTCTTTAGCTTCTTGTAAAGTATTTACACTTCCATCACTCCCAGGAACTACCGGCACACCTGCTTCAATCATTTTTTGACGGGCCATACTTTTATTTCCCATCATATCAATAACATCGCCACTAGGCCCAATAAAAGTTATTCCACATTCTTCTACTAAACGAGCAAAAGTTGAGTTTTCTGATAAAAAGCCAAATCCTGGATGAATTGCATCACAACCTAGTGCAGTCGCTACACTTAAAATATTTTTCATATTTAAATAACTATCCGCTGCCTTGGCAGGACCTATACATACCGCATGATCAGCCAATTGCACATGCAATGAAGTACTATCAACATTTGAATAAACAGCAACTGCTTCAATTCCTAATTCTTGGCATGTTCGAATTATTCTTACCGCGATTTCGCCACGGTTGGCAATTAAAATTCGCTTAAACATCTTAACTACCCTTCAATGATCATTAACACTTGATCAAATTCAACTAAATCTTCAGTATTTGCCATGATTGATGTTACTGTTCCATCAATTGGAGCTTTAATTTCATTCATTACCTTCATTGCTTCAACAATACACAACACCTGTCCTGCTTTTACTTTAGTGCCTACTTCTACATACGGTTTAGCAGTTGGTGAACTAGATGCATAATAAACCCCAACAATTGGTGATTTAACCGGTGTTCCGGTGATTGCTGGTTCATTAGCTGCTACTTGCTCCACTGGCGCTAAAGTAGGCGTTGGAGCAGAAACTACCGGTGTACTTACAACATTTACCGGTGCTACTGGCGTTTTTTCTAATTCTAATTTAATATCATCTATCTCTACTTTCATTTTAAAAACTTCTGAGTTTTCAAATTCATTTATAAGTTGCTTTACTAAATCTATTTTCATAAATACTCTCCTTTATTTTGAATATCAAAGTAATTTTTTAAAAAAATTATTACCCAGCTATTCTGGGTAATAAAAATCAGCATTTATTATGCATTTTCTTTGATATAATCTACGATATCTTGAACTGTTTTAATTTCAGCTGCTTTATCATCAGGGATTTCAATATCAAATTCTTCTTCAACTGCCATGATTAATTCAACTGCATCTAATGAATCTGCATCTAAGTCTTCTTTTAAGTTAGCTTCTAAAGTTACTGCATCTTCATCACAGCTTAAAGAATCAACAATTATTTCTTTTACTTTTTCAAATTCCACGTTATATTCCTCCTCGTGTATATTACGGTCACATTATAACAAAATCAAAACATTTGTAAATAGTTTGATGTTCAAAACTTTTATCGAAGACTGTCGAATTAACCCAAAACCTAGTAAAATCAAGGTGTTTCAAGTAATATTTTTTTTCGTTTTTTTTATGTTTTAATCGTCATTTTTTTATGTTATAGTCTTTTTTAGGAGGGCACAATTAATGAAAATACCCGAAATAAAAGCTAAGACAATCATTCAAAACAAAGCCGATAAAAATCATTTTTGGTTTGGTTTTGACTACAACATGAATCTCTACCAAGGATGTCATCACGGTTGTATTTATTGTGACAGTCGTAGTGATTGTTATCAAATCTCAAACTTTGATCAAATTAAAGTAAAACATAACGTACTCACCCTACTTTCTAAAGAACTTTGTTCTAAAAAAAGAAAAGGGGTGATTGCAATTGGAGCCATGTCTGATTCCTATAATCATTATGAACAACAATTAAAGATAACTCATCAAGCTTTAAAAATAATAAAGCAAACCAATTTTGGTGTAATGATAACGACTAAAAGTCATACGCTCATTAACGCTCTTGAACTCATAAAACAAATTAATGATAAACAATCTGTCATAATTTGTATGACCATTACTTGTGGTGATGATTCATTAGCAAAATTGATCGAACCAAATGTTTCAATTTCATCAAAACGATTTGAAACAATTAAACAATTACGCCAACACAATATTTATGCTGGGGTTTTAATGACACCGATTTTGCCATTTATTAACGATACCCCTGAAAATATTCGAGAAATCATCTATCGCGCACATTTAGCTAATGCCAGCTTTGTTTATCCTATGTTTGGTGTGACTTTACGAGATCATCAACGTGATTATTTCTATACGCAGCTAGATCATTTATTTCCCGGCTGTAAGGAACGCTATATAAAACAATTCGGTAATACTTATTTATGCAACAGCCCACGACTTTATGAATTAAAAAATATATTTATTGAAGAATGTCACAAATATAATATCATTTATAAGATGGAAGATATTATAAATGGTTATAAACAAACTGCATCATCGGAACAATTGAGTTTATTTTAAAAAATAGTCCAGAAGATCTTCTGGACTATTTAGCATGTTCATATGTATAATTCATTACCACTTAATAGATAATACTCATCTTTTTTTAGTATCAATGTTTTGATAGTCTAAACGTTTATACAAATTATCAATATATTGGTGTTTTAAAACCTCTTGAAAACTATATTTAAAATTCAAATCAAATACAAATACTAAATGTGGTAACCAAATATCTAAATCATTTTGCCGACAGCTGCTTAAAATCATTTCATGATTCAAAAATGACTGGTACACTGCTCTCACTAATCAATTGTTTTTCTATTTCTTCTTTTCCCTTATAATAAATTGTTTCTAGCGGGAGAGTAGATTAATTTCCAGCTTATCGATTTTGTTAGCATCACGGATAATCTTTGCATGCAGTAATTCATGAGTATCTAATCCCATTCAAATCACATATTTATTGTGCTTTTTGATTGCTTTATAAATAATTTGCTCATTATTATAAATATCACTAAATTTTTCAATCAACCTATCTTAAAATAATAAAGAGACATCGAAATCATATTCACTGACATAAGTATTAAATTCTCTATATGCATCCTCTATTTTTATCATTAACTTACCTCAAAAAAGTGATCTTAATTATTAAGATCACTCTTTTCTTTTAAATATTCATTAGCATGGTTCATTATATTTAACATCTTCTTAAAAGTATCACTATTTTGATAATTAAGTCGTTTAACTAATTTTGTAATATAATCTTGTTGATAAACATAATTACAACTATACTGATAATTCAAATCAAATATCAAGGCCAAAAAGGATACCCAGCGATCCAAGTCAGTTTTACGAGTGGTACTAAGAATTGATTCACTATTCATAAATGTTTCATATATCGATTCAGTAATGATGTCATTTTCTAAAATCTCTTGTCCAGCATCCAAAAATGCTTCGAACGTTTCTAATAAACCTGTTTTAAAGATATCGATTTTGTCAGCATCACGAATTATTTTACAATGGAGCATCTCATGTTCACTTAATCCCTCAGCAATTTTATATTTATTATGATTAAAAATAGCTTTGTAGATCAGTGGATAATCTTTTTGATCAATATCAAATTTACTAATTAAATTATCATCAAATAAAATTTGAACACCTAATAATGCATGATCAATTGTTTTACTATCAATAAAACAATTATAACGTTTTAATTGTTCAAATCTCCCAATATCATGTAATAATCCAATTAATGATGCTAAGTCTATTTCATCTTGATCTAACCCGAGACTCACTGCAACATTTTTTGAGGCCTCCATAACACGATAAGTATGTTCTATCTTTAAGGCAACTTTAGGATTATCTTTATCATAATTCGCTGCATATTCATCAAACAATCTTTTAGCATTTTTTAAATCTATCATCTAACCACCTCCAGCTATCATTATATGCTCTTTAACAGCATTTCTCTACTATTTTCTAAATAGTAATTTCTATTTTTATATGGTTATGTTATATTAATAAACAAGGATGTGATTAGATGAAATTAAGATTAACTACTACTAATGATTTAACCGCTGTCATGACAATTATCAATCAAGCTAAAGTATATTTTAAAGAGCAAGGAATCAACCAATGGCAAGATGGTTATCCTAATGAATTAACTATTATTAATGATATTAGCCGCCATGAAGCTTATGTGCTTGAAGATAACGGAGAAATAGTCGCAACTGCGATGATCTCTAAAGAGCTTGAACCTAGTTATAATTATATAGAAGGGAAATGGCTTCAAGATAATGCATACATTGTAGTTCATCGCATCGCGATACGAAATGATCAAAAAGGTAAAGGCTTGGCAAAAATCATTATTGATGAAGGATTAAAACTTTATCCTAAAAAACCAAGTATCCGTATGGATACTCATGATGATAATCTTTCGATGCAGCGTTTCTTGATTAAATATGGATTTGAATATTGTGGCACTATTTATTTAGAAAATAAAGAAACTCGACGAGCATATGAAAAAATTCTTTAACCTGCATTACAAAGTGCAGGTTTTATTGTTCAATAAAATCAATCAATACTTGATTAAAACGTTCTCGTTCATCATAAAAAATCCCATGTCCACTATATTCAAACTTGCATAAAATCGAATCTTCTATACATTCATGCATGATTAAAGCAAATGAAAAAGGACAAATTTTATCAAGCACTCCATGCATGATTAAAGTAGTGACCTTAATCTCAAACAAATCTTGATACACATCTTCATCTCGTAAAGAAATTGCTGTTTGGATCGTTCCTATTCCTGATCCCTTTAAACAAATTGATGTAAACCAGTTCATAAATTCACTGCCATGATTTAATGCAAAAACATTTTGTCCGAAATCATGAACAATTTTAGGTCGATTAGTATAACACTGCTCAATCAGTTGATTTACCGCATCGATACTTTGTCCTTCGGGATTATGAATTGTACGAGTATATGAAGGCACTGCAGCACCAGCCAAAACTAGTTTACTTACTCGTTCTTTTCCAAATTTACTCATATAACGAACACAAATCGCCCCACCCATTGAAAATCCTACTAATGTCACATTATGGACATTTAAGGTTATTAAAACACTATGCAGATCTATCGCTAATTGGTCATAATCATAGCCCCTGCCCATGACTTGTGACATTCCTAATCCACGAATATCATAACTAATGATGCGGTATCGACAATCGTTTAAAATATCTTTTTGATATTCATACATTTCTTGGCAAATTGGCCAGCCATGCACTAAAACTACTGTCTTTTGATGAGCTGGATTAATATCCTCTACCGCTAATTTGGCATTATCTGATGATTTTAGATAAAACACATAATCCCCCTCATCATATTCTATGTAAGCTCAATAATATTATAACCTTATTTTAATTATTAATTTTTGTATACCAGCAGTCGATTAAGTTAATCAATATTTACTATGATTTGCTATCATTAATTTTGATAAATTATATTGTGATATTGGAGTGAGAATATTAATATATATCATCAGTGCAATTATTATCTATGGGTATAGTTGTTATTATTTTACCAGTACTATCGCTAATCTTTTAATTGCATTAATAGCCTTATGAGTATTTGGTATATTTATCATCGGATTAATTTTCTTAAGGAATGTCCGCATAAAAAATAATTATAGTGGTCTCTTGTAAGTTGAAACATTCCTTATTCTCAGCTTGTTTTTAAATGATTTTAATAGCTTGAGCGACTATAACCCCATTATTCTTTTTACTAACAGAAATATTACTATGACATATAATATTTCTGTTAGTAACTTGATAATTACAATAATTTTGACTATTATCTTAGTTATTTTCAATATTTATATCTTTAAGTGTAAAAATTATTTCATTTGTATTCATATCTTATTGTATTCAGCATATTTTTATATGAGGTGAAGAACATGGATACTAAAGTAAATAAGCCTTACCCCGAAATAAAAGTAACTGTGCCAAATGAAACTTATGGTTTAATGATCCTTGATAATGTCGGTGGGATGAATTCTGAAACATCTGCAATTTGTCAATATATTTATAACCATAGTATTGCTGGCGAAGATTTTTTAGAACTAAAAAAAACATTTTTAAATATTTCTATGGTCGAGATGCATCATTTAGACATCTTCATGACCCTTGCCTTAGAATTAGGTTTAGACCCCCGCTGGTGGAGCTGTCTAAATGATCAATGTACTTATTGGTCACCATCATATTTAAATTATCCTAATTCACTAGAGGAAGTACTAAAAACAGCAATAGACGCTGAATATCAGGCAATTGATAAGTATATGTATCAAGCTAGCGTCATCAAAGATCCCTATATTGTTGCGATTTTAAATCGAATCATTGAAGATGAAGAACTGCATATCAAGGTTTTAAAAGAATGGGAAACTAAATTAGTTAGATAATCTAACTAATTAGTTTTCCTTCTTTTAATAATTGCAATAATTGTAAATTTTGCGCCGCACTACCTACATAATTAGTAATTCCATTAAGTTTTGCTAAATGTTGACGATTTTCAAAACTTGTATCAACATTAATTTGCTGAAGGGCTCCAACTAAACTATCTCCAACATAATTAGGATTTGATAAATAGCTTACCCTACCTTCAATTACCTGGTCATTGACCCAGCCTTGATCATTACCTATTAAATAAGGATTTCGAGTATTTTTTACAATTCGAGTTATCTTTCCAACATTACGATATGGCCGTAACGGATTAGAAGATTCACTAGTTAAAAAGACATAGCTAAATCTTACTGTATCACCTAATTTATATTGTTCCACTGCTGTATCAATATCAAAATTATTCTTACCTGCACGTTTAATAATAGCTGGAAAATCAGCATAACAATAATTCACATCAACAATTGTTGGTACCCCTTGAACCCATCCAGTCGAACTATATTGCCACATATCATACGGTTTATCATAATTTAACTCAGCAGCATAGTTAGCAACCCACCGTGTATAATTATCAAAAATCGGATCCGTTAATTTAGTGTTCCACCAGTATAGTGAAGCATACATCCCAACATAATATCCATTGGCTTCTAATTCATCAGCAAATGTTTTAGCGATATTTGCAATCACATCATTTGATTGCTTTCCAGTCGTATTATTATCTTCTAAATCATAATACACTGGATATGCCATCTTATAGTTTTTCACTAGACGTAAAACATGTTGTGCTTCCCCTCTAGCATCACTACTATTTTTAGCATATGAATATAAGTAAACACCAAACGGTATTCCTAATCGTGTACACTCGTCTGCATTTCTTTTAAACAAACGATCATCTTGATCTGTTCGATCTTGACCAAAACCACATCTAAGAATTGCAAAATCAACTCGATCTTGAACAATTTCCCAATCAATTACCCCCTGATATTGTGAGACATCAATTCCATGTGTCGTCATTCTTCCACCTCCATTAATAATATATGAGCAATCGTCAAAAATGTGTGACTTTCTAGACTTTTTTATCATTTTAATGCGAAACAATGAATATTATGTTATAATCACATTGGTATGGATTAAATACGCCATCTTTAAAACTGAATATAAAACTAAATAATATATATAAATTGGAGGTCGATGAAATGAAAAAAGTATTCGTCACTGCCTTAGGAGTCTGTACAATGCTTTCATTAGTAACTATTCCCACTCCTGTTCAGGCAACTGATTTTTCCGGGCAAGAAGATAAGTACATGAAATTATGCTCATCTTCAAATCTTTCAACTAATAACTTGAACACTTGTAAAGAATTCAATACATACTTGAAAAATAAAAATAAAGAATTGAAATCTCAAGTAAGTGATTCAAAAAGCAAAGTATCTGATACTCAAAATAGTTTGAATAGTATCTCAAGTGAAATTAGTGCATTAAATGATCAAATTGCTGAAAAACAAAAAGAAATTGAATATTTACAAACTTCAATTTCAAATTTAGAAGCAAGTATAGCTAAAAAAGAAGAAGAAGTAAAAGAACGTATGTATTCAATGCAATCATACAATAACAATAATTCATATATTGACTTTATCTTCGGGGCTTCTAGCTTCACTGATATGTTTGCCCGAATTGACAGCGTTAATGAAATAACATCATATGATGATGAATTAGTTGCACAACTAGCTGATGAAAAAGAACAAGTAGAAACACAAAAAGCTACGGTTGTTACTGCCAAAGCTAATATTGAAAGTCAAAAATCATCAAAGCAGGCACTACAACAAGAATATCAAGCTCTATTTGAAAAACAAAACGCTGATTTGATTGCGCAAGAAAAAGCAGCTGCTCAAGCGGCCGATTCAAGTCAAAAAATCACTGATAATATCGCTGCACTATTAGCTGCTACTGAAAAATCACAAGTTTCTGGCGGAAACGTTGTTTCTGGTGATTCTGCAGTTGGAAACGCAATTGCACAAAAGGCTTTAACTCGCGTTGGTTATATGTATGTATGGGGTGGATGTCACAGCATGTCTGAAATCGCTAATCCAAACCACACTGCATTTGACTGCTCAGGTTTAGTCAACTGGACTTATTATCAATCAGGTGTCAACATTGGTTCTAATAATACCAAATCGCTAGCTAGTAAAGGTGTATCTGTTTCTCGTAATAACATGCAGGCCGGAGATATCATCTTATTTAGCAGTAATGGAAGTACCAGCGGAATTCACCATGTCGGTATTTATATCGGTGGTGGTAACATGGTTCATGCTCCACAAACAGGTAAACCTGTTCAAGTAGCGGATCTTGGTTATTCATATTGGCAAAAAGAATGGTATGACGTTCGTAGATTGTATTAATACAATTAGATGAGCAAGCTTGCTCATCTTTTTTATCACATATATATGAAATTCATAAATTAATTTCATTATTTCCATAACAAATGTGATATTTTTTAGAAAATTAGCTTTATATCCTTAGAAAAAATCTAAATTAGTATTTACTTATTAAGAAAAATATAGGATAATTACTATGTATCGAGGTGATTGTATGAAAATAAAAAAAGTTATATCTACAGCTTTAACGCTGACAATAGTAACAAGTGCATGTTATTATGCAGCCCCTGTGGCAGCCGATGAATTTGATGGTAATGAAAGTAAATATATGACATTATGCTCATCTTCGAATTTATCTAGTAGTAACAAATCAACTTGTGAAGCATTCAACAAGTATCTTAAAACTAAAAATTCTGAATTAACTAAAAAATTGGCCGAACAAAAAGAGGCTGCTAGTGACACTAAAACAACACTAGAAAGCGTTCAAAAACAATTAGATGAAGTTAATAAACAAATCAGCGATAAAGAAGCTGAAATTGAGTATTTAAATACAACTATTGCCAATCTTCAAGCAAGTATTGAAAAGAATACTCAATTATTAAAAGATCGTATGTATGCAATGCAATCTTATGCAAATGAAAATACATATATTAACTTTATTTTTGGTGCAAGCAACTTCACGGAAATGTTCTCAAGAATCGACGGTTATAACGAACTTACACAAAGTGATAAAGAGTTGATTGAAGAACTTAATAAACAAAGAAAAGAAGTTGAACAACAACAAACTATTTTAGAAGAAGCTAAAGCCACTTTAGTTATTCAGCAAGAAGAACAAAAAACATTAAAAACAAAATATACAGCTTTGTTAGAGGAACAAAACAAATCAATTGCATCTACTCAAAACACGATTTATGATTATGGTGAAATGACTGAAACCCTGGATGCTGCAATTAAAAAATTTAATGAAGAAGCATATGAAACTCCAACTCCTACACCACCGCCTCCAAAACCTGATAATGGTGGAAACAATAATAATTCCGGTGGTAACAACAACAATAACAACAACAATAATAACAATAGCGATTCTGGAAATAACAACAATGGCGGAAACAATAATAATGATTCTAGCACATCAGATAATCTTGGTGAAAAAATCTATGCTGCTGCTTATGCTAAATTAGGATCGCGTTATTGGTGGGGAGCTCAAGGTCCCACATACTTTGACTGTTCTGGTTTAGTATATTGGTCATTAAAACAAGCAGATGTTAGTGGTGGTCGAGATACTGCTGCTGGTTACTCCAGAAAATGGTCAGCTGTAAGTTTTGCAAACTCTAAAACTGGTGATTTAGTATGTTTTGGTAGTCCAGCTTATCATATTGGAATCATTGTTGTAAACAGCGATGGTTCAAGATCAATGGTTCATGCCGGTGGTGGTGATTCATCAACACACGGTGATAATCCAAAAGCTTATGTTAAAGTGTCTTCAATTGAACCAGGATCATATTACTATAGTAGAATAAGTACAATTAGACGTGTTAGTAAATAATAGATATTTTAAAGGACAAATTTTGTAGTTCACTACAATACTTGTCCTTTTTTATTTTAGGCGATAATTATCCAAATAATATATGATCGTTATGTTATATTTATATCCTATTTAAAATTTGCTATGCTATAATTAAAGTTAGAAAACAAAGGAGGGAAATGAGCATGAAAGCAAAGATAATATCCCTCTTTCATTACTTATTAGTCTTTTTATTAATAATTTTTAATACCAGCTGTCAAGCTAAATCAATAAATATTGTTGATACAAATAATAATGATCAGATTGAACTAAATTTTTATGGATATAAAACGGAAGCAATTAATGTTGTTGCAATCGAAGAAATTTTACAAGCTTATATGGATAAAAATCCCAATATTACCATTACCTATGAAAGTGTGAAAGGAACTGAGTATTATGAGATACTAAAAAAACGTTTGGCCTCTAATAACTATGATGACATTTTTATGATCGATGAAGATAATTTACAGCAATTAACTAATTATAATTATTTTGAAGATTTATCAAAGCTAAAAACAATAAAAAACTTTAACACAAACTCATTGGAACAAATGGTGCAACCAGATAATACGATCCCCTATATTCCAACTTCTATTTCAGCATTTGGATTATATTGCAATCTTGATTTACTAGAAAAACATCATCAGTCAGTTCCTAAAAATAATCAAGAATTTATGGCTGTTTGTCAATATTTTATTGAGCAAGGAATTACTCCGATCATCGCTAATAATGATATTTCTCTAAAAACAATTGCTCTTGCTAAAGGTCTTTATCCCATCTATCAATCACCTGAAAAGGATAGAATAATCGCTTCACTAAATCAAGATCCTAGCATTCTTTGTAATTATCTTAAAGAAGGATATCAATATGTTAAACAGTTAATCGACAATAAATTCATTGATGCAGCCACAACTTTAAAAACAGAAAAAACTGCAGACGATCTAATACAGTTTGAAGAAAATAAAAACCCTTTTATGTTAACTGGTGCCTGGGCCTCTGTTCGAGTTGAAAAAAGTTCACCAGATTTAAATTTTAAAGTTTACCCTTATCCAATTTTAGACGATGGAGCAATTCTAGTTTCAAATATTGATACCCGTGTATGTATTAATGCTAAAGGTCCACATATTACTGAAGCAAAAAAATTTATTGAATATTTAAGTCAAGAAGATGTGATGTGGAAATTTGTAAATAGTCAGTCCTCTTTTAGTCCTATGAAAGAACAACGTATTGCTGATGATCCTAAGATTCAAGAATTAAGCCCTTATTTAACCTCAGAGAAAACAATTCTAGGTAGTGATTCAAATATAAATCTTCCCCTTTGGTCACTTACCCATGACGGAATCACCCAATTATTAACAGGAAACAGTATTGATAGTGCATTAGAAATAATCAAAAATTATGAACAGTGAGGATGATTCCAATGAAAAATAAAAAAATATCGTTAATGATTGTCGGGGGAATTAGTGCTGTGATTTTTGTTGTTTTTTCCATGTTCATTTATGTTAATTATGTTCAAGATTCTCTTTGGGATAAGTCAATCAATGATATTTTAGAAACAACCTCTCAGGAGGAAAAAGCCTTTAATGTCTATATGACTAAAGAAATGACTAACTCCCAAAACATCCTTACTAATATTGCCTATCTACAAACTAAGATTCCGCAGTATCTCCAGCATCTATCTAATCGTGAAGAAGCTAAATATTTATATATCGACTATACCAATGACTGTTACTATGATGAAAATGGTAATTATCCGTTAGGTGATGAACAGTTGTTTCAGCAAATAAAAGCTGATAATAATTCACAAGGATTTTTAGAGCCCTATCTCAATTCAAAAACAGGTATTAAGACTTTTGCAACTTATGTAAAAACAAGCGATAGTCAAAGTGTCATTGTCAAAGAAACTCAATTAAGTTTTATTATTGAAAACTTCTCACTTTCGTTTTATAACGATTTAGGTTTTTCATATATTGTTAAAGATAATGGTGAAATTTTAATTCGTTCCAAACATCGTAACTCAAATCGTACTTTTAAAAACTTATTTGATTTAATCGATCTGTCTGGTAATGATGCAAAAACCATTGAATCATTTAAAGCATCTTTATCTAAAAGAGATAAAGGTGTTGCCTTATTTAATTATCAAGATAGTTCCAATGTATTTTGCTATGTTCCATTACAACAAAACAATCACTGGTTTATTATTTCAATTATTCCTAATAATGTAATCATGAAGCAGGCCAATAACATTATTATTTCCTCCATAATTTTATGTAGTGGTATTGCTGGTGCAATCAGCTGTGTTGTTTTGCTATATATCCGTGATAACCGTAAACACAAAAGAATGTTAGAGAACTTAGCTTTTTATGATCATTTGACCATGCTCTATAATTATCAAAAGTTTAAAACAGAGGGGGAAAAATTATTTTTGGAACGTAATCATACCCTTCTTGCAGTTCTGTATTTAGATATTAATGACTTTAAAATAATTAATGAATTATATGGTTATAAATATGGTGATAAGATCTTAACGCAGCTGGCAAATATTTTAAAAAAATTGGTCATAGCCCCAGGACTTACGTGCCGAGTAAATGCCGATAATTTTTTAATCATGCAGTCATATCATGATAGAACCGAACTGGAAAACTTATGCCAAGAAATCAATCAAAAATTTTGTAATCTTTTAGAATCACTTGATAATAAAAATTAAAGCCATTATTTTGTAGTTCAATGATAATGTTTCGATATAGGAACATTTGGCAGGTTTTCGATAATTCGTTGATAGAGAAACTTACAAACACTTTCAAATATATATTCATCCATTTTGTTCAATCGACGATTTTGGTTCAGGTTACTCATCATTAAATTCTTTAAAAGACTAAGGATATATCTTTTCTAAGCCACGACCAATCAAAGAATTTGAACAACTGCTTATAAATCAAGAAAAATAACTTTTTAATTAGATTCCTATTTTTAGAGTTGCAGACTCGAAAGTAGGAATTTTTTAACATTTTCTTAGATATGCACCCAAAAACAGCGCATTATCTTTATTTATTGAGTTAGCAATATCTCGCTAAATATCATATAACAATTATTCTTTTCATAGAAACATTTTTTCAAAAAACGATCAATAATACTCTTTATCTAATAATATTCTAAAATTTGATAGTACAAAGAAAACTTGTTTTCAAAATTATTATCCCTTCATTATAATTATAAGAGGTTTACTACATCATAGTATCATCAAATCAATCTAATAAAATATTCGTTATTCATATCAATAC
>OKPP01000085.1_pt1 | contig 39558 bp, 41 predicted proteins | sample 1612601 | NCBI WGS metagenome assembly OKPP01 (sample SAMN04436807, study PRJEB24849) | human gut metagenome | biome: human gut; feature: NICU; material: stool | host: Homo sapiens | place: USA: Saint Louis, MO | collected 2011-05-02 | reverse complement strand
ATTCATTAATTACTGTTACTATTTAATATTTAACTCATTTAAAAAGACAGTGCTAGAAATAATCAATAGCACTATCTTTCTATTTTAATTATACTTTCTTTTTTTAAACAATACTAAACCGCCCGCAGATAATAACAATGATGTCATAATTGCACCTAAATATGTATTATCACCAGTTTTAACACTTGTATTAGGTTTATTTTCTGGTTTTACCTCAGGTTTCACTTCAGGTGTAGGAGCATCAATTTTAACTAATTTATCAATTGCTTCTGTTAATTGAGCATAAGCTGATTCAATTGCTTCTTTGTCACCTGATGTTATCGCACTTCTTACTTTTGCTAAAGCAGTACTTAATATATCTAGTGACTCTTTAGTATAAATATCTGTTTTCCCTAAAAATTCTTCACCTTTAGCAATCACTTGATCTAATTCTGCTTCTGTTACATATTTTTCAAGATTAGCTATAGCTGTATTTAAAGCTCTAATTGCTTCTTCTACAGCCTCTTTATTAGCACTTGTATCATTTAATACTTTAGTCGCTTCTTCGATTACTGTATTTAATTTTTCAATAGTTGTAGCTTTATATACATCTATCTTAGCTGCTTCAGCTGTTGCTTCTGCTAGGCTAGCTTTTAAACCTTCTTTATCAACGACAACTGCATTAACTACAACTTTTACTGTTTTTGAATATTCACCATTGACATATTTTACATCATATTCATCTGCTGTACCTGTAATTTTTGTTTCTGGATCAACCCAAGACCATCCTTCTGGTAATGCTACATTTGCTAATTTATCACCAACGATTCCATTTAATTTAAAATCACTAGGGAAAGTACGTTCAGCAACTGTTAAAGTCATCGTTTTACGAGTGAATTTATAATCACTTTCACGTTCTGGTCTATTTCCATCATATTCTATATCATTTGGAATAGCAGTATAATGAATGTTATATTTACCAACTGGTAATTTTGCTAAACTAGCTAGATCATCTTTGCCTGTACAAAGTAAATCAACACTAGTTAATCCACCTTCATTTTTAAACATATGTTCATTTTCAATTGAAAAATCTACAAAACTATTACGATTAGATGTAACACAAGCTAATAAATCAGGTGTTGCTCCTTCTTGCATTGTTACATCTTTTAACCCACTAATTTCTGGTGCAGCATCGTAATATTCTTTTGCTGCAGCTTTTTGTTCTTCATTTTGAGCATAATATACATAATCAATTGCAAATTCAGTTCCTGCTAAATTAGTTTCTACATCACCAGGCCAGTTTCCACCCATAGCTAAGTTCAATTGAATATATTGTGGACGATTAAAACATTTTTTTGCAGATTCACCCCAAGTTGGATTAGTTAAATCTAGGGTATTATAAATCACTCCATCGACGTACCATTCAATTTTATCTGGTGACCAATTGATACCAAATACATGATAATCATCATTGAAATCAGCACCGCTTGGGTTTGTATATGCTTTTCCCCCAGAACCAGTTGTATCTTGATCCCATTGATCACCGATATTTTTATCATAAAAATGTGGTGTCCCCCATACTTGTTTATTTCGAGCTTCACCTTCATAACCACCTAATAATTCCATGATATCGATTTCACCGCAACGTGACCATCCATATCCTTGTTTACCATTAATCTTTCCATCAAGTGTAAAATCAGCACCTAATGTCCAAAACGCAGGGAATGCTCCTCTTCCTTTTGGTAATTTTGCTCTCATTTCAATTCTTCCGTATAAAAATTCTTGTTTTCCATGAGTTCTCACACTTCCAGAATTATAGATTACTTGACGATTACCACGAGGATTTTTATATTGATCTTCTTTTGCACGATCAGTAGCCTTTAAAACTAAGTTTCCATCACGCATAAATACATTTTCGTCACTTTTTACATAGTGTTGCTGTTCAACACCACGAATACTTCCTAATTCATATCCCCAGTCACTTGTATCTAATTGCGATTCATTAAAATCATCAGCCCATAAAATATCATAATTTGAATCTTCTTCGCTGTCTCCACCGATAAGTTCTACATCATCAAAATAAACAGTAGAATTTTTCAGTGAGTCACTTGCATTCCCATCTACCCAACGTGCAACACCAACAACATATGCTGTTTCTGATGATGTTGTAAATTCTAATTCTACTTCTTCCCATCCGTTGGTAGGACTAATTGGCTTATCCTTAAATGTTTTCGGAGCGTTTAATCCTCCCGTCTTAACATCCAAGGTAATTGTATCATCAGAATTTTCGCTTGAAAACTTAACTTTTGCTTTTAATGTATATTTAGTGTTTAGTTTCAAGGTCACTTCTTGCCAAATATGTCCATTAGCATGCAAATCAGTAGTTGCCCCAAGTTTCCCTGATTTACCAATAGTTACACCATCTTCAGCAACAACACCAGAATTTTGCCCTGCAATATTCCAGTTAGCAGCCCCATTATCAAAATTACCGTTTTTCAAAACTGAATCTTTTTCATCTCTACTAGATCATATTGATGATCTACAGCCGCATTTACTGGTGAAATTGTAGGTACTGCTGCCATACTAGTTAACATTCCTGCAACTGCTACAGATGATAAAACTTTTCTAAAACTCCATCTTCTCTCCATAATGTTCTCCTTTTCTCGTATAGAATAGCGATTTAGATTATAACTTAATGTATTTATTGTCCCACTTACCCAATACAAAAGACCTGACTAAAAACAACACGAAAACACGGTATAAAATACCTTACACTAAAAGTGTATTAATCGTATTCTTTTAATCAGGTCTTGCCTAATCTAATAGTAACAATTCTATCGCAATATCATTATATATTCTTTCATCACTAAAAGTCAATATTATTTTAGTAAATAATCATAGTTAATTTACTTTCATTTTAGTAAATTAACTAACAAAAAAAGTAGAGCATAACTCTACTTACTTTGTTAAAAAATCCAACGATAATTTTAAAACTTCTTTAATATGTTCAACAGTATCATAATTATGGTTTGCCCCTTCAATTGGTACAAATTTTAATTGTTGATTAAACTTGGGAACATATATTTTACTAATATCAAATGGTACAGTTGTATCATTTGTACCATGAATTACTAATAATTCATTTTTATATGTATCTAGATCAGCATAAAAATCTCTAGCCAAAATATCATCTACAAATGTCTGAGAGATTTCATAACCGCCATGATCGTATAATCCATTAGAACTTGGCTCAACCTTACCAGTAAGATAATCTAAAGCTGCTGGTAAATTAAAAGCAGGAGCCCATAATACTAATTTGCTAATTACTTGTGGATATAACTTCGCTAATTCACTAGCAACTGCACCGCCCATAGAATGTCCTAAAACATAAATTTCAGTACAGTTTTCCATTTTTAATGCTTCCTCTAGAATAACACGTGCACAAGCCAACTCATCTTTAAAAGTCATATCTTTAAAATTAAGATCACTTTCCCCACTACCTAAAAAATCAAATCTAAATGTAGCTATTCCTTTTGCTTCCAGCACCCTTGCTAATTGAACATAACAAAACTTCGTCCCCGTCTTTTGACCGGTAAAGCCGTGAAAAATTATACATACTGGATGTCTATCTAAATCCGGCTTATGAAAAAATCCTCTTATCGTTCCTTTTGGTGTAGGAATTTCACAATAATGTTGCATTACAACACCTCGTGCGCTTTTTTAAAGCGTTTAATTCCACCATTATTAATGTATTGGTTTGTAATATTACGAATATTTGCTTCTTCAAAATCACCACCAATAAATAAACATGTATCCATAATTTCACCAGTTAAAGCAAGCCAGATTTCATCACTAAAATCTTCTTCAGTAATCATCTCTTTGACAATTTTTAAACAATTATCAATGTAATCATCCTTATTAATTTCTGTAATTCCTTCCATTATTCTTCCTCCTTCACTAATTCTTTTATTACATACCCCGCAATCATCAGACCAGCTACACTAGGAACAAAACTCACACTACCTGGTGTACTGCCGTCAACTTCTTGCGGAGATTCTGTCGAATATAAAATAGGACATTTTTTTATGCCCCGATTCTTTAGTTCACGACGCATTACTCGTGCTAATGGACACACACTAGTTTTATAAATATCTGTGATTTCAAAACGGCTTGGATCTAATTTATTACCTGTTCCCATTGATGAAATTACTCTAACTCCAAGGTGCTGACAATTTTCAATTAGTGCCAATTTAGCCTTAACAGTATCAATTGCATCAACCACAAAATCACAATCTTCAAAAATAGTTTCCATTCCTTGATCTGGTAAATAAAACTGTTGGTAGGTAGTGATCTTTAGATTAGGATTAATATCTAAACATCGTGCTCTAGCAACATCTACTTTATTCATCCCAATCGTTGAATGCAACGCATATAACTGACGATTCAAATTAGTTATATCAATAATATCATGATCAACCAAAACTAATTCGCCGATCCCGTTTCTAACAAGAGCCTCAACTACATAGCTCCCAACTCCCCCTAAACCAAAAACTGCAACTTTTTTATTTTGAAGACACTCGATCCATGAAGATCCTACCATCCTTGTAATTCTTGCAAACTGTTCCATATTCCACCTCGTGCTTATTATAAACTAATCTATCTCTTTTATAAAGAATAAGCAAATAATTTTTTCTTAGTCCAATTTAGGACATTTATGCATAGACCAATAAGGTCCACTCTATAATAAATTTAGGTGGTGGTTTTATGTATTACAAAAGAATTCGCGATTTAAGAGAAGATAAAGACCTTACTCAAAAACAATTAGCAGAATATTTAAATGTCTCTCAAAAATCTTATTCTCGTTACGAACGAGGAGAAAGAACCATCGATCCAGAGATTTTATCCAAACTCGCAACATTTCATGAAACCACTGTTGATTACTTGATCGAACGTACTGATGATAAAACTGATTACACTAAGAAAAAACGGCGCTAATTAACTATCGTTTTATTATTTTAGACCGTTTTGGTCTAAATACTTCTAGTCCTAATTAGACTAATCTATAATTGAAAAAGGCGGTGATATGATGCAATACAAACGATTAAAAGAGCTTCGAACTAAATATGGCTACACTCAAGAAAAAGTAGCCAAATATTTACATGTCGATCAAAAAACATACTCCCGCTATGAACTAGGTCAACACGAAATGACGCCTGATACGCTTGGAAAACTTGCAACTCTCTATGATACCTCCGTTGATTATCTAATTGAAAGAACTGATAATATAAAAAGTTTTACTAAATAAAAAACGTTTGATGTTCCAAACGTTTTTTATTATTCATAATCAGCCGTGTAACCACGATTATCTAATTCCAATTTCACAACTTGCCAATCTTTAATTAATGCACCTAGCTCTTCTTTAATCCGAACTACACCCATCTTATCCTCACCACGAATAACAGCCATTATTGTTGGACCAGCCCCCGACAAATAAGCCCCAAGTACTTTTTCATCTTGTTCTAAAACTCCCATGATTTCATTAAAGCCTTTAATTAAATCACCACGATATGGTTGATGCAAACGGTCTTTAAAGCCTAATTTTAGCCCCTCATCATATCCATTAATCAATGAAGCAACCATCAACGCTAAATGAGATACGTTTTTAATCGCGTCAGCTCTTGGCAAAACCTGTGGTAAAACTGATCTTGATTGTTCAGTTGATAATGTAAATGGCGGAATCAATGTAACAAACCGATAGTCATGTTTAACAGGGATATTTAATGTTAATACATTATCTTCTTCCATTACTGATACTGTCAAGCCTCCAAAAATTGCCGGTGCCACATTATCAGGATGACCTTCAATTGCAGTTGCTAATTCTAGAATTTCTTGTCGATCTTCAACTTTATCTTTAAAAGCAAAAGCCCCAACGATTCCTGCTACAATACAAGTAGAACTACTACCCAATCCACGGGTATAAGGAACATCCCCACTACATTCAATATTTACGCCTTGATATTCTAAGCCACAAATTTCAGCAGCTTGTTTAAAAGCCTGGTAGGTCATATTTTCTTCATTACAAAACTGTTCTGGACAACCAGTAATATTTAAACCTTGATCAGCCAGTTCAAAGGTAAAGGTATTATATAAAGTCAGTGCCAACCCTGCAACGTCAAATCCGGGTCCTAAGTTAGCACTTGTCGCTGGTACTTTTACTTTTACTTTCATGCTAACCTCCTACATTGCTTCTATTTCTGATTTGATAAAACTAATAATCTCAGTTTTATCAATCGCTTCTTTATGTAACACTTCACGCTCTTTAATTCCTGCTAATGCTTGAGGCACAGGAACACCAGTCTTTTCACTTAATTTATCAATTGCTGTATAAACATCAAGTTCTTCCCCATAAATAGCTTGATAAACTGATTCAGGGAACTTATAAGGAGATGCAGTTGATAATAATACTGTTTTAGTATGGTCTCCAGTCTCCTGCTGATATTGTTTTAGAACACCATAACCAATGGCAGTATGCGTATCTAATAAATATCCAGTTTCATTGAAACATGTTTTAATTGTAGTTAAGATTTCATCTTCACTTAAACATCCTGCTTTAAACTGATCTTTAATTTTAGCAAAAGTTGCATCATCTACTTCATAAACACCTTCGCTATTTAATTTATCCATATATTGACGAACTTTTTCTCCATCACCATCAGACATAAACCAAACCAATCTTTCTAAGTTACTAGATACTAAAATATCCATAGCTGGAGCATTTGTTTTATAAAACTCACGATTTGCATCATATTTACCAGTAGTAAAGAAATCTGTTAAAATATTATTTTTATTTGAAGCACAAACAAATTTATCAATTGGTAAACCCATTTTTTTAGCAAAATATCCTGCTAAACAGTTACCAAAATTACCACTAGGAACACAGAAATTAATCTTATCTCCTAATTTGATTTCGTTATTTCTTACTAATTCAAAATAACTATGGAAATAGTAAACGATTTGAGGAATCAAACGTCCGACATTGATTGAATTTGCAGATGATAAGAAAACATTATGTTGATCACTTGCAACTTTCAATTCTTCAGATGCAAAAGCTTTTTTTACCGCACTTTGAGCATCATCAAAATTACCGTGAATTCCTACTACCTTAACATTCTTTCCTGTTTGACTGACCATCTGTTGTTGTTGAATCGCAGATACCCCATCCAAAGGATAGAATACTTTGATACAAGTTCCCTCAACATCTTTAAAACCTTCTAATGCCGCTTTACCGGTATCGCCACTAGTAGCTGCTAAGATCATTACTTCACGTTCCTCTTTTAATTGTTTTAAAGATAACGTCATTAAATAAGGTAGTAACGATAATGCCATATCCTTGAATGCTGCCGTTTGTCCATGGAATAGTTCAGCAACATAAACATCACCAGCCTTTTTTACTGGTACAACGATTTCTGGAAATAATCCTTTTCCATACGCATTTAAACACGCATCATGAATCAATTCTTTTCCTTCTTCAGGTACAAATGTACTTAATACTTCAGTTGCTAAATCAACATAATTCAATTTAGATAAAACATCTAAATCCATCTTTGTAAAATCAAAATCCGGCACTAATAACCCACCGTCTTCCCCAATTCCTTGGACGATAGCCTGATAAAAATTAATCTCTTTTTGTTGGTTTCGTGTACTTATATATTTCTTTTCCATTGTTCATCCCCCTGTGTGATTTAAACTATTGTATACAATTTATTTATATAAGTCAATACATACTTATTATAACATATCAAAGTAAAATAACTTTGATTATTTCAATTATTATTGATTACCATTGACTATTGTATACAATCGTGGTAATATGTCATAAATTAGGAAATTGGAGGACCGAGATATGTTATCAATGAACATGTTTGCAATAATTATGGCAACGATTAGTTCCATTATTGTGCATGCTCAATAATATATTGGTTCTGCTATTTATTTAATGATATTGGGACCTTATTTTAAAGGTCTATTTTTATTATATAAGGGGGAATTAGATGAAAATCGGTGTTATCGGACTAGGTACTGTTGGTTATGGAGTTATCGAAATCCTAACTAATGAAAGAAAACGTCTCGAAAAAGTCATTAATGATGAAGTAATGATTAAATATGGTTGTGGTCTTGAAGAGGTTGATCTACCAGAGGGGGTAATTTACACAAAAGACTTTAATGATGTTATAAATGATCATGAAATTGATGTTGTAGTTGAATTGATTGGTGGAGTAACTGTCGCTAAAACAATTATTTTAGAAGCTATAAGAAATGGTAAACATGTTGTTACTGCCAATAAAGCATTATTAGCCCATGATGGTAAAGAAATCTTTATGGCAGCAAAAGAAAAAAATGTCCACATTTTCTACGAAGCTAGTGTTGGTGGCGGAATCCCTGTTTTAGTCAGCCAAAAAGAAAGTTTAGTCGCTAACAACACAAAAGAAATCATTGGTATATTAAATGGAACAACAAACTTTATTTTAACTTTGATGGAAAATGAAAATTTAGATTTTGATGAAGCTTTGACCATTGCCGATGGCCTAGGTTATGTTGAAGCAAATCCAGCATTGGATTTAGATGGAATCGATGCTGCCCATAAAATTTGTATTTTAGCTCAAAATGGATTTAAAAAATATATTGATTTTGATAAAATTAGTGCTAGTGGAATCCGTAATGTAACTAAAGTTGATATGGATTATGCTAAAAAACTGGGATATCGTTTTAAGATGATTGCTCAGGCAAAAGAAGTTAATAACGGAATTGGAATTGATATCGCAGCTACTCTAGTTAGTAAAAAAGAACTAGTAGCAAACGTCATGGATGCATATAATGTAGTAGAGATCGATAATGACTATGTTGAAAATGTTATTTACTACGGTAAAGGTGCAGGTCGTTATGTTACCGCTTCTGCAGTTGTAAGTGATATAATTAAAACTACCCAAGTAGAAAGATGGGATCATGATTATGAAGACTGCTCAAACATCTACCCGATTACTAAATCTAAGTATTATCTTAGAGCAAATAAGCCATTAGATGTTGATTATGAAATGTACTTCACCGAAAAACACGATCACATCTACATTACTCATGAAATTGAGTTAGCAGATCTAACTACAGATCTTGGTGATACAGAATACACAATTTTCAAAGTGAGGGGATAAAATGAACATAATTGTCCAAAAATTTGGTGGTACTTCCACTCGTTCGCGTGAATCACGTTCAACCATGTACAACAATATTATTAGAGAAATCAATAATGGTAATAAGGTTGTTGCGGTTGTTTCGGCGATGGGTCGTTATGATGATCCATATGCTACTGATACACTATTATCAATTGTTAATACCCAGCAGTTAACAGATGAGGAGATTGATCGTCTAACTAGTATTGGTGAAACAATTTCAACTTTAGTTTGTAAAGGAGAAGTTGCTTCTCTCGGTTATCGAGCGGCAACAATCACTAATTCAGAATTAGGAATTGTTACAGATTCAACTTTTAATAACGCAACGATCAATAAGGTTGAAGGTAAAGATATTATTGAAAAATTAAAATACGCTGATGTCGTATTTTGCCCTGGTTTTCAAGGGCATTCTATCCATGGTAAAATTACCACTTTAGGTCGCGGGGGGAGCGATTTATCAGCAGTTGCAATTGGGGTAGCAATTGATGCTAGTGAAGTAGAGATATACAGTGATGTAAATGGAATCTACACTGCTGATCCAGGATTAGTTCCTGATGCTCTTAAATTGGATTGTATCAGTTATGCAGAAATGCTGGAACTAGCTAAAAATGGTGCTAAAGTTTTAAATCACCGTTGTGTTCAATTAGCAGCTAGTCACAATATTGCAATTCACGCCCGTTCTTCATTTGAAGACACTAAAGGGACATATGTTATAGGAGATGAGCGCATTATGAAAGAAAATTTAAATCAATTAATTATTTCCGGAATCACCGGTTCACAAAATGAAGCGCGGATCACTTTAGTTAAAGTAGATGCCACCAACAATAGTGCGGGAATCTTATTTGAAAAAATTGCTGATGCTGGCGTTAATGTAAATGTATTTAATCAAGCATTAGTTGGAGGCGGAAGAATGGATATTTCACTAGTTATTAGTGATGTTGATGTTCCTACTGTCGTTGATATTATCAATGATTTAAAACCACAGTTAAATGCTGATCGTATCATTGTCCGTGGTAACATTGGTAAAGTATCGGTTATTGGGGTTGGAATTAAAAATAATCGTGGAATGTTCCAAAAAGCATATAATACATTAAGCAGCAATGGTATTAATGTTGAAATGACATCTTGCTCAGAAATAAATATTTCTTGTTACATCGATCGTGACGATGTTAAAAAAGCACAAATTTTATTACATGAAGCGTTTTTAGGAAAGGTTGGTAAATAAAAAATGAAAAAATATAAAGTTGCAGTCGTGGGGGCTACTGGAGCCGTCGGAAGAGAAATGTTAAGATGTATCTTCCAATTTAAATTTCCTTTTGAAAGTATTAAATTATTAGCATCAGCTCGTAGTGCAGGAAAAGTTGTTGAATTTGAAGGTCATGAATTTACTGTTGAAGAATTAACAGAAAATAGCTTTGAAGGTATCGATGTAGCGTTTTGGTCTGCCGGGGGAAGTATTTCTGAAAAATATATGCCATTCGCTGTTAAAACTGGGTGTGTCAATATTGATAATACTAGTCATTTCAGAATGGATCCTGAGGTGCCATTAGTAGTACCTGAAGTAAACGGAGAAGCTTTAAGAAATCATAAAGGAATTATTGCTAATCCAAACTGCACTACTATCCAAATGGTTAGTGCTTTAAATCGTTTAAATGAATATTTTGATATCGAAAGAATCATCGTTTCTACTTATCAAGCGGTTTCAGGAGCAGGTGTTGCAGGAATGGAAGAATTATACCGCCAGTCTCAAGAAATCTTAGATGGTAAAGAACCTGTTGCCAAAACATTACCTTGCGCTGGGGATAAAAAACATTTTCCAATTGCTTTCAATTGCATTCCACAAGTTGATAAATTTGATTTAGACAATCATTTTTCTAAAGAAGAAATGAAAATGGTTAATGAAACTAAAAAAATCTTCAATAAAGATATCAAGGTCAATGCTACTTGTGTTCGTGTTCCTGTACTTCGGGGACATTCTGAATCAGTATATATTGAAACTAAAAAACCAATCGATATTGATAAAGTATTCGAGCTACTAAATAATTCTACTGGGGTTGAATTATATGATGATATTGAAAATCAAATCTATCCAATGGCTAATTTATTTGTTGGAGATGAGTTAGTACACGTTGGACGTGTTCGTAAAGATTTAGATAACCCTAACGGATTAAGTTTATGGGTAGTTGCCGATCAATTAATGAAAGGTGCTGCTTACAACTCTGTTGATATTGGACTTAAAATGATTGAAATGGGCTTAATTTAATAAAAAAGGAATTTTATTCGATGGTGATATGCCCCTTGTTAAGTAGATAAGGTAAATAACCAAAATCTACTTAAGGAGGAGCGTACCATAGCTTGAATAAAGTTCCTTTTTATTTATTTATTTATTTATATTTTCCAATACAAATAATGCTTCAAATTCTTTTAGCAGCATCGGCCGATAATAATACCCTTGAATATAATCACAATCATGAGCTTCAAGAAACTCTTTTTGTTCAATCGTTTCCACTCCCTCGGCTACAACTTCAAGGTTTAACTTATGACATAATTGGATTATCTCTTCAATAATAATATGACTGCGAGTATGTGTATAGTCATTTGTTCTAAAAAACTCCTGATCAATCTTCACTACATCAATAGGAAGATCTTTTAAGATATTCAAGGATGAATATCCGCTTCCAAAATCATCTAATGCTACTTTAAAATGATAACTTTTTAATTGATTTAAAATCTTAATTAACTCTTCTTTATGATTAAGTGCTGTTGTTTCTGTGATTTCAATCTCTACTTGTTCGGGATTAACATTACACGCTTTAACCAGATGAATCAATTTATCCACATATCCCTCATTAAAAATATAAGTTCTTGAAACATTGACAGAGATACTTATCTTAATACCATAATACTTGTTCCAATAATCGATCTGTTCCAAAGCTTTTTTAAAAATATGGAAATCAAGAGCTTCCAACATTCCGTTTTTTTTCATAAACCGGGATAAAATCACCAGGTGAAATAATATTGTACTCAGGATGATGCCAACGTGTTAAAATTTCGCCTGAGCAAACCTTCCCTGTTTGAAGATTTACTTTCGGTTGAATGTAAGCTTTAAAATGATTAGCTTTTAACGAATCTTGAAACTCTTTTTCAATTTGCAATGCATAAAGCTCTTTTTGAAAAACTTCTTCTTGATAAAAGCTCACATCATCTTTTGATAAACGTTTTAAATCATTACTAGTATATTGAGTCTTCTTGAAAGCCAAATTAATGTCAACATCATCCTCAAGAATTTTATAAACACCAAAATGGAAATAATATGGTGAGGTATTATATTCTTTCGCAAATTCACCTCTAATATAATTGGCTAACACAAATAAACGATTCTTGATTTGTTCAAAGTCATCACTATCCAATAAAATTACAAAATGATCGGCAGATTGGCGACAGCAAAATTCTTCATTTTGACATTGAGTATCTATGCAAATAATAATTTGTTTTAATAATCTATTAGCAATCTCTTCTCCATATATTTCATTAAACCATTTAAATCCTTTAACATCACAATTTACTAAAACATATTTAGATAAATGATTGATATTTTGACAATATTCAATAAACCGATAGTAATTATAATGACCAGTAATCTCATCTTCATAAGCTAATTTAGTAATTTGCAGCTTATTTTTCCCTTGAATAAAATAAAAATAAGCAACTACGACTGCACTGCCAACCCCAATTATAAGCCAGGTAAGATAAGCTGTTTGAATAAAATTTTGAAACTTCCCAGTTACAGCTTCTTTGGGAAAAACAGAAGCAACTAGCCAATCATTACCTTCAATATTAGCATAAATCAAATAATTAAGAGTATTATTTTCATCACGAAAGTTTATTATGCCCTTCCCATTTATATCGATATCATTAAGATCAATGCCATTCAACGATTCAATATTATTAAAATCATCTGTCTTCTTATTACTTAAAACAACATCACCATTTTCATTAAAAATAAATGCATAGCCAACATTATTATAAGTTGCAGACGACAAAATACTTGATAACTTATCTGTATAAAAAGTAGCAAACAAAACCCCACTAACTTCATTATGTTTATATATTGGTACAGAATAAACATTGATTGCCTCACCATCCGTATAATCAGTAATACTTTTCGAGGTTACAGTTTTACCATTTAATGAATCTTTAAAATAATCTCGATCAGAAATATTAAAAGTCTGATGATCAGAGGTTACTACATTTCCTTGTAAATCTGCTATACCAAAACGCTTTACCCCATCCCTTTGTGCCAACTGGTTTAGATAATCAAGTAATGGCTCTTGAAGAATTCCATCTTGTTGAATAATTAAACTTATCGTCGTTAATTGGGTCAAATTTTCATTGATCCGGTTTTTTATTGCTTTAGCTGTCTGATTGGTTAAATCATTCAAATACTCGTCAGTTTCACTATACAGATTATCTGACAAGTTATTAATATACAAAGTTGCTAAAGTTCCAAAGAGAATTAATAGTATTATTGCAACAATAATTGATTTCTTCATTATTGAACTTCTCATTATCTTCACCACTCTTTCTTCTATTATAGCTAATTCTATAAAGAAAAGCATTAAAATAAAAAGGCCATAGCCTAAATAAGTTAAATAAACTCATTTGACTATAACCATATTATTCTTTGGGAGCAATTTTTAAATCTTCCTTATTAATAATTTCACCACATTCTTTACAACGATAAACAATCTCGATTTCACCTTGACATCCATCATGGCTAATACATTTATAACTTTTATCTAAATGATGATCACCCCAGATAATCAAAGCATTATAAATATCATCAAGATCAATACTTTTAACTGTTAAACTATATCGATAACGGGGAGGATGTTTTGAATATAGTTCACATTGTAATAAATCATCTTGACAGAGCTCCTTAAGTCGATTTGATAATAAATTTGTAGGGATACCTGGTAATGACTCATGAATCTCTTTATAAGTATGTTTTTTTTCTTTTACCGCATGAAGAATCAATAATGTCCATTTATCACCAATTATATTTAATGTTTGAGCGATATTACAACAAAGATCATATTGCTTTTTCATTTTATTCACCTCAGTTCAATCATATCTTACTTGCCTTTTAACGTTCGGTCAATAATATTTTCCATCATATCACTCGATAATTGTCCAACTACAGAGCCGTATACATTCCCATCACGATCAAACATATATGTTGTTGGTAAGCTTGTAATCTGAAAGCTACTGCTTAAACGACCATCATCAAATATAACTGGCATAGTAAAGCCTTTTTCTTTTAAAAACTTTTTAATTCCAGCAGCATCCATTTCCTGACCTCCTGGCATTACAACTGTTAGAATAGCTATATCTTCACTATTTTGATATTTTTCTGAAAGTTTTTGAATTTCCGGCATTTCTCTTTGGCAGGGAGGGCACCAAGTTGCCCAAAAATTCTACCTTTCCATGATAATCAGCTAAGCTAATCGGTTTATCATCTTGATTCAATAAAGCATTGCCATAATTAACCGAATCATCACTATTTTCAGCTTGGTTAGTGGATACTTGCCCTTGTGAAGGTGACATATAATTGCTAATTGTATTAAGTTTGCCACTAAACATCATCAAACCAAAGATAATCAAAATAACAGCGCCTATTTTAGTTGTATATTTAACTATATCACGATGGCTATTTAACCAGTTTAAAGCTTTATTTGTAAACAATCCTAAAACTAGAAATGGTAAAGTAAAACCAAAAGCATAAATAATCATTAGAAAATTACTATACCAAAAATCACCTGAACTAGCTGCTAAAAGTAAGATTGATGACAGCGCTGGCCCAATACAAGGAGTCCAAGCAAAACTAAATGTAAATCCCATGATAAACGCCACCATCACATTCATTTTATTATCTGTTTTCAAAGAAAAACGGAAAGTTCGTTGTAAAAAATTTATTTTGATAAATCCTAACTGATAAATTCCTAATAAAACGATAAGAATACCGCCGATTCGAACAAATAAAGTCATGTGTTCTTTTAAAAAACTTTGTATTAAATTTATTGACGCATTCATCAGAAAAATTGCTAAAAGTATCCCAAAGATAAAGCTGATTGTAAATAATAATACTTTTTTATTTGAGTTTCTTTTTTCGTTACTATTACCAGCTAAATAGCCCATATAAATAGGAATTATTGGTAAAACACAGGGTGAAAGAAACGATACTAACCCTTCAACAAAAACTAATGCAAGACTTATATGTGTTGCCATTTTAACTTGTAATCATTGCTAAGATTTCAGGTTATGGAATAAATCCAATTTTTTGATTTACAATCTGTCCTTTTTTAAAGGCTATTAGTGTCGGGATTGTTTGAACCCCATATACCGCAGCAATTTCTGGATGTTTATCAACATCAATCTTTATCACTGTAGCATCAGCATTTTCTTCCGCTAGTTTTTCAATATTAGGACCAATCATCTTACATGGTCCACACCATGTTGCAAAAAAATCTACTAATACTTTGTCATTTTTGATTAATTCATCAAATTCTTGTTTATTTGGATATAATACATTACTCATTTTTATTTTCTCCTTTTTTCTATTTTATAAATCAAACAAATCATTTAACGCTTCAGCCATTGTTGGATGTGTAAAGATTTGGTTCTTTAGGACCTTGTAAGATAAATCATTATTCATCACTAAAGTTACTAAATTAATTAATTCTTCTGAATGTTCACATAACAATACACAACCTAAGATTCGCTCAGTTTTTTTATCAATGATCGCTTTCAACAATCCTTCTGGCTTTTTTAGAACATTAGCTTTAGGTACTGCAGCTGTTAATAACTTAGTCACAATCACTTCATAACCGGCAGCTTTAGCTTCTACTTCACTTAAACCAATTCTTGAAAAAGTTGGTGAAATAAATACCGAATAAGCAATATTACCACGATTTAAAGTAGAACGCTTTTTATCACCAAATAGATAATCCATAACAATTCTTGAATCATCTAAAGAAATATAAGTAAACTGAAGACCACCTTTTACATCACCAAGAGCAAAAATATTTTTCTTTGTTGTTTGCAGATACTTATTGACTACAATTTCACCTCGTTGGTTAACCTCAATACCTGCAGCATCAAGATTTAAATCAGCTGTATTTGCCTTACGACCAGTAGCCATCAATATCCCGGCGAAGCGTTGTGAAACTTGGTCATTATAAGTAACTAGAACCTCTTCGCCTTCATTAGCAAGAGCTTGAATATTAGCATTAAAAACAAACTTAACACCTTGTTTTTCTAAAATTCTTTGAATTTCTTCAGCAATATCCCGATCCTCACGAGCAATCAAACGATCATTACTTTCATATACTGTTACCTCGCTACCATAACGTGCATACATACTAGCAAATTCTAAACCAATATATCCACCGCCAATGATTGCTAAGGTTTTTGGCAGTTCTTCTAATTTCATCAAACTAGCACTTGTGTATACTTTGTTAGCAGTTGCTAGCCCCTTAATTGGAGGCATAACTGGAGTAGCTCCAGTATTAACAAAGATCAGGTCACCAAAAATTATTTCTTCTTCATTTTCGGTACAGATAGCTACATGGTGGTCATCCACAAATTTGGCAGTTGCTGTAATTACATCAACATTTTGTAAATCAGCTAATTTTGCATAATTCTTATTACGTAATTTAGTAATTAAATCCTCTTTATTAATTATCGCATCATGATAATTATATTTTTCTGCTTGAGTGATTAATGATTTTGAAGGAATACACCCTTCATTGATACATGTCCCACCATACATTTGAGCGGATTTTTCAATTATTGCAACCCTTTTTCCTAATTTTGCCATCTTACCAGCAATTGTTTTACCACCTTTTCCAAAACCAATTATTATTGCATCATACTGTTTCATTTTCAGTTCCTCCGTTCCTTACATTTACACTTTAACATAGTAACTTTACTTTTTCAAGTAATTTGATTTAAGAAAGTTATAATTAATAAAAAAACTGGATTTTTCCAGCTTTATTGCCATATAAAGTTGTTCGTTCCAGCTCCAATTTCAAAATGATATTTAACAATTCCTAAATCTAGCTTTGTATAAAAACCCAGACCCAGCTTTACTTTGACAGTATTATCATTAAGGATAAACTTAAACTTTTGTTGATTCATCGCTGTTGGCGCTAATAAAGCAGTTTTAACACCTGTTTCAAACCAACTAGGCATATCTCCAGTAACTTCACTAACTTGCTCAATCGTCTTAATTTTATGTGTAGCTCCATTATCAATACCATAACCAAGTGTAATCAAGCAACATAAACGCTCATCACCGTCAATCACAAAGGCACTTTTAACTTTCTTGTATGTCAAAGCCACCCAACAACTGTTCAATCCAAGCTGCTGAGCTTTTAAAACGATTTTCTCACCATAATAACCGCACATTTCCTCAAGTTTCACACTCTTTTTTCCAATTAATGCCAAATAATTTTTGACCCCACTGAATTTACCATAATGAGCCATAAAGTTATCAAAGGCTTTTGGTTCATCCAAAATCAATTGAATATTTAAACCACTTGTCTGATTACATTGATTAATAAAATCCAATAATTCTTTTTTTATAGAATCTGGAATTTCTCTATCTTGATACATTCTGACTGAATGCCGTTTTTGAACTGCTTCTAAAAGTTCCATTACTCTTCCTCCATTTCACACCTTGATACATTATTCATAATCTCTTTAATATGCTGAAATAAATTAATCAGTTTATCAATTTCACAATGCTGCGGTTCTAAATAATAATAAATACAAGTCTTAACTTTCCGCGTCTTAACAATTCCTGCCTGCTTTAATATTTGTAAATGATGAGATACCACCGGTCTAGAAAGATTTACTTTGGGAGCCAAATCAATTACCCGACTACCATCACATGGACCTTCAAGCATAATCAATAATAAATACATTCTTGTCTCATCACCAAGTGCATTAAAAACTTTTTGACTCGCTAAAAATTGTTTTCTCAAAGATTCGCTATCTTGAATTGTATTTTTCATCGATTCATCCTCCCTGTTCAAATATTTAAACACTTGTATTATAGCATAATAACTGTTACTTATTTTATCGGTAAAGAAAATCAAGATAGAGATATTATCTTTAAGTTTTCTTTAGAATCACTTTTCAACTTTTGCTAGTTATGTTTTAGATTCGTTGTCTATACTAATAACGAGGTGAAAAAGATGGATAAACTAAATGAGCATAAAAAACCTTTCGCTTTTAATAACCGGTTTCATAATTATTACAATTCTGTGTCTAGTTCTTTATCATTTTTTTGAAAACTTTTTAAATGATCCTATTGAATTGAAAGAAAAGTTAACTGAATTTGGTAGTTGGGGAAAATTAATTCTTGTTGCTGCTATGGCAATCCAAGTTATTTTTGTTTTTTTACCAGGTGAAATAATCGAAATTGCTGCCGGATTTAGTTATGGAACTATTGAAGGGATGGCAATTTGTTTACTTGGTGCTATTATTGGTACTATCGTTATCTATGCTATTGTTAATAGATATGGCATCAAGTTAGTTAATCATTTTTATGATACTAACAAATTTAATGAAATTTCATTTTTAAAAAAAGAAAAAAATCTTGAAATTATCCTCTTTGTCATCTTCTTTATTCCTGGCACTCCTAAAGACATTTTAACATACCTTGCACCTTTTACGCGTTTAAAACTTTCAAGTTTTATATTCATTACTAGTATCGCTAGAATCCCATCTGTAATTACAAGTACAATAGGGGGCAACGCTATCTCAAATCAAAATTATCGTTTTACAATATTTATTTTTGTAATTACTGGAATTATTTCCATTTTTGGCCTTCTTAGCTATAAGCGTTACATCAAGAAAAAAAATCTTTAGAAAATCTTTTGAAATCATTTCTACTATTCTTTAATGATTGGCTTTATAATTAATATTATGAAAGAGGGTATGAGGATGAATCAAGATAATATATTAGTGGTAGAAGACGAAATTGAAATTGCCAAAGCCATTGAAATATACTTAAAATCACAAGGTTATAATGTATATATTGCTAATAACGGGAAAGCTGGTTTAGAGATGGTGGAAAGATATGTCCATCTTGCTATCGTAGATATTATGATGCCAGTAATGGATGGAATTGAAATGACAATGAAAATAAGGGAAAATTATGATTTCCCAATTATTTTCTTATCCGCTAAATCTGAAGATATTGATAAAATTACAGGATTAAATATTGGTGGTGATGATTATGTCACCAAACCATTTGTTCCAATGGAACTCCTAGCGCGTGTTTCTTCACAATTACGACGCTATCATAAATATTTAAATATGATCGGTAAGATTCAAGAAGATCAAGCAGCAAATAAATATGTTGTGGGTGGTCTAGAACTTGATCTTGATACCAAAGAAGTTAGTGTTGACGGTAAAGCTGTTAAAGTCACTCCAATTGAATTAAAAATTCTCGAATTACTAATGGAAAAGCCCGGGAGAGTTTTTTCAAGCGAACAAATTTATGAAAATGTTTGGCATGAAGCTGCAATCAACACAGAAACAGTCATGGTTCATGTGCGAAATTTGCGAGAAAAAATCGAAATTAACCCTAGTAATCCCCAATATTTAAAAGTTGTCTGGGGTGTCGGTTATAAAATTGAAAAACAGTGGGTGATAAAATGAACAGAAAAAAATAATTTTTTCAATTTTAACAATTGTAATTATTCTCCTTAGCAGTGTTGGTATATATAGCTGCTATGAGGTTGTAGAAACCAGTAACGGGAAAAGTATTAACTTTTCAAGTAATCAAATTCTTTATGATATTTTTGACAATATCTATCCTCTGAGCTTCCAGCTTGACAATGTCAGCAAAAAAGAAGGTATTCCAAAATATCTTACTGCCAACGAAGAAGCTAGTGATGAATTTTATCGGAATAATATTTTATATTGTCGTGAAATGATGTCTGAAAAGAAAAATATTAAATACTATGCAGAAGGCAATAATAATAGCTTAGGTAATACTAATGACGATATAAAAAACATTCGTAACAATAAAGAATTGAAAGAAAAATATCAATGGTATTTAATGATTCACTTTGATGAAAATGGTCAATTTAGCTATGATACTTTAGGCTGTTTAGTAGCTGGCAATCAAAACTATGAACTAGTTTGGAATAATTATAAACAAACATATTTTCAATATCTCCAAGAGTATGATGAAGATGGTACATTGCATAATCCAGTAAATACAACTATCTACTTTGCCGTTCCCCATAAAATCGTAAGCAATTCAATTGATACGATTGCCTGGTATAGCGAAAAAAACAATCGAACTATAAATGTTGAAAATATTGTGCCATTTGCTGCAATTGCTGTAGCTGCTGTTGGCTTATTTATCTTATTAGCTCCATATGAAACAATTAAAGAAATCAACATCTTTAAATATCCCGCTAAAATCAAATTAGAACCATTAGTAATTGGGATTACATTGGCATTTGCAGGAATAATCGTTGTAATTTATGGTTTAATTCTCGATACCATAAACGGCTATTACATTACTAAATTGTCAGGGATTGGTTTTGGTGAATCAAGTGAACTGATCCTTGGAGCGATGAATGTACTATCATGGGCAGCTTTTTTATTCCTATGTATGTTCTCTATCTTTTATTTAAAATCATTCTTTAAAGAAGGGATTATTAATTCTATTAAAAAAAATACTGTTTGTATTTGGTTACTTAATGTATTAAGAAAGATAATTTATAAAGCCAGTAGATTTGACTTAAATGATGATACAAATAAAACAATTCTTAAAATCGTTTTAGCAAACTGCTTAATTATATCAATAATCTGTTGTTTCTTTACCTTTGGTATTTTCTTTGCCTTAGTATATTCTACCATTTTATTTATTATTTTAAGAAAACGATTTGATGAACTTAAACATGATTATGAAATTCTATTGGATGCTGTTAAACGTTTATCAAACGGTGATTTTGATGTTGAAATCAATCAAGATATTGGTATGTTTAATTCTTTAGGTACTGAATTTTCTAATATTAAAGATGGCTTTGAAAAAGCTGTTAGCGAGGAAGTAAAATCACAAAAAATGAAAACTGAATTAATCTCTAATGTCTCTCACGACTTAAAAACACCATTAACCTCCATCATTACTTATATTGATTTGTTAAAAGACGAACAACTTGATTATGAAAAAAGAAAAGAATATCTCGATACACTAGATCGTAATTCACTTAGATTAAAGAACTTAATTGATGATCTTTTTGAAGTTAGTAAAGTCAATAGTGGTGATGTAAAACTCAACCTTGTTGATGTCGATATTATTGCATTGATCCAGCAAGCTAAGTTTGAATTAATAGATAAATTTAACGAAAAAAGCCTAATTTTTAAAACTGCTTTTCCAAATGAAAAAATTATTTTATCATTAGATAGTTTAAAAACATATCGTATTTTTGAAAATCTCTTAATGAATATTGGAAAATACGCTTTAGAAAATACACGTGTTTATATCGATATTGACAATAGTGATGATGAAGTTACAATCACTTTTAAAAATATATCAGCAGATGAAATAAAAGTTAGCGAAGATGAATTAGTTGAGCGTTTTGTTCAAGGTGATACTTCAAGAAATACTAGTGGTAGTGGCCTCGGTTTAGCTATTGCTAAAAGTTTCACTGAACTGCAAAAAGGTAATTTTAAAATTAGTGTTGATGGTGATTTATTCAAAGCATCGGTAACTTTTAAAAAATAATTTCATACAAAAAGACTTGTATCCTAACAAATAAGGTCTACAAGTCTTTTTATCATAATTGAATTTTCATTTTACTTTTGTAATTTTTCAAGTAGACCAACACCTAGTGGATGTGGTCCTGTATGAACACCGATCGTTGCTCCAATTTGCCGAATTGGTACCTCAGCACTAAATGATGGATCAAACCCTTTCAAAGCAGCAAGGAATGTTGTTTTAAACTCTACAGCCTCATCATAATCATAACCAAATCCTATACAAAAACGATATTTACTCAATTCCAAATTATCTTCCTTAAAATAATTAATAATTTGTTCAACTATCTTTTGTTTAGATTTTTTTCGTCCGCGTGTTAATCCGTTATTAAATATTTCTCCTTCTTTAAGCAAGATCAAAGGTTTAATTCCCAAAGCTCCAGCCGCAATTCCTGATAATTTTCCAACTCTTCCACCATGAACTAAATAATCCATACCACCAATAGTAAAGAAGATCCTTCCAGTGATTTTAATTTTGTTAATATATGCAACCGTCTCCTCAAAGGTTGCACCCGTCTGCTTGTATGCAACCGCTTCTTCTACTAACATTCCTTGTAATACCGTATTAACGGTAGCATCGATAACTTCAATTTTCACATCAGGAAATTCATCAGTAAGCATATTTTTAGCATTCATTGCTGAATTATATGATCCCGAAAATTTTGTTGTAATACAAATACAAATAATATCAATACCATCTTTAGCCAAAGGTCCAAAAACATCTAAATAATCTTGAATCGACGGCATTGACGTTTTAGGAAATACTTTGGGGTTATCAATCATAAATTGATAGAAATCACGGATACCCAATTCAACAATTTCCTTTTGATGATTAATCCCATCTGTTGATACATAAAAAGGTACTACTGACACATCAAGCTCTTGTGCACGTTCGGTTGACAGATCGCAAGATCCATCTGTTATAATCTTATACATTCTTTTTCCTCTTCTCTATAATACTATAATTATAACCCCTAATTATTAACTTTTAATAAACTACTTTACTTTTTCTTTTATTGATCAGCGATAAACTCCGTTCTATTTCAGCTTGGACAACTGGATTTTGAAAATCCAGCTGTTTTAAAAAAGCCTCACTTTGATTAAACGCCGATAAACAAATGATCAATTTCCATTTCATCTATTCATTATCATGATAACGTTCAAATGATTGAATAACTGTTTGATAATTTTTAGCAGTTGCCAATTCTTGATGATAAAAAACCATCCAGCCAATTGCATCAATTGCTTCTGCAACCACTTTATCTTCAGGATAATTAATGATTTCTAAAATCGTAGAAAAATAATCAGGATTCATTTTAGCCATAGTTCTAGCAATAATATCCCGTGGCAAAGGATAGCTCTTTTTTTCTTTGATACCTTTTCAGGAATCGTCCGATGTTGATTACCTCTAATTGTCCCCATATAAGGAATCATTCTTTTTATTGTCAACTCATTTCCGGTAGTCAAAATATCGCATATTTCTAATTTAGTATATAAGGCTTTTTCTTTAACCAACATTCTAAGTAAGATTTCATCAAGTTCATTAATGTCAACAAAGCTTCTAAGAATAAATAACGCCGCAGTACGATTTACGGCTGTTTTATCTTTTAATAGTTCTAATAACTCCTCTTTTGAATATAAAAAGTAGGGTTCGGCTTCTGTATTTGTTAAAAAGCCACGTTTTCTAAGTGTTTCAGTATCTGTTTTCATAGTCTTATTATACCAAAAATTAATTCGCTTAAAAAGTTTATTACTACTTCAATCTACAAATAAAAAGCCACAGTTATCAAACTGTGACTAAATAACTTCTTCTTCCATTGGTAAAGTTACTTTAAATGTTGTTCCTTCATGTAATTTACTTGTTAATGTAATATTTCCTTGATAATATTGAACGATATGTTTGACAATCGCTAATCCTAGACCAGTTCCCCCTGTTTCTTTATCACGACCTTGATCACACCTAAAGAAACGTTCAAATACTCGTCCTTGATCAATTTTTGAAATTCCTCGTCCAGTATCACTAACTTCAATGATAATATTACGACCAAATTGGTATGACTTAATTATAATTTTACCACCATCAACATTATACTTAATTGCATTAGTAATCAAATTACTTAATAACTGATGCATATGCTGATGATTTGATGTATATGTAATATCTTCTAATTCTTTATCTACTTGTAAATGTTTCTTATCAATCTCTACTTGCACCGTATCAATTATCTCATCTACTAGTGGTGTTAAATAAACTGGATGCTTGATTACATCAACATCTTTATTTTCTAATCTCGATATCATTAAAATATCATTAATTAAAGTAGACATATTATCCACTTCATCATGAATTTTATCCAATGCTTTTTTTGAAGCATCTTTATCATTGATAACTCCCGTTTCTAATAATTCACTATATCCACGAATCGAAGTCATTGGTGTTTTCAACTCATGAGAAACATTAGAGAAAAATTCCTGACGCATCTTCATAGCATTATGCTGCTCAGTAATATTTACAAACAGCAAAGTTACCCCATAATCAACCTTAGCGACATAACAGTTATAGAATTCTTTTTCCTTTTCAACTTCAACTACCTGTTGTTCATCACTTAAATGGTCAAGTGCATTAATAATTTTAAAGTCAAAAATAAAGTCTTTGATTGAACAATTTAACTTGATTGTATGACCATATAATTTTTGAGCTTTACGATTAACCATTAAAACTGTTAAATCACTATCTAATAAGACAAAGCCCTCTTTCATTTGATCAAGAATCCCATTGATTTTTATTTGTTCACTTTTAAGCTTTTTCATAGTATCATGAATTGTTTTAGCCTGTTCTTCCAATTTTGAAGCAATGATATTAAACTCATCATATTTATAACTATCAAATTCTAGTTCACGATAATCCTTCATTTTTGTAACCTGTGTCGTAATATCCTGAATTGGTGCTGTCAATGTATTAGCAAATCGTTTCGATAAGAATAAAGCAATGACTAACGACATTATCGCGCCTACCCCTAGCGGTCTAACCAAAGTTGGAAGATTATCAAAAATACCATTATATGGTAAAGCCAGACGAACTATATATCCTTTATTAAATACTGCCACATAGAGCATATTTCTTTTAACAGTACTTGAGTAACGGGTTGCATAACCAACCCCTTCACTTAGAGCCTGTTTAACTTCTTCACGACCTTTATGATTTTCATCAATTTCTTCACTACCACTATCTGCTAATACTTCACCATTAGTATCAATGACAGTTAATCTAGTTTGATCATTGTAAGCAAGTGGATTCAATGCATCTACTTGTGCTTTTAAATCGTGTGATTCATCTAATTGATAATCAACCAACTTAACCGCGTAAAGCATATCATGTTTAGTATTTTCCAACATTTGACTTGATAAAATAACCATTGAAACACTGCTTGATAAAACTAGAGTGACTAATAAAACTGTGAGAAAATAGCGAAAAATAGTTTTATTCACTACCATCACCTTCCTCATAAAAACGATATCCAACACTACGTATCGTCTTAATATACTTATGGCCATCATCATTTAATTTACTTCGTAAAGCACGAATATGAACATCTAAAGCACGAGATTCACCAATAAAATCATATCCCCAAATTTCGTTTAATAATTCTTCACGTTCAACTACACGATGTTTATTATCCATTAAATAGACCAATAATTGATACTCTTTATTAGTTAATTCTAATTTCTGATCATCTAATTTTACTAAACGTGTTTGCTTGTCAACAGTAAGATGTTTAGTTCTAATAATATCGCTAGTAACATGGCGTCTTAATAATGAGCGAACGCGAGCTTGCAATTCAAGAATCCCAAACGGTTTAGTCATATAGTCATCAGAACCGCTATCTAAACCATTAACCTTATCTATCTCACGATCTTTAGCACTTAAAATTAAGATAGGTAATTCACTATCAGTTTCACGAATTTCCTTGATTGCATCAATTCCGCTCATTTTTGGTAACATTAAATCAAAAATAGCTAATGATGGTGCTTTTTTATCAATTTCTGCCAGTGCATCGATAGCATTATCAAATTGAACAACTTCATAACCATTGCTTACTAATGCTAAATTAATTATCTCGCGGATATTTTCATCATCTTCAACTACAAATATACGTTCACCCATGTTCAGTCCCCCTTAGATCAAACGATAATTATCAACTGTTCCAGTTTGGTTAAATTCAACCCATTCACAAATATTTACAGCATGATCACCAATTCTTTCGAAATATTTAGCAATCATTAGGAAGTTAATCGCTAAATCGATCGTTTCCTTTGACTCATTTACTATTTGTATTAATTCTACCTTAACTTCTTCAAATAGTCCATCCATATCATCTTCCAATTTTTTTACTTCTGAAGCTTTTTTTAAATCACGCTGATGAAAAGCTTCAATTGATTGTTTAACCATATTTTTAGCAAGATGAGCCATATTAGGTATATGTTCAACCATTTTATAAGGGCAGGTTACATCTGTATCTAATAAAATTTCTGCAATATCTGCTCCTTGGTCACCAATTCTTTCTAAATCTGTAACGACTTTTAAAGCTGTAGACACATTTCTTAAATCACTAGCTACAGGCTGTTGTTTTAAAATTAACGATAGACAACGAGCTTCTATCGTTCTTTCCATATCATTAATCACTTTGTCTCCAGCTAAAATATCACGGCATAATTCACGATCTCCTGATTTAAATGCCACAATACAGTTTTCAATTGCTAAAATAACTAGATGACACATCTTATCAAGATCTACGTGTAATTTGTTTAAATCATTTTCAAAATTTGTTCTTAACATTTTTTTCTCCTATCCAAATCTTCCGGTAATATAATCTTCAGTACGTTTATCTTTAGGCATTGCAAAAACATCCTTAGTTTTTCCATATTCAACCATCTCACCTACTAAGAAAAACGCAGTATAATCAGCGATACGACTCGCTTGCTGCATATTATGTGTAACAATTGCAATCGTATACTTTTCTTTAAGTTCCATTAACAATTCTTCAATTTTTAATGTTGAAATTGGATCCAATGCACTTGTTGGTTCATCTAATAAGATCACATCAGGTTCTACTGCTAAAGCACGAGCAATGCACAAACGTTGCTGTTGGCCTCCAGATAATCCTAAAGCACTGCTGTGCAAACGATCTTTTACCTCTTCATATAAAGCAGCTGCTTCTAATGAATCTTTAACAATCTTATCTAACTGTTTTTTATTTTTGATTCCATGAATTCTTGGTCCATATGCGATATTATCATAAATACTCATCGGAAACGGATTTGGCTGTTGGAAAACCATTCCAACTTTTTTCCTCAAAACCGTTGTATCAACACGACTATCATAAATATCTTCACCATCAAGAACCACACTACCAGTTATCTTAATATCTTTAACATAATCATTCATGCGATTTAATGTCTTTAAAAATGTTGATTTACCACAACCGGAAGGCCCGATAAAAGCCGTAATTTTATTTGTTTTAATATCTAGACTAACATTTTTTAAAGCATGCTTTTCACCATAATACAGATCTAGATTTTTTGCTTCAATTTTATTTTCCATTCTAATCCACCCTATTTACATCAAATTTATTTGTAATCAGTTTTGCTAACATATTTAATCCTAAAACAATAACAATTAAAACTAAGGCAATCACAAAGGCCGATTCATAGTTAGCTTTAGCCATCTCCAAATATAATTGAATCGTTAGTGTTGCACCTGAACTTGATAAATGTGTAAAGATATTTTTTGGCAAAACACTTACTGAACCAGCTGTAAACAATAACGCCGCTGATTCTGCAACAATTCTACCCATTCCTAAGATCACACCCGTTAAAATTCCTGGCATAGCACTTGGCAATAACACAGTTCTAATCATATACCATTTAGTAGCTCCAATACCCAATGCAGCTTCACGATAACTTTTTGGTACCCCTTCTAAAGCTACCTGAGTATTTCTTGTAATAATTGGTAAGATCATAATTGCAAGTGTGAAAGAACCCGTTAATATTGAGAATTTAAATCCTAATAAATTTCCAAAAAATAACATCCCAAATAAACCATATATAATCGAAGGAATTCCCGCTAATACTTCAGTTGTAAAAGAAATAATATTAACAAATTTCTTATTTTTTGCATACTCATTTAAATAGATTGCTCCCCCAATCCCAATTGGGCAGGCAATTAATAAAGTAATTACAATAATATATAATGTGTTAATAATATTTGGTAGTATCCCTACCGTACCTTTTAAAATACTAGTAGTATTAATTAAATATGAAAAATTAAAGTATGGTAATCCACGATATAAAATATATCCAATACATACAACCAAGATCAGCACTGACAAGGCACTAGAAAGCTGTATCAAAAAATTTAATATTTTATCGCTGCTGCGATGTCTTCTTTCAAAGATACTATTCATGCTGATCTCCTCTCTTAATAATAAATGTTAGGATCAAGTTAATAATTATGATGAAAACAAATAGTACTAATCCAATCGTAAATAAAACTTGACGGTGTGTCCCTGAGGCATATCCCATTTCAGAAACAATTCCCGTAGTTAAAAAACGAACTGAATTGAATGGTAAAGGCAGATTAACTGAGTTTCCTGCTACTAATAAAATTGCCATTGCTTCCCCAATTGCACGCCCTACTCCTAATACAATTGCTGAAACTATCCCTGATTTAGCACTAGGCAAAACAACTTTAAAAATTGTTTGCATTTGACTTGCCCCTAAAGCCAATGAACTTTTACGATAATCATCTGGAACTGCCTTTAAAGCTGTTTCAGTAATATTGATCAAAGTTGGTAAAATCATAATCGCAAGAACTAAAATTGCTGAAATCAGATTTGCCCCACCAGCAAACTGATGAGTCTTTGATCCTGCAAAAATTAATAATTCTAACCTATACATAAACGGACAAATAATTAAAATTCCTAGTAATCCATATACCACTGAAGGAATTCCGGCAAGTAATTCGATTGCAGATTTAACAATTTTACGCACTTTCGGATTTGCCAATTCAGCTAAATTGATAGCTGTAAACAATCCGATTGGTACCCCAATACAAATAGCTAAAAAAACACCAATAATTGAGGTAAGTATAATTAAAAGGATTCCAAATTGAGGATCAGCAGCGGTTGGCGCCCAAACAGTTCCAAAAAGAATATCTAGTATTCCCACTTTGAAAATAGCTGGTGTACCAGAAATAATCATATAACCTGTAATAGAGACAACAGCAATGATAGACATAACAGCACAGCCACGAAAAATTATCGCGGCTGTTTTCTCTACCAAAGATTTTGTTTTTCTATTACTTATAATAGATAACATATCTTTTTCCATAATTAACTCCTATTTTTTATCTGGAATTATTAAACCAACTTGTTCAATAACTTTTTGTCCAGCTTCACTATTGATAAAATCGAACACAGCTTGTACTTCTTTACTTTGTTCACTGATTTTTCCTTTAGTAGCCATTACGAATGGTCTTTGTAAAGTGTAGCTTCCATCTTTAATAGTTTTTTCAGAAGCTTTTACACCATCTAATTTTAATGATTTAACTGTGTCATCAACAACATCTAAAGAAACATAACCAATTGCTCCTGCTGTTTCACTAACTTTTGCCATTACTGCACCAGTTTCGTTTAATTCTTGAGCATATTTACAAGCATCTTCAATTCCTAAAATTTCTTCAAATGCTCCACGAGTTCCTGAACCAGCTTCACGTCCAACAACAACGATTGCTTGATCATCACCACCTAAATCTTTCCAGTTTGTAATTTCACCAGTATAGATTTTCTTTAAGTCATCAGTAGTTAAATCAGACACTTTGTTATCTTTATGAGTAACTACAGCAATACCATCAATAGCAACAATATTTTCTTCAATTCCTTTTGCTTTTTCTTCATCTTTTAAAGCTCTTGAAGAATTTCCGATATCAGCAGTTCCATTTGTAACAGCTTCAATCCCTGCACCTGAACCAGTAAATTGTGGTTCTAATGTTAAGTTTGGATATTCTTCAGTAATCGCTTCTTTTAAAGCATTTACGAATTTTTCCATAGATGTAGACCCGTTAAGGCTAACATTTCCGCTTACATCGTTTCCACTTGCAGAAGAATCATCACCAGATCCCCCACATCCAGTAAGCCCTAAGCATAATACTAATGTTAATAAAACTCCGAATACTTTTTTCATATTTAATAATCCCTTTCTTTATCTTTTCTTAAGACACCTATATAATAATCAAATTGCAATTTACGATATATCAATAAATTGTATTTATTATGTTAAGTTTACGTAAAGAAAAAAGAGAACCCTCAAGTTCTCTATTCATATATCCTTAACATAGCCCTTATTCGTGTCTTTACAATCTCTTTTAGATTTAAAGGAAAAACAACTTCAACCTTATCTTGAAGCATCATTATCCAGCCAATTAAACCATCTGATAAAGCCACATCTTTAATAAATGCTTCAATTCGACCATCAAAGCATTTATTTACATTAATATCTTGTCCAAACTGATTAACAACTTCTCTTAGTACACTAGATTCAAAAGCAATCTTTAAATCGATTCGTTCATTACTAACATACATATTAACATTATTTTCAAATTCTTTTTCCATATCGAAACGATCTTGAATATCTTCATAACTACTGCTATGATTTCTCACGATACGCATTCGATCAATTCGATAAACACTTAAACTATCTTTTCTTTTATCAAAATAACCAATCAAATAATAATTAGAATTTCTAAGAATCAATTTATATGGGGAAATAACATATGTTTCAGGATTAAGATTACCATTAGTATGGTATACCTCTTGAAGAGCATTATCTTTGATATCATAACTAATATATTTAAAAGCAATATTTTTGTGGTTATTAATTGCTTTGATTACCGTAGTTAAATTTAATAATAGATCATATGTTAATTCATTATCATTTTGATGTTCCGTATTTAAACGTTCCATTTGAATAACCGAACTAATCAAAGCTAATTTATTAACTAAATCATTCGCTGATTTTTTATCAAGATTGGGATTAAATAAAACACTGTCAATTAATAGCTGCAGCTGTCCATCTTCAAAAAAATCCTCATCAATAATATAACCCCTTCTTCTAATTGTTTTTATTAACTGCTTATTACTCAAACAATAATAAAAATCATTAAGTTTTTTTATTAAACTATATACCGTTTTAATATCTAGAAAAATCTCATAATTTTCCAAACGCTTTAAAATATCTTTAGCACTAATCGGCTCCCTAGCTTCCTTAATGATTTTAAAAACATAATACAGTTTTTCACCCATAATTTCCTTACTCCTACATTATCGCTAAATTTAATGGTATATACATCATTCTAGCATATTTGTTGTATAATCGGGGACTAAAGTTATACAACGCCGGTAAATAACGTCCCAGTCTTTCATCAATTGTAATGTATTCAAGATGATTATATACTTTTTTATATTGCTTTTCTAATAATAAGATATGACTTGCAAGATAGTGATAACGTTCATTACTAAAGTTTAAACGTGTAGCCAAAGCCATGATAAAATCATTAAGATTATTATTAGTAAACTTAATTAGATGTCTTAATAAACAATACGTTTCAATTGAAAATCCACCATTTTCAATAATATAATTTAATAACTTATATTTATATGTCAACATCGGACTATAATGTTTATCCAATAAAAGATTCATCATGATCAAATGATTTTCCATCTCATTTAAACCCTGAGCCTGATCAATTAGTTTTTTTATCTTACTAAATACTGCTAATTCTAAATCCTTACGTCTCATTAATTTTTTGCGAATAATTTTAACATCCATACTTATATTAATAAGATCATGGATATCCTGCATCCAATATCCTTCACTTATATCCAATAAATACTGTTTAACTTCAATAATATCCTTATCTATAACTTTTTGATAACTTTGCTTTTTCATGATATCACTCCTTTAACTACTTCTATTATAGTAATTTAAAAAAATTTTATACCAAAAACAAGCTAATTAAAAACCGTTATTTTGGTTTTTAATTATTTTGTTAAAATTTGTCGTAAGAAAAACTAAGGAAATCCATTTCAGATAAAATGTTCTTCCTTAGCTATCAATAAAATATATTTATTTAAATTAGCAAAAAGTCTTCAATCCCTTAACAATTATGCGAGTCTTTTCTTAATAACAAAATGAATAATTCTTTCAATAAATAGTCCAAAAATAGATAAAATTAAACCAATAAAAACTAAATTTAATGTTATCGGTGCTAAATGTAATAAACCACTAAATAATAATACTGCACCATAAAAACCTCCAGCCATCATCGTACAGATAATAATTCTTAACATTTTAAAAGGATAACAAGAGCGTATTACCGCTGCCATAGAAATAGTTCCTAAAACTAAATACATTAATGTTACTAGTTCTAAATCATTTATTTTCCACATTGGTCCAAAAATCATGATAGCAATGAATAAAATCACAATACTTAGTGCATTACCAGCCGCTTTACTAAATACTTTAGGCAAAAAACGTCCAGTAATTTTACGAGTATCAGCTTCAAAAATCGTCATAAACGATGGCATTGCTTCAATCAATAAATCAATTAATGTAATTTGTAACGGAATAAATGGGAAGGCAGTATTACTGATTACACAAAACAACGATAATAAAATCGTATAAATTGTTTTGATAAAGAATACACCCGCTACACGCGTAACATTATTAACAACTTTACGTCCTTCGAGAAGAACATCTGGTAAACATGTAAAATCTGAATTTAATAAAACTACTTGTGAGATTTGTTTTGAAGCATCACTTCCATCAGCAATTGCAATTGAACAATCAGCTTCTTTTAACGCTAACAGGTCATTAACTCCATCACCTGTCATAGCTACATGATGACCATCATTTTTTAAAGCTTCGACAATCATTTTCTTTTGACTAGGAGTTACCCGACCAAAAATAGTGTAATTACGAACTACCTCTTGAATTTCATCATCATTTATCGTTGACATATCAATGCAACGTTCATAATTTAATACCCCTGCTTTTTTAGCAATTGCCATAACTGTATTTACATTATCACCAGAAATAATTTTCGCATCTATTCCTTCTTGATGAAAATATTCTAATGTTTCTTTAGTATTATTTCTAATTGTATCTGATAAAATAATCGCCATTAGTGGTTGTAATCGTGGCAATTCTTCTTTATCATCAACAGTCTTTTCAGTATAACCAATGGCAATCGCACGCATTCCTTGCAACATTAATTCATGAATATCTTCAGGCAGTTCACCAGAAATAATTTTTTCTGCTGCTCCTACGACGATGGTTCCTATACCTTTAAATTCAATCGCACTCCACTTACGTAATGAAGAAAATGGGATCTTTTTAACATATTCATAAAGATTATTTTCTCCAAAATTGCTATTCATCGCTTGAAAAGTTGCATTATTATCATCACTGGCACGCATATATGAGCCCATTACTTCATCGAGTTTAAAATTCTGAGTTGTTTCTAACGTATATGTTTTTTCGACCTTCATTTTTCCATCAGTGATTGTTCCTGTTTTATCTAAACACAAAACATCAACATGTGATAATGTCTCTAATGAATATAAATCTTGAATCAACACTTTACGTCTTGCTAAACGAGTCACTCCATTTGCTAACGACACACTAGTTAACAAGACTAACCCTTTAGGCAACATTCCTAATAATCCTGCTGCCGAAGAGACAACTGCATTAAATAACGTATCTTGTCGTAAATACATTGCTTCAACAAACAAAATAATTCCCAATGGGATTATCATAAAAGTAGTAACTTTTGTAACTTTATTCATTGAATCCATTAATTCAGAATTCTTCTCTTTAACTTTTTGTGCCTCTTTAACAATAGTTGTTGCATAATTACTATCACCAACATTTTTAACCCTTGCATAACATTTTCCAGAAACTACACTACTACCTGACAGCAGGTGCCCACCTATATTTTTATGAATCGGATCTGATTCCCCAGTTAATAGTGACTCATTGGCCTCAATCATTCCATGAATCACAGTTGCATCATTACATACTTGATTTCCACTTTCAAGAACTAAAACATCATCTAGAACAACTTCATTAATATCGACAATTACATGTCTGCTGTTACGAACAACCATAATTGTTGGCTTAGTTAAAATTGATAATTGATCTACTAGTTTTTTTGCCTTTACTTCTTGCCAAATTCCAATAACTGAGTTGGTAACAATAATTGCCATAAAAACTAAATTTGACCAAGCCTGAACAAATACTAAAGCTACAAATATTAAAAAATTCAAAAGATTAAATAATGTGCAAACATTATCTTTTATAATCTGCCCATAACTTTTACTGACAGGTTTACTAACTCCGTTAACTTGCCCCTTAGCAATTCTTTCTTGGACTTCACTATCATTTAAACCCACTTTATAATACATAGGTAATTCCTTTTCCATCTATTCCACCTCCGGATTTCTCATCATTATATTACACTTTGTTGAGCAAGCATATACACTTTACTAATTCTTAACATTCCCTTAACTAAAATAAAACAAAAAAAGGATAACTAAGCGTTATCCAATTTTCGCGGTATTTTAACCTCATCATCAAGCTCTCCCTTTTCTTCCCAGTGAGCTTTTATTGTTTTATTGATTAGCCAAATCAGTAAAAATTCACAATATAGAATCCAACTGAATTTGCTTTGAATAAACATAATAAACTTTCCTAATAATGGTATATGCCAAACATATTTACCAATGATATCACTACGTTTTGTATAATATAGATCTAATTCATCTCGACCCTCGGCATTTGTTCGATAATATAATTGTCCATTTTCCTCTTGTGTTTTATTAAAATGATGTGTCAACACTATTTCTTGCTCTCCCCGCTGAACTTTAAATGTAATTATTTCTCCAGGGGCAATAGATTCATTTTCATCAATTGTTTTAGTAAGTACCATTGAATACGTTGGAATTCTAGGTTCCATGCTATCCGTCATGACTGCATAAAAGCGATATCCAATAAAATCAGTTATCTCTTGAGCATAAAATTGCATCCCAACAATATACATCAATATCATTCCCAATATCAGCCAATATGCCAGCTTACTAAATTTTCTCACCTTTTCTTTCATGACTTTCACATCCTATATTATATACTTGGACAAAAATGCCATTATTGATAGCATTAAACAATAGTCTTTTGTAATGTTGCTTTTAGTTCAACAGTTACTTTTTTATTTGCTAACGCATCAGTTCCAGCTTTATCATCTGTTGCAGTAACTACTACTTTGTAAGTATTAGTTCCAGTAAGACTTTTATCAACATTACCGGCGACTTTTTCTGCCGATTCCTCTGTTCCATCATAAATTTCTAAAGTATAGCCAGTTGAAATTGCTGTATCATTAGCTTTAACTACTGGTTCTAATTTTAGTTCCTTACCACTTAAATCAGCTGCATCTATACCTGTTATATTAAATGTTACTTCCCCACTTGAACTAGGTACGTAAGAACTAGTTAAATCACTAGCAACTGGCTCGGTAAGAACAATATCAGCTGCCTTTTCCACATTAATTTGTTTAAATGTCACTTCATTGCTTGTAGTAGTATCAGATAAATTATCCCATGCCGCAAAGGTCATTGCAGAAGTTAAAGCTACGGCACCAACTGATGCCATTGTTAATAATGTACTCTTTTTCATAATAATTTTCTCCTTTAGTATTTTTTATATTATATGTGTCGGAATTTGTCATTCCTGTTTCTATACCTATATTCTAATACTAAATTCAAAAAGCAGTTAATACTTATCTTGGTAGGTCTAGTTATACTTTTTGTGTATATCTACATATCCGCATAATTAATTTCTAAAAATATTTTAGCAGCATCTGATAAAATTTCTCTTTTACGCTTAATAATAATGAATGATTTATTTATATTACAATTTTGAAACTGCATACTTTTTATTCTTGAATGTTTCAGTTCTTCTATTTGCCATTTATGCCCCAACATAAAAGCATCAGTATGATTAAGCATATTGATAATAGCATGATAATTACTCATCGTAATAGTTTTATGAAAACTGCTGATTTGAATACTGCCGTCAATCGTTAGTGATAAATTTAAATTAGAAAAGAAATCATGAGGCAAATGGATATATGTACTGCTAACCAATTCTTTAGCATCTATAATTTCGCCCTTAGCTAACGGATTTTGTTCGTTTATATGAACATATAATGGTCCTGTTCCAAGTACAATCATTTCTACATCTTTCAATTCTGTCATTTTTTTAAAGATTGCCAACTGATAATTATTTAGAATTACTATTCCTATTTCAGATGTCATATCACTAACGTTATTTAGAACTTCTTCTGCCGTAGTCTCAATCATTTTTATTTCAGTATCTGCAGACTTAATGTGATTATAGAATTGTAAAATCAGGTCATCCCTTAAAAAAATAGAATCGACTGATACTGCTAATTTACTATAAATCGATTCCTCACTTAAATTCTTTAATTTCTCTAAAACTTGAAACTGTTCTAAAATTGAGCGCCCGTAATAATATAGCAATCTCCCTGTTGGCGTAAGTGTAACTCCCCGATTACTGCGAATAACTAATTCTTTCCCCATTTCTAATGAATGAATTGAACGACTTAAACTTGGCTGTGAAACATAAAGTTGTTCAGCAGCTTTATTGATACTGCCACAATCAACAACTTTAATAAAATTCCGTAACTGCTCATTTTTCATGCTATCCCTCCAATAACTTATATATCACTATTGTATCACATGAAAATACAAAAAAATAACGCTATTAACGTTATTTTTTCAATTTATCTAGGAATTTTTTTATTCTTGATGTAGCTTCCTTGATTTGTTCGATTGAGTAAGCATACGATACCCTAATAAATCCTTCACCAGCTTCCCCAAAGGCAGTACCAGGGACACAAGCAACTAATTGATCCTTTAATAATTCTTCACAAAATTGATCAGAAGTCATTCCTGTTGATTTAATACACGGGAATACATAAAATGCTCCTTGAGGAGTAAATGTATGTAATCCTAAATCATTAAATGCTTTAACAATGTAATTACGACGAAGCATGTATGCTTTTCGCATTTCTTCAATTTCATTATCACAATGACGCATTGCTTCAATTGCTCCATATTGAGCACCTGTCGGTGCTGACATGATTACATATTGATGAATTTTATTCATTGCTTTAGTCAAAACTTCATTAGCTAATACATATCCTAAACGCCAGCCTGTCATTGCATAAGCTTTAGAATATCCGCTGACTAAAATTACCTGATCCTTGATTTCATCAAATGCAGCAATTGAACAAAATTTTTGTTCATATGATAATTCGGCATATATTTCATCAGTTATTACAATAATCTCATGCTTTTTTATAATTGAAACAATCTTTTCATAATCCTCACGAGTCATAAATCCACCTGTTGGATTACTTGGATAGTTTAATAAGATTGCTTTTGTTTTAGGTGTAATAGCAGCTTCTAATAATTCAGGTGTTAATTTAAACTCATTGTCTTCTTTAAGCTCAATATTTACTACCTTTCCACCTGCTAAAGCAACTCCTGGAGTATATGCGACATAACTCGGCTGTAATAAAATCACTTCATCTCCAGGATTGATAATTGCACGAAAAGCAAGATCAATCGCCTCTGAGCCCCCAACTGTAACGATACATTCCTTATCATAACAATAATCCAAACCAAATCTTCTTTTTTGATAACGACAAATTTCTTTTCTCAGTTCTACTAAACCTTGATTAGCTGTATAAAAGGTTTTACCTTGTTCAATTGAATAAATTGCAGCCTCTCTAATTTTCCATGGAGTATCAAAATCGGGTTCCCCAACCCCTAAAGATATAACTCCCTCCATTTGATTAGCTAAATCAAAGAATTTTCGAATACCACTAGGTGGTATTTCTCTTACTGTATCATTTAATACCTTATTGAAATCCATTATGGAGTTACCAATAATCTTTCTGCAGCTTCTTTGTCATCATCATCAAAACTTAATCCATTATTTTTATATTGCTTTAATACAAACATTGTTGCAGTACCAGTTACCCCTTCTAATGGTGCCAATTTAGAGGCAACGAAACGGGCGGCTTCTTGCATTGTGTGTCCTTTAACAATCGCAACGAATTCAAAGCTTCCGCTTAGCAAATACATTGTATCTACTTCTGGGAATGCATAGATCTTTTTAGCAATACGATCATAACCATACTCACGTTCAGGAGTTGCATTAATTTGAATTAATGCCATTACATTATCAACGTTTGTACGATCCCAATTAATAATCGTATGATATCCGCAGATAACTTTATCCTTTTCTAATTGGCTGATGGTATCAACAACATTATCTTCTGTTTCGTTTAATGCCATCGCAAGATCCGTAACGTCCATACGTGCATTATTATGAAGTAATGTTAATAATAAGTTCTCATCCATATTTCTTTCCTCCAATTTATTTTACTCATTATATAACATTTTATGTTTGAGGTAAAGGTGAAGAACTATTACAATCATTATTTTTTTCTTTAAAAACCATTATTCAAAGTGACTTCCAACATTTAGCTTTTCTTCCTCTTTTTCACCACTATCACCCCAATTACATTAATTGCCATAATCTATATAGGTACCATCTTAATCCCATCACTTGTAGATCCCAATAATTTTGGATATCTTGTTTGCCATTATTGTTAGGTATTTCTTAATCAGGTACTTCAATAATTTCTTCTAAACCAGTCACGGCCATAGCTAAGTTTTCAGTGATCTTAACAATAAGATTCTATCGCTAAATTCAGGTAAGACTAAGCGTAACTAAAAAAGTAACAATCATTAATATTTGTCACCTTCTTTAAAAATAATTATTAACCATAGCTTTAACTGCCCATTTATGAGAACTTAACACCATCTCTCGTGGTGTAAGTTCTAAATCATTAATCAACCATTTCTTTATTAACATAACTTGTGAAGCAGCAAAAAAGTAAGCTGCATACTCCTTTTCGACTAAACTTATTTCTACATCTTTTAATATCTCTAAGTTAATTTCCTCAAAACAATATAAAAGACAATGTTCTAAAGAATTATTCCCCTCAATATTTATAGCCTTTACATAAAACTCTTTTTCGTCATAAAAATGTTGATACATCTTTTCTAATATAATCGGTTGATTTAATTCCACCTTTCCTAACAATTCTAGCATTCCTTTTAAATCACTAATCACATTATCAACAACAATGCGTTCAATCACTTCATATTTATCATGATATAATGCATAAAAAGTTTTTCTCGAAGCATTTGCCATTTGACAGATCATTTTAACAGTAATATTCTCAAATTTTTTGTTTTAACAAGTTCCTGTTTCTATCTTCTGATATGATTTCACTTATACC